>Ga0208899_1000185_pt1 | contig 40837 bp, 67 predicted proteins | sample VirMetDEL_Nov_24_FD_184518 | JGI IMG/M metagenome (GOLD analysis project Ga0208899, IMG submission 184518) | Aqueous microbial communities from the Delaware River and Bay under freshwater to marine salinity gradient to study organic matter... | ecosystem: Environmental > Aquatic > Marine >... | reverse complement strand
ACAGTCAGATGCTCTGGAAGGCATCGTGGAAGGTTCTCAGGAAGTCCTCCTCCTGTGATGTGTGCCATACCTGAGATAGGAACCTGTTCCAACAACAGGTTTCGAATCAGACGGGCATAGATGGTAGTGGGTCTCAGCAGTTCTGGCATCTCCTTATAGTAAATGTAATTTCTGTTAAGCAAATAGTTAACAAGAGTATATCCATTACTATGAAGTCCACTACTCTCAATACCGATGACTACATCACCAGATCGAATATTAGTTCCATCAACAATATCATTCTTCTCTACAACACCAGTACAAAAACCAGCAAGGTCATAATCAGTTGCTCTAAAATGTTCGGCAGTTTCTCCACCTAACAATTCCATTCCTGCCATAGCACAACCAGTGGCAATTCCATTCACAATATCAGTGACATTATCATCAAGTGATTTAGTAGAGATATAATCTAGAAAATATAATGGTTTAGCACCAGAACATATAACGTCATTGACGCACATAGCAACGAGATCCTGACCAATAGTGGTGTAATCACGGGCAATCCTACAAATGTTAATTTTAGTTCCAACACCATCGGCACCAGATACTAATACAGGTTTCTCATATCCTGATGGAACTTCCATCATTCCATTGAACCCACCAATGTTAGGTGCCAGTGCTTTGATGTACTCTACAAAAGATCTACCCTTGATAATGTCAACACCAGAAGTTTTATAGTCCATCAGTCTCTTCCTAAACGAATGTATAATGTAATCAATGATTGTGAGATTAGATCACAAGAATATGTAAATCCTTTCTTGTCCTCTTCATCCCAATACACTCTTTGATTTTTAAGAATTGCAGAGAACTCTTTGATCTTAGTTCTCATCTCTTCTTTAGATAATTTATCCAATGATTTCTCCTTTATCGATTTGTTCACGACGTTTTAGTTTCCATAAGATGTAATCCATTGTTGGGATACACATAGGGTTCCAACCAACAAAGGTAGTTGACTCTCCACTTGGTATCTTCCAACAGGGAGCATCATCATTCTCAAGGTCTAATGACTTACGATACTCTTCCTCACCAAACATAACAACTGCTCTCTCAGCAGCATTCAAACTCTTGAAACAATCAAAGCAGTTCTTTCTAATGATGTCAGGGATTTCGTGTTTCATTTTGAATCTCAAGTTTAAGTTTACGAATACCAGTGATGAAATAACCAAAGTCCCTGGTTTCTGTGATGGGTTTTGTCTCACCACATACACCACACTTTGATTCATACACAGATGAACATCCTACAGAATAAACTCCATACTTATGTCCACAATCAAAACAAGTGTTGTAGGCATTCTCAAGTGTTTTAATAAGTGCTTTCTTTTCTTTGATGGTCATTGAATAGCAAGGGGTTGTAGTCGGTCAAGTATCTCACGATAGGCAGGTACAATATCACCTTCATCTTTTCTGAATAGATCCTTATCAAATCGTTCATCACCACCAATCTTCCACAGTCTCATACTATCAGGACTAATCTCATCGGCAAGATACAAATCACCATGAGCATCATAACCATACTCAATCTTGAAGTCAACCAAATCAATACCCATAATATAAAACATCTGTCGAAGATAATCATTAATCCGTAGTGTCATCTCAACAAAAGGTTCAGGATTATATCCCATCAAACGCACACGATCTGGTGTAAGTAAAGGATCATGCTTACTATCATCCTTCAGAAAGAACTCAACAATTGGTTGTGGTAGTGGTTGTCCTTCTTTAAGAGTTGTCTCGCGAACAATAGATCCGGCAGCACGATTACGACAAATAACTTCTAATGGAACGATGTCTACCTTCTTACAAATCATTTTGTTTGCACCAACCATACAATCATAGTGAGTCGGAATACCTGCTTCAGCAAGTTTCTCAAAGATAAGAGATGAGATACTACAACAGAGTGATCCCTTTCCCAAAGGATAGTCTTCTTTCTCTCCATTACCAGCAGTTACCTTATCATGATACTCAATGATCACACGATCAGCATCATCACCCTGATAAACAGTTTTGACCTTGCCTTCTATAATTACTTCCATAAAAAAGAGGGTTTCTAACCCTCTCAGTATACAATAAAAAAGCACCCCAGTCAAGGAGTGCTGTGACGGTTTAGGGAGTGGTTTAGTTTTATTTGTAATAAAGATCTTCACGGAGTTGGGTCAATACTTGACCTAACCAGTTAGTCCCTCTCCAGTATTTGGGATCTTCAATTCCCCTTTCACTACTGTCACGACCAATACCCCAGATAGTATCATATGGCGATGCCTCTACCAGATAATAATTTTTGGTTTTCAATAGATATTCATAGGCATCTTCATTTTGAGTAAACTTATAGAAACAACCTTCATAAACAATCTGCCTTGCATGTTTATTCCAAATTTGTTTATCAAAGTTCTTTACTTTTTTCCCAAGGCTTTTTTGATCCCCAGGGTCAGTTTTAGTCATAATTTTTTTAGCAATATCAAAATCATTAAATAATAGTGCTTTTTTTTGCATCATATACTGTTCAGAACAGTTATATAAAACAGTACTACGAGGATCTAAAAAGGGAGTATCATCCCAATTGGAAAGGTATCCATTATAGAAAAATAAATATTGGTTATATTTCTTAAGAAAATTTTGTGGTTTAAAATTTTTCATTTTGATAGGTGGTCAAGGAGTGCTGTGACGGTTTAGGGAGTGGTTTATAGAGCTTCCAAATTTTCTACCAGTGTTTTGAGTTCTTTATTTTTTCTATTGAGAGCAGATTGTCTCATTTTTTCTATTGTTTCTGGTGAATATTTTCTACCCACACATCCATTTGATTTTCCTTTTTTAGAGGCACTTATTTTTTGTCGGGTTTCTTCACTGTGAGTTTTCCCACTCATATGACTTGTGCCACCAATTTTAGCATCTCTCATTTTCTTTTTTGATTCTTCACTATGTTTTTTTCCAACCCAATAAGTATTACCTTTATGAATATCACTTATTTTTTGTCTGGTTTCTTCACTATGAGTTTTTCCTCTATTTTTATTTCCTATTTTTTCTTTTACTTCTTGCGGTCTGGATTTTCCTTTTAAAGCAATGCTTCTTTTTTGTTTTGTTTCTTCACTTTGAATGTGACCAGATGCACCCTCCCCACCATTTGTTCTGTTATGTAAAATTCCAGTATTTAAATCCCTTCTTCCAAAGATAGAAATCATGTAAATCTCATGCTTAAAAGCATTATCTTCGGTTAAATTTTGTTTTAAGAATATAATTCTATTTTTATTTTTTGGAGGTTTTATGACATCTCCAGATTTTTGATATATTCTATTTCCTTTACCTTTACCAATATAGTATGGTGTTCCATCTTGACGCAAATATGCGTAAGTGTAATAGTTCATTCTGCTTTTTGACTGTGGTTATTATTATTTATACAAGAAAAGGGACATTTCTGCCCCCAATCTTTTTGCTCTTGAATAACCACAGACAAAAGCATTATTATTTAGAGAGCATTTCCTCTTGGGAAAATTTCTTCTGGTAGATTTAGGTTCATTTGTGGCTGGTCAATTTCTGCCATCCAAACTCTCATTCCTTCATTCAACAATGTATTCTTGGTTACGAAGTTTTCCCATTCAGGATCTTCAGCAGCACGAATTTCTTGACTTACAAATTCATAAGCACGAAGATTAAGACCCAATCCAATAATACCAATAGACGCCATCCAGAGACCTGTTACAGGCACGAAAAGCATGAAAAAATGGAGCCATCTTTTATTGGAGAATGCAATACCAAAGATTTGAGACCAGTATCTATTAGCAGTGACCATTGAATAGGTCTCCTCTTCTTGTGTAGAATCAAATGCCTTGAATGTATTAGACATTTCACCATCTTCGTAGAGAGTATTTTCTACAGTTGCTCCGTGGATAGCACAGAGTAGTGCTCCTCCCAAAATACCCGCAACACCCATCATGTGGAAGGGGTTGAGGAGGATGTTATGAAATCCTTGGATAAACAATAAATATCGGAAAATCGCCGCAACACCGAAACTCGGCGCAAAGAACCAAGATGACTGTCCCAAAGGATAGATGAGGAATACAGACACGAATACAGCAATAGGACCGGAAAAAGCAATCGCATTGTAAGGACGGATACCGATGAGACGTGCCAGTTCGAACTGACGTAACATGAAACCTATAAGTGCAAATGCACCGTGGAGAGCAACAAAGGACCAAAGCCCTCCAAGTTGGAGCCATCGCTGAAAGTCCCCTTGAGACTCAGGACCCCAAAGTAGAAGAAGAGAATGACCCATAGCATCAGCAGGCGTTGACACAGCCGCTGTAAGGAAATTAGCACCTTCAAGATAGGAAGTTGCCAACCCGTGGGTGTACCACGACGTAACGAAAGTTGTGCCAGTAAGCCAGCCACCAATTGACAAATAAGCAGTGGGAAGAAGTAGTAGTCCAGACCAGCCCACAAAGACAAAACGATCCCGTTTAAGCCAGTCATCCAAGACATCGAACCATCCTCTTTGTGTAATTGGGGGTGAAAGTGATGAAGTAGTCATAACTCCGTAATAAACTTATGGTATTTAGTTTACACTTCTTTACAATAGAAGTCAATGAGAAGTTATACCTACTTTTTGTTTTCGATAGAGTTGAGGCCAAGTGTCCCGAATAATCTCTGCCAGTTTATCGGGTGTAGATGAACTAATCACAGACCCTTAACAGAATTCCAGTCCTGCTGAAACTGCTCCAAACCTTGATCCGTTAGAACATGATTATACATTCCCCAGAATACTTTTGGAGGGATAGTGCAAATGTTCGCACCAGCATCAAAGCATCTTCCTACCTGATGAACATCACGAACTGATGCGGCAAGAACTTGAGTTGTACTAAAGTGACGATCATAAACACCAGCAATTGCCTGAACAAGTGCAACTCCAGAAACAGAGTTATCATTCAGTCTTCCTACAAAAGGAGAAACATATGCGGCACCTGCACGACGAGCAAGAATTGCCTGTGCCACAGAGAAGATAAGAGTTACATTAACCTTTCTTCCAACGGCAGCAAGTGCAGTACATGCCTTCAGTCCTTCTACAGTACAAGGAACTTTGATTGTAACATTCCAAAGTCCTTCAAATTCACTTGCCTGGTCAATCATTTCTTCGGCAGTATCGGCAACAACTTCTGCCGATACAGATTCAAATTGATTGCTCATAGAAGAAATCTCTTTGATAACTTCTACAGGATCACGACCACTTCTTTTAATCAAAGTAGGATTGGTTGTGATTCCTTCAATCATTCCTGTTGTATTTGCCTTGCTGATTTCATCGATATCAGCAGTATCTAAAAATATTTTCATTAGTTAACGTGAATAGTTCCTGTCATTCCGGCACCCTGATGAGGAGCACAGAAGAAAGTATAATCTCCGGCATCGGCAAAAACAATGTCTTGTGATTCTCCAGGATTAAACATTAGTGATTCTCTTGAAAGATCAGCACGTCCCTCAACAATAATGTTGTGGGGTGGAAGCATACCATTCACAAAATGAACGGTATCTCCAGCATTAATTGTAACATCTGATGGGTCAAAAATCAAGTTTCCACCAGAACCCATTGTAACATCGATAGCCCATGCAGGTGCGGCAAGAAAGAGTGTAGCAAGAAATGCAAAAAGAAATTTCATTGAGTATTTGCAAGTACTCTATCTATCACATTCTTATGTCTGGATACTTTGGATGTGTTGTGAATCCCTGATTAAATGATTCATTATCATTCCAATGTCTTACTGCATTTGAAACGATTGCAATATTGGTAATGAGATATGTAAGAAAAACAAATGTTCGGATGATGGCAACAATATCAGATTCTTTATCATTATCTGATGCTTTCTGTCCAAGTGCTTTACACCACAATCTCCAAATTGTTTTACTCTTTTTCTTTTTACTCATATTCGACCATTAAAAAAGGACTCATTCAGAGTCCTTATTGCATTAATATTTAGTTTTTTATATCAATCAAGACCCATTGCAGCATAATGTTCGGGGAATGCTTCAGCAGTGACTTCAATATCATTTTGCTGAAGCCATACTGCTTCTTTGATTAACTGAATCCGTTGAGATGCTGCACGACGACGAACCTCATTACGTGCTGCTTCACGAAACTCACCAGCACCAAGAGGAACACTGAAACCAGCAGTTACACCAGTAGCATTACGACTTGTACCACTCCCATATCCAGCATTGTCATCATTGGAATAGAAAGCACCAACTTGGAAACCGGGTAAGGGAACGACGATATCGCCAATACCACCACTACCAGCATTTCCAACAGGAAGAGGTGCTACTGCTGCTTCTGGAAGTTCAACATAGGTGTTGGTGCTACGGTTTGAAGCATCAACAAATGTTCCTTGAGAGTTTCCATTATTAGCAGAGGTTTGAGACTGACTGGAGGAAGCTTGTTGAGATTGATCTTGTCCTTGGTCAGAGGTAGCTTGTTGTGCTTGACCTTGGAGTTGACCTTGGCCCTGTCCTTGGATATTGCTGTTGGTATTATCAGCGTTGTTTGTATTACGGTTGCTGTTGTCAGCAGTGTTGCTATTAAAGTTGTCGTTCTTATTGCGATTTCGATTGGTATTATCGCTACTATTATCAATGGAGTTACGATTGGTATTTTCTACTTTATTGCGATTAGTATTTTCTACATCGTTACCATTTTTAATGGTTTGACCAGATGCAAAAACAGGAGTGGTTAGAGTTCCGAGGATTGCAAGAGTAGACAAAAATACTTTGGTTTTCATTTAATTTTTCTGAGAGGTGTCTGAACTTGTGTTCGAGATCATTATAAGGCATTACGGGTGAGGTGTCAATTGCTTTCCACAAAAAAAAGGACTCCTCAAGAGTCCTTAATATATTAATATTTAAATAAGACCATATGCATCATTCCCTAAGAACTTCCCGACATATACGTTTGCATGATGACTGATTATCATCACACTCAATTAGACAATTGTAATAATCATTGATTAGATCCGATTCCTCTATACTTCTGTCTAGAGTTTTACCGAATCTTTTAAAACTTTCTTTCCATCCTGCTAATTGATTATAGGATATTAGATTATGCACAATAACCTCCACGAATAAAATTTACTCATAATAAAAATCGACTTAGTTACACTTTACTCAACTCTCCAATTCTACCACTATATAGATGATTTGTGTGTAAATCAATACAATTAGGAAACAAAAATTTATGCCTACGAGTTTATACTTAAGTAGTTAATCATACTTTGGATAATCTGGGTGTTGTCTCCTACAAGACCCAGTGCGGTGTTGCAGTTGTTGCAGAGCACACCCCGTATCTTATTTGTGGAGTGGCAGTGGTCAATACACTTCTTGGTTAGTTCTGTATCACATATTTGGCAGTTTGTATTAGACATCAAGTTATTATATTGGTCTTCTGTGAGCCTAAACTTTCTTCGTGCAACCTCATGGGGTTTATAGTATTGTCTACGAACTTCTCTTTCACAGTCCTTACACTTTGATTGGACACCAGAGGGTCTGCTACTTCTTTTAGAGAACCCATCAAGTTCTTTTGTTTGCCCACATCTGCTACAAGTTTTCATTATGGTATGGAAGTATGGTATGGAATTATTTATACATTATAACATAAAAAAAGAGACCCAAAGGTCTCTTTCTTGTTATTCAGTTTTTCTAACTAACTCAACCAACGGTTGGTGCAGTAAGTGCAACAGGAGTTGACTCAGCAGCAGCAAGATCCAAAGGAAAGTTATGGGCGTTCCTTTCATGCATCACTTCTAAACCAAGACCGGCACGGTTCAATACGTCTGCCCATGTGTTGAGCACACGACCCTGACCATCAATGACGGACTGATTAAAGTTGAAGCCATTCAAATTGAAGGCCATTGTGCTAACGCCCAGAGCAGTGAACCAGATGCCAACAACGGGCCATGCAGCAAGGAAGAAGTGCAAGGAACGTGAGTTGTTGAATGAAGCATATTGGAAGATCAAACGGCCGAAGTAACCATGGGCTGCGACGATGTTGTAAGTCTCTTCTTCTTGTCCGAACTTATAACCATAGTTCTGTGACTCGGTTTCAGTCGTCTCACGGACGAGTGAAGATGTAACCAGACTTCCGTGCATAGCAGAGAAAAGAGATCCACCGAATACCCCAGCAACACCGAGCATGTGGAACGGGTGCATAAGGATATTGTGTTCTGCCTGGAATACAAGCATGTAGTTAAAAGTACCAGAAATACCAAGAGGCATAGCATCGGAGAAAGAACCTTGACCGAAAGGATAGACGAGGAATACTGCACTCGCAGCAGCGACTGGAGCAGAATATGCTACACAGATCCATGGACGCATACCTAAACGGTATGAGAGTTCCCACTCACGTCCCATATAAGCATAGATGCCGATAAGGAAGTGGAAGACTACCAGTTGGAAAGGACCACCGTTATACAACCACTCATCGAGTGATGCTGCTTCCCAGATTGGGTAGAAGTGGAGACCGATTGCATTTGAACTTGGGACAACTGCACCAGAAATGATGTTGTTGCCATACATGAGTGAACCTGCTACGGGTTCACGGATACCGTCAATATCGACGGGAGGTGCTGCGATGAATGCAACAATGAAGCAGACAGTTGCTGCAAGCAGTGTTGGGATCATCAGTACACCGAACCAACCGACATAAAGACGATTGTTTGTTGAAGTTACCCACTCACAGAAATTCTGCCATGGGGTTGATTGTTGCCTTGAAAGAGTTGTAGCCATTGTTTTGTACGAAAAAGTAAGACCATCAGGGAATGGTGGAGTTACTATTTCCCCAGCACCCTCAGCCGGGGATATGAGAGACGTGATTTATACACCCTATAGGTCTCGGTTTGAGGGGTGTTAAGAACAGTTAAGAAATGTGTTGATTTCTTAACTTGCTGACTTATTTATAATACTACGGTTTTCCTTCCTTGTCAACCCCCCGTGTTGGGAGTGTTTTGAGGTGGTTTCCCGAAGACCCGTCTATCATACAGGTCTTTGAAAATCCCGTCAAGCCCTAGTATCGATATTCCTGAATTCGATCCAACACCTTATTGAGATACTTATGTGCTAGGTCCTTTTCCTTCTGCCAAACTGCTTTCGATTCTTCATCTACTTCATTCTTAAGTTTAAGAACATGGCATATCAGTTCATCCTTATTCAATTGATTCTTTGGCATATAATAAAAAAGACTCTACTCAGTATATAGAGTAAAGTCTTTTTTGTCTGTTATTGAATTGGGATTTGTGCTGGTATCAACATACCACCACCCATATCATCGTCATCATCAATGTCTTCTGTAAATACGGAATGAATTATAAAAGCACCCAACATAAAGGTTGCTAATAACATCATCTTACCATACTCCAGGAATAAGTTGACCTGTTGCTGCATATGATCCCATTGCGGCAATGACACCAATCATTGCTGCCCAACCATTAATACGTTCTGCTCTTTCGTTCATTGTTCTTGCTCCTGCGTTTTGTTGTAAATAATGACTCTACCATTTTCATGAGTGAATACTAATTCATCATCATGTGCCCAGCAGAGTTCTTCGTAAAGGGCATTTAGTCTCTCCATATCATCATAGAGTTGATTTGGATTAGGCATTTGATACTGATTCATATGGATGTTGTGGTTTATGTTCTCTATCCATAGGTTTAGAAGGAGTCCATGGGTCTCGTGAAAGATTTTTGATAACAATGAATGCTTCTTTGTTATACTTTCGAGTCCCAATAGGTGATTGCCATTTCTTGTTATACACTTCACCTACATCAATACCAGAAACTTGAGTTCCTGCCATTTCAACTACAATATTATCACCTTCTTCCCACCCATATTTTTGGGCAAGAGAAGCAACTTGTTCATAAACAGATGGAGTGTCCATTACTCGATCTTCTGGTTCAAGACTTCCGTGCATCAGTAGAGGTTTTCTTCTTGTTCAGTTTCAAGTATAACATCAGAAGTTGGATATGCAACACAAGTGAGAACAAATCCCTCTTCAATTTGATCATCATCCAAGAATGATTGATCACTTTGATCTACTGTACCAGATACGATTTTACCTGCACAGGAAGAACATGCACCGGCACGACAAGAGTAGTTTAAATCAACTCCACCTTCTTCGGCAGCATCAAGGATGTATTGATCATCTTCGCAAGTGACAGTGGTTTCAGCACCATCAGGAGTGCGGAGAGTAATGTTAAAAGTCATCGTTTAATAAGTTTCGGATAATTGTTCTACGGAATATGCCAACAATACAAAGAAGGCAATGCTAGTCATTGTAAACAAGATTTGATACATTGTCAAGTACTCAGAAACCAAAGAGTCCGAAAAAGAACACACTACCAGTCGTAGCATAAGAAACCAGGGCAGCAGCAAATCCAATCATTGCAGTGCGACCATTGAGTTTCTCTGCACGTTCTGCATGTGTCTCAAGACCATATGCCTCAGTATAAGAGGGATCGACATACATACGGGGTTCAGTGGCCCACATGTTTGTGCGTCCACCGTCTTCGGTTGTTACAGTCATTTGAGTTTTGTGAAGAAACATTACAGTATTATATAGGAAAAATAAAGAGAGGTCAAGCCCCTCTCTGTGTCATTCACTACTTTTTTGTATAATGTATGCTCTACCTTGCTCATCAAATCCGTCAATATCAATATAAACTGGTTCTCCTGAAAAATTATCCACAGGAGCAATCAACAAATAAGGTCCCGGAACTCTATCAGTTCTTATATCATAAGTTCTAAAGTTAGTGGGATGAAAATGAATCGTAACTACTTTCTTACCAGGATTACGACAGGTATATCCAAGTTCTCTCATATGATATGTAATCTTATTATCACAACCAGGTTTACCCATCGTATAATTCATAGCATTACATGTTGGTATTGGAGTTTTAAAAATCCAAGAGTCTTGTGATGCTGAATTATCATATGGTTCAACTTCCCAGTTCTTACCATCTGTAGTAGATATTTCCCATCGACTCAATGCATAAAATTGTTTTTCCATATTAAGACTCTTGAAGAATCGAAGAGTATCATCAAAAATAATATCTGCATTTGCAACTATACAGATTTGATCTTCCAACTCTTGATTACAAAAATCAAAAAGATCTTTATAAGTTGGTCTATTTTTTCTCACTATTCTATGAATTTTAGGAGAATCGAAGTTTAGTTCCGAATCACCTTCCATAAAAATATAAACCTTATCAATCAAATCATTGGCAAGATTTTGATGGAGACAATAAAGATACTCTCCGTTTCTCATATGATTACGAGAGTTAAAATATTCTATAATAAGATTCATTGATCAGAAATCCAATCCATTAAGTTTACTTTTGGTTCCCACTCAAAGGTTCTTTTTAATTTATTATTATTCGCAAGAGTTACTCTTGACTCTCCAATTCTTGGTGGAATGTTTATTTGATTACTAGAAATGGCATCGGCAATTTCATTGATGGAATAATTTACTCCATTACCAACGTTATATAACTGTCCATAATTCATATCATGAACTTCTTTTGTTGCTGCCAAAATATTAGCAGACACAACATCAGAAACATGCGTAAAATCTCTACGTTGCTCTCCATCCCCAACGATTGTAAGAGATTCTTTACCTGCACGTTGACGTAAGAAGATGCCTATTACAGGGGCATATTGACCCTTCAGAGGTTGCCTTTCTCCATATACATTGAAGTATCTGAGAAAAACTGTTTTCAATCCAAACAAGTTAGTATACATCTTACAAAGTTTTTCACCAGTAACTTTAGATACTGAATAAGGATTCAGACAATCATCACTCTGAAGTTCATCATTGGGAGGTTCATTGAATCCATAACCAGATGAAGTAGAAGAATAGATTACTTTCTTTACACCTGCCTCACGGGCACACTGAAGAACAGTAACCGTGCCTACACAGTTCACACTGACTGCCTCAATAGGATTCAAAATAGCAGGTTGAATTCTAGACTCGGCAGCAAGATGAAACACATAATCGATATTAGTCATTGAGTTTTTCAATAACTTATAGTCTCTAATATCACCTTTTATATTGTAAGCCTTAGGATTTCTATAAAAATCTTCATTAGATTCTGCACTCTCATTATCATAACAAACAACTTCATGACCCATCTCAAGAAGTTTATCTACAATGTGAGATCCAATGAATCCTGCTCCCCCTGTTACTAATGATTTCATATCAATTCAAATAAATTTCCTTAAATTTTTGGCAAACTTTTTCTGGAGTGTAGTCTTGATAACAATTCCATTGCAAAGAATTTATTTCCACCTTGTCTAAATTTTTCAGAATATGTAAAATATCAGATTCAGTTTCAAAGTATATCCCCTTTTCTCCAAGTGTATCTATATGATTTCTTTCCGGCGATTTTTCATAAGTAATGATAGGTTTATTTCTAATTGAAAACTCTGCACAGGAAAGTCCAAACGATTCACCAACATGCCTAGCATGAAGCATAGCATCACAAGTATTAATAAACCTCACCTTAATATTCATATCAGAAGTTCCAGGTAAGTAGATCACTCTCTCATGTTCAATAAAAGGTTCAGTGAACTGAAAAATAAACCAGACATCAGATCTTTCATCCAATACTTGTTTTATTGCCTGCTTTACAAAAGGCAAATCAAAAGTTTCCCATCCACCATTTCTACCGAAAACCAAAGAGTCTTTAGGGATAGATAGTTCTTCTCTCATATCTTCCTCAACATCCGGAAGATGTACCATATATGGTACATATGGAATCTGATAATCAGTTATCTTTGATAACCACTTTGATCCCATGGCATATACATCACCATGAATATCGGAGACAGAACATACCGAAATAGCATTGACCAAATTCTTTGCTACTGTAGAAATAATTCCGTCCGGTTTACCACCCTTCTCCATAAGGAAAGCATCACATTTATTTTGAGATAGAATCTTATCTATTTCAGACTTATCATTATATGAAAAAACAGAAAACTCTTTTGAAAATTTTTCAATAACTCCTACATCATTAAATTTATTTTTATTATCATACATGATAATTGGATCAAGACCAAGATAGTGTCTAGTCCAATATGCCCAATCATAAATTGCTACAGTAGTCCCCCTCAAAGAGAGGGCATTATCATGAAAAGCTATCTTCATTGGGAAATTTTTTGTTCCAAATCTTTACGGGCAGTATCTCCGAGTTTATTCATCTGTTCAAAGAAAGCAAGAGATAGATTAATATTATCATCAGAGATAGTTGGACTAAAAGGACCAACTGATTCGTAACCATACTCCATATTAAGAATGCGTTGGAAGTTATCTCCTTGGAAAATGTCTGCCCAGCACTTCTCACCAATGGTAGGAACAGTATCAAGATAGAAAGAATAAATGATCTGTTCGGTAGTTCTTTGACTACCAGTGATGATTTCAGTATTTCCAAAGTTACACTGATTCACAAAAGCAATAGCAGATTGTGCATCAATTCCAACCTCTTCCATGCGACCAGGAATGATGCTGATATATCCAACGTCATAAGTACAACACTTTAGTGCAGTTGAAGAATCTGCAAGACCAGTAACATTAGTGATTACATATTCATTAAATTGATCAACATATTCTAAAGCTTTTTGATAGGGAGGAATTTTCATACCAACCTTACAAGTTCCTTGAGTTGCATTAGTAATAATCTTAGCATACTCAAGAATTACTTCAGGATCAAGATGAGAATAAGGTGCTTGAATATGAATCTCACCTTCATTATCTCCACGGATATCTGCAACCAATTTGCCCATGACTACCGCATGATCCAACCATTCATCTAGGTGATACTTATCTACCTTACTAAAGGCATTTGGGTTTGTAGTCACACCACGAACGAATTTTGGATTAATATCGGATCCATACTTATCCATAGTAGATTTTATGAAATCTACATTAGCAGTATCAAAGAAAAAGTCTCTCATAATTGTTTTAAAGTTTCGTTAAAAGTTTTCCAGTTTTCTAGTCTGACTGCTTTGTCGTCAACATAAAAATCTGCAACTGGTTTTCCAAAATGAAGTTCATCATAAGGAATACCGTGTTTATCTAGCCATTCTACCACAATAGGTGATTGCTTGGCAATAATTTTACCCAAGTTATTATTATGAGTAACCATGTTCCTAGCAGTCATTATAATAATGTAATGACCTTCTGCTTTTAGTTTTTGAAGAGTCTCTATTGCTCCAGGAATTGGTTTTACATCACTATAATGTTCACCTTCCTTTCTTATATGGCAGAGAGTTCCGTCAAGATCAAAACAAAATTTATAGTGTCTCATAGATTTCATTCAAAATATTCAGTCCAGTAATAAACATTGCCTTCTGTCTTTCTAGACTATCATAATGTCTAGCACACATACCAATAAATATACATCCCTCAATCAATCTTATTTTCTTATAATCAAAACCAAATCTATTGACCAAATCTACAAACTTATTATTAATATTTTGTTTACTAGATTCGTTTTCAAACTTTAAATCGAACTGATTATCTATTACATTTATATTAAACTTATCATAAATGAAATACTCATACCCACCATTACAAGAGTGAGAAATTTTTGCCAGATCGTAATAAGGATCACCATAATATTTGGTTTCACCAAACATACCTCTAGGATCAATCATCTTAAGAATTAGATCATTTGTAATAGAATTTACTCCATACAAAATATTACTAAAGCAGAGGTCACCATGAATAAAATAAAATTTATCTTCGATTAATTTTGTCTCAATAAATTTTTTTATCTCTCCCCATATAGTATCAAAGGATTTAAGTATCTTTCCATTCAAAAGAAATTCTTCTTCTTTCAATAAGTTTTGAAAGAAATCGAAGTTATACATCAGATTGACATACTCTTTCTCTGTCTTATCAATAAACATCAACAGAGAATCTCTACGATTGGCATCAATTGATTTAGAATTTTTATAACAATTAATATATCCCAAAAGAAAATCAAATGCATTTTCCCAAAAAATATCATCATAGTCTGATGATACCATTACATTTCCAAGATTATTATAAGCATAATATTCTAACTCTAAAGAGTATGGAGATTGTAAGTTGCAATCAATTAGTCTTGGGAAGAATACTTTTAAATCTTTAGGAAGATCCAAATAGTAGTTTGCTTCTCCCTTCAATCTATCTTCTTCACTCGTCTTAATAACACTAGCTTTGGTTTGAGGATTTAGAGTAAAACTATTATATGCTCTAGTCGTAAATTCCATTAAATCTTTGCCATAGACTCAAGTGTTTCTTCATCAACAACAGACAATGGAACACTACCTACAGAATTTTTATTGTAAACTTCATCATGAAGTTCCTCAATAGAGACAAATGTAAGATTGTAGATATCAGCAAATTGTTTCAGATTGTCTCCTTTGATCATTTTACCATACTCATCCATAATCTCAATGATTACTCCAACTTGCTTCATATCAGCAAGTTTCAGAATCTCTACACAACCTTCAGTATGTCCACGTCTCTCACTAAGAAGTCCTGGACGGGCACGAAGAGGGAACAGGTGTCCTGGTTGAGCAAGGGATTTTGGTTCAGAAGAATCTGATAAGAAAGTAGAGATAGTTGCTACACGATCATTAACAGACATACCAGTTGTAGCTCCCTCAACAGCATCAATACTAGTAGCAAAAGGAGTTCCAAACTCATCACACCCGTTAGAGTTCATCATAGGAATACCAAACTGATCCAGTTTCTCTTGTGTGCAAGGAAGGCACATCAAACCTCTTGCATGACGCATTGCGAAGAGAAGATTCTCTGCCGTTGCTTTTTCTGCTGCAAGAACAATATCACCTTCAAATTCACGATCATAATCATCGACCATAACAATGGGTTTACCATTACGAAGATCTTCAACTGCCTGCATTACATTCTGACGTTTAATATGAAGCATGATATCGTTAGGACTACCGAGAGAGACAAACTCATCACCTTCCATATGATAATTCATAATTTTTTTACCTTCAGAAATTAGGTAATTATAAGTAAGAGATACATACTTTTCTTTAACACAGGACATTTTACCAGTTGACCATCCAGCATCAGTATCATCAGACATTAATTGTTCGGCACTTTGGATAAAAGATTTTCCCTCTTTCCAATAGAATATGCCATTAAGTGCTAAAGGAGATATGGCAATCTTTTCAGCAAGACGAGTTGCATAACCATTTTCATCAAGTTCAATATGACTATAAGGACTATCAGATCCTACCTCAATGTTTGGATGATCGTATGTACTTACAACTCCATCAGGATCATTGTTTCTAATAAAACTTAAAAACTTGTTAGAGTTCCAAGGAGTATATTGATCACAATTAGTTATGATTAATGGTTCGGAAGTATTGATATTTGCTTTCTTAATCCCCAACAAACAAGTTTCTGCTTGACCGAGTGTGGACTTTCCAATGTCAACAATTTCTAAATTAAGATAATACTTTTCTTTAATGTTATTAATAATATCAATATATTCTTTTTCTAATCCATTAACGATGACAAAGTACTTGCCAGCAATCTTTAAAGAAGAAAGAGACCACTCGATCAAGGATTTGCCTTTAAAATTTACAAATGGTTTGGAATCGATATATCCATTATTTTTAAACCTAGTCCCAAGACCAGCAATTGGAAATAAAATATTCATGTTGAAGTAGTAATTAAATTTCTGAAGTCGTTCTGTTTCTTAAAAAGACCCAACCACCGTTTACGGCAGATGGATTTACACATACCATATTCATTTTTTCACGATATTCTCTCAGACTATGAAAAAATAATCTATGATGGCACAAAGGTATCTTATCACCTTGTAAGTAATTTGTCAAGTTGTCGTATATTTCACAGATCTTTAAAATTTTATCTGCTGAAGCACAAAACCATTTGGCATCAAGATGTGTGTTTAACCATTCGTCACCCCTAACATATGAAAAATAAAGTTCATCCTTATTCATCTCATAATCTTTTATTGACTCATCACAAATACACCCTACATCCGTTCTTGTTACAATAACAAAATCATATTCCTCATTAAATTTTTGTATAATTTCACCAACCCTTTTCAATGAGTACAGTGGAGAAAGTGTTTGAAATGCACTTTTTGTTATCTTAGAAAGATCTGTTTGTTCTGGTATGTCAGAAAAATCTTCCCTTTGCTTTTCTATAATTACATCCTTAAAGTCAAACTCAGCAAGCAATTTCTTTTTATCCAATTTTGATTCTTCCCAAAAATGGGCATAGTAATCTACTTCACATTCATCATAAAAATTTTCAAATTTATTTTTCCATAGATCATAATATCTAGGATATCCAAAAAAACAAATAGCAACTTTCATAATTTACCAAGAACGTCTGTCAGGGTCTATTACAAACCAACCAGACTTATTAGGTTGATTTGTAAAGGGATCTATTCCACCATTAACCGGTATTCTTGTTAATCCCATTCTATCTATATGAATTCCATTATATGTTTCTGGATGGAAAGCATTCCCCTCATCGAAATATTGATCAACACAATCAATGAGAGATGAATACTTATTCATAGTCTCAGAATTACACAAAGCAGAAGTATCAGACACTCCAAACTTGTTTACAGATTTAAAATCCCAAGCAGTTGGAATTAAAATATTATCATCAATCCTTGCTCTTTCCAACTCCTTTTCTTTTATAAAAGTATGCCACAAAGCATCAGCTCTGGCCTTTAAGCATAGATCATAAGTAAAATTATTTTCTTTCTCATACTCCATTTTAAATTCATTCGACTTTTTTAAATTATACATTCCAGATAACCATGTATGCGGTGTTGCTTCTGCTCGTTTTCTTCTATCAAATTTACTATCATCTGGATGAACTTCTTTTCTAATTTCATCAGTATATTCTCTAAGAAGATATTTCTTAGGATTCCAAAGTTCTTTAATTTTTTGATTACAATAATCGATTCCACTCTTGTTTGGATGTCCTGAGAAAAAAATATCGGGAGATAACTTATCAAGAACTATCTCTTTTAAAGAATCATAATCTTTTACAAAACTATCTAACCTGCCAATTATAAGTAAAGCTATTCTCATACAAATTGTGTTGTTGAATTTATATTTAATATTTGAGTTTTTATTTCTTCAGTATACACTCCTGCACGAAGTATCACAGTTGGATTATTCATATCACCAAGAACCTCAGGTGATTGTATTTTTAAATTAGTTCCGTATAATCTTTTACCTTGCTTTTTTATATCATTATCTAATACGGATACGATTATACTTTCATCTATTCCAAAATTCAAAAGGGTTTGAGAGAAAACATGAGCACCAAAAAGATAAGCATTACCTTCTATATTATTAAGTATATTGGACACATCACTCTCTAACTTATAGATGTAATCTAAAAACAAGTCTCTAGAATATTCAAAATTTACATCAACATCAACAATATCACTACATTTAATTGCCTTTACAAAGATAGAATGTTTATCGACTACTTTCTTGTCAATAGAAAATCCTGCTTTTGATAATACGTGCTCCAAAACAAACTCATCAAGATAATAAGTATGCTCAAAATTTATCGTATTCGTATACCCTTGTTTCAACCAATGTCTCATATTTGGTATTGATATAAACTGAACACCATCATCTGCAAGATCTTCAAATATTTTTTTAAGAAAATCTATAGGATTATATGCATGTTCAAAAACATGAGAATGAATAATACATTTATATTTTTTACTAAAAGATTGCGTTTCATAAAATCCTCTAATATATTTTAACCTAGAATCAGAAGACTCTTGATGTGATGGCTCAATGATTTCATAACTAAATTCAGAATCTAAAGTGGAAAAGTTTTTCCATAGACTTCCAGATGCTCCCCCTATTTCAAGATACCTATCAATATTATCAGAGTTTTTAATGATAAATTCAAAGAATCTTTTATGATGTTGTTGCCATATCTTTCCAACACTACCGGGAGTATGAGAATTTTCATACAAAATATTTGGATCGATTAAAGTTTTCAATTGAATCAATCCGTTATCAGAAACACCCCAGTCCTGATCAAAAAAGATATCATCTTCTATAGGTGTATCAACACATCCCATAAAGACAGGGAAACTTTCCAAAGTATATATTTTTTTTACGGATGCTTTATTATCTAAAATACAAATGTTTCTTTCAGTCATCTATGAGTACCAGTTTTTAAAAAATTCATAATCACTATAATTTTCAAGTCTGAAACAATCTCCAAGAACTTTATCAAAACTTTGAATTCTAATATCATTCTCAATACATTGTGCATACATCATTCTACATGCATCATATTTACCATAGTTAATAGAATGATTTGTTTCTGCTAGTTTGCCATAATCTTCCCAACAATTACAAAGAATATCCATTGTTTTGGAATTTCCCAACAAGAACATAGAGTAAATTCTATTGGGAGAATATGTTTTTCCAGTGTTAATATGATAACACACATTCTCCAAATCATCAAAATATTCTTCAATATCAGTATGTAAATGTAAAAAGTCAGGACGACTTCTTATTACAGCATCATATGTAAATGAATTATCACTTTCATATTTTCTCTTCATCTGAGCAGCAAGATGCATTGTATAGAATTCTGGACTACTGCTTGCCACCAAACCATACTCTTTATTATTATACCATCTATGCAATAAAGATTTTATTTCATCGGAGCAAAGATTATCAAGATACTCATCATAATCTGATATCACATAGTCCTTTACATTTACAAACTTTTCAATATCACTGGTGGTTATGACATCATCAACGTCATCTTTGTATAACTCAGGATTCTGAGATCTAACACTCCACATAGAAACACCACGATTTTTCCATGTAGATATGAAGACATCACAGTTAAATTTTTCACTCAATCTATTAGTGTGCTCTAGAACCTTTGGATGATCAAAGGTTCTCATTTGTCCACAAAGTAGTAGTGCTGTTCTCATTTTAGATTTCAAAATTTATTTCTAGTAGCCCATACTGGATAATCCTTACCTTTAACATTCCAGTTAGGTGCCCAATATGTTTCATCAGGAATACAATAGAATTTATACTTCTTACTCATGAGTGAAAAAACTGATTGATCGTGCCTATGTTCTTTAAACTCTTCGTGGTTCTGTTCTTGTGATGGAACATCAGTAATATAAAAATGATTATTTTCTACAGATATTTTTTTTATTTCCTCAAAAATATTTCTATTGTCTTGAGTATTCTTAAGGAGAAAGGTAGTTGCACATCTTTGTCCTGTATTTAAATGATCAAGAGTTTCTGGAAATATTTTCTTATAGGTATCCATTTTAGTATATGCCCGTTCTAAATGTCCCAGGTCAAAACATAAAGAACCATATTCTGAAGTTAAAGCACAGTATTCTCCAAACCTTGCAATACCTGCGTCATTAAATGTGCATCCAATATCAGCATAGCATATTAAATCATCATCAGAAGACAACTCCATCATTCTAGAAACCAAAAAAGACTTCCACATCCAATACCCATAACCTCTGGTTGAGGATAAAAACTTTTTATAGGGAATTATCTCCGGACAAAAATTAAATATATCCCTTTCCGAAAATAAATTTATGCTAGAAAAAACACCAAAATTTTCAGCATTCTGTAACACTCTAGAGTGTGCTCTAGAAAAACTATGAAATGGTGCACCAAAAGAAACTAAATGAATATTCATGATAAAGATTTAAACAAAAAGTCTTTGATATTATCCAGGGATACTTTCTCGGTAAAGATTGGTTCTTTTGCCATTTTATTATACAAATTATCTGATTGATCTAATTCAATGATTTTTTGAATCAATTCTTCATCAGACATATCAACTGCATTAATAAAACAATCTGGATTAAAATCTTCACCTATACTTTTATCTCCATAATAAATTGGAATATTTCCTGCAACTTTTCCGTGGAGTAACTTCTCCGTATGATATCCAGGAGTTACAGAGTTCTCATAACACAATGAAAACTTATAATTAGAAATCAAATCTAACTTATATTTTTCACCGTCTGGCAAATAGTAATTCGGATTTGCTTTCCCAAAAACATCTACCTGTTTGTAGTTAGAGGATATATTTTGAATTGCATTAATTCTAGATTCAATTTGTTTACCATAAACTATGGAACAAAATTTGTCTTTCTTCTTTTGTGTAAATTCATTATGATTGTATAGATATGATTCTGGAATCAACCAATCAGGATTATCATAACTATTGACTTCAAACCAATCAATGTAAAGATACCACAAAGGAAGTCTAAAATTTTTACCCTCATGCTCATCAGCATCAAAAGTTAAAGAGTAATCACACCTCTTAAAATTGGGTCTTACATTTTCACCCGTAAAAAATATTTTTTTACAATCTTTATATCTACCATTCTCATTCCCAAACAAACTGAAGAACATTACATCAGCATCTTCGGGTTCTACAACCTCAACATCCTCAAACAAATCACGAATGATGTGAATAAAGAAATTGTTATTTGGATCAAATGCTTTTGGATACTGCCAGAAGTCAGAGAATGTTATTTTCATGATTGAATAAAGGATCTATCTAAATTTAAGTGAGATGCTTGTTGCAGTGATGGTTCTGTCCAACCAACTTTCAAATTTTCTTTAATAATAATTTCATTTAATTTAAAATCTATTGGCCAGTTTATTGGATAAAGGTTTTGTATTATCTTCTTAGTAGCATCTAAAGAAAACATCATTGCATGAGTACATCTTGTCAATTGATTTTCCCCATAATGAATAAGTCTATTCTCTTTAATATATGGAGATGTAAAACCAAAACAACTACCCAACATTACACAATCTAATTTTGGGTTATAATTATCAAACTCTTCACAACAAACATTTAAATATTCTTCAAAGTTATCCGGAAGCATAATATCATCTTCCAAAATAACTATTGTTTCATATTCATTTTCAATCTGTTGTTCAAAACAATATTGATGTTTCAAATATAATGAAAGTTCAGGGATAGAAACTCTTTTACCAGCATTTTCATACAACGTATATTGATTCTGCTGAACACCAGGAACATTAGGATTAATGATTAAATCTTTCGTCCCTATCACTTCATCATAAGTTTCAACAATTTCTTCTGGAGAGAAATTTTCAACCCACTCCACTTCAATATTTTTAGATGAAAAGAAATTAATCAAATATTCTTTTCTATGTGTCAGTGGTGAATGATGACAAACAAAGATTTTATTCATTACACTCTTTTAATAATGTTCTCAAAGACACCTTGAAGTGAAAAGTAATCCTGATAAAGTTCTTTACCTTTCTTCAACATCTCATTGTATGTATCATCAGAAATACCTTTCAAAATATCGTAAGTATTTCCAATATTATCATCATCAATTATAACACAAAATTCTTCCCAATCCAATTCGTCAGACCAAGGAAGTGCATGGTCATCAGAAATATAAACAGGAACGGTATTCAATTGGAAGGACTCATAGAGTCTGAAACTTGTCGTTCCATATCCTCTAGGACATAGAGAGAATTTAGAAGCAGACATAACATCAAGGAAGTTATTCAGTTTTTCTTCTCCAACATTAATATCCCAGTTTCCTGCTTTGACGAGACAGTCATCCTTTCCACGGAATGCTTTCATCATATCGGTTCTCACCCAATAAGTATTGGATCCAATAAAGGAAGCAAAGTATTTTTGCTCTTGTTTAGGAGTTTCCGGAATAGAAGAACATACCAATGGAATGGGAATTACATTTCCTTTCTTACGATTACCACCGGCACAGAAGATCATAGTATCCTCAGGAAAATCTTCAAAGGGTCCATCGTCTTGTTGACAAATAGTAAAGTAAGATCCATCTGCACTTAGTGTGTCATACATAAGATTTTGCAGATCAGGATATGGTTGTCCTGCCCAAATCTTATTACAAAAAATATTTGACCAGAAGATATCAATATATTCTCTTTCTGGTTTATCTTCTAATTGTTGATAATGACTGTAAAAATATTCCTCTAGATATTCTCCTTGATGATAGGGAGGATATGTTGGTGTAAGAGACTTTGGTCTCAGATAATCTTCTTTCAAATAAACCACAGTCCTTCCTCCTTAAACTTATTGATTTTGGTTTCTACACCGACCATCCAATTATTGTGAACAATCATTGCATTTTCTTTTTTGCCTTGCTGATAATACACATTACCATTAGGAAATAGATCCTCAGATAATAATGCTATATTATCATTATATTTTGTAAGTGCAATGCGATTCATGATTAGTTGATCATCATCAGAATCATCTGCACCACATTCTTCTACTAACTGACGGCACTCGGGAGTCTCATTAAATACCATAAAGCCAGTGCAGATTGTAGACCCAGGAGCATCAGTTTGAAATAATACTTCTTCATGACCGGTCAGAATCTCAACAGGATTTTCTTTGAATACAATGTCAGTGTCAACCCACATCAGATTAGGATGTTCTTTGTGGACCTGATTAATGATCTTCCACTTGTGACGAACCACATTTCTAAATCCACTATTACTATCAAAAGTCCAATCCTGATATTCTTTTAAGTTACTATCCATATAAAGAAAAGCACCTTTATAACCTTCAAGAATAAAAGACTTATAAACGTCTTCATCCATACATGCAATAATAAAGTCATCCATATCAATGCCCACTTTTTCAGCAGACCTTAACATATTCAAACAAATATCATGACATCCAGAATTTAAAAATGTAAGAAATTTCATTGATCTTTATACCATTCGTAAGTTGATTTAATACCTTCTTTCAAATCAATCTTTGGTTCCCAACCAAGAGACTTTATCTTGTCCACATTAAGAACTTTACGTGAAGTTCCATTAGGTTTTGAAGTATCCCATGTTGTTTGACCTGGATACCCAACCACATCAGAAACAATACCTGCAAGTTCCTTGATAGTAATGTCTTCTCCTGTTCCAACATTAATTGGTTCTGAAGAATCATAATATTTCATACAAGTATAACATGCTTCGGCAAGGTCATCAACGTGAAGAAACTCTCTCCGTGCCGAACCGTCACCCCAAAGTTTTACATCTGGCCACCAGGGACCACCCATATCAATAGTATATCCTTCAGTCTTTGCATGATGATACTTTGCAATCATCGCAGGAAGAACATGAGATGACTCTAAATCAAAGTTATCATTAGGACCATATAGATTTGTAGGCATTAACGAGATAGCATTGAATCCATACTGTTGACGATATGCCTGACACATCTTAATACCAGCAATCTTAGCAATAGCATAAGCATCATTAGTTGGTTCCAAAGGACCTGTCATCAGGTATTCTTCTTTGATTGGTTGTTCGCACATCTTTGGATAGATGCAGGAAGAACCAAGGAACAGAAGTTTTTTAACACCAAACTTATATGCAGTATGAATGATGTTCGACTGAATCATCAGATTATCATAAATGAAGTGTCCAGGATAATCTTTATTTGCACCAATACCACCAACCTTTGCAGCTGCAAGATAAACATATTCAGGTTCATTGATTTCAAAAAACCTCTCAACATCTTCTTGTCTTCTCAAGTCCCAATGAGAAGAAGGTGAAGAAATAATATTCGTATAACCCTTCATATGAAGCATACGAACAATTGCTGATCCCACTAATCCAGTGTTACCAGCAACGTAAATTTTACTATCAGCATTCATGATTACACATGTCCTCAACCAATTGTTTAAAAGAAGTTTTAGGTTCCCAACCCAATTTTTTCTTTGCCTTAGAGGCATCACCTAATAAGGTCTCTACTTCAGCAGGACGGAAATATTTAGAGTCAATTCTGATAACCGTTTTACCATCAGAATCAATACCAACTTCCTCAAGACCAGAACCTTCCCATCGGATATTCATACCAAAATAAGGTGCAGATTCCTCAACAAACTGACGAACTGAATATTGTTTACCAGTAGCAATCACAAAGTCTTCGGGTTCTTCTTGTTGAAGCATTAACCACATTGCTTCAACATAATCTGTAGCATGTCCCCAATCACGAAGTGCATCAAGATTGCCCAGATATAAACACTCCTGCTTTCCTTCAGAGATTGCTTTGAGACCCATTGTAATCTTACGAGTTACAAAGGTCTCACCACGTCTTGGAGACTCATGATTAAAAAGAATACCACTACAGGCATACATTCCGTATGATTCACGATAGTTCTTTACTATCCAGTACCCATAGAGTTTTGCAACACCATAAGGAGAACGTGGATAGAAAGGTGTAGTTTCAGTCTGCGGAGTTTCTTGTACTAAACCATAGAGTTCACTGGTGGATGCCTGATAAATACGAACCCTATTCTCCATACCAAGCAAACGGACTGCCTCAAGCACTCTCAGGGTGCCTATAGCATCTGTCTGACCCGTATACTCAGGCATCTCAAACGATACCTTTACATGACTTTGTGCTCCCAGATTATAAATCTCATCTGGTTGAACCTGCTGAATAACTCTTACAAGATTAGTGGAGTCAGTCAGATCTCCATAGTGAAGATTAATTTGTTCATAAATGTGATTAATGCGATGAGTATTGATCAAAGAAGCACGACGAACAATACCATGAACTTCATAACCTTTTTCAAGGAGAAGTTCTGCTAAGTATGAACCATCTTGCCCAGTAATTCCTGTTATTAAAGCAACTTTCATATACTATAGTATCATTATAATATTATACCAAAAAAGGAGAGTTTATGCAACTCTCCTTATAAGGTCTTGCCATGCACGCCACTTACTCTTTGACCAGAAGCAAGAAACTGGACGGTAGTAACCCACCCGCACCAACGGCATTTGAGAGATGCCGTAAACTCATAAGAGGGTCATATGACTCCACCAGGTCTAGTTTTCAGACGATACCGAGTCTCTAACATAACAAGGAATACCATCTGGATCTAACCATTTGGTATATTCATAATCCTCCATAGCAGTCATCAGTTGCAATTCATTATCACAGAGATACATATCACGATAACGACCGGTATATGAATCTGCTTTTTGAATACGACAATCCGGTTTACCATTGATTTCCAAAGTGCCAACTTGGATATAACGATAAGGAGATCGTTCAAGAAGAACGATTGGTTTTTGTACAACATTCATCAGACAATCTCAACAGAAATTTGTAAATCAGAATAAAGATAGTCCATCATGATTTCATAATCATCAAGAGGATCTCCAGAAAATACGACCCCATTAGATTCATAATATTTACGAACTTTTTTAAAGAGTTTTGGATTTTTTACATCTAAAAAGATTTCACCCTTTGCAGCATTACGAAGAATATCCAAATCTTTGGTCTTGAATTTTTCAGTCAGTGCCATTGTCCGTTTTGATTACCTGTGTATTATAAGGTGTTGTAATTATGTAGTCAAATAAAGTAGGTTCCTATCGCCGCTACTCCTGAACCTACTGAAGGGGAGCACCGCAGTTGATTTCTCAACTCATATATTATACTACCTATAGTGCTCTCTGTCAAATGGTGCCCAGTGCTGCCAGTTATATTTGTGGACTGCCCACATTCCTACGACAGGAACAAACACAAGACACCATGCCAAAAATCCACAACCCCATGGATTGTTTAATACTGTTCCGCAGAACCTAGCAAAATGTAACATTACTCTTGTAAAATTGAAAGGATAAAAAGAAATAAACCGAATAAAGAATAAAATACTATGAAGGCAATGACCATGTTTTCCATAGTTCTAAAAAGTAACGATCAACTTGATATAAGTCTTTAGCAGGTGGAATTTCATCAATATTTTCAGACCAGTCAATACAAAGTGTTCTCATCTCATGTGTAATTTTATTTGGAGAAAACATTCTAGAAAATGAAGACATGGCAAACGCATGTCTCATTTTAATGCGCTGTTCCATTTCCGTCATATTTGTCACTTTCATAGTAGACATTTTCACCTTTTCTGTGCCCGAAATAAATGGTGGCACATAAAAAGGGTAGTGTTCCCCAAAGTAAGACATGTGCTAAGGTCATTTTATATTTCCTGGTGATAAGGATTGAAAAATTTTAGCGCAAGCATCAATAGCAACATGTGCTCCATATACCCCAGAGAAAATATATAAGATACCTAACTTAGAACAGTACAGTTCCAGTTCCTGACATTTTCTTATGTCTGTGGTACTGTGATCAATGATGATATCACCCTCCTCAAGTAAAGGTAGTAACTCATCAAGTGTGTCTTCTGCCTTTTGCTCTGGGAGTGTGATTTGAAAGATACCAGGAACTTTTCCGGCACTAGTATATCTAAGACCATCAGATTTAACTGCTTGGACAAGATACTCTAATGAAGTAGTAACACCACTAATGTATCCTGCTTCATATTGTCCACAGGCATTCTCATAGCTACTACTACTATAACCCCAAACTTCAATCCCTTTTTCAATCATACGACGGGACATACCTTCACCAGTACGACCTAAACCAATCATTCCTACTTTCATAAAATTCTCCTATAACTTAATTTGTAACCATGGTAGTAATGGTGGAATAACACCAATCAATCTGAGAAGGCCCTCAGCAAATAAACATAAGACAACCCACCCCACACACATGCTGATAATACCTGCGTTTCTATTGTGTCTCCGAATAGCATCGTCGATCATCTCCTGACACTCTTTTTGAGTGACATATTGTTCTGATTTTATTTCATCCATCCGATGGTTCATTTTTCATCATTTTATCAATAGGATCCGGACCACCAGAAACAATTACACATGCTCTCTGATAAAAGAAATTGTCGGTATTTCCAGATGACTCAAAAGTTTCTTTGACTTTCACCCAGTTATTGTAGGTGTGCTCGTCCATGGTTTTTAGATTGAAATACATATTAGCTATAATAGTTACTAATTTGTATTCGTCAACTTATTTTGATTTCCTAATATTACCTAGTCTCAAAATTCATTTTACGAACTTTGCGTTGCTTTCTTTGTTCCTGCCACAGAATATCTTCCTGTGAAAGAACTCCTTTTTTATTTTTAGACTGATAAGAGTTTACCATAACAACATTTGATAAGTCAATTGCTGAAATCTTATCACCACGAATAGTTGCCATATTAGAACAACCACAAGAAACTGTCTTACTCGGGTGTCCTTCCAATTCCTTTCCACAGGAACGACACCTAATCTTTATATTTTCCATTGTATAATTCTTTATACGTCTTCAGTTTTCAGTTATTTATAATTTTTCTTCTAACATATACTCTACTGTATTAGCAACATCATTCATTGCATCTCGCAATTTCTCACGTTGTCCGGCATGTTGCTCTACTTTCGTAACACCATTTTTAAATTCTTCACAGAGAGTCCATCTCCATTGACTCATACTCTTAGAGTACCAAAGATTAATTTTCATTTGTAGAAAAGTCGTCTACGCGACTATTTAGTTCTCCCATCTTACGAATCAATTGCGTGTGTTCATTTTCTATTTCCTCAATACGACTCTGTAATATCTCAATCATATCATAAATGTTATCACAGTCTGCAATTTTTTGTTCCGACTTTTTGATTTTCTTTTTCATAAAAAAAGGGGGACTATTGTCCCCCACTATACTTATATTATTCGATACTGTCAACAGCAGCAAGTGCTTTCTGACGAAGGTCCTCAGGGAGTGGAACATAACCAAGACTATCAGACATTGCCTGTGATTTCTCACTCAACATATAACGAAGAGTTTCTTTCACCCCAGTCTTAGACTCAGGGTATGCTAGGACCCAAGTAAGGGAGACAATAGGGTATGCATTGGCACCAGCAGGGTTAGCATCAGCACCACGAAGTTGATCGTCCAAGACAATTCTTGATAGACCTGCTGCAGATGTTTCAGCATTTGCTTTTACATAGTTACCTGCTTTGTTTTGTAAGGATACTTGTTGAAACTTACCACCATTCACATAACCATAGTTTAGATAACCAATGGCACCAGGAACTTGTTTAACTTGTGCGGCAACACCAGAGTTACCTTTACCACCAACACCAGTAGGCCACTTTACTGCCTTACCTGTGCCGACATTCTCTTTCCATTCGGGAGAGAATGCTGATAGTGAGTTAGTGAAACCTTTTGTGGTGCCACTACCATCAGAACGGAATACAGGAAGGATCTTAGCATCAGCACACCCGAAGGTGGACCAGTTAGTAATCTTACCAAGATATACATCAGCAAGTTGTGTCTGTGTCATCTTGACATCACAACCAGGCATATTGTAAGCAGGAACAATAGCACCACCAGTCATAGGAATATGAATCATGGGGATATCTTGCTTCTTATCACTTACAGCACCATCACTGGCACCAAAGTCAACTGTACCAGCCATATACTGACGGACACCAGCACCACTACCAACTGCTTGATAGTTTACTTGATTGCCAGTTTCACTTGCCATGGTTTGAAACCATGCTGTATAAAGTGGAGCAGGGAATGTAGCACCTGCTCCACTTATTTGAAATGTTTCTTTAGATCCACCACAGGCAACCATAAGAGGAATAGTTGCTGTAGCTGCTGCGATTGCTTTGAGTTTCATTATCTAATGCTCAGAACTTGTACTTAGTGCCGACTTCGACTTTCCAATCACGAGTAGAATCTTCTTGGAAGATGTTTTCCCACTTACCATAAGCACTGAAATTGTCAGTAATCTTTACTTTACTGCCGATTTCAAGAGCAGTAAAACCTTCTTGCTCACCACCATCGGGAACAGATACTCCAGCACCACCTTCGATGTATGGAGCAAAGTTTCCTGTCTTCCACTCATATCCAACACGACCTTGGTGGACTTGCTTACCGAACTCCTCATCAGTTCCTTTGAACTCGGACTTGGACTCTACATATGGACCTGCTATAGCGGGGGCGGAGATCGCCAGACCGAGCAGGGCAACTGCGAATGCTTTCATTTGTTTTTTCTTGTTTTGTGATTACTTGGTTATTATAACAAACCCATTCAGATCTGTCTTTAAGTAAGAGTTAAGTTGACTTAAAGTAAACCTCAGTATATAGAGTGGGTTATACTAATTTTAACCTCCTATAAACCAAAGCATAAAAAAGGGACCCTCGTCAGAGTCCCCGAACATCTAGATGTTTATTTTATATGGAAGATCAGAAGGAGTACTTAAGACCCAATTTGGTTCCATAACCACGGTCGATGTCAGAGTCACCTGAACCGACGAAGGAGACTTCACCATATGCACCCAGTGCGTCGGTCAGTGCAAGACCGAGACCTGCCTTACCAGAAGGAACAGTGTCACTTTCAGCACCATCAGGGGAGACTACAGTAGCTCCTCCTTGGACGTAGTAGGATGCAGACTCACCCAGTTCACCTTCGTAACCTACGTGCAGGTCTGTGGCAGTCCCACCATAATCAGATCCAGTCCAACCAGAATTGGCTTCGACGTTGACATAGGGTCCGGCTAGGGCGGCAGCAGGGGCAAGAGCAATTGCAGCGGCAGCTGCAGCGATAGTCGTTTTGAACATTTGTTTTCCTCGTTTTTTTACTTGCGGAATGGTTACCCGCAGATGTTAAGAACCTCGACTGGTTCTGTTGTAATTCGTTACAGTAAGTAACGGAGTATTTATACTCATCAATTTTTCGGGATATTCGGATAACCCGAAAGCGGAATACCAGAATCGAACTGGTGACGAAAGGTTGGAAACCTTTAGTTTTGCCTCTAAACTAATTCCGCAAAATGGGAGATTGCTCTCCCGACACACTTCCTCCACACAAGAGGTAGTATAAGACAAGATTGAGTTCTTGTCAAGTGGGTTTAGTCAGGAAGGTCCATAAGGACCAACGCCCCGTGGAGGATTCGCACCCCCGGCCGCAAACTTAGAAGGTTCGTGCTCTGTCTCCTGAGCTAACGGGGCAAAGTAATCACAGATTGTGATCATACTCCCAATGGCAATTAGGACATAATGCCATTAAGTTTTCTTTTGAGTTTATAACACTTATTAAAGTGTCTCCCTCAAAGGTTGATACTGCTTTTTTATGAGCAATCTCAACATGTTTATTATAAGAGATTAATCAGTATCCGTCAACCCTCTTCTACAACTTCCGTCTCAGATACTTCTGCTTCTGCTTCTGCTTCTTCGGTGATCTCTGGTTCCGGCAATTTGACTCCGGTTGCTTCCAAATACTCAATAGCACCTTGAGTCTTTAACATTAAATCTCTGGTTCTTGTGGATTGTGTTTGGATTCCTTCCAACTTTTGCGACAGTGCTACTCTTTGTTCGATTAATTGCGAAAGGTGATTTTGCTGTTCGTTCATTTCAAATCAAATTTTATTTCACATTATTTATAACTAAATAATTACAAACAAATTGCATCGAAAAATGAAAAAATCACTGCTTTTTTTTGGTATGATGTTTTTGATGACACCTTCGGCACATGCCGATATTACAAGTAGATTATCTTCAAGTGTTCAATTGACTGTTGATGCAGCAGCATCACAAGCAACAAGAATTGGAAGTTCATACTCCGTAAGTGGTAGTAATGTTTCAGCAACTCTTGGTGGTCTTACAGCACCTGCAAGTGCCACCTCTGCAGCAACAATGAATGCTGGCACATACACACAAACAACCGATGGTGCAGCAGTCACCTTCACAGAAGCATTTACACAAGGTGATGCCGTTAATGTGATCAACTCCGGAACATCAGTTTCTTCAGGTGTTGTAGGTTCTCTCCCTGCTTATGGAGAAGTCACTACAACTGCCGGTGGTGTCGCAGGAACTCTTGCAGGTTCTATTGATTCTGCAGGTACTATCGGACCTCTAACTGCCGGTGGTGCTGGTACAAGTGCAACAGGACAATTCGTATCTGAAATTACCGTTAGATAAATGAAAGAATCTATTGGATTGGGTTTAATTTTAAGTATTCTACATGGTCTGCTTCAACCAGTAGGGGCAGTTCCAGTTGTTCCCAACTTTACGCAAGGTTCCCAAACATCCACAACAGAAACAAAAACTAAAGTAAGTGAAACTATAAACTCTATAAATTATAATACAGGATATCAATATAGTGTAACTGGAACCAATGTCCAAATGGATGGTTCCAGTATAACACCAGGAACTAATTCTACATCAAATAATATCGATGGGGTGACTTCATCATGGACAAATCTAAATCTGAACAACAAACCCAACTGGAGAGTAACAAAACCAGGACAGGCATTTCAGTTTACAGAAACTTATCAAGGTCCTGGAATTTCAAACCAAACAATTATACAAAGAACAACGGAATTAGACAGCGTTACAACAACTACAAGTATCTTCTCACAGTAATTACATTATTATTTGCTTCTCCTTCTTATGCTGAAACTGTTGGTGGTGTCTCTGCTACTGCTGCTCCTGTTGCTAACTCTTCAGGTTCCGTTACAAACCAGGCTATACAAGTCCTTCAGGGACCTTATATTACGAACACCTACGGTGGAGGTATACAATGTCAAGGTCCCACTCTCAACTTTACACCCTATGTAACAGGTGCCGTATCGGCACAGAAACCCTTTGAAGATTTTTATAATGATCCAGTATATGATTTAAGAGACCTTGATGAAGATGGATCTTTAGATAATCCAGGAGATATATTGTATCGAGTTCCAATAAGAACAGGTCAAAAAGATAATTATAGTTTGAGTCTTGGATTTTCTGCTACTTGGTCCAAACCATTAGATGCCAAATTACAAGAACAATGTAAACAAGCAGCAGCAACTCAAATAGAATTGCAACAACAATTGATTGCAAATAAAAGATTAGACTTTGAGATTGCCCGACTTAAGAATTGCGGAGAACTTAAAAAACAGGGAATTTATTTTCACCCCAAGTCTCCATATTATTCAGTATGTGCAGATATTATAGTCACTAATCCAGGTGGAGTAATTCCACAACATAGACATTCTATTCCAACACCAATATCAAAGAAAGCAGAAGATCTTGGTGGTGTTATATCAACGTCCCCTTAATTTCCTAATTGCTCTTAATGCTTCAGTTTTTTCTCTTTGAATTTCTCTACGTTCTTCAACACTCAATAAAATTTCTTCCTTACCAAATTTAGTAGAAACTTTTTTAATTACTTTCTTCATAACTGGTCTAATAATTTTTAAAAGAAAATTTGCTAATGGTCTAGCAACCAATGCACTAGTTGCCGCAGCAGCAGCAATAACAGTAGTTGATATAATTGCATCCGTTGATGGTAGGTAATCTATGATGTTAATAGGTTCTTCTATTATAGGTTCTTCTGTTTCTTCAGTTTTAATTATAGGTATTTCAGTTTTAGGTATAGTAGGTGGTTTAATTTGGGGCGATTTAAAATCTGTCTCCGGAGGTTTATAAGGAGGGACAGGTGCTTTTGATCGTTGAAGATAATCCTCAGCATTAAAATCTATAGGATTATAAGATGGTAATGAAGCATCACAAAATGTCAGTGTTCCATTTGGATCATCTTGAAGTAGAGCAGTGTTCTTTGGATTATTCTCCTTATTGGATTCCACACATCCAGGAAGATTAACAATAGGAAAACCAAGATTAACCGTTACAGGAGCAGCAGTTGGTATCGATTGTGATGGTGCAATTACATACTTAGGGATATCCAAAGATCTAATCGGACTTATGGATATTGGTCGTATTTCAATATTAGGAATATTCTCCATTAATCATTCTTAAAAATTCCAGCAATACCGGTAAACAGATGATAAAAAATTACATAAAGAAAAAATCTATTTTCGTTATCTGTCTTTTTCTTTACATTAGACCTTCTTCTCTTTGCATTAGAAACAGACATAAGAATTCACATTTACTATTATATATTTAACAATTCTCATAAAGTTTTCAGAAAGGCAGTGCCCCTCCAGTCATCGAAGGAACTGATTGTGTAGATTCCGGAAGAACATTACCAGTCATACTAGGCATTTCTGGTAATGCAGAATTAATCATACCAGGAAGTGCTTCCGTAATTGCTTTAGTAATTTGTTCTGTTGCTTGTTCCTTTACCTGCTCAATCATTGCATCCTTATTGAGATAAAGATAAGCACCACCACCAACAACTGATAAAGACACAAGACCAGAAAGTAATGCGATTACATTGACTAATTTTTGCATTTTAATTTTTACCTTTTTTTATAGGCCATGTAATATGTAGTGTATAACAAAGTAACGTTATAAATCCAAATACAAATAAACCACTCATCATTCTACTAAAGTTCCATGTGCTCTACGAATCTCACGAAGTGCTTCAAGATTCATATCTTTAGTACCTCCATCATACGCATGAGCATATCCTTCGGTAATCATTTGTTCGTTAAGGGACACTGACTCGTCCCCAATGTATAACCAACCAAGAAGACGGCCATATTTGCCGACGCCACCAACAAGTTCAGTCCTAACAGACAACTCATCGTCACCAGCAATAGTACTTTCCAATTTCTCTTTGAGCCAGTTGGTTGCGTCGATTCCAAGTGCCTTCTCCTCTAAGTTTTTCGTCCTCTTTTCCGGTGTATCAACTCCAGCAACTCTAACTCTTTCTTTCTTGTATAAATCAAACCCGAGGTCGATAGTAACATCAATAGTATCACCATCAAGAACACGATTGATCTCCGTCACTCGAAAGTTGTAACAACTCTTCCTGCTCGGTGGCGTCATCTGCCCCATCGTTCATCTCCGCAAAAGCCATCTGAAGTATATTTATCACCATGACTAGTGCAAGTGCTAATGCCAGAATTACGCATATAATCACTGACCACACAGGATCGGTAACATTATCAAGTGGACGCAATATTAAATTCATTTATTATAAAGAATAAGGAGGTTTAGGAGGATCCATTGGTACAGGTTTAATTGGTGGTTCACCATTTGCAATTCTAATTGGACCTTGCTCAACTCTTATAGTTTGAGCAGGTGCAGTTTGTGCAGCGGCATCAATTAATTTCTGTAAGTCTTCCTTACTAATTCCACCTCCATTACCACCATTTTCTCCTGCTTTCTTTGCTGCCTGAACACCAAAGGTTGCTAAAACTCCAGTAAAGACACTTGCAATAAAAGTCGGATCTAATTTTTGTTCGGGAATACCTAAAGCAACGGGTAACTTAATATATGCAAGTGTGAGTATTCCACCACTCCATACTAAAATAGCAAGTCGAACAAAAGTTGATAAAATTTCTAATTGTTCTTCTTTATCATCAACAGAATTTTTAAGTTTACCAAAAATATTTTTATTTTTTATCTCTCGATTCTTAACTTCTTCGTCCATTAAAAACCTGCAGGTTCTTATATTTATGGTTTAAGAAGATCAACTGTGATACTTGTTTTCTCTATTTGATTAAATTTTTGACACAATCTATCACTGGATTCATGTTCCCATTTGTGATATGTTTTTTGTAATTGTTCTTTATAATCAAAACTATCGCATAGTTTCATTTCTTCAGCAACGATAGTCTTAATTAGTATATCTCTAGTTAAAGATGTCATACTTAAATTTTGTTATCCAACAAAGAGTTCACCATTATAACACAAGAGGTTTCACAAAACTCTTCTTGGCAGGTTATCTGTTTAGGATGATATTATTTAGTAATGTAACCTTCTTCCACTAAGTACTTACGGGTCAAAGGAGTCGGTTCATAAATTTCCCACATCTTACCAGTAGCACATGCTGCAAGAACATCAGCAGTCATATTTTCAGTTCTTCCTGCCCATGATGCTTCTGCTTCCCAAGGAACAACAGATTTTGGATAAGTTTTTTCGGCAATTTCTCTCCAAATAGAAGGAACATCATCCTCAGGAAGAATAATAGCAATCAGTGAATTATTAATTGTTCCTGCCATACAATCTTGTGCAGCGTGCCATCCTTCATGTCTAACCACACTCATCAATGTAGATTGTCTACCCATAAATGCATCATTCAGAAAAAAGTTATTACTTACAGTATGATAAACACCACGATTACCTATCGGAAAATATTTCTGATCTCCTAGAAAAACCATAACTCCGATTTTATCAAGGGAGTCCAACATCTCATTAAACTCAGTAGCAACAGCAGAATAATCAGAGTTGGGATAATTATCTTGAATATCTTTGATACTTGAGATTCTTTGAACATTATCGGTGCATTCCCGTAACATCATGCATCCTAAAGAATCATTACTATTGTATCCTCTGGTTATTTTTTCATCTCCAGCATATGCTGTTCCAGTCAGCACGGCACATCCGAGAAGAGATAGTAAAAGTTTTTTCATCTATAATATGCCTCAAAGTATTTAATAATGCCATTAGTATTTACATTACCTTGCGATACCCAATCATGAGTACATTCATACATTGATTGATTACTGTATTCGGGCAATGATTCTTTTAGTTGACTACCATATTTAGTGAGAAGAACTTTAAGTGCAGACTCACGAAGTTTCAACTTCTGTTCACTATAACGCCAATCATCAATCATCTAAATTGCTCCCAACCAGTTCCAGATTGCCAACCTTCCTGAAAGTTCTCAGAACCACTTCCAAATTGTGGAGTGGGGTCAAGTTGCGTCGTAGTTTTCCCATGACTAGTAGCAATATTATATATTACTTCATGAATATCTTTTGGTTCTACTGTCTCATTTTCATGTAAGAGTTGTCTGTCAGATACTGCATGTTCATATGCTTCTTTGACAGTCATTTGAGGTTCGGATAAAACTGCCGGACCAAACCAGGGATCATCTTTTAAATACTTAGGAGCAAACTGCCCTACAAAAGAACCATATCCTTGAGTAAAATGTCCTGACCCACATTCAAATAATGGTGCTTCCAAGTCATCAATCAAACATTCTACTTTTGGTGTTTTTTTAATAAAAAGTGATTTAAGTTTTTTAATCATGCCCATACCATTTTCTTAGTGTAGTCATATGCATAAAGTTCTCTATTACCTTTGATACCCCACCCTAACCAGTAGTATGCGGGTCTCATGTAATAAGATACCGTTTGTCCACCACCTTCAAATTGTGGAAGAACTCTTTGGAAGATAGGTTCATTAATCATCCAACGGACCTGACAATCTAATTCACTTGGATTGCAATCATACTTCACTGCAAAGTTTCCAAGTCCTCTATATCGATTGATAGAAGTCCACTGAATTAATCCATAACCACCTCTCAAACAATTTTCATAAGTAACACGAGCACCACCCTCACAGATATTAGCAATGAATTTAGATTCTTGCTGAATGTTTCCCATGATTGTAGCAAGAGCATTACGATCAGAGATCTTTGTGTGCTCCTGTAGTGCTGCTAGAACAACTTTTTCGTTAGGTGTACAACTAGGACATTTCCAAGTCTCTTCTTCAATAAGAATTTCCTCTAGAGGTTCTGGTTCCTGCGTTACTTTGACTTGTTCAGGTTCTGGTGGGGAAGGAATTGCAAATACACTTGCAAGAACTCCAATTCCAAAAAGTGATTTAATCATTGTCTCCAAGATATTCGAGTGAGTAGATTTCATGATCCTCAAGATTAGGGTCTAACCATTCGGCAAACTCTGACTGGATCGCATGAGCATCTTCTACAGATTTTAGCACATCATCCGTCTTCATGTCACAGAGAATGTGCAGTCTGTCAACTGCCCACTCATGAGTCACCTGTAGAGTCTTTTCCAAAATTTCCATAATCTTTCCGCATGTAACGGCCGAGAATGTTGCTATTATAGTATGCTGGTGCTCCGTTGTCAAGTGCCTCTGATAGCACATTATTTAGAAACAACTGCTTGGTCTCCTCAAAGTTACAATCTCCCTTCTTCTCATGAAGACTTAGTATTACTCTACTGAAGAACTCTTTGCCATATCTTTTTATATCTTCCTTCAACTCAGGACAAGAACCATAATATTTCTTCCAATCAGATTCTTGTTTTACTTTTCTCTTTTTTCCTGGTGGGGTTCTGAATGACCAAAAGTATTTCCTTCCAAGGTATTTTCTACCGGTGGTCTTATTGGTAATACAGTAAACAAAACCAAAGTAGTTCCCAATAGCATCAGACTCAAAAGGTTCATTATTGTATATCCAAGAATTCTCATAACTCATTGTATAGAACTCAATGAGCTATTATTTATCTTTAACGGGGACAAACCTAGTCTACATAAAAAAAGGAGACTTGTCAAGCCCCCTTGGAATATTATGTGAGTTTTATATCACTTTTTCTTACGTGCTTCAATCTCTTTGTTCTGCTTCATGATATCTGCTATACTATTAGAAATACCGGTGAAACCTGCCTTAGAAGGATCAGTTTGCTTCTTAGAGTCATCTTTGTAACCACCAGCAGCACTGGCAGCACGACGGTTCTCATCTAATTCAAGTTCTTCTTTCCTATGTTTGTCTGTTAACTGACCCATAGTAGTCTTTTTCACTTTAGACCCAGTTCTTTTGTTTCTCTGGTCAATCAACTTATCGACTTTATCAGTCATATCATCTGTTGGGTCTTTAACACGATTTTTACCAAACTGCTTATTCCACTGCTTTTCACGAGCATCTCTCACTGCTCTAACTTTTCTATCAGAGACTTCATCAAGTTGCTCAAATTCTTCGTTCTTAGCACCAGACTTATGACGGACGGTTCCTTTCTCGTCAGTATAAGTTTCTTTCTCCCTTCTAGGGGTTACATAACCTACACCAGGAACTACACCAGTCTTACCAGCAGCTCTCGCAGCATTTCTATCTGCTGCTCTCTGTGCTGCTCTCTTACGATTGCGATCATAAGAACTCATTGCCTCATCAACATTCTCTGACTCCACAAGTGCTTCAATCTCTTTCACAGTAAAGAGACCGGTTGCTTCGAGTTCTTCTTTAGTTAAAGCTGCGGCACGTTTGCGTGCTTTGTTACCACTGCCTCTCGCATCATCAGCACCATACTTACTATAACCACCTTTCAATTGACGTTCATGTGCTGCTTTTGATCTATCTGCAACACCTTTAGAATAACGTGAACCACCAAATTCTTTTTGATCACTCTCTGCTTTTGCACGGGTCTTCTTAAGAATTTGAGCTTTAGCAGAAGTATCAGACCTTTCTGGACCAACATTATACTTTTTACGAAGTTCGTCACCTCTACTCATTGGTTTTGCTGGTTCTTCTTTCTTTTTCCCACCAAGAAGTCTCTTTACTGCAGAACGTAAACCTTCATCTAAAGATTCATACTCCTCATACATATCATTCCAGGTAAGGTCAGAGCAATCATATCCTTCAGTAATAAGGAAATCAATATACTCTTCAACTTCTTCTTTTTTCATATTATCTTCCCTTCTCTTCGCAACATAGTCATGACCAAAGTCTTTTCCCTTGTCGTTAGTGCCTTCACGTTTTCTTTGTGCGGCAAGACGCTTTTCTCTTCTTGCTTGCATTGCAGCAAGTGAATCTGCTTCATCAAGTTGCTCAGGTTCTTCTTCTTGATGATTACAAACTTGTCTATAAAGTTCTTTGATTGTTGCGAGTTCTTTGTTGTAATTCATATCCTCTTTCCTTGCTCTATCTGTAAGTGAATCAGCACCTGCCTTAACTGCACCAGCAGCAGCAGAAACACCTTTTGTAATGCCTCTGACGACCTTCTTAAGTCCTCTCTTCAGAAGACCATCCTTTCTCTTCTTAGGTGTCGCAGAAGACGATCCACCACCACTAGAAGAACTGGAAGATGGTCCAGTGCCTGATGATGAAGAACTTCCACTGTCAGAAGAACTAGAAGAACCAGTGCCTGATGATGAAGAACTTCCACTATCAGAAGAAGAACTTGAAGAACCTCCACCAGAACCTTGTCTTCCTCTCTCATATCCTTTCTTAGCAGCACTCTTGACTGCACTACCTGCTCTCACTGCAGTTCCTACTGCTCTTGTAGCAAGACCTATACCACCTTTTGCTGCCTGACCTACTTTCTTAACTGCACCTTTAATTTGTGAAAGTTTTGATGCTTTCTTTTCGGGAGAAGCACTTCCAACTTTTTGCTTAGATACTTTGAGTTTTGCTCTAGCAGCTGCTCCAGCATCTCTGTCTGATTTCTGACCTTCTCCAGATGCTGCAGAGGTTTTATCCCTCATTCTCATTGCAGCAACTTGTGCAGGATTTGTAACCTCAGTAAGAATTTCTAACTCGGTATCAACAGACTCACAAATCGTTTGCTCTACAATATCAATATCTAATCCTTCTTCCAAGCACTCTTGGAAGAATTCTATTACTTGCTCTTCGATATATTCATCTGTAAGATCATCAAGATCTTCATCAGTAAATTCATCTAAAATACTTTCTGCAATATCAGGAGCATAAACATCCTGATATAAACTTCGAATTAGTCCATAATCAGACTGCGATAAAGATTTCATCTTAATTCTAAATTACCCTTTATAAGGATATTTATAAAAAAAAGGACTCCCTTAGGAGTCCTTAGTATATGCTTCATAACCATCATAATCACCAAATAGAAAAGCATCGGATTTTGCTGCTTCTCTATACATCTCTAGTGCATCTTCAGTTTTTACACAGTTGCACTTACAATTTCCTTTACAAGGAGAACCCTGCAAATGTATCTTCGGTAACATCTTGTTTGATTCCTCCGACGATATAAGATTCAACTTCCGTTTCTTGAGGAGCAACTTGAAGACCCTTCGACGAAATCCAATGTTCCGTCCAGGGGAGTGGGTTATTCTTTGCGGGTACGTCATAGATCGGTTTAAGTCCAATTGATTTCATTCTACGATTGGCAATCCATTCCACATACTGCTG
>Ga0208899_1000180_pt1 | contig 41078 bp, 72 predicted proteins | sample VirMetDEL_Nov_24_FD_184518 | JGI IMG/M metagenome (GOLD analysis project Ga0208899, IMG submission 184518) | Aqueous microbial communities from the Delaware River and Bay under freshwater to marine salinity gradient to study organic matter... | ecosystem: Environmental > Aquatic > Marine >... | reverse complement strand
TTGTGAATTATTACGCCAGCTAATATCTTGAAGCTTTTTTTGAGCAGCTTGTTTAACCCAATCAATATTATTACCAAAGAAAACTAACTCAAAGCTATCTAACTCAAAACCTTGATAAACTTTACTTACTTGTAAAAAACCCTTATCTATTATCGTTCCATTAACTATAATAACGCACTCCTTACGGTTTAAAGCACTATTATAATCCTTACGGCTGTTTATATCATCTAAACTATTTAACAGCTTAGAATTGTTCTTAGTGTTAGGTACTTTAAAACTCTTAGAGTAACTCCCAGTTCTGGCTTTTAAATTATCAAGGTTTACAATACCCTTAGTAATAACCAAAGGGAAATCATTAAAACTTTTTAAATCTAAAGAGCCTAAAACAGAATTACTACTGTCGAGAATCCTAATAATTACCTCATTCATCCTCTTATACCTTTATCTCTATTTGCTAATCTATAACTTAATTTAAACTGTATAGGCATATTCTTTTCATCTACTTTAACAGTTTCAACATCATCAATAATTATAGGAAAGTAAGCACCGTCTAACTCAACATAAGCATTGTTATTAAAAGCAATACTTTGAGCTAGTTGGTAAATTTCCCTACCTACTGATTTAGTATAAGCTTCAAAACTATTTGCTCTAGTTGTTTGTATTGTAGTAGTACCTCTTGCGCTACTTGAATAAGTATTACCTAAAGCACCTTCAAATGTGCTAGTAGCAGTTGATACAGTTTCTATTTTATTACCCTTAAATGTTAGGCTTTCTTGTTTTCCAAACTTATTACACCAATGTATTCTAGTATCAGTATCGCATGAATCAACTATATTAAATCTTCTAAGCTCTGACTTATCTCCTAAATCGTTAATAACTCTGATAGTATAATATGATACATTAGTTAAACTAATACCAGCAGCAATTAAATTAGCAGTACCTACAGCCAAACTTAGATAAGGAGAAACAACCAAAGTAACGTAAGCACTATTCCACTCTGTAATATTAATGTAATCAGTATTTAATAAAGCATTACTAGAATCGTATGTTAAAACTTCTAATTTAAAGTTAGTTGATGCAGTACCTTGATGCCATAAAATACCTATAAATTCATCTTGCCCTAGTTCTATTTCTTTAACCGTTGGAGATTCAGCTAAAAACTTTTTAGTATCAGCCGTTAATCTATAATCAGCAAAATCAAAAGTATTATAATCTACATGGCTTTCAGTCCAATTTAAAAACTGTGAAGTATCACTAATAGCATCATAACTAGAATTGTTGGCATCAGCAGGATTATAAGCCGTAGTTAAAACACCTCCCGACTCTGTTACTTCATATATCTTTACTACAACACTATTAATACCGTCATCGCCCGTAATAACACCACTAGCCCCTAATGTTTTTAATTCAAAACTAACATACTTTTGTACTTCTTCTTGAATGTCTACTGTAAAATCAGTACTAGAGCCTAAATCTAATTGCACATTCTTAGCTGATACCCTAACAGAGTTAACAACAACCTCAACAACAGCACCAACAACAGTACCACCACCGCTATAGCTAAAAGTGTAAACATAAGGTCTATATGCTAAATTTAACCCTCCTTGACTGGGTTGAGTATTTATTGTAATTGCCATTACTTATTCTTTAAATTAAATTCTTTAACCATTGATACTATTGCAGCATCGTAATCTTCAAAAACCTCTTGTTCTAATTCGTTGTAAATTTCGTTTAATTCGTTATCAATAACAAAATCTATAAACCCTTTACGCCTACCATTAGAAGTAAATTTATAACTGCCTGACGTTGGGCTACCCTCTTGAAATATCTTTTGTTGGATAGCAAAGGCTACATTTTTAACTTCTTTATCTCCACTTGCTATAGCTCTCCTTTCAATCCAATCTATTAAAACCGCAATAGGTACTTTTTTACCTCCTGACTTCCTACCCTCATTTACATAAATACCGTAGTCATCCATTAATATCTCTAATACTAACGAATTAGGTAGGCTAATAACATTCTGTTCAAAGCTATTAACTAGGTTACCAGTAGCTTCATGCCCTTGAGCTATTAACTCTTGTTGTAAAGCTGATATTATAAACTTTCCTATTTTGTTATAGTTTATCATTAATAACTAAATGTTCCCGTAGTACAATCAGAATCTAAAGCTACTTTAACGTCATAAACTGACTGGATTAATTTGTCATTTAAGACATCATGAGCCATAAAACCGCTTATCTGCTCTCTATCAACAATACTAAAACCATTAGCCCCGTCAATATTCCTACTTATAAATTCTGCTATGTATTGGTCAAGTATCTTATCTACCGTAGCTTGTGCCGTTTGTAAATCATAACTATTCTTTTGAGCAGTATTGTACAAATCATAGCAAAATACCTTAAAGGTAAATTCTTTACGTTTTGGCAAATAAGAAGTATTAGATACACCACGTGAAGTATTAGGTGTTGAGGTTAATAAAATCATTGGATAGCCTTTAGCCTTTTGTTGCCCATTCATAGAGCTTACTCTGTCATATCTAAAGTAATTAACAGAAGTAAAAGCCGTTGCTATCGTTTCAAATTCATCTATAATATCGCTGTAATCCGCCATGTTAGAAATTATCTATGTCAATAGTAAATATTAACCAATCAAAATATATCGAGTACTTAAACCATCGTTTAGTACGCTCAAAATAACCCTTAAAACTAGGAATTAATTTAATTAATAATCGTGTTTTTATATCTGCTCTCATATTCTAGTACCAGTTGCAATAGCGTTAAATGTAGTTAAGCCAGTTATGTTATCTTGTATTCTAAACATAATCCTATCTAGCGTTCCTTTTCTAAGTCTTAACCCCCATTTAAACCCGTATATTTCTGACATATCAATATTAGGTAAGTAACTCTTTTCAGTACCTCCACCAGAAACATCAGCGAGGTAAGCATCAGTACCAGTACCGATAGCCCCAGTATCACTAGCAATCCGTATAAATTCTTTGTTAGTCTTGATTCCCTCATGCAACTCATATAAAGGCTCATCTTGAGTATCCCAATAAAAAGAAACACCATCTACTTTATTATAAATACTAATTGCCAAAACCCCTATAATAAATTTTTTACTAATATAAAAAAAAAGAGGTACATTTTTGCACCTCTCTTAACTTTATTTAGAATCAATCTAAATAATCTTGTATTAACCTATTTACAATCCTAATTACTACTAATATGAAAATTAACGTGATAAAACTCATTTATTTAAAAAGTATTGCCTAGCTATTTCAAAACAATAAAGTTTTTTAGACAACTCCCTACTTACATACAAGAAAGGATTTAAAAAAACTCTAGAATCACTTAACTTAACATTAACTTTTTTCTTTTCATAAATATACTGTTCAATAACATAATTCATTTCTAGCTCATGTATTTCCCAGTCTTTAGGGCGATATATTATATCTTGTATATTCATTATTCGTTAATCTTAACAATATCTCCTAACTGCCTAAAGTCTGCTAACAGTTCCTTGTGTAGATTATCTTTTTCATATCTTTCTTCAATACCTTGAAGCATTAACTTAACAACCTCAATAGTATTCTTTAGGTCATTAATAGCATTTAACTTATGTTGCTTTTCGTCTTTGCTTAACGGTTTATGAGCCTTTAAAGCTTCTAAATCAACAAACATTTGTGAATGAACCTCTTTAGCCTTTTCTAATAAATCTGGAAACTCATTAGACGCCTTTTGTTTTAACTCCTCTTGTTGTTCAATCTGTTTTATCTGCCCTTCTCTCTGCTCAATTAATACTTCTTTAGTATCTCTTTCATTCTTTAGCTTATAAGCCATATCTAAAGCCTCAAAACGCTCGTAATCTGTTTCATATTCATTAGTTTCAAGTAAACCTATCCACTTATCTAAAAACTCCTTACGATCTTTAAACTTTACTAACTCTTTTTTTAATACTTCTAGTGTTGCTAAACTACTCATCTTAATTTTGATTTATTATTCTTAATTTTTCTTTGTTTGGTATATGCCCTATGGCTATTGTTAGATTCATAATATCCTTCATTTCAATCCTCATTTGTTCCTCTGTCATGTCTTGAACATCTGTTAAAATTATGTAATCTTCTAATTCATCATCGTCTAAATAGCTCATAGGTTAAAACTTTAATTATTAAAAGCCCTAAAATAACAAAAATTATCTTTAATCTCATTTTCTATGCTCGCAGATTAAATCAGAATTAATTAACACCTCATAACCTTGTTTTAAAGCATCAGAGAAAATAAACGTATCGCTAAAAGCACCTTTATTTAACTTTAAATCAACTCTAAATTTGTTATCCTCTAAGACTTCTCTACCAAACAAAGTACAACCTATTCCAGTTGCTGTTAATCTAGCATCAGGGTCTTTCATTAGTTTTTGTAACGGTACGCAGCCTCTCCCCATAATACTATATCCTAATTCTCTAGGTAATATTTTTTCGCTGCGTACCGCTAACCCATCAACAGTTGATGTTAAACATAACTTTGCTTCATCTTGCTGTATCTCATAAGTAGCAGTAACAATACTAGCCCTATAAGCTTCAGCATAAGAAACTAAATTCTCTATAATACATTCTCCAGTAAATACATCTGATTCAATCATTAATAAATAATCGTAATCTCCATTTAAAAAGAATGATCGTATTATATTTTGATGCCTTGTTAACTCTTCTCTAAAGTTTCCTTTAATTGGCTCATGTACGGCTTTAATACCTCTTTTCCAAAACATTTCTATATGCTTTTCATCTTTAGAATTATCTAAAAAAAATACATCATACAAAGGATATGTAAATGTTTTTACTTGATTAATGAAATCTTCAACACAGTAATCTTTAGATTGTGCTGTAGGACAGCTTATTAATACTTTAGGATATCTCATAGTTATTAAAATTTTCTATTATATTCCAATTCTGCTTTTAATCTATATTTAATTGCTTCTTCTTTAGTTTTATGATTCATAATATGAACTCTTTTTTTGTTTTTATATAAAACCGAAGTCCAAACTTTTCTTGCGTTATCATAAAAAACACCCTTAACGCCACTCTTATTATCTTTCCTAACTCTTTGATTGTTGTTTTGAGTAGTTCTATCAGCCCATCTACAATTCTCTTTATAATAACCCTTATTATTATCTATCCTGTCAATAGAATAATTAGGATTAGGCTTATTACCCATATATTCTATAAATCTTAAAAAAGAATTATTCCATTCATCGCAAACACTAATACCTCTACCTCCGTAATTTTTGTAATATTTATCATTAACATTATTACACCTTCTCCTCATATTTGACCAAGTGTTATATTCTGAAGTTCCAACATAATCGTGTTTCTCATAATCCTTACCTATTAAATCTAAAGAGCCAATTCTTCTTAATCTAGCATAATGTTTTTCACATAATCCTTTTGCGTAAAATTTAACATCACACCCATCAATTTTACAAGTTTTCATAAATTAAAAAACCCTTAGAAATCAGTAGTGATGGATACGTCAATCTAAGGGAGTTTATAAAAGTATCTTAATTGAGCCATCACACTCAAGTGCAAATATAATAAAATTATCACAATACATCTATCATGTTATCAATTAAAGACTCATCATTTTGAAACTCTAACACCTCAGCGTAGCTCTCTTTCTCGCAGTAATGAATAACGCTAATACATACAAAGTAATTAGTAATAGAAACAATCTGATAATACTTGTAAACTCCTAATACGTTCCAGTAGTAAAATTCACAAGCTTTTAAAATATCTTCTAAAAATTCATCTCTTGTCATCGTTTACGTCTTGACTTTGCTACGCTGTCTTTATGTGCCATTTCTTGTAACTCATATGAATACTTCTTATTAGCACTATCTAAACTTACATATTCTAAAACCTTAAACAAGTTAGTAGAATAAACGCTATCAATAGGCGTTAATCCTTGTTGGTTGAAAATGCCCTCTTTAGCAATCTCAAAGGCTTTATTTTGCCAATACATCTCCTTAACAATGACCTCCGCTTTTGTGTTGGTTGGTTTTCCACTCTTTCCCTCAAAGATGATACTAAAGAGCCTTGCAATCTGTTGATATGCTCGAGCAAAAAAAAATAAGCACTATAAACATCTGATACTGGAAGTTTTTTAAATGCTTTAGCTCTTAACTCAATTACTTCTTCATCATACTTTTCATTAGGATCAAGCCTAAACAGTATTGCAGTCATTCTAGCAAGGTAACTCCACTTTCTGTATTGCTTTTTACTGAATAAACTAGATAAAGCTTGAGCCTCAACAAAGTGTTTATATGTTGCACCGCCTAAAAGCTTTTCAATACCTCCAACGGTTTTAACTGGCTCTATTAACTTGTAAGTATCTCCATTGAAAGTAAACTCTGAAATAGGCTCTAAATCTTGTGGCTCTCCCATGAATTTAAACACGAGATTAAACAACGTAACTAAACTTACATCATTAGCAGAGTTAACTTCTATCTCACTCTCTAAATACTCTCTAGGAATGTCAGAGAATAACTCTATCCAATCAACATAGAAATCTAGTAGCTTTTGTTCAGATACATTTACTTCTTTGTCTGTATAGAAATACTGCTCTAATACAGTAGGAAGTTTAGACAAATACTCTTGAGCTTGTTCCATTTGCTCAACTGTATTATCCTCCCACTTATCTCTTAAAAAATATTCTTTACTTTCAATAGTTACTTTTAGCATTACTTTTCTAGCTTTTTAGCCATTTGTAATAAAACAGTTTTAACTCTGTTTAAAGAAGCACAAGTAGAAGTATTAAAGTCTTTACCTCTATTTTCTTTTACTTCTTTGTCAATCTTTAAAGCCATCTCTAATAATTCTTTAGAGAACTCTTTTTTAGGGCTAACAGCCTTTTTAAGCTCTGCTTTTGCTTTTGTTTTTTTAACTTCTTTATTTTCCATGATACAAATATATTAAATTTTATAATAATGGGAAGTTGAAGCTTCTAGCGTATGTTTCTACTCCCGTTTCTTTTCTGTTAAAAGTTACTTCTAATATCTTACCTCCTATTGGTTTATTAGGTGCACCTCTTTCTACGTGCCACCCCATATAACCAACCTTATACTCATCTTTATAAGTACCAGTAATAAGCCCTAAAACGTCTTTATGTTTAATCTGTCCAGTTTTTGATAAGAAAACCTTTCTTAAACTTGTTTCTTTAAGCTCGTGAATATGTCCAAAAGTTAAACAATCAAACCCCTCAAACATTGTAGCCATTCTAGTTAGGTTAATTTCCCCTCTAGTAACTACACCTCCACCACCTGAACCATGAAAATAGCAAATATCATAAGTTTTAATAGCATTACTCATATTAGCTGATATTCTTAAAGCACCAGTATAACCACCTGCATAAACTGGGCTAATAGGTTTAGCAATATGATTTAATAAAGCTACAAAACGCTGTATAACATCTGTTTCTTGCCTTCTTAAAATACTTGTTTCATGATTACCATAACCAACTACAGTTATTATTTCAGCATAAGGAGTAAACCACTCAGCAGCAGTTTCAACAACAGCATCTAAATATCTAGGGTTTTGATGTTCTGGTCTTACTTTACCTTTAGAGCTTCTAGGATCGTATTTACCTTGCATTAAACAAAAAGTATCACCGTTAAGCAATACTTTAATATCTTTCTCTAAACAATAATCTAAATGCTTTTTTAAAAGCTCTCTATCACAGTCAGGGTTATCCCAGTGAAGGTCTGATAAAATTGCTAATTGAATTGTCTTTTTTCTTTTCGTTTCTTTAAACTCTAATTTGTGAGAGTTTTTAGACATTTGACTTAGAATCATTTAACTTTTATTTATGTTTCGCCAAATATAACATTTTATTTAACATAATAAAAAATGCAATATATTACACTTTTAGTAAGTTTTGATAATGTTATACGTTTTTACATATGAATTAGTGTAACTCATTGCACTTTATATGCAAGAAAATATATAATTGAACTTTAGATTTTCAGTAAACTATCTTTTACATAAAGCACCTATTTTGTAAAGAATAGTTAACATTTTAGCTTTTTGCTACGTTTACGCCTATTTTCTGCTAACATATTAGATATGCACCCGTTTTTATTGTAATGCGCCTAGTTTTCACGCCATAGCCCTAACTGACTTTCTTCTGTTTGTGTTTCTATCAATAGCCATAACTAGAGTATCTACCATATCATCATGTGATCCATTAGGAAATGCTTTAAGCTCATTTAAAAAGCTATCAATATACCTACCATCAATTAAATTAACTCTACCTGATTCAATAAACGCAGAAACAGAAGCAGCCCTACTTACTTTATCTTGTGTTGGTGGTTTATCCTCTATAACATTTAACCCCGTTGAACGCTTTAACATTTGAACAATACTTTTACCACTTGCCTTAGGCTCTACATAGATTCTACTTCTATGATTATAACCGTTTAAACCCGTAAATAATTGTATCTCTTTTATAAGTTCTGGAAACTCTAACCTAACCGCCTTAACTTCTTTAATATAAAGCTCATTATTTATAAATGCAGCACAAAGCATTGCAGTAGCGTCATTCTCTTGCTTATTAGTGTAAGCAGTATCTAAATAGAAATCCCATTTAACTAACTCAGGGTTTATGTTTTCTGGTAAGCTCTTAACAATGTTAAACCAATCTCCTTTAAATATACCTCCCTCATCAGGCGATGGTGTTTGTGAATACTGACCCGAATAACCGTAAGACCCTAAACCTAATTTAAAACTCTCTAACGTCTTTTTAGATAATCTTTGAGGAAATAGTAAGCCATCAACATAAAACTCTTTTAAATCAATCGGTTTAACGTAATTTGATACCTCAGCAGGTAAACAAATATGCTCCCAATTATCAGGCTCTTTTTCTAATAACATTCCAGTTAAGTCTTTTTCATGTAGTCTTTGCATGATTACAATAAAAACACCTTTGTCTGGATTGTTTAGCCTTGAGCGTAATGTTTCGTTAAAAAATACATTAGCGTTTTCTCTTTCTACGTCTGATCTTGCTAGTTGTGGGTTTTGTGGGTCATCAATTACTATAATATCAGCACCCATTCCCGTAACAGTTCCACCAGTAGAAGTAGCATAACGCAGTCCGCTATTAGTAGTAGTATATCTTGATTTGGTATTTTCATCTTTTGAAAGTTGTACTTCCGGGAAGTGTTCTTTAAACCAATCTGATTCTATTAATCTTCTTGCTTGTGTTGAAAGTGTAATAGATAAACTAGCAGAATAAGAAGAGCTAATAAACTGTATTGAATCTTTTAATATCCAACAGTAAACAGAAAAGAAAACATTTACTAACTCACTCTTTAATGTTCTAGGCGGTACGTTAATTAATAAGTGCTTATCTCTTTCTTCTCCGTTAACAACTCTATAAGCTTCTTTTTGTAATCTATCGCATAGGTATTTAATATGCCAATTAGGTATTAACTCTTGACCATTATGCAAGGCTTTAAAAGCATCTAAAGAAAACTCATAGAAAGATATTTTATAAAGTTCCCTTTGTGCTTCCGTCAGACTTAAGCTGTCTAATAATGTCTTTAAGTGTTGATTCATCTAATTTGCTATAATCTACCTTAGTACTAACCTCTCCTTTTACCTCTGTAGTACTTTCACTAATCTTTTTAAGATTCCATTCAGAGAATTTACGCTCTATTATCCAAGCCCATCTTTGCCATGCTCTATCATCATTTTGAAACTTTTTAAATAGGCTTTCTTTTTGAATTAACAACGCTTTTTTTATAAGGGGCAAAAATTCTTTACCAATATCTTCTTTTTCGCTATAATCTCCTGACTTCCAAAGTTTAAAAGTTCTAATAGCAACTTTGTCTTTTTCATCTAACTGCTCATTAATTAAGAATACTAATTCTTCATCAGTTAATAGCATTAAAGACTCTTTAAATAAAACCTCTTTAGCAACTTCTATAAACTTATTTATTTTAGATGGTCTACCTACTTTCTTTGCCATTATAATACTCTTTTAATTCATCAAATCTTTCACTACAAAGGTATTTACTAATCTTTGCTACTTCTGGCCAATCTAAATCCCACCATTTAAACTCTAGCAAGAAATCAATATCTTCTTTACTAAATCTTTTTCTTATCTCTTGTGCTGGGTTACCTCCTGCTATTGTATAAGGCTCAACATCTTTAACTACGTGTGAATTATTAGCAATAACAGCACCATCCCCAATAGTAACGCCTGACATAATAGTAACATTAGCACCTATACAAACATCGTTACCTATTGTAACATCTCCTTTAGTACTAGGTTGATTAGGGCAAACAAATTTAAACTTATCTCTATTAACTAAACCGAATGGAAAAGTAGAAATAAATCTAGTATTATGATTACCCCCTAACCATACTTTTAAGTTTTCAGCTATTGAACAGTATTTACCTATTGTTAGTTGAGCTTCTGTATTTTGGAAGTACATCCTAATCCCTTTATGCCCGTATGTAAACTCTCCTACTTTCATCTTGTATATTTATCGCTTATATCGTGGTTTGGATTTACCCATTGAATATGATCGTAATTAAAAGGCTCTACTTCAATATCAGTTAAGAAGTAATAAGTAAAACCGTCTACTTCGTTATCTTTCTTAGCTTGAATAAAAGTACAATCTTTAGTAATTACATTGTAAGTACAATTCTTGTAATAAAACTTATCAGATATTTTTAAGCTTCCAATCTTCATTTTAACAAATATACTAAATTAATAACAGAATTATCTCTTAACAAACCCATCAACTAGCCCTTTATTAAACTGTTGCACTACTTCTTGAATCTGGTTAACTACTCCTATGTCGTTTGTTTCATATAAAGCAGTTTCTAAAGGTACTATTGTTTTTTCTAATTCCTCTACAAACTTATTACCGTAATGCTTTAATTGTTTGCTGTATAACTTAGTTTCTTTTAAATCTTCAATATCTTCTAATAAAGATACACCATTAGCTAGAAATCTTAATGCTATTAATCTGTAATATTCTTTGTTATTTGCCATTTTTCGCTCTTTGTTCGTTTATCTTAATCTTGTTTTTAATCTCTTGCTCAATATCAATATCATAATGTTTAGCCATGTTCAAACATACCATTATAACATCTGCTAACTCTTCTTTAGTATAATCGCTTACATTACCTGTTTCAAAATCAACAAAAACACCATACTCAAGCTCCTGTATTTCTTCTTTAATCTTATGTAAAAAGTTATGAAGATTAGTATAAGGGGCTATTAAACCCCTATCTACTATACTTTTGTAATTTGCTTCTATTATCTCTTTCATTAGAATAAAGTTTTTTGCTCTGGTTCTGCTTGAAATCTATTTTTAGCTTCTCCTAAATTTATCTTAGCTTGTTTGAAATAAGAATCTTTTAACTCTATTCCTATTGCTTTTCTACCTAATGAAACAGGGCTATAAACCTCACTACCTACACCCATAAAAGGAGTAAAAACAACTTCGCCCTCATTAGAATACATTTCAACTAATCTATCAATAACATCTAATTGCAATGGATGTACGTGCTTTTCGTCATCTTCTTCTCTTGAATCTCTAAAAGGTAATACGTTATCAATTCTAATATCATCCCAAACAGAACTAGCGTAACGTTGCCATATGTAATGAGATAATTTATTACTCTTAGGGTCTTGATGGTTTTTAAATTCTCTGTTTAAGTGATCCCATAATTGAGCCTCGTTTAAATCTGATTTATTAGCATTGTTCCAAGCTCTTAAAATATTTGGTAGTACTGGTGTTTCTCCGAAATATCTTTTAAGTCCTTGTGGATGAGTTACTGGTACTTTGTTTTCTCCTTTCTTAGTAAAAACTAAAACATAATCAGGCATAGCAGTAAAACACTTTGTAGAATCTTCTACTATAAACTTGTGCATTAAGCTTTGAACCATTGTACGCATACGTACCTTTAAAGGCTCTTTCCAAATAGTAATACGGTTTCTGTATTCAAATCCATACTTTTCATGTATTTTAATAATCTCGTGAGGGAAATCCCATAATCTACAAACATTATCAAAAACATCAGTACAATGAACAGCAGTTATACGACCATCTTTTGTTACTCTTGCAATCTCTTTAACTAAATATTCATACTGTTCTAAAAATTGCTCTTTGCTTTCACAGTTACTAAAATCATTATCACTACTTGAATAGTTATAAAGCCCTGCAAATGGTGGAGAGTAAATTGATAAGTCGATAGACTTTTCTTCTAATGTTGGAAGTACATACATACAATCTGAGTTATAGATTGCATAATTGTCTGTTACTAATTGATCTTTTACGTTGTTCATGTGTTATAAAAATTTAGGTTTAATAATTTCGTTATCGAATCTTTTAATAGTTTCTGAATAAACAGAATTTACATTTTTTGTTAAGTTTTCGTATAGTTGAATAGCTTTTTCTGTTTTTTGTTGTAAAGCTTCTAATACTCTTGTTTGACCATCTGATATAACTAAATCAATAGTAACATCATTCTTCTGTCCAAACCTCCAAAAACGTCTAATAGCTTGATAATACTGTTCATAAGAGTAAGTAGGGAAAAATACAGAATGATTACAATGTTGCCAATTTAACCCCATACCAGTCATTTTAGCTTTAGTAATTAATCTTTTTATTTTACCTTGAGCAAAATCCATTAAAATAGATTCTTTTTTATCAATACTCATACTTCCAGTTATTTCAACAGCTTCAGGATCTAAACTAGCAATTAAAGAAGATTCTTCATTTAGGTTAACCCAATATACAGAAGTTTTTTCTTTTGCTAATTCAACAGCTTTTCTACATCTGTCCTCTAGTGTTTGTTTTTGTTCGTGTCTTATTTCTCTAAAAGACTTCGCTACAAATGTAAACATCTTTATCTGTCCATCTACATCAACAGTAGAATTGTTTTTAACTACGTGCTTATTTGTAATCAATCTAGGTAACTCATAACGACTATTGTCAAACCCTAAATCAGATGGCATTTTAACCATTATCGACCATTGATTAACCCAAGCAAAGAAACTCTTTTCTGCATGAGGTTTTAAGTAATACTTTTCTCCTATGTTTCTAGTTTGCTTTGCAATACTACCCATATTGTTTTTAAAGAACTTTGTAAGCATATCCATATACCCCATATAACCTAAAGCCTCTGAAGAAGTACCAAGCTCAATAAAATCATTAGGAGAAGGTGTAGCAGTTGACAAAAATCTATAAGGAATCTTTTTAACAAAACTTGTTACCTGATTCTTTATTTTACCGTCAAAGTTTTTAAGTATTGAAGATTCATCAAGTATAACACCTTGAAACTCTTTTTTATCAAAGTAATGTAATCTCTCATAGTTGCAAATAACGATACTTTTTGAGTGGCTACCATCTTTTGAATACTCAATATCTGTAATACCTAACTTTTCAGCTTCTAAAATAAATTGAAAAGCAACGGCTAAAGGAGTTAGTATTAATACTTTTCCTTTTGTATGATTTACAATATTCTGAGCTATCGAAACTTGCATTAAAGTTTTACCCAGTCCAGTATCAGCAAATATAGCCATACGACCTTTTTTAACTGCTTTTTCTATTATCGCTTTTTGGAAGTCAAAAGCTATTTCTGGAATATAATTAGCTTCAAAACCAAAATTACCGATAGTATGTTTTTTACTTTCTAAAAACTCTTGATAATCCATAATGTTGTTTGTTTATTGGTTTAATTAAAATAAATTCTATAACTAAGTTCAATCTCTAACTTTCTTAAATCCTGTAGTAATTCATTAGTAAGATTTAATGATTTTAACTCCTCTATTTTTCTTTCGATTTGCTTAATAGTCATTTTTGATAAGTCCATAATGTTGCTTGTTTGTTTGTTTTACAATATTAATAATAAAAAACTAATACAACAAAATATTTTTATTAAAATGGTAAATTTTCTTCATCATAAAAACTATCAGGCATAGGTAAACCATTGCTATAATCATGTTTAGGATAACCACTTTGTCTATTCATTGCGTTAATTCTACTTGATTCTATATTACTTTCAATAGGTTTTAATTCTTGCTGTTTAACTAATCTATCCCAATAAGGCTTATTGTTTTTATGTTCTTTGTAATATCTACCAGTATCCATATCATACTTAAAAAGCACCGTCTGACCAATATTACCAGAGCCTTGATTCTTAAACTTCGCTTTTAGATTTTTAACTATTGTTTCTCCTGTTTCATAATCCCTATGTACTGCTAAACCGTTATGAGTTTGATCTCTAAAATCTCCAGACCCTTTAACACTATACAAATCAGGTATTTCATATTTATCAGTTCCTTCAACCTTTCTCATTTTTGTAGGATGAGCAATTAAAAATACATGAACATTATAAGCTTGAACAAAAGCAGTAAGCCTCGCTAGTATCTCTCCTATCTCTGCTAAACTTTCTCCATTTTTACGCTTAACTTTATTGAAGGCATCAATAATGAAAATATTACAACCATATTTAAAACATTGCTCTTTAAACCTTTCTAAAAGCCAATCCCAATCAACTAACTCCCCTTTATCTGGTGCTGTTAGGTAAATCTTATCTTTTGACCATTCTTTATATTTATCAAGCTCTAATAAATTAATTCTTTCTGCATAAACATTCTCCTCAAACTTCTTACCTACAACTTTTTCCATTAATATCTGTTGATGTACTCTCATTGGTAAATGCTCAGGACTAAAAAATGAAACTTTATACTCTTGATAATCTGAAATAATATTTAAAACATAATCCTCAATAAAGTTTGATTTACCAGAAGATGGAATACCCGTTACAGTTGTAAGCTGACCCATTCTAATCGAAAACATATCATTAAACTCTTCCCAATTACCGCCTTTAGGTTTAATTGTTTCTTCTTCTCCGTTATGATATAAATCTAAAATATCATCCCAAATATCAGCAGCAGTAAAAGTACCCTCTACTGGGTAATCAATAGGATTGTTTAAAGCATCTTCTAAACTAAAAACAGAATGCTGTAATTCATCATTTGCATCTTTACCGTTTTCAAACTCAATTCTAGAGCATTTCCATTTACCTAATCTGTTTATTAAAGCTTTCTCTAGTTTCTTACCTGCTTCATCATTATCAACAGCTATGTAAAACTTTTCTATTTTCTTCAACTCCTCTCCGCAAGTATCAAAAACATCATTAAGATCATTAGCACCATTAGGAACAGATATACAATTTTTTACTCCAACTTCCCAAAGTGATAGCTTATCCATCTCCCCTTCTACAATATAACATTCTGTTTCCCCTTCAAGGTCGTTTATTCCATAGAAAACTTTTTTAGCATTTTTACATTGAGTAAAAGCTTTCTCTGGACTTCTAAACTTCTTATTAAGCAATGTAACACCATAGAAGTAATTAAAAACTACATTATTAGTTTCTTTTTGTAGTTGAGGTTGGTAGTACTTTTCTTCTGTTATTCTACATTCAATTAAAGTTTTTTGAGATATTCCACGATTGCTAAACCATTTAACAACTTTATCAGAAAGGTTAGTAAAGTTTTCCCATTTTTGAGGTGGTAAATCGTAAGTTATCTTTTTACTTTTTGTTTCTCTTACTGTTGTTTCTTCACAGTTCCAGCAATAACCTACACCAGTTTCAATATTAACACTTAGACAAGGATCTTTTTTCTTTTTCCTTGTATGAGAGCAACTAGGACATAAAGTTTTAACTTCTCCTTTAGAGTTAGCTCTTTTACCTGATAAATCTATTTTACTCCATTCAATCATCTAGCGTACTTATTTTTAAATTGTTGTTTTATTTTAGACTCTATTGTTTCTGTGTTAAACTCCCAATAGTTAACAACAAAATTAAAGAAACTATTTTTCATGTGATTAACATCATTAAACTTCCAGTTAAACCTTTTACAAATAAATTGAAATGAATTATATTTTTTAGTCAACTGAGAATAAGGATTAAAATTATAATCACAAGCCCATAAGCCACCTCTTTCTTCAACTTTAAATTTAGCTTTCTGAATTATATTAGTTTGCTGTACCTCACTCATTAAATCAGATTTGAATTTTCCAATTTGCGAAGCTTCTATTTTTAATTTATTATCATTATTATCATTATTATCATTATTGTTTGTGTACGTTTGATGTACGTTTGATGTACGTTTGATGTCCATTTGATGTACGTTTAATGTACGCTCACTTTGGTAACTGTCATAATTACAAACAGTTAAGTGGGTCGTTTTTGAGTCACATTCAAAACGTATCATGCCATCATTTTTCAAAAGTTCTAAAAATCTTTTTACTCTATTTCTAGTCCATCTCCATCTTTTTGCCCACGTTTCAAGACTGTTTAAACTATCTCCTCTTTTGACTTCATATAGTTTATTTTTTATTATAACTTGACCATCTTTATGGTTGACTTGAAGAAGTATATCGATCCATGCTTCAGCTTTTGAAAATTCTCTTTTTTCTGTCCACATCCAATTGTATTGTAATTTTCTATGTAAACTTATCCAGCCCTCCATTACTTAAAACCTTTTTTAGTTGCTATTTTACCTCCATCCTTTTTCATAAACATCTTAACAACGTTGTAGAAGTGTTCAGCTTTAAACTGGTAGAATTGTATGTAGTCCTCATAGTGGCTTTTAACGTAGTCAAAACTAACTCCTAAATCCCATGCAACTGCTTGTAAAAAACTTTTCTTATCATTCATATTACACACTTTTGTATAAAAAAAATTAACATTCTTAGAGAAAAAAAATCTATAGTCCTAAAAACATCTTTAACCTTTGTAGCTTATCTTCTGGAAGATCTCTTTTATCATTTAGGTAGTAACTAAATACAACCTCATGAACTCCAATTTTTTCAGCTATAAACTTCTTTTTATAACCAGAAGCTTTTATCCTTTCTTTTACTTTGCTTAATTCCATAATTAAATGTTTTACAATAATACTGATTAAATTTACTTAACATTGTGAATACTATTAACAATTTCTCTTAGGTTATTCACATCTCTAGTAGTTTCTATGTCATCAATATCTAAAAAGTTTTGCACCTTGTAATTATAATGAACTAGGCTACTTCTATCTTTATTAATACATCTTGCTACATCATTCTGAGGTATTTTAAACTCGATACAAGCGAAGTAAGAAAACATTACTCTAGCCTTTACATATTCTATTTTACGGCTCTTACCTCTAACCATTGAAGGAGAAACCCCATAATAGTTACAAATCTTCTTAAAAAGCTCTGATATTGTTAATGGCATATCAATAACATCATTATCTTCTAAAAGCTGTTTAACTTCTCTGAAGCTGTAACCTCTTGAGCCTAACCTCCAAGCTATTTTTAATTCTTCAATGTTATACATTTGCTTTTTCTTTTTCGTGGATTTTAACTAATCTATGATATTCAACAGTAAGCTCATCAATATCTGTTAACGTAGCCTGATCTTTAATATCTAAATAACCTACAATATTGTTAAACTGGTGTAGTACTGTAGCGTGATTACGGTTAATAACCATACCTAACATATTTAAACTTTTGTTAGTAAACATTCTGCCTAAATAACAGAACATTCTACGAGCTTCAACTATTCTCATTAACCTAGATTGCCCTTTAATATCCTCTTCTGAAACTTTGTAATAGTCTGCAACTACTTTTAACACTATTTTAAGCTTATCTCCTTCACAGGCTTTAACTTTATCCAATCTAACTGAACTAATACACTCTGTGAAATTAAAACCTTGTTTAGTAAGGTTGTGTACTTTAAATAAATCTGATTCTGTAAACATTATGCTCTTGTTTTAATTTTTGAATATTCCCTAACCCTAACTATATCAGCTTCAACTTCTTTGTAAAGCTCTTCTAATTTTCTAGCTGTTTGCCATGAGATTAAACCAACCTCATTTTTAAAATTAGCATCTTCTATTTCACTTCCAAACTGTGCTAAACTGGAAGCAAATAGCATAAACATCTCTTCAAATTTGTTTAAATCTTTCATCTTTTTTAGTTTTTCTAAGTTTTCCATAATTATTCTGTTATTTCTACTACTTCCATTCCATAGCATCTTGCTATTTTTACATGAGTCATCTCTCGCACTTCCCCTTTTTTTGTATCATTAAAAGGATCATTAGTACTAACCAATACAGCCTTATAACCGTTTTCAGTTTCTTCTAAAACATCATAAATATCTGTTAACCATGAGTTACCTGATGATAAACTCATTCCGTTTCTTTTATAAATAATTTGCTTTTTCATTTTCTTACTTGTTTAAATTGTTTAAATATGCTAATGCTAAATCATACTTGTTTTGTAAATCTTCTAACTCTTTTTCAGCTTCTTGTAAACCTTTTACTCTAATCTTTACATAGTTAGGTTCTAAAGCATACTTAACAACATCATCTTTATGAATCTGTACTATTTTCATTGCTGTTGAGATTTCCCATGCTAAATCACTTAAGTGATCTAAAGCTTCAATTTGTTTTTTCATTGGTTGATTTTCTAAATTCATTTTGTGTTTGTTTTAAATTCTTCTACAATATTAGTAATAACTTTTTAATATCAGTTAACAAAAAAGGGCAAAATGTTTAAAATTGCCCTTATTTAAAATGATTCTAAATAAAATTAGATTGGTATTACTTTAAATTCAATACGTGGATTTTCTTTATCCAGTAGCTTTCTAGCTTGTATTTCAATGCATTTGTTGTCGTTCTTGATTATTCCAACTTTCTGCAACATATCGAGAGTAACTTTGAAGCTATTATCTAAGTCTGGACGCCTAGAGTTGTAATAAACGTCTATAACGAATTTAAACTCACTTTCTATAAGTTTATACTCATAGTTTAACATCTGCAGTTTAAAACTGTTCTCATAGCTTAATAACTGCTTTTGTTTACCTAGTGAGCATTTAGCATTAGATCCATTACCTAATCTGATCACTTTATAGCAATTACTTTTAGATGGTACATTACCTAAAATAGTGTATTTCATATTACAACCCACAGTAACCAGAATCGCACTCATTAAAATCATCATCGAATAAAGTCATATTCCTAAATGAGTTTTTAATTTTTTCGTATGATGTTCCGTTTTTAAAACTATTAGATGTTTCTTTTTCTTTATTACAAAACCATTCAAACTTATTAGGGTTTTTATCACTCATTAACTTTAGTAATGCCTCGTTTCTATGAAAACAACCTACACAGTTATTCATATAAGCAAAACGAATATTTTTATTACTCCAAAAAGCTTCTACATTATCTTTGTAAATAGCATCATCTATTAACGGAAAACTAGGTAACTGCCAACCAGTTTTAATCCATTTATTATTCCCGTTTTTATGCTTCCCTATAATATGTTTAAATTCTGATAAACCTAAGTAATTAGTTTTTTCTTTCATATTATTAGCCCTTCTATGCTCAGAAGCTCTAAACCCTATCCTCATTTCAATAGGCTCATTTATATTATTTAACCACCAATTAAATAAAGGTGTTAGTTTCATTTCAGTAGTACAAAACCTAGACATTATATTAGGTAAATAATTCCCTTTATCATTTATAACTTCTTCAAAAGTTTTGCCAGTAACCCAATTAATTTCACTACCAATAAACTGTTCTAAATCTAGCATAGTATAAATAATAGCATCTTCTTCAAGAGTTCCTATAAAATCTACACCTAATCTATCGCTAACCATCTGCCTAACTTTTTCATCAGGAAACTTACAATTAATATCGTCTGTTCTTACTAATGAAAAAATATTGTAGTCTGCCGGGTAATTAGCAGCAATGTAAGAAGAAGTTTTACCACCACTTAAGCTATTAACGGTTATTAAGCTTTTTTCTTCAACAGCTTCTTTAAACCATTTTTCATCAAAAACTTCTTTATTATTTTCGTCTATTGTGTAAAACCTTTTCATTAATTACCAGTTTGTTTAAATTCGTTTTCTAGTCTTTTTAGATCCTGCATTATTGAAGCGATGGTATTATTAATTGCTTCTTGCTGACCTTTTAAACGTCTATACAATGATTCATAACCAGATTCAACTAGCCTCATATCTTTTACGTCTATTTCAGCTTTCATAGATGCCTTAAATTGAGCATCACCATTAGAAACATATTCTAATACTTTTTGAGCTGTTTCTGACTTCCTATGAGCATAAGCTTTATTGTAACTATCTAAAGCATCTCCAACAGCCGTAGAGAACGTAAAAGAGTACCCTAACAACTTTCTTTTAGCAGTTGCTAAGAAATCTCCATCTTTTGAATCAGTTTGAGAGTACCATGAAATTATTTTCACAATACTCTCTACTAACTTTTCTAACTCTTTACTATCCATTAAAACGGGAGATCAGAATCAGTATCAAAACCATTAATATTAACCTGTGGAGGCATACCAACTTTTGTATTTTTCGTACTAGTTGAATCAGGTTTAAAAGTATTTACAGAAGCATAAGCTTTACCAGACTGACCTACTTTTAAATCAAGGTTTATCCATTCATCAGACTTACTATTAAGCCATTGAATTAACTCAGCTCTTTTAATACTTAATGAGCCTTTAACAAATTCGGGTGCGCCATTTCTAGGCAGCTTAAAAATTAACCCATTCGGAAATTCTAAATTATTATCCATAGTTGTAAATTTTAAAATAAACTTTTTTGATTTTCATTTTTTTGTTTATGTATTCCTAAGAAAGTTTCAAAGATAGTTCTTCCAGCTTCATAATCTACTAAGTTTCTAGCTATTTTAGCTACTCTTTGGTTTCCTTTGTACTTTCTAAAATCGTAATCGTGGAAGTCGCTCAAATCACTAACTTTTGATTGTATGAAGTTACTCGCCTTTCTTCCGTTTAAATCACTTGGTAAATTAAAGTTTGTCCAATATAAATGTCTATCTCTTTTCTTTGCTGGTATTAAAGGCTCGTAAAAAGGTATTACATTTTCAACACAATATTTCCCTTTAAAAAAGTGTTCTAATAATAATATTTCTTGGTACAACTTCATATCAGGATAAGTCGCTTTAGATTTCCTCTCACCTTCGCCTGTATTTGTTTTCCTCATTCTACTATGAGTAGGGCAAGGTGGCGAAGTCCAAATAAAATCAAACTCTTTATAGTTGTCAAGTAAATATTTATGAGCATCTGCAACTATTACAGTATCATTAGGGAAACGCTCTTGATATAATTTTGCTAACTCAGTATCTAGCTCAACAGCAGTAACATCTAAATTAATACCAGCTTCTTCTGCTACTTCATCCCATTTATAACGGTTGCCACCTAAACAAGCGTATAAATTCAAAACTTTCATAAAAAACGATTATTAAACTGTTTATCTAAATCCATTTCTATCTTGTTTTCGTTAAGATAGTCTATTATTTCTTGCGCTCTTTCTGAGGTTAAGCCTCCTAAGTTATCAAAAAACTCTTTTTCTAAACTTGCTAACTCTTCAACATCTATATTATAATAGTTGTTGCTGTTCATGAAAAGCCCGTCAAGTATTTGCTCTTGCTCTGGGCTTATATATTCTTCAAAAGGATTAAACGCCATAACTAAAACTTTGTATTAACTCTAACATTATTATTTTTATCTCTAGCACCTATAATACCTTTTTCGTAATCTATAAACCAAGTCCAGTCATTAGGTCTTAGTTTACCTGTTGCTGCTGGTTTACCTCCTTTATCATAGTATTCATTATCTTTTAATTCTACAAATAAATTAGGAAAATCGTATAAATGTCTACCAATACCCCACATATAACCAGCTCTTTTAAAAGCATCTGAATACTCTCCTTTTTCCTTCTCAGTCATAGATTCAGTACCGTTAGACCATTTCCAAACCCACTCAGAACCAAATTTAATAGCTATACCACATTGCAAAACTCCTTTAGAATCTCTTTTGTAATCGTTCATCCAATTCTCTGGACCTACTACCTCATCAAGTATATTCATATCAACTCTAGCATCCTTATAAGCTAATAATAAAGCCATAACTTTAGGTCCAGACTTGATTAACTGTTTCACTTTAAAATCAATATTACTAACATCTAGTTTTTTACTTAATCCTTTTGTTTCCATGTTTGTTTCTTTATTTTAATTTGTAACTCAGCATCTTTATTAAATGCTTTTATTATTTTGTTTAGTTTCTCAGCCGTTTTACATATTGACTTTTTCTCTTGAAAAATAACAATATTATCGTGACTGTTTTTTAGCTTCTTTATTTCTCTAATGCTCTCAGCTAATTCAGCATTTGATTTATGAGAGTTCTCAATCAGAAAACTCCCTAAATCGTTCTTTTGTTCTTCCATGTTTATAATTGTTGAAATTCATCTATTACTAATCTTTTAATATCTTCTTTGTTAATTGCTTCATATCTTTTAATAAGATCATTACAAATACATTCATTTTCTTCATCGTAATAATCAGAAGATATTTCAAAATCTACTTCTGTTGGGCTGTCGTAATCAGGTTTACTGTAGTAACCAGTTACTTCAACTGAAAAAGGTCTTTCTTGTGCTTGTCCTAAATAAAATCTTACTGTTTCTGTACGTGTCATAATGTTATTTTTTTGTTGTTTGTTTTACAAATATAATAATAACTTTTTAATATACAACTATAAGAAAGAAAGTTTTATTTTCATATCATGAGGTGCAGGTGCTTTACCTCCAAAGTAAGGAAATCTATAACACCCAAACCAGTAAACCTTTTTACTCTTTAGCTTTATCTTTTTAGTCTGATTTATTTTAACTTCATCTAATGGGTTTATGATACGTTCTCCATTTCTGTATTCATACGTATAAAGCTTGATAATATCGTTTATAGGGTCATATCTCCATCCTATCCTAATACTATTCCTGTGGTGTAATATTTCACCAAATCCTACAAGCTTATTAATCTGCTCAGTCATTTGTATAGTATTACCTAAGTATCTGCATGAATCAGTAAACTTAAAAGCTACTGTAATAGATTTACAACGTATAAAAGGTCTAAACCTAAAACCGCTGTAATGCCTACCTTTTTTTACTACTAATTCGTTTAATCCATACATAGCACATAATTAAGAAGTAAATAACACCTATTGCACCAGCGACTAAAAAAATAATTGATACAAAGTCAGCATAAATAGGGCTTTCTATAAAATAAGAGCCGATAATTAATAACCATCCTATAGATATTAGAATGTAAATTAAATTTTTTGTTTTCATAATATTTATTTTTTACCATTCATAACCATAACACCTTTTATCCCCAACATGGGCGTTCATCCATAAATCTTGATCCATGTAGAAACGTTTTTTATTGCTTGTGCAGTTGTTTCTTACTTCAATCCAATAGCTATTTCCACTAATACCGTCATTTGCTATCGTTCCACATTCACAGCTTGTTGTTACTGATTCATACTCTTTTTCACATGACATTAAAGCCAATGCTAATCCTAATAAAATTGTTTTTGTTTTCATATTTGTTGTTTTAAAAGTTACTATATTTTGCCAGTAATTAAGGTTTAGTGGCGTTTTATAGTTTTACTTGTTTTTACCTAATGGGTTAATAAATGTGTAATAATATTCTTCAGCCAAAGGGTAATAGTAACTTTCTTTTAATGGGTTAATAAAATCTTTAGTATATGCCCTTATCCAACAATGAATAAACTCTGTTTTTTCCTTTTCAAGTAGATCCTTATACTTAGCTAATAAATCATTCCCTATAAAGTATTGGTTTTGCTCCATATACTCCATTAATTCTTGTAGTGGTGTTTTCATTCTGATTCTTTGTTTAGTTTATAAAATTCATTTCTAACCTCATTCCAATAATTAAACTGGTCAGGTGTTAATCTGATAATGAAACTTTCTAAAATCTCATTACAAAATATTAAACCTAAATTTGAGTTTCTTCTTTTTTCATTTTTATCATTACTTTCATACTGAATTTTGTCAAGTAGTGACAATGCTTTGTCTTTTGGTGTCATAATCTTATTTGATGTTTTAAAAGCCCCGGAGGGCTTAGTTTATAATTCTTTTACTCCTAAAGCTTCATCTAATTGCTTTACAATCGCCTTAGCTTCTACTGGTGTATCACAGGCTATAATTTCAAAATGTTGGTCATCATTATCCTCTCCCGTAAAAACTGGATAATAAAACGTAATATCATTTTCACGTAAAGTATAATCTGATACATGAGTTAAGTTAATTCTAGTGTTCTTAATTTTAATCCACATATTTTAAATGTTTATAGGTTAATAATAGAGGAGCTTAAATTAACTCCTCTTTTTTAATTACTAATTTAGTTACTGTGCTAAGGTTTATCATTCTGAACGCCCCTTTGTCGATGTCGTAAACTGGAAGTAAACCTTTTTCTATTGGGTTATAAGCCATACCAGTACCTTTAACACCTTTTTTAACTCCTAATCTAGCGTTCATCTTTCTTAATGATCCGTCTTTCTTAATAAATTCAACGTGAAAAAAAGTATTCTCTGCTGTTTGAATTTTCTCTAAAGTTTCTCTAAAATTTTCCATTTGTTGTGTTTTTCTGTGTTTGATAAATCAAAGATAGTATTAATTTTTTAATACAAGCAAGTTTTTTTAAAAATATTTTTTCAAGCACAAAAAAAGAGGGGCACAACCCCCTCTAAACACAAACAACGAAAAACCCAGAAAGGGCTAAGAAAACCTTATTTATTTTTAATATCTTCTACCTTGTTAGATAACCACACAGCCAATACACCACCAATTAAAAGCATAATAGCACCTCCTACAATCTCATACCAACTTTCAGAATCAGCACCATCTGTAACTAATCCAATGCCTGACGTGATTAACAAACCACTTCCCCCCATTGCTAAAATTCCTTTGTTTAAAGCTCTTTCATCTGAACCTTTTAAAACTTTTATAACCTCTACTGGGTTAACCTTACCTAATAAATTCCCTAAAAATTTCATTTTAATTGAGCTTTATTTATTACTTCTAATTTTATTATATCAAAATCTCCTAACACTTCTAACAACTCTTTATAAGTCTTTTTACTATTACCTACAAAATCAACAGCTTTAGATGATCCAACTAAAATACAACCATGAGAATGTTCTGCTTTATTTCCCCAATGTATTCTAATACCATCAAATCTAACACCCTCACCATCTTGTACGCTTAAATCTTCTTGATTATAAACTAAAGGCATAACTTGTTTAAATCTGTTTGAATATGATAATGTAACTGAATAGTTACCTTCTGGGATGGCTGTTTCTCCGTAAACCTTAACACCTTTAGCTCTTACAACATCTTCTAAGGTGTAGCAAAATTCTACGCCATCAATAAAAAGCCTTCCGATAGTGCTTTTACTTGTGTAAGTATCTCTGATTAATGTAAGTTTCATTTAGTACTTAATTGCTTAATAAAGCCTTTAATCTCTCCTATATCGATTGCAATACGTTTTAAATCAGCTTCAACTTCACTTATTTTAGTTTCAAGTTTAGTATAACTTCTTTCATTTTCTTCTTTAACGTCTTTTATTGACTTTTCAAGCTGAGTAATCATAACTGAGTGTCTTTCTGTTTTATTGTTAAATTTAACAAAAGCAGCAACTAACCCACCTAAGAAAACTATAAACTGTATTGTATTCTCTATAGAAAGTTCCATTTATTTTTTATCATCCTTTTCTTTAATGCAGCTTTCTAAAATTGTCTTAGCTTCATTAATTTGATTTAAGTACTGTGAAGCTTCAACCCCCGTTAAAGACTTCGGTAATTCAGCCCTATAGGCTAATTCTAATAATACTTTTAGTGCTTGTTCTTTATTCATGCTCAAATATATTAAATTCTACGTAAATAGTTGTAAATCCTATTAACATTTTCTGTTGAGGTGTTACTTTTTCCTTTTAGTATTCTATTCTTTGCTTTAAAAAAGAATCCAAAGGTAGTAGTACCAATAAAATTACGTAGAGCCTTCTTTTTACCCATTAGTTTTTGAAGCTTATACATAATGTAATCATCTTTGTAATTACCACCAAAAACCCTATAAGCGTAATCATGTAGAAATATTTCAATAGATGGGTGAGTTTCATCTTCTATACCCGTAGCACCATCATATCCATATTCTACCCAAAACCTACTAGCCCAAGCTTCTTTAAATAAAGGCATCAAAAAAAGCAGATTATAATGATTAATCTGCCTTTGTAAAGCGTTTTTAACTTCCTTTTCAGTTAGAAACTTGTATATATTACCAAAGTACATTAAACTCCTACTATTTCTAAACTGCCTTCTGGAAAAATACCATTAGCATATAAGAAACTAACCAATAACCTATTTTGGTCGTCAATCATACCTATCACATAATCTTTATCAGACCTTGTAAAAGGATATTTATAAGTACCATCTTCATTAAATAAAGATACTCTATACTTTTTAGAAACTTCTTTTAAAGTAACAGATGGTTTAGTATCTTTTTCTGTATAGTTACCAACCCACATTAATAAAGGAATCTCCCAAACTAAAGATAAATCTTTACCATAAGCGTTAGGATCACCTAACCATAAAGTAACCTCAGACCCTTCTGGTAATTCATTTTCTAAAACATCTCCAAAAGCATTTTTAGTTACTTCTGTTAATTTAATACTTGCTGTTGTTATAATTTTAATCATTTTATTTATTTATTAAGTTAATGCAACGCTTCCACTTTTTACAGTAGTGCCGTCTGAATATTTCACTTTAAATGTTAAATTGTTCCCCGATTCGTCAATATGAAAACTCATTTCACTAGCTACAAGTTCAGCATCAGCAGTAGTAGTGGTAACTGCTTTAATTCTAATATTCCCTCCGTCATCAAAAGCTAAAAATCTACTTGTTAAGTCATTACTAAAAAACCCCCTTGTTTGATTTTCCGTAGCGGTTGCAAAATCGTTAACAGAAGTAAACGCCCCTAATGTTGTCCCTGTTATATCAAAACAAAACAAAGATGATGCGACTTTATTTATGTAAGTATTTTCATCTATTCTTATCCCTGCTGTATTTCTTAGCCTTGTCCCCGTAGTACCCCAAACAGGTATCGTCTGAACATCAAAAATAAAATTACTAACGCTCGGAAGTATTACTTCACTAGCACCGCTAAAAGTAAGACTTGCTTTAGTGTATAATGTAGAACTTGTCCCCGTTCCATTTCCCACAGTAAATATTGGAACATCTGAATTATCCCTAACTTGAAAAAGTAAGTCATTTTCACCCGTTCCGCCTCTGTTATGACCTGCTTTAATTCTTAAACCAGTGAAAGAACCATCACCAGTATCAAAAGTCAATGAGTTTCCTTGAGCGTAGTGAATTGAGTTTTTACTTTGATAAACATCACCGTTATTCCTAAAATCCCAAAGATCAGCACTAGCTGAATCAACTATTTTAACATTAGATGAAGCACTAGAAGTATTATTACCTTTAAAAGTAAAAGTATCTGTTAAAGTAGCAACAACAGAAGTAGGTACTGTTCCACTTGCTGTGTAAATAGAATCTCCGCCAACTTGTAGCCAATCAACACCATCATAAGAAAACAATTTATCTGCTGTCTTATCATAACATAAACTACTTTTTTGAGGTGTAATACTATTCCAAGTTGTATTAACTAAATCATATCTAACCCAATCATCTAAACTAACAGCACCCCAACCAGCATTAACACTACCACCACTACTTAAAACGTAAATATCTCCATCGTTAGTAGTTGGAGGGGCTACACTTGCATCAACGAAATTTAAAGCAGCAGGTAAAACTAATTCATCTGTGCTTTCTAACTCTCCTTTTTCATTTCTCCAAGATACATCTCCATTATTAGCATCAGGAAACCATTTAGGGTTATGTATATCAGCCGAAGCTGTAATATTTTTATGTAAAGTTGGCATATTTTAATAAAATATAATTCCTCTTTTATTTACTTGTACTTTGTCAACACAGCTATCAAATAACGGATATTTAGTAGCGTCATTATCTTGAGCATCTTTAATATACTCTATCATGTCTTTTCTCCAATTATCCCCTTGAGATATAAAGAAATCTCTATTCTGTGAATATTCAAAGCTCTTATTTTGTCTACTAAACTCGGTATAGTTTTCCATACTCCCCATGTTAGTTACCTGAGTATGAATCTTAGGAAACACCTCATAGACGATATAATGAGCTAACATAGGTTTAATAAAGTTTTCTACTATAATAGTATTATCAGCCGTTAAAGTAGCACCTGCAACCTCTGTTAATATCTCATCATAGTAATCATCTCCTAAAGTTGGTTTTAAATACTTTCTTTGAACTACTATAATATAATCTTCAAAATACGCTTCATCAAAAGCAGTATCATTAATAGCTAAAGCCTTAACCTCAGCAGCAGTAATTACCTCTGTATTATACGCCATCGTTAGAACTATTTAAAATCTTTACTAATCTATTTCCTTGCTCTTCATCCTCTAGTAATTCCATTCCTAAAGCTGCTCTAGCTTCATTGATTGTAATAACAGCATTAACATCAATACTTTCATTAATACCTACTGGCGCAACATTCATAATGTCTATCTCAACATCAAAACCAGCTTCTTTAATAATTCTGTTAAACTCTCTTAGAATAGGCTCTTGAAAGTCTGGAATAACTACGCTATTCATAAACTTATCATACTCGTTTCTAATTTGTTGATTAGAGCCTAATTTACCAGCATTTTCTAAACCTGCTAAAGATGGTGTAATTCTATGAGCAGTAATAATATTTTTAACGGCTAATTCTGAAAGCATTTGAAATTCTCCATCCCTTTCACGCTCAAACTCTTTTATATGTGCTGCTTGTTCTGGGCTATCTAATAACTCTACTAAAAACTTATCGTTGTTCCCTTCTCCTACGTATTTATCTTTAATCTTTTCTACGTATTGTTGAGCGTTCATACCGTCAGGCACATCTCCAAAAAACTGCATTAAAACAGATGGAAAAAACCCGTTATCAAACTTATCAATATTGTACTTAGAAATTCTATACTCAATATCAATCCAATCTAAAGCACCTACGTAATCAGGCAACCCATAAAAGTTAAATTCTGGGTATTTACGCATGATATGACAAACGTACTCCTTTTGCTCTCTATCTTGTTTAAATGGAATAGTTAAAATAGGATATTCAGCACTAGGAATAGTATCTAGTTTAATATCTCTCCAAAAGTTAGAAATATGAGCAGTCTTTTTATCTTTAGACTTTCTTACAGTAGTTGCATCAATAGAATATAAAGCTGTATAATCTCCAGACTTTTTAACATGAGGATAACAGTTACCAGTAATGATAAAACTACGCATAACCTCCTTAAAAACATCTCTTAAAGTATCTCCATCAGGGTTAACTTCGTTATACCACTCAATAAACCTACTATCTAAATCTTCAAAGTTTACTCTTTCATCATTTTGCCAAAAACAGAAATCTTTACCAATAGCAAAGGTTAACTTTTGATTAATGATAGATGAATGTGTTGAGCTTCTTCTAGCTCTTTTTGCTAAGTCATTAACATAGATGTTATCAGAGTCTTTAAAAAACGGAACCCATGCAGAAACGATATCTCTGTTTAAATCTTTTTCCTTTTTAACTATAGGAGTTGAAATAGGATCAGATTTAGCAGTACTTGCTTTAATATTACTTATCTTCTTTTGGCTCATCCTTTACTTCTTCTACTTTAATCATATTTGTAAAACCTGCATTATACAGTTTCTTTAAATCCTTTTGAGAAGTCGACTCTGTAAGCAAGAAAATACCTACCTGACCCATTATTTTTTTACCTAAAAACTTAGGCTCTATACAAAAAATTTTCTTCATAATGATAAAAATACTAAAAATATTTTACTTATTTAGAATTAATATAAATAACAGCTTTTTAATTTTAGTTAGTATTATTTTTTTTAATATTACATTAATGATACAACTAATGTTAGAAGTAAAAATCTGCGTAGTTGTTTTTACTACGTGTTATAAAACGTTAAGATATGGAAGATTGGAAAGGAAATACAATAAAAAAAGGTGATATAGTAAAAATATATATGTACAGATATATGTTTAGTGGGTCTGAAATGAGTTTGGTTATTATTGATAGAAACGGACGTATTCAGGAAACTGCAAAAACTACAATACCAGAGGAGTATGTGTGGGTGCTTTGTAACACTTATAAAATTATTGGAGGAACAACATTTATAATTAAAGAAGATACTAAACCAGATGAAGTTGTAGAAATGCCGTTATGTTGCTTTGATTTTATGATTAATGCAAACGGATTTTGTCACGCAATTTGCATTGAAGGAGTTTCTGATAATAGAGATGATTTTATGATAAAGCATTTTAGTTCATAGGTAAATGTTTTATAATGTACGGTTGTAATAAACTTTTAAAATCAGATTAATGAGTAATAAAGAAAACCTACTGGCAATAGTTAGTAAAGAGAAAACAAAGACTATTGAACGAAATAAAATAAGGATTAAATACCGTTGGTTTATTAGGATTGTTAATAGGTTGAAACTTTGGTGGCTTAATACTACTGACTGATTTTAATTGTTTATAATGTTAAATGTAAAGATAGTAGGGTAAGAATTGGGCTATGTACCATAAAGGCGAAACTCCTTAAACTAATAGATGAAGTCTCAAACAGATACATAGCACCCTATTGTTTTTAAATTTTGTTATGAACTTTGGCGGTTTCCTGCACTCGGAGTTAGTGATGCGCATTATGGGGGACTTAGTAGTACACAAGCCTACGACCGCCATTGTTTATAACGTACAAGAATATGAGTAGTGGCGGGAATAAGGGTTAATAGTACCGCATACAAACGAGTAACCCCGAAAGACCCGAAGGTTCAGCTCTTAGGTATGCTTTAGCCATTACTTATATTTATTGTTGTATGTCTTTTTTAATTGCATACAACGGACGAGTGTATGAGTAGTGGCACATACACCGAACCTTTGAATTATGCCACAAACTTTAACGTGCCATTACTTATACACATTGTTGTGTGTAGTAGCGGTTTAAAACAATAAAAATGAAAATATTACACATTACACCAAGTAGTAACGGTTATGAAGAAGTTGAACTTTTAGCAAACCGAATTAACAGAAAAAACAGCCTTGCACTTATTTTGAAAAACGGACAAGAGTGTATGACTGGCGGACATTTGATAAATGACACTCCTGATATTAGGGCTGTTTTGGATTCAATGCCAGGAGATAAGCAATATGACTTCGTAACTATGTTTAAATGCGACCCTTTTGCTAAAAGTTATGCGGAAGAGTAGCTATTACACACAACGTTTAAAGTAAACGCTTTTTTAATTGCGTTTAATTATGTGTTATGTTTTGTTAAATTAAAATAGATTAAGATGAATATAAAAGATTTAAACCTAAAGGTGGGTAGTAGAATTAGGCAGAAAAGTTGGAGAAAAGGTAAACTTGTTGTTGTTACTTGTATTGAAATTAACCGAGGTGAACCAACTTATTATGCAGTAGATAAAAACGGCAAAGAATCTGTTTATGGTAATTACGGTGATTGGGAAATTGTAGAGTAATAAAACATAATGATAGAAGTAAAAATCTGCGTAGTTGTTTTTACTACGTGTTATGTAACGTGAGAATATGAGTACTAAAGCAAATTTTATATACGAAGAAGGTTTTGAAGGTTTTGAAGAAACAAACGAACCACAAAGCATATTTGGTAAATTTACTGGATATAATGCTTATTTAATAATTGAAAATAATTACATAGATTTCTTTAAGTTGGATGGTGAATATTTAGTTATTAAAACTAAAAACAACAATAAAATACCTAAACACTTTAAATTATGGGGTGATGCCGTTATTGAGTTTGAATGGGATGAAGATGGTTTGGAGATTGTTTTAAAAGGAGGACATCACATTACAAAAAAGGTGATAAAGAATGATTACCCAAATGTTACATAACATAGTTGTAATGACACTTTAAGTATTAACTAATGGAAACAATATCAATAACTTATACTATTACTTTTGTTGTGGATTTTGCCCCAGAGTATAAGTTTACAAAGTACAAAGAATGTTTTAACGCTAAGACTGGCAGAAAGATAAAACAAATATCTAATAACGGAACTTTAGGATATAAGATTAGAGGTAGTTTCTATTCTGTTAATAATCTTAGAAAACACCTAGTAAAACCAGTTAAAGCAGATTGTCCTTTCTAAACTAAAAAAGGGTTAGCGTAAAAACTAACCCCTTTAAGCAACTATTGAAAGTATAATTAAGAACCAAATGATACTGAACCACTAGCATTAGTGTCAATAGACCCTACAAATTCTCTTAGTAATTCAGCTTGTTTACCAGAGAAAGTTACTGTATAACCGTTCTGACCTTGTACCTCTCCTTCAATAACTTCTGAAGCGATAGCATCAACATGAGCATCAACGCCCATAATCTCATCAAAACCTAATACAAAAGCTTTATTCTCAGTAGTTTCTTTGTTGTAAGTTTCAAAAATTACAACTAATCCACAAGACTGAACATAAGCGTTAATTCCTTGTGCTTTTGTTTTCTCCATCTTAGGGCAAAATACCTCTAAAGTAGTTTCATAAGCGATAGAACCGTTTTCTCTACTTCCCTCAGAAGTATAAGTCTTAGTTTCTAACTCTCCTTCAATCTCATACCAAACATCTGAAGTAGCTGCAAGAGTTACAGCAGTATAAGCGTGCTCAGTTGAAACAGTTGAAGCAGTAAAGCTAGAAATATCATCTTTATTTGTAATGAAGATACGTTTTATACCTCCTCTTCTATTCTCATCGGCACAACCAAAAAGAATATCTGTACTAATTTCTGCCATTTTTAAAAAGTTTTAAAGAAAGCCCCAATTAAGGGGCTATCATATTAATAATACATTCCTACTAATTCTCCATGAATGAACTGAGCACCCATTTTGTACTTAGCAATGATTTTAAGTAATTCAGAATCATCATCGTTACTTCTAAACTTTAACTCAGCTTGTGGATCAGATACATCAGTACCGATTACTAAGTTATCATTTACAGTATAAACCATTAAGTTAGCACCAATGTTAATACCAGTAGTAGTATTAGGGTTGTCGCTATCAGCTAAAGCTGTATCCCATCCTCTAACTTCAACAACTGGAATACCTCTAAACTTCAATTGAGGCTCTCCTGCACCGTTAATTAACATAGAAAGTCCTAACTCGTTTCCAGTACCTAATTGCTCATAAGTAGTAATTAAGTTATCTACGATTGTAGAAGTAACTCTAAACGACTTAGAAGAGTTAGGCATTTTTCTTAATACTTGTGATTGGTTTTCGTAAGCATATTTTAAAAGCTCATAAGCACCATCAGCAACTAAAACACCAGCAGTATCTTCAACATTAGCGATAGCAGTCATTGCAACATACTTATCTAATGAAGCAGAACCGTCAATAAACAACTGAATGAAACCATCCATTTGAGAGTAATCAGCAGAAGCACCAGAAGTAGCACCAAACCAAGCGATACGCCCGTTATCATCTGCAATACCTTCTAAAACTTTTCTTCTTGCAATATCTCCTACGATAGTATCTTCTAAGTTATCAATATCAGTACCAGCACCGTAGAACTCTTCCATAACAGTACCATAGAAAGTATCTCCACATTGCTCAAGGTTTACTTTCATTTTCTTAACTTCTAACGTCTTATCTGATACGTCAATAGCTCCACCAGTTGCAGTGAAACCACAAGTAGAATAAGCTCTTACGATTTTTGTTAAAGTCGCAGGTAAGTATAAAGTAGTTTTTACCTTTACATTAGGTAATTTTCTAATCCCCATTAAGTCATCAGACCCTTCTTGAGGTGCATAAAATAACTCGTTAGTAACATGAGTACCAGAGTAAGTTATGTTAAACGATTGTGTAATAAAATTTGCCATCTTTTTTAATTATTAGTTAATTTTAAATCCTGATTTTTTCCAAACATTCTTAATCATAGCACCTAACTCGTCTTTGATTTCAGGAGTTGATTTAACACCTTCTTCATCTTCTCTAGCAGGAGCTTCTTCTCTTTTTGCGTTAGCTTTTTCAAGCTCTTTAGCTTTAGCTTCAAATTCTTCAGCCTTAGCTTGTAACTCTGCCTCTTTAGCAGCTAATTCAGCTTTTAAAGCTTCTTTATCCGCTTCAACACTTGCAGAAATTTCAGCCATTAATTCAGCTTTTAATTCCTCAGCATTGATTTCAGCCTTAGGCTCTTCTTTCACTTCTTCTTTTTTATTTGAGAAAGTTTCAGAAACCCAAGCTTTTAACTCTTCTAAAAGAGTTTCCTTTTTTGTTTCAGACATATCTAAACTATTTAATTGATTTACGTAATTAGATGGAATATTTTTATATCCCTTTTTCTCTAAGTCTTTAGGTTGAGCGTAAGCAGCAACTTTAACAGCACCTAACACCTCAGCAACAAAACCTAACTCAAAAGCCTCATCAGCATCCATCCAAGTATCTTTATCCATCATAGATTTAATAGAATCAACTTTTAAACCAGTAACACTAGAATAAATCTTAGCTAGTTTATCATTAATCTTATCCATTAAATCCGCTTGACTTTCTAACTCCTTAGTATATTCTCTAATATCATTAGAATCCATACCCTCCATTGATACTACTGGCATCCATGCGTTATGAATCATAAAGAAACTGTTAGCCGTCATTTTAGGCTTTTCTTTTCCAGCTAAAGCGATAATAGTAGCAGCAGAAGCAGCAACGCCCTCAATTTTAACTGAAACATCATACTTTGAGTTTTTTAGAAAGTCGTAAATAGCTAAAGCATCAAATACTGATCCTCCGTAACTATTAATAGATAACTCTACCTTTCTTGAGTTAGAACTTTGTACCTCTTCAATAAAAGACTTAGCAGAAATACCATAACTACCAATCTCCTCATCAATGGAAATTTGTAGCTTGTTCTCAATACTATTTTCTATTGTGTACCAATTCATGGTACAACATTAAATAATTTCTATTTAACATAATGTTAATGGCATTAACAAAAAAAGAGGGCGCAAACCCTCTAAAATGTAACACTCTCACAAAAACACCTTGAAAACTAACAAGAGATTACAAATATAATAAACTATAGGTAATAGAAGTTATTTTTTTGCTCTTCTTTACAAAGTTGTTTAAAACTATCTCTATCTTCTTTATCTAAGTTTGAATAAGTAAAAGAATCTACTAAGCTATGTAATCTCTTTTGCTCTTTAATATACTCGTTAAAAGCTTCTCTATCCTTTATTGAATTATCATGAATAACTAACATATCATCTTTAGTATCTAAACAATAAACTCTTTTAGAATCTAAAAACAATCTAAGCTTATCAGATAAATCATAATCTTTATTAGCCCTTGCTTCCTTTCTTAATTCTATAGCCTCATCAACACTCATCTTTCTCTTATTATCTTTCTTATTGAATCAACACCTAAATCGTACTTTACTGATAGATTATAGTAAATATCCATCGTTTTAATAGGTGTTTTATACATAATATCAAAATCATTACATATTGATATGTTTCTGATTAAATCTTGATTAATTAACCCGTTTTCTATTAGAATATTGATAGCATGAGGCACATCAATAGCTTTATCAACATAAGAGTATAAAGTTTTGGTTAAAGCATCTTCCAGCTCTTCAGCCTCTGATACCAATAGGCTGTTACTCTCTTTCTGCATTTTCCACATCTAGCGTTAAAGTTTGGTTCTACAATCGTCTTAAAATAGCTGTATAGTATTTCTAAGCTTGTGCCGTCTGGTAACATTTTACCGTAAGTTTTCATTACAGCATCATAGATTAATTCACGTTCATCTATTGTTAATAATTCTAGTTTTTCGTCTATGCTCATTACCACTTATTCTTAGGACATTTTTCATTCTCCCAAATAACCTTCTCTAAGATAGCACAATTACATTTCTTACATTGCGGAACGTTACTAATAGTTTTAAACAGAGCTTTGAAATGAGGGCTATAATAACTACAGCCCTGACATATCTTTTTACGCTTATCTTGTTTTAAACGGCTTACTATGTTACTGTCATAGTTTTTAACCCTACCAAATATTCTAGCTAACCACATAAAGTAAATATAATAAAATCAACCGAAGGTTGCGTCACTAACGATATTACTAACCTTAGCAGCTTCAGTAAATGTATCAGTAGCATTGTTTATAACTTGAATAGCACCTATTGACTGAGTTACAGCTTTAGCTATTCTATTTTCCATATCAACCATATCAACAGACATAGAAGAAGTAAAACCACCATTAGCAAAACCTGTTCCTATGTATGGTTGAGGTCTATTTAACCTCATGCTTTCTAAAGCACCAACTAAAGCACCACCTCTATTAGTTTCTAATACGTTTTTAGGTACTACATACTCGCCTTCATGCACTACCCCAGCTTGTTTAAATCCACTAGCATCAGGACTACCAAAACCATCACCAGTAAAACCACCCTCAGCAAATGATTGAGAAGCAATTATACCAGCTTGAACAGCAGACCTAGCAACAGCAATACCAGTTAATACTTGAGCTTGAGTTAAACCAGCAGCACCAAAAGTAAATGCGTTAGTAGGGTTAGCAGCAGCACTAGCATTAATAGCTGCTATTTCTCTAGCTAAACTAATAGCAACTTGAGCTAATTCTAACCTTTTTTGTCTTTGAAATGCTTTTTTCTCTATTGCATATCTTTCCTTTTCAAATTCTTCTTGTGATATTAAACCGTTTTGTAATTTAGCGTTTAAAGCATCTAGCTCTAAAGTTTTTTCTCTTTCTACTTTTCTGTTAGAAACTTCTACTAAAGCATTTGCTGCTTGTTCTCCTAAGTCGAATAATTCAGCATTAACTTGTTTTTGAAATTCTTTTTTAGCTTCGGCTTTTTCTCTTTCCTGCTCTAACTCTTTAGCGATAGCAGCAGCATTATCCGCTACCATTTTATCTAACATTTCTTCTTCAATACTAACTAACTCATCAGCATTTTCTTTAAAGTTTCTATTGTAAGATTCAATAATAGCATTTTTCTTATCGTAAAGATCTTCAAACCCTTCATCTTCTTCATCTAGTTTCAAAAGCCAAGCATCAATAGCCTCAGTTTCTTCTACTTTTAAATCAATAGATTTTTTAGTAGCATCATTATTATCTTCTACTACATTAGTATTTTCTTCAGTCTTTCCGTTTAAATCTTCCGTAGATAATCCTAATCTTTCTTCTATTGCTGCCCGTCTATCTTTAGCTGCTGTTAACTTATCTTCTTCTTCTTTTAAATCTGCTGTTTTTCTTCTTATTTGAACTAAAAGTGCATCATTCTCTCTAGTAAAATCATTATAAGAATTTTGTTTATGAGCTAATACAGTTAAAGCGTTAGCTTTTTCCTCAACACCTAAAGTAGAATCTTCAAGAATCTTTAATTCTTCTTCAGCTCTAGCTTTAGAAAGCTTATTAAATTTAGTTTCCTCTGCATTTCTTAATTCTAAATTTCTTATCAATCTATCACTAAGCCTATCTGATAACTCTTGTCTTTTATCCTCAATATCAGCGGCTACTTCCCCAGCCTCTTGAGCTTGTTCTTGTACTTTTTCTAACTCCTTTTGTAGTATGATTTTGTTAATCATTTCAGAGTTAGATTTTTTCATAGCCTCAGCTAACTCTTCATTACTTATGGTTTGCTTATCATACCCCTCTAATATATTAGGGTTAATAGCATCTAATTCATTAAGTAATTTCAATCTATTCTCATCATTTTCTGACAAACTAAGTATTCTATTAGCTAGTGAATTTGCTTCCACTTGTTGCAATCTCATAGCGTCAGATTCAGCATGAGTATTTTTAGTTAAATCTCCTAACGTATCAATGAAATCTGTAGCACCTTGAACAATATCTCTAAATAAATCTTCTCCATTTTCTCCAAGATTTAATACTAGCCCCTCCCATGCAGAGTTAAACCTTTTTACATCACCCTCTAATGTATCTCCTACTATCTTAGCCATAGCACTAGCAGCACCTTGAGCATTTTTTAACTCTTTAGTGAATTTAGATGTTTCTGATGTAGATTTAGCTAAAGTTGTAGCTACAACTGCATTCTCCTTACCAAATAATTTACTAGCTGTAGCTGAACTGTTAGTAGAGTTAGCTACCATATTCATAGCCTCATTAAGAGTCATGCCTTTTTCAGCTAATGTTAAAAATATGTTTCTAAGCCCTGTTCCTGCTGTTTCTGCTTTAATGCCGTTATCAGCTAAAACACCTAAGAAAGATGTAGTTTCTTCAATACTTAATCCAGCATCTTTAGCTACTGGTGCTACTTGCCTCATTGCAACCTCAAACTTATTAATATCTAAAGCTGATGAAGTAAATGATTTAGCCATTACATCAACTACCCTTTGAGTATCTTTAGCATCCATCCCAAAACCGTTAATAGTAGAAGCTGCAACTTTAGCGGATTGTGCTAAATCTGATCCAGTTGCTACGGCTAATTCTAAAGTGGCTTCAGTAGCGTCTAATATTTCATTAGTACTAAATCCTAACTTAGCAAACTCTTCCTGTAGTTGCCCTACTTGAGTAGCCGTAAATTGAGTACTAGCACCTAATTCTTTTGCGTTTTTCTCTAACTGTGCAAACTCTTGAGCTGTAGCACCTGTTACCGCTTTTACGTTAGCCATTTGCTGCTCAAATTCTTTTATAGTTGTTATAGCTTGTGAGAATAACTGCCCTACTTTTTGAATAGCAAATAAACCAACAAAAGCACCACCGATAGAAGTACCTAACCTAGCAAAACTTTTACCTAGTTTTTTAGTGAAAGAATCTAAGCCTAGTATGTTTTCACGCATAACTAACATCTCACGTCTGTTAGCTTTTAGCTTAGTGTTAATTTCAGCCATCTCTTTACCATATCTAGCAAGAGATATAGTACCTTCTTTAACGGCTCTATTTAATTCTGTTCTTCTGTTAGTTAATTTCTTAACTTCTGTTTCAAGTTGAGCTAGTTTCTTTTGCTGTTCTGCTGTTCCTTGAACATCTATTTTAATCGCTATTGTCTTATTTGCCATATCTTATTTATAAACTGGGTATAACCAACCGTTAAACGGATTTTCTATAACTACTTCTATTAAATTACCGCTTCCATCTTCAACATAAATAGGCTCTAATGGTTGAGGTAAATTTCCATTATCAATATCAACACTATTATTACCCTCTTGAGATGAATCAATACTTACACTTCCTAAGTTTTCAAATTTAAACAAACTAACCTTAGTTAACCCATTTTTAATAGGGTTATAATCAATAACACTCTCTATTAAATAATATCCTTTTACTTGTGCAGGGTAATCAATATAAACTAACTTTCTAAAGTCTAAATTTTCAATATCAACATTGTCTAAGTTAAAGTAAGCTATAAGCCTACCTCCTTCTTCAATGTTTTTCATCATACTAGCATAGTAATTGTAAAATAACCCTCTATCTACACTTCCATCAGATTTAAAAGAATCTGCAAAATTTAAGTTTATAGGTGTATCGGTATTATTATACGCTTCAAATATCCCATAAGGAATAGCACTAGCATAAGAAGTACCGAAGAAGTCCATTAGTCTAGTAGTACCATCTAAAGACGTTTGACCTCCAAACTTGAAAAAGAATATTTTAGGATTGTAATTAGTTATCCTTTCTTCTGGCTGTAGTTCTTCTTTAGTATTAATATACTCATTCCATACTTTTAAAGTAGTAAAGGCTAAATTCTTATTAAATGTTCCGCTTTGTAAATATGTTACCTCATTAGCTACATGAGCATAAGGCGCACTAAATAAATCTAATTTAATAGATGTTGTACCCTCAGCGAATCTATTAGGTAAAGTGTGTGTATATTCTCCGTATTTACGTTTGTTGTTGCTCTCCCATCCTTTTAGCCATTCATCAGAGCTTAAATCTTTATAACTAAACTCAACACTTCTCTTATAACTACTTACATAATCTAATTCATACTTATTTGATAAATCTATCTTATCAGTCCAGTCTATAGCATTAGCCTCTGATTCAAAAAAAGTATTCCTAGGCTCTAAATAAATTGTTTTAGTCCTTACATCAGTCCAATAGTAAATATTAAACATTCTTGTAAAGTCGTTTATTACATCTAGCAACTTATAATCATCAGGTATAATTTCACTTAAAGTATAACTATCGCCCTCCGCTAATTCAGTAGCTCTGTAAATATTAAAATAACTACCTGCTTTTACATTTGCAGAAGTAGAAGGAGATAAAGTATCTATAGTAGCATAAACAGAAACAACATCACTAAAATTTAATGTTAATGTTACATCTCTAGTACCCGTTTGAGTAGCTGATGAAGTAGTGAAAGCAAAACTATTTGTTTCAATACCATTAACATAAACTTTAGTTACTACACTAGCTGTCGTAATATTTGCATCCCCTGCTGAGGTTGATAGCTCTAAAATATACCTACCAGTAGAAGGTACTGTATAAACGTATGTAGACGTATTATAATTACCGTTAGCATCGCTATTAGGAGGTGTTGAGTCATCATTGTAAGCTATAATAGTATCAACTCCTTTACTTATCGCTACATTTCCAGTAGTTTCTGCTCTAGTCTTAGAAGCATCTAAAACACTTTGAGCGATTCGCATATTATTAGCAAAATCACAAACTAATGTTTTAATATTAGCATCATCTAAAAAACTACTAGAAACATTCCAACCTTCATCATTTAAACCCCTTTCTATAATTGCTTTAATATAAAAACAAGGGTAAAAATCTCTTACTTGTGTTTGGTAATCAGCTTCATTACCACCTCTTGAAATATAAGGAAAACAATGATCGTAAGTTGATACAGTAGCACTATTAGCTGTTGTTATTCCACTTTGGTTATAAACTTGTGAATTATTACGCCAGCTAATATCTTGAAGCTTTTTTTGAGCAGCTTGTTTAACCCAATCAATATTATTACCAAAGAAAACTAACTCAAAGCTATCTAACTCAAAACCTTGATAAACTTTACTGACTTGTACAAAGCCCTTATCTATTACTGAGCCATTAA
>Ga0208899_1000176_pt1 | contig 41175 bp, 52 predicted proteins | sample VirMetDEL_Nov_24_FD_184518 | JGI IMG/M metagenome (GOLD analysis project Ga0208899, IMG submission 184518) | Aqueous microbial communities from the Delaware River and Bay under freshwater to marine salinity gradient to study organic matter... | ecosystem: Environmental > Aquatic > Marine >... | reverse complement strand
TCTTCTTTTTGTGCTCTTTCTTGGTTTTCCAAGATAGTAGCTGTAACGGCACGTCTGTAAGAATCCGTGATCTTTGGTAGATCAGAATGCTCTAGGACTGGCTGCCATTTTTTTTCGTAAGTTTCAGATAAGTACATTATACTTTTCTCCCTCTATATTTACTTGACAATTTTAATGTCTTTTGTTTTACTTATAGCGGCGGTATAAGCAGCCATACTATTCGATAAATCAGCAGGATCAACCTGTGATTCATTGCCTACCGCTACATCATCTATTTCAGTTGAAGATTCTTTCTTCGCACCAAAGTAACTTTCTTTAATAGTAGATACTTTAGTTTTGAAGTCTTCCTCGTTTGAAAACTCAACTTCTTCAGCAAGTTTGTTAAACTTCTCTTTTGCAGTGTCAGCTAAATCTTTAGACGCCTCATCAATGATGTCTTGTCTTTTTAGTTCGCCAATTGCTTTGTTCTGTTCAACATTCTTTTCGATTTGTTCGTTAAGTTTTTTCTCAAGGTCTTCTATTTTAGAAGCTTGATCTTCGAGCACATCATATTTTTCATCTGGAACATCAATGTAGTGATCTTCAAATAATTTTTTCAAACCACTTATGAAGTCCTCAGCGATTTCGCCTTTGATACCACGCTCAATAGCTAGTTTGTTGTCTTGCATCCATTCTTCTACTACGTAGTTTAGATACGAGTCAACTTTTTCTACTAACTCTGATTTCGCAGTTTCAACTTCTTCTTTTAATTTCTCCTCGTAAGAAGCGTGCATTTTCTTTTTAGCATCGTTAATTTTTGATTTAACTGCTGCTTCAAAGATTGTCGCTGCCTTCGATTTGAAATCTTCAGATAAGTCTTCATCTTTAGTTAAAGCTTCAACGTCTGCAGATACGTCAATTAAATCTTCTTCAGATTCTTCTTTCATATCTTTTTTCTTTTCGTCTTCGTGTGACATCTCTTTTTTATCTTGCGATTTTTTAAGAGCGTCTAGCGCTGCTTTTGGCATTTCGCCTTCTTTAACTTCTGATTTCTTCTCATCTGCCTCAGTTTCGTCTTCCTCTTTTAACTTAGGCATTGCGTCAGCACTACCTTGAGCTTTTTGTTGAGGATCTCCAGAAACTTGATTTACTTTTTTTGTGGCGTCAGGATTACTGTCTGTTGGTTTAACAACAGCTGCGCCTAAATCTTCTGCATCGTTTTTCAGATGAGTAGGTTCAGCCGCGACAGCATTCTTTTTTGGAGCATCAGCTTGAGGGTTAACAGCTTCGTTAACTTCCTTTTCAGCTTGTGCTTCTACCGCCTCAATTATTTTATCTGTTTCGGCCATTAGAAATCTCCTTTTTATTTTATAAACGTTTATAAATTTCCTTTGTATTGGATATTTATAAGATTACAGTTTTGTAAGAAACGATTTAAACACTTCTAGTTTTTTTTCTTCTAAAACTGTTCTTTTTGCCTCTTGGATTTGTTGTTTCCAAGCTTCAATATCAACTTGTTTAAGAACACCATTGTCCCAAACCCACTCTCTACTCTCCATAATACCCTCTACGAAGGCGTCAGGAGCCGATGGATCAGCGACTATATCTGCCGCTGTGGCAAGATAAAAGTCATCTTTTACAAAGTTAATTCCGTTTCTATTGATAATCGAACCCATACCTCGACTTGAAACACCCAATTGAGCGCCCTCATCTATAAGACCTTTTACAATCTTACCGTATGGAGTATCCATTATTTTCGCTTCACCAATAAAATTATCACCCTCTGGCGTCAATGATTTTACCATATGACACACTCTTTCAAGGTTAACTGTTGGTCCGTCAGGATGCCCTAACTCACCAAAAGCTCTATTTTTATTGATAAATTCTTTTGTATATCTGTTCACTTCTCTAACTAGGATTTCTCTAGGATAGACTCTTCCATTTCTATTTTTGATATTTGATTGTAAGAATACACCTTTGATTTTGTATTCTTTCTTGCCGTTCTTTTCTTCTATAAGATATTCGGCTGATGCGACTTCTTCTGAAATTAGTTTCATAAATTCTCTCTCTTTGTCTAATATTTATAAACTTTTTTACCTAAACTCTATAATTAGTGTGTAATTATCTCCGTTTACAAAGTTCTTTGTAGATAGTAAAACATCTCCTGTTGGCGTTGTAGCGTTGTTTCCAATCTCGTTTCCAGCCGTTCTTAAATCCCAATAACCTTGACTAGACAAGAATAAAGCAGTGGCATTTGTTGCGCCATCCCATATTAATTCAACTCCCGATTTGTCATTATTGGTGTTAATAGAATACCAAATTTTTGATATTTTTCTATTTCCATCTTCAGTCATAAAAGTAGTTTCTGAAGCGTCAACTTTTTTAACTAAAGTTTCACCAGTTCCATCAGAAAAATTCGTAAGTTTAACAACATACTTAACACCTGTTGTGTCAGTAATTGTTTGTGTAGATACCGTATCTGCCATTTTTATTCCTTAACTTCTTGGTGAACCTACTGCGTGAGCTTTTACTGCAACACCAGTAATTTTGTCATCTGGATGCTTTTCAATAATTATCTCATCGCCAGCAGCGTGTAAATATACTTCTCCTAAAACTGTACTATCTAAGCTTCTAACTGATATTGTTTGAGTAGCGCTAGTTGCAACACATCTAACAAACTGTGCTCTATCAATGTTATTCAAGCTAGGGTTAGTGACTACAGTTCCTTTTGTAATAATAGTCGCCATTTTATTTTTCTCCTAATTGTTCTAATACTTCTTTGTCAATATATTCATAAAATTTTTCTATATTGATACCGTGAAACTCTGATACTTTTGCTACGGCACCTTCAAACTTTTCTATAATATTACCAGTTTCTTTTTCAATGAGATCAAATACATCTCTCATCGCCTCTTTCATTAGAGGTGGTAATTCATTAAAACTTTTTGAATCAATAATACGATTCTCTTTTATAATTCTACTGACCTGCATCCTCAGTTCCTTGAGTCAAATCTATCTCAGCCTGTCCATCTTGTCCTGTTGGAATAACTGTTCCATCTTGGGCAAAAGTTCCAGTAGGTGCGATTTCAGGTTTGGGGTCACTGTGGGGTTGAGCCTCAACTGTTCCATTAAACATATTACCAGCAACTTCTTGTCTATGTGCATCTAAAGCACTTCCTACTTTCATTCTTAAAGCGTCTTTAAATGCATCGCCAGCAGCGGCATTATCACCACTTGCAATTTTATCTATAAAGTTTTTTACTTCTTCACTCATTTTTTACTCCTATACTATTGTGTCATCATTATTTGTGACTTGAGCCATTGGGTCCTGAATAATACCATCTTTAATTTCTTTCTTAATTTGTTTATCCATTTCCTCAATTTCTCTTTCGTTTTGTTTTAATACATTTTTTCTAACGTATTCTACTGAAAAGAATTTTCCAATATAATCTCTCATTTCATTTGCCAATGCTAATCTTTCTCTTAACAATTCTGTTTGTTTAAGTTCAGCAAAGTGTCCATCTTGTAAAAAGTCATATTGAATATGATCTCTTACAGTATACCAATCTTCTTCAGCTATAATTTGTTTTAAGACTAATTGTGTTCTTAAAATATCATTGAAAAGTTCAGTAAACTTTTTTCTTAATCTTTGAACAAATTTAGTAAATTTTAATTCATCTCTTGTAATTTCAGAAGCTCTTCCTAAATTAAAACCTTGAGAAGACTCTAATCTACTTACAGGAACATTTAGAGAACGATATAATTTTGCTCTAAAATATTCTACATCTGACATTTCGCCAAGATTTTGACCACCCGGAAGTGTAGTAATATCAGTACCTCTTCCACCCTCTCTGCTTGGTAGCCAGAAGTCCTCCAACATAGACATATAATTTCTATCATCTCTAATCTCACCTGTTTGTGCATCATAAACAAGTTTATTTCTATATCTTGCCATTACATCACGTAAATATTGTTCCGCTTTTACTTTTGGTAGATTACCAACATCAATCTTAAATATTCTTCTTTCTGGTGCTCTAGCAATTCTATAAATTACAACAGCATCCTCGATCATTCTTAATTGATTAACAGGTTTAATTGCCTTATGTAAATAAGACAAAACCATATTCTTGTTCTGATCTATCAATCCTGATGGACAAAATGCAATTGTATCTGGTGATATTTTAATTCCTGATTGTCCTGTTGTACCAGATAATCCTCTTTCATTGAAAAGATAATATTCAACATATTCATCTATAACAGCAAGATTATTAGCCAATTGTGACGGCAATGGATTGTCAGGTCTTTTCTTTCTAATCTCTCTAATTTTTTTAATTTTACGAGGATCAATATATTTTAATTCTGTTATTCCTTTTTTAGGACTTTCTCTATCAATAATTTTTTGATAAAATATTCTACCATCTACGTACCATCTTCTAAAGATGTCGTGTCCTTTGGTATTGAAGTTCATTAATTTTAAAACTTCAACAAATTCGTCTTCTACTTTTCTTCTTACTTCTTTTCCGTAAGGCAAATCTTTAACATTGATTCTTACGGCGTCTTTCAATTCATTAGAAACTATCGCCTCATTTATTATATCTTCAATTGCCATATCACACTCAGGGTGTAAAGCAATTTCTCTATATCTACGAATTAGGTCCTGCTCTGTTTTAGCAGTACCTTCCATATCCAAATATGAACCAAAGTATCCTCCTGCGGCAACCGTTTGTGTTCCGTCTTCCGCCTGATGAGAAGTAAAACTTTGTTTTGGATCGTTTCGTTTTTTAAGACGAGTAATACTAAATCCGAATAATTCTGCCATTATGTATCTCCTTTATACTATTACTTATAACAGTTTTAAAAGGGCGCCGAAGCGCCCTCCTAATTAGATATTAAGTTGTAGTATTTGTTTCAAAATATTGGTACTCTAAAGTCACTTCAAATTGTTCAATTGCAGTTTGTTCATCATAGTCCAAAGCAATTGCACCAATTGTAGTAGGATAAGCACCTCTCAAAGTGTATGATTTAATTGTATTACCGTTTCTGTCAAGGTGATCTAAAAACGCATCCACTTGATAGTCAACTGGATTTGTTAGACCCTCGTTATCAGTCATATTATTGATACCATTCTGCCATCTTTCGAAAGCATTTCTTAACTTAAAGTTAGTATCGTTATATACTGTGACTGACCAACTAGGTATTGTTCTATCACCAGCTATTTTAACAGCTCTTCCTCTAAAACTTACAGGAATGTTTGCTACTTCCATAGATGGTATAGATGTTGCTCGACATAAAAACGCTAGTTCTTCTATTTCTCCACCAACTTGGGCATAACCAGGAAAAGGCATTGTCACCTTAAACTGATTGGCTCTTGCGCCGCCACCAGCAAGTTTAGCTTTGAAGTCATTAATGTTAGGCATTGATTATTTCTCCTTCTCTACTATTAACCACCAGCCACTTCGTCAAACGAAACGCCAGTTCTGGTTGCAACGAAAGATAAAGTGATAAAGTTGATACTTCTTGCAGGTTTAATGAATATCTCTGCAACAAATTCATTTCTATCAATTACTTCGCCAGTGTTGTTAGTTTCATCACATACTACTAAAAAGTCTGTGATACCACGTCTTCCTTGAACCTCTCGTAAGAATGGCTCTACGATATTTCTAAAGTTCGCTCTTGTAAATTCATCATTGAACTCAAAAAGTTGAAATTTAGAAGCTGTAGAGATTGCTTTTTCTAAAACGATAAACAATCTTCTTACGTTAATTCTGTCAAAAGCACTTGGTGATGATAATCCAGTTTTGTCACCGAATAGAACAGTTCCTTGTCCAGGAAAAGTTGCTACAGGATTAACTCTTTTTGGATATAATTCATCTCTTTGTGATTTTGTAGGATTGAACGCCAATTTAACTGCACCTCTGATAATACCTCTGTTTAAACCAGCAGGTGAATACCAAGAGTCAGCAACTAAATCAGTTCTCGCTGATAAACCAGCAATGTCACCGTTTAATGGAACAAATCTGTATACGTCACTATATCTGTCGTACATATATTTGTAGCCACTATCAAATACAACATATGAAGATGATCTAATTCCATCAAAAAATGAAATTACATTACTTTTTTGCGTATTTGAGTTTGTAATACCTACTACGTCAGCTCTTTCTGGCGAAGCAAATACAACAGCGTCTTTTCTGTTTTCTGCGATTGTGATTAAGTTATCAATGTGAGTTGCACTTGCAGGACCAGCGATGATTAAACCTACATCAACTGTTTCTGCGTCTTGGAACAACTCTGCTGCAGTTTTCTTTTGACCGTCAGAAGCTGCACTACCATTCGCACCACCAGATAATGATTCTGATGTTGGAGTAGTCACAGATGTAAATGTTGTACCAGATGCAGCAGTACCCCAATTAGAACCTGAAGTATTGTGGTCCATCCAATATATGTAATTAGATTTATTTTTCAATACTGTTGGGTAATAATTAGTATCTCCTTGCGGAGTTTTTGCATCAGAAGCTTTAGAAAGTTTTGAAAAAGATTCTAAAACTGTTCCTGGTACTCCAGAAATACCACCATCTTCATCAACAACAACTACGTGGATTTCATCACCTGATCCGTTTCTAGTCGAAACATAAGGTGAAGTTCCAGGAGCTCCATCAACTTGATCGTAATATCTCCATCTTCTTCTTATTTTTGAGTTATCTACAACAGCTCTTTTTAATCCTCCAGCACCTCTAGGGTGTTGTACGATTGTTAATTGTTCAGAACCGATTGCAGTAATTCTGTACTCATCGCCATCATCAAAATCTTCAGTATTTGCTGAAGTTGAAAAAGCGATAATGTCTCCTACATTAAAAGCTGAATCGTCATCAACACCCACTGTAGTATCTCCAACTGCTACTGATGTAGAGTCTTCGTTTACTAGTGAAGATGATACTGATTCAAAAGCTGTAGCTGATGGGCAAGTTGCAACTAATAAGTTGTTTCCCCATGCACCCGCTGTTTTACTTGCGAATGTTCCTACTGCTCCTTGGCCTGTACTGTAGTTTGTGTCATAGTCGTCATCATTTTTAATTAGAATGCTAGAACCACTAGCAGTCGCATTTGTTAATGACGTTTGGTTTGCTCGTACTACTCTTAACGCATTAGAATATTGTAAGAAGTTTGCTGCACTGAAAAAATGCTCAAAATTTGTTGAGTCAGGTTTTCCAAAAGTGTCAACTAATTCTTGTTCAGAAGATATTGATATGATCTCCTCTACTGGACCTTTTCTAAACTCACCTGCAAAAGCACCAATTGATGTTGATACTGCTGGTATGATTCTTGTTAAGTCTTTTTCTTGTACGAGAACACCTGGTGATACTTGAAATGCCATAGGTTATTTCTCCTCTTTAATTAGCTAATTAACATTTTATATTTTCAAAAATCGTAAGTTTTCTCACGTCCATAGTCAAACTTTATCAGTTAATGATATTTATAATAACCCAAAATTGTAGTTTATTGACCTTTTCTGACCGCAGGAAACCAACGAGTGCCATACTCATCTATTGTTTCTTCATTCATAGGGTCACTATTAATACCATCATCTACAAATCCAAACGGCGCCATATCTTGTTCGATTAGATTTTGTTGTTCCATATACATTTGATTTCGTATATTTGAGTCAGATAACTCTTTGAAATAGGGTTGATTTGACAGCCACCCAAATATGACTAAACACATAACTAAGTCATCATTACAGCCTTCTTCAGCCATCCAACTATTCCCTCTACGTGAAAAAGTTGATATTTCTTCAATGATACTAAAATCGTTCACTTGTAGTTTATCACCCTCCATAAGCGTCTTAAAATTCGCACAACCAACCTTTTTTATCTGCTTTGTCATACGTACACCAAGTGATGTTCCTCTACCTGAAAACATCGCTCCAAGTATTTGACCCGCTCTACCTTTTTGAGTCGTCATTAAGATATTAGGATATTCTAACTCATAGTGCATCGCTTCGGCAATAGCTTGTCCTATATCATTAACTTCAATTAATGTATGCGCTTCATTGTACGCCTTTGCCGTTTGACTTACAATGTTAGGAAATACAAATGGTTTGACTTCATTGTTCTTATATGTACATACAACTTCATACGGTATCTTTTTACTTTCATCTTTAGTCACATCTAAAATTATAAAAGCTGAATAATCTCTGTTTGTACCTCTCGCCACGTCAACACAACAAACATACATACGACCTTTTTCTGGTTTCTTAAACATCTTTAATCCATTTTTAGATTGTATTGGATCAAAGTATGGTGTGTTTTTAATTTTCGCTGGTGAGATAAGTGTATCTACTGAACCTAAAAACTCACACTCAAACTCTTGTTGGAATTGTTCTTCACTTGTATTACGAATGGTCATCTCTTTCCATTTTTCATCTCTTCCTGGAACTTCTGACCAATGTACCTCAATAGGGATATAATCGTTTCTTTTGTTTGTAGCATCAACCCATAATTTGTAATACATATTCATTCCGTGAGGTGTTGATACAATAATCATCTTTGTTCTTTTACCAGATGAGATTGTAGGATAAACTGAACTAAAAAACATCTCTGCGATATTCGCTGGTACGAAAGCAAACTCGTCAAGGAAGATGATGTTAAATGAACCTCCTCGAATAGCGGAACTTGAAGTCGCCGCTGCTACAATCGTTGACTTGTTTTCTAACTCTATATTACCTTTGTTCCAGTTGATGATACCTTGTTGCAACCATTTTGGTAAGTTTTCATAAGCAAGTTGTAGTCTTCCTAATATATCTCTCGCCGTAGAACTTTTGTTTGCTAATATAGCGATGTTTGAATTTGGATTAAATAAAGCGTAATGTAAAAGATATGAAATCGTTGTTGTTGATTTACCTGATTGTCTTGGTAGTTTACAAATTGTAAATCTGTTGTCGTGTATTGTTTGTACAATCTTTTTTTGAAAGTCATACATCTTAAATGGTACTAGACCTTCGTCAAGTGATACAATACGCACATAGTTTTCCATAAAATAAATTGGATCTGCTGAACACTTTTGGTATTCTTCTATCTGTTCTTTTGTAAACTCAACGGGTGTGTTTACTTTTTTAAGATTCGGATTTCCAAGATACGCTTCTGTATTACTCATTTATAATTGCCTCTATGTGAGAGTATCCTAATTGAATTGCTCTGGTGACTCTTTGACCACCTTTATGTACACTATATTGTTTTTCAATATACGATTTACCACCTACACCCATTCTTGGTGTTTTACTAATTTTATGTTTAAACACTTCAATAGGTTGCTCCATAACATCATTTATCTCATCTACACCTTGATCTAATTGTACATTGTACTTTGTATAATAATCATTATAAGTTAAATCACTAATCTTTAATATCTTCTTTTTCGGGTGTGATGTTTTTGCTTTCAATATTTTCATCTTCTTTTTTTCTTTGCAACATCTTTTGTAATTCATTTGTAGAACCTACAAATAGAGCATTCTTTATATTTTGATTTGCTGATTTAGGCAATTCTTTTAAGTCTTTCAATTTTTTTTGTAAGTCTTGTAGTTTATCTACTGTACCAGCAACTTGTCCTATTAATTGTCCAGCGACTTCGTATGCTCTTGGGTGTTGTCCCTCTCTGGCGATGTCAAGTATTCCTTCTATTGCTTCCTGTCCTCTTTCAATTAGATTATAATAATTTTCTCTACTATATTTGTAGTCATTATCTACATCAGCTTTATTATCGTCTTCTTTACGAGGAACCACTGGTTTAAATTCTTGTTTGACAACTTCTTTTTTAGGTTCTGGTTCAGTGATACCTAAAATTTCATTGACCTTATCTTCTAATTTACTCATATTAATATTTATTAATTTTATTTTTGTCCTTGTCTTAAAGTCATATTTAACCAACCAGTTGTAATCCATTTTTCATTAGTTTCAGATATTATACCTTTATGAGTATGTGTCCATTCAGCTGGCCAAATAACACTTAATCCTTTTTTTGCTTCAGTTTTAAAATTTTGATACAACCATTCTGTTCCACCATTTTCTACATCATTTAAATAAGTCATATATACTAACACTCTACTGATTTCATCATACACGTAAGAACTTCTTTCATAATGCCAAAATTTAAAACCACCTCCAGGCGGATAATATTGTATGTTCATAGGTTCTTTTATTTGTAAAGGCATATCACACCAATTAAATTTTTTAGTATATTCAATTAAACCTTTTCTAATTTCTTCTTCAAAATATTTTCTTATGATTGTATTTTTAGAATTTGATGGAACAACTACATCAATTGAGTCTTTTATTGATTTATCTATTTTTGCTCCGTGAGGACCCGAGCCAGTATAACCAAAGTTTTTAAATTCTGTATTATTTTTATGGTACTCTATTAATTCATCACAAATAGAAGTATCCTGAATCTGAAAAGTATGTATAAAATTTTCCATAATATAATAAGACTATTTATTCGTCTTCGCCAGTTGTAGGATTATATTCTTTACTATCTGTATAATTTGTTATTGTTGTTGTAAATCCAAAATCATCATCAGCGTCAGCGCTAGTAGGATTTGGAGTAATTGTTATTCTTTCTTCTCTTGCTTTATTAGTTGTATCAGTATCTGTATATAGATCAGAATTAACTTCTTTGATAACACTTTGAGTTGTTGCAGGACCAAACAAATATGTTTTAGCTGTAAATCCTAAAGTATATATTACAGCTCTACGAGTTGTAAAATCACCACTATAACTATCATCATAATTTACACTATTTAAAACTATAGGAACATCTCTTTTTATATTTAAACTAGGAACAGCATTAACAGTCACTGTATAGTCAGGTTGAAAGAATGGTAATATTTGTTCAACAATTTGTAATCCACTTTCTGCTGTTGCCGTAAATATATTTAAATTATAACTAATATTATATGGAACAGGTGTATAATTATATGTCATTACCTTTCCATCTTCACCTGATTTAACTTGTTTGTATTTTTGAACTCTTGTTAATTTACGAGAGCCATCATAAGCTATACCTGATATTTCAAAACTCATACGAGGTAATGTGATCGCCATTTCTCGTTCTTCTAAATTTGGTTGTTGATCTAATCTTACTAAAAACTTTTCTTTTGGCGCATACGCTAATGGTACAGCGATAGATTGTACAATATCGCCTTCACTATCTTTTCTTTTAATTATAATTTTATTAAAAAGTTGACCAAAGGCAATAGTCATTCTTCTCATACTCTCATTGTAAAAATATGTTCCAAACATTAAAATTCTCCTTGATCTACTTCACCAAAAGGATTTCTTTCAGTAAAGTCTAATATATCATCTGCAGTAGATGCAGTATCAAAACCTGCCTCAGTATCTAAATCTAAATTGTCTGAATACAATGATTGTGTTTGTACATTAAAAGTTGCTTCTTCATTAACAAAGTAAAATCTATCACCGTTGACACTTTCAGTTTCTAATTGTAAAGCACCCGTTCCGTCTTCTAAAGTAAATTGGTATCTCAAAGTATCTGTAGAATATTGATCTTCTGCACTATCAATCGCTTCAACACCAGTATTAAGTTGTTCGTTAGAGTATTCCCAACGAGTACATCTTAATTTGTAAACAGGTAAGTTTCCTAATTGAAAAAATGGCTCTTGGTCTTGTACAAATTGTATTTCAAAAAAACTATTCATTAAAGGCATATAAATTATATCGCCTTCGTTTGGTCTTCCTTCAACAATCATTGTATGTGCTGAATCAACTTGATCTTGCCATCTTCTTTTAGAAATCATAAAAGTAGTATCTTCTCTAATTTCTAAACCAAACTTATTAACAATCTCTTGTTCGCCTGCGAAACCTTCAGTTGTTTCCATATACATTTCAAGTAAATATGAATCATCAAACTTACTTAACGAATCTTCGCCAAGTATTAAATCTCTATTTACTAATGTTCGTGGAAGATAATAACAGTCGTGTCCGTAGATTTTTAATCCTTCAATGATTAAATCTTCGTGTAATCTTTTTTCGCTATCGTTTCCGATACCGTTTCCACCTTGAAAATAATGATTGACTGCCATGGCATTATCCTATCATCATTGCAGGGTTTAATTCGTATGTACTTCTAATTTCGTCTTCTAGTTTTTGTATATCCTGTAAAGCTTCAGAATATAATTGTTGACCATTTAATGAAACGCCACCTATCATTGTGACGCCGTTAAATTTAGATAAGTTTGCACCCCATTGCTTTTTAAATAACGCAGTGACGTATCTTTTTAAATAGAGATCATTGTAAACATCTGTATAAACTGTTGGATCTAATTTTCTATAACACTCTATTACAAGATACTCACCAACTTGTAAATCGTTTTTCCAATCTTGGTCTATATAAAGTCTATTGTCGTGTTGATTAAATCTTAATGGCTTTTCACCAACCAATATGTGGTCTAAAAAATCTAAATGTCTTAATACAACATCATAGTTAATAATTGATGTTGAAGAAAAATCATAAAGGTCATTTAATCTTAATTGGTATCTTACGTCAAATAAGTTTAGATTACCTTTATTTGAATATGGGAATATATTGATAACTGAAATTACACTTTCTGGTACTACAATAAAACCATTTGCTTCTTTCCAAGATGTAGTGACTGAATTTTTAGTGACTGATTCTGTTGTATCAGTATTAATTCTATCGTAATCAGCCTGTGTGTATTGATACTTTAAGTAAGTTCTTCTTATACCATCATAGTGATATTGTGCGAAATATTGTAAAGCTTCGTCCAGTCTATCTTCTAACTGGTCGTCATCTACATTTATCTCTATAACGGGTTTACCGAGAGCTCTTAAAGCGTATTGTTTTAGTGTTTCTCTACTAGCTGGTGTTGCCATACAATCTCCAATCCCTACTATTTATAAGAATAAGAGAGTATTATCCTAAAGCGATGGCTTGTGCTATTGCGAAAGATTTTGCTGCTTTATCGTCTAATTGTGTTTGAATATTAGAAGTCACACCGTCAGTGTAGTTTAGTTCAGCAGTTGTTGCTGTGACACCATCTAATAAATTTAATTCAGCAGCAGTTGAAGTCACTAAAGTTCCACCTAATTTTAGTCCGTTAGAACCATCGTGTGACGCAATATCAAAATCATAAGCACCATCACTAAAAGTAGTATCACCTGTAATAGTAGGTGTATTAACTGTTGGACTAGTTAAAGTTTTATTTGTTAGTGTTTGAGTTGCTGTATTTTGAGTAAGCTCTAAACCACCTGCTGTAGAACCATCGTGTACTCTTAAAGTATCTAATGTAGTATCAATACTAATTTCCCCAGCAGCACCAGTAAAACTATTGTTCTGTGCTGTAGTTCCTCTTCTAAATTGTAATACTGTTGGCATTTATTCTAATCTCCTATTGTTATTTATAACGATTTAGTCCTATGAAAATGCTCCTAAATCTATTGTATTTGTTGAACCAACTGGGTCATTATAACTAAAAACAACAGATGAAGTTGAAATTCCAAAAGCATCAGCGCCTACTGCCTCAAACGGTGTTTCCTGAGTTGTTTGAGTAGGATCATAACTTAAATCAAAATCACCTTCAGAAGCTGGTGCTGTTGTTAATGTTGATTCTTGTAAATCTGTTGATACGGATTCAAATGTTAAACCGCCTGAACCATCAGTTGTTAAAACTTGATTTGCTGATCCATCTGTAATCGCTGTTGTCATTGCTGTTGCGAATACTGGAATGTGACCAGTTGCATCTGGTAAAGTAATTGTTCTATCTGCAGTTGGATCTGTGACTGTTAATTGAGTTTCATTACCATCTGCTGTCGAACCTTCAAAAGTAAATGAATTTGTAATATTAATTGTTTGAGAATTAACAGCAGTCAAAGTTCCTGTGACTGTCATATTACCATCTACTGATAAATTACCAGTGACGTTCAATCCATCATTAATTGTAATTAAAGTAGAATCTGACGATGAAATAGTTGAACCATCTATTTGTATAGGTGACATTTGAACAGCATCTGTTCCATTACCTAATAATATTGAGTTTGTAGTTAATGTTGCACGACCAATACCACCATACGTGACACCTATAAACTCACCAGATTGAAACTCTGCTAGACCTGTGGCGTTGCCGTCTCCGTCAAAGACCGTTCTTATTGGTGTTTTTTCTGCCATTCTATCTCCTTAAAATAAAAATAATTCATCAGCAGTGGCAGTAATATTACTTCCATTTGCTAATAAGAAACTCGCAACAAACGTATTTGTTGTTGGAGCTCTAAAGTTTAAATATGCATTAGGTGTACTTAATCCACCACTATTACTAAAAAAAGGTACAGATCGTATTGCAGCACCTGTAGTGTCATCTGCTAATGCAATTGTTTTTGTAGTATTTGTTGCAACCTCAATTTTTGAGTTTACAGGTAAAGTTGCACCTGATGCTGAAATTTGTATTGTTCCTGTACCATCTGATGAAATAGTAGCACCATTTAAATCAATAGTATTACCAGATAAGTAAATATCTCTCCATCTTTTAGATGATGAACCAATATCGTAAGCTTCAGTTGTGTCAGGCAATAAACTTTGACTAATACTACTTAAATCATTACTCTCACTAAAATTTGCAACAGTGACAATCTGATCACCACTATCACGTATGTAAACTTTTTTATCACTAGTATTTACAGCAATTTCACCTACTTCTAAATCACTTGTTGTAGGTACTGAAGAAGCAGTTTCACTTCTTTTTATCTTTATTACTGTTGCCACTATTAATCTCCTAAATTAATAATTAAAATGTACCACCATCAATAGTAGTCACAGTCACTGCACCTGATGTGACAGTAAAGTTATCTGAACTAAATGAAGCAACACCTTTATTTGATGTTGTTGCTAATTCAGCAGATAAAGTTAAAGTATTTGAAGAAATTGCTGTGTCAATACCTTCACCACCAGTCACTATTAAAGTTTCACCTAAATTAATTGCATCCGAAGTAGAACTTTCATCTCTAATTGTAATTGAACTGTTTACTAAAGAAGCATTCGCTATGTTTGAAATAGTGTTAGATGAACCATTTATAGTTTTATTAGTTAACTCTTGTGCACCTGTGTTAGTTGTAAATGAACTAGGTAAAGTGACTGTATTAGATGATAAATCTAAAGTTGTTGCTAATTTAGCAACTGTCACTGCGTTATTCGCAATTTTAGCTTCTGTGACCGCAGTAGCTGCTAATTGATTAGTACCAATACCAGAAGCTTTAACTTGTAAAGCGTCACCAGATATTTCGATTGTACTATCATCAACTGCAACATCTAAAGTATTACCAGTTTTTGTTAAAGCGTCACCAGCTGAAATTTGACCAGCACCAGAGAATTGAGCAACTGTAATATCTGTTGTACCTAATGTTGGAGTACCATCGTGTGTAAATACATAACCATTGTCAGCATTCGCAGTACCTTCTTCAACAAATACAAAAGCGCCACCTGTAATTTCTACAGCTTCATCACCATCAGGTGTTCTTGTTAATACGTAAGCACTTGAACCATCTCCAACAGTTGTCACTCTATATAAACCGTTTTGAACAGCATCTGTTTGATCTTTTAATAATACTCTATCATTTGTTGATGGAGTTTGACCATCTATTGAAAAAGCACCATTTGAACCAGCAGTAATTGTTCCAGCACCATTGTCGTATGTACCAGCAACATTGGCTGTTGAAGCGTATCTAACAGAAGCTTTTACATCTAAACCATTAGCAACACTGTCTACATATGCTTTTGTAGCGGCATCTTGTGCGCCAGACGGATCTGTCACATTTGTAATTCTACTTGAATCAACATCAACAACACCAGTTCCTTTTGGACTGATTTTTAAGTCAATGTTTGTATCACCACCTGAAGTTGCTATTTTAACAGCATTTCCTGTTGCAGAGTTTGTGACTTCTAATTCATTTACTGCAGATGTTTCTGTTTGTAATAGAATTAACTCATTACCATTTGCGTCAGCAATAAAACCACCATCAACAAATTTAGGTGCTGTAAGTGTTTTATTAGATAATGTTTCTGTACCCGCTAATGTTGCGAAAGAACCATCTGATAACGCAGTGTTAAATTCAGCAGTTGTACCTGTTAAAGTGTTATTTGCTAAATTAATACCTTTGTTTTCTAATGTATCAGAACTATCAGCAAGTATGTATGATTGTAAGTCAGAAATATCTGCCTCAACTACAGTAATTGTGTTTGAAGCAGTATCAATAGTTTTGTTTGTAAGTATTTGAGAACCAGTGAGTGTAGCAACTGTACTATCAATATCTATTGTTAATTGTTTAGTTAAGTTATCAACTGTTGTGTCAATACCAGTTCCGCCAGTGACTTGTAATGACTCACTATCTAAATCAATAGAAGCTGAACCTGTATCAGCTGTTAAGTCAAAATCTTGTGCTGTGACTTGGTCATCTACATATGTTTTAATCGCTTTCGCAGAAGCAAGAGTGCTATCATCTGAAGTTATAGATACAGATAAATCAGTTTCAACAACACCTGAAGCAAAATCAGCAACTTCAATATTTGATATTGAGTTTCCTGTACCATTAGCGTCAAAAGTTTTATTAGTTAAAGTATGAGTAGATGAAGCAGTTAAAACATTACTATCTATGGCTATTGTGATAGCATCATCTGAAACTGTTGTATCAATACCAGTACCACCAGTAAAGGTTAAAGTACCACCTGTTGAAAATGTATCATTTGATCCAGTATCAGCAGCTAATGTAAATGAACTTGCTGCGGGACTTGCGAATGTTAAATTACCAGAACCATCTGTTTGTAAAACCTGTCCATTTGTTCCATCTGCACTTGGCAACGTAAATGTGATAGATGAAGAAATGCTGTTTGCTGCTTTTAAGGCAACAAAATGAGCACCGTTATTAGTACCTTCGTTTAATTTTAATGTACCACCTGTAGTAGCATTATTACCAATAAAAATTTCGTCTATTGCTTTATTACTATCTACTAATAAAGCTGAACTTGCTGTTAAAGTACCTTGTACGTGATCTAATTGATCTGTAAAATATTGTCCACCAATGACTGCGATTTCGTTTGCGTCACCATTTCCATCAACTCCACCAATACCAGCAAAGAGCCTATCACCATTATTACCTTGAGTACCTGTACCATATGTATAGGCTAGTTCTCCTAATTTAAGTGACGATGGTGCGGTAGTTCCATCACTTCGTTTTATCTGAATTATTGTTGCCATTTGTTAATTCCCCTAAAAGTTGCCACCGTTAAACGTAATTGTTCCTGTGGTAGTTTGTAATTCGTTTCTTGTTGTAAATTTTTGTGTTGAAGCATCGTATTGAATTAAAGCACCATCAGTTAGATTAGTTGCATTCACATCATTTAAAGATTGAAATGTATTTGCCCTAGTAGCACTAGGCACAGTGACTGATACTTGTTGTGGACCAGCAGAATTATTTGAATTAATTTTAGCCTTTATTACAGCCATATAAAATCTCTCTCTTTTTAATTATATTTATAATAAAAATATACTAAAGATAATAAAGATTATGTGGTCACGGACGGTTTAACTGTGATAATTCCTTCGATAACACGTGTGATTGTACTATCTGAAGTCTTTAATATTTCAATATCATAAACATATCTTGCCGGCGCTTCTAAAGCGTCAGTTTGATCTGCAGTTAAACTTAATGTAATAATACCAGTTGTTGGATCAGAGTTAATTGTAGTAGTAAATACCACTCTAGTACGAGTGGAAGCATATCCCTTTGCCATTTTAGCAGAAGCAGTATATCCCGTTAAATCAAAAGCATCTCCATTAGTATCACTTACTGTGACATCTGTTGAAAAAGTTGCTCCCTGATCTATTTGTAGATTTGCTCTTGCTGCCATTTATTTTTTATTTACTTTCTTTAGATTTATCGTATTCTTCTAAACCATTTTTAATTTTTATATTATAATGATTAGTCAATACTTCAATTTTTTCTAATTCTACTTCGTGTCTTACTTTAGATTGTTGTATTTCTTGTCTAGCAACAATTGAATTTCTTATGTCTAAAGGTAATTCACTTAAACTATATTGTTTTCCATCAATAGTAATCAAATCAGTTTTAGTTTGTTCTGTCATAATTTTCCTTTTCTTATATTTATTAGTTTATTTAGTCTTCTTCAGGTCCTTTTTTCATAAATGTCACATAACCTGTTATTATATATCTAGGTTTATTATCAGGACAAATTTGACCTCTGTGTGTGTGAGTAAAGTATGATGGGAAGATGGCCAACTTACCTACTTTTGACATTATTACATCACCATTATAAAATTCAGTTCCACATCTATGATTAGATAGATAAATTTGAACATTTAAAACTCTATCAGGTTTTGATAAACAATGTTCTGAATGCCAACCAGTATAACCTTTACCTGGTTCAAAACTTTTAAATCTTAAACTAGTTAAATCCCAAATAGATGCCGTTTTATCTATTTCAGGATATGTATTTTTATATTCTTGTAATATTGGTAATATTTTTTTAAAAAGATAATGTGAGTTATCAAAATCATAACAATCATAATTCAAATAATCAAAATCACTTGGATTAGTTTTATCGCTACAATATTTTATAATATCTTCACATTCTTTTTCATCTAAAACATTTTCTTTTACAAATATAAAATTTTTCATTATTTAATAGTCAATGCATATTCATCTTTACCAAATGACCCTCTACAAAAATAATTGAACGCAAGTGAATATCTTGTTTCATCATTAAAATTTTCATCTACAGAATGAGTTAAGTGAGATGGGAATAATATTATATCTCCTGCGTTTACATCAAAACTCACACTTTCAGCATTTATAAAATTATCATCTGTAAAATCAAATCGTAAAGTTTCATCAAATAAGTTTTTATTAAAAAATTTATGAAACTTTATATTACCAGAATTTTCAGGTGTTTTTAAATAATATACACCACTAATTAAGGAATTAGCATGATGATGTAATTGTGCCCAATCTCCTTTTTTGTGTTTTACTAACCAAGATGATGTTAAATAAAATTCAGTTTTCCAATGTACTTTTAACCAATCTCTAACATAAACATTTAGATGATCTTCTATATCATTTTTTATATTTAAATCATTTAATATCTTTCTATTTTTAGAAATATCACCATTTCCTGTCTTCATTCTTTCGTATTCTGTGGTCTCACACAATTTCAACCATTCATCTTGTACTTCTATTTTTGATTTGTAAACAGGCGTTGGAAACAATTCAAATTTTTTATAATTTATAGGACTAATCATTATATTTCTAATCTGCATAATAGAAATGAGTTATGGTAAATTTTCCTTCACTTCCATTTGATTGTTGATTAAATTTAATAGGTGTTGATTTATGTAAAAACATTGAGGGAAACATAATTGCTCTATTATGTTTTAAAGTTATTTTTGTATTTGATTCTTCAAATATTAAATCGCCACCTTCAAATTTTTTAGGTTCTTTCACAAACCAAACTAAATTTGTCCAGTGATAAGAGTCATAATGAGAATTATAAAAATCATTATTTTCATAATAAGATACAAAAGAAGTAATACTTTTACTTGAAAAAAATGATCTTCCATAGTGACCACATTCATTTATCTTATGATGTAATTCTAACATTTTTTGTTTGTATGTAAAATTTAAAATATTAGATTGTTCTCTTCCCTGTTGTGAATAAATTTTATCTAAATAAAATCTATAATGTTTTCCCTTTTCTTTTCCATCTTCATCTCTCGCTACAATACCACCTTCGGCTCTATCAATAGGATTACTAGAATAATATTCTAATTCTTTCCAAACTGCTTTTTCTTCTTCAGGTGTATACCAATTTTCTATAAGAACAAATGGAAACATTGGATTATCTTTTATTGTTCTTATATTCCAAACTTGAGGTATATTTTTTCTATTTTCAAAATCTATTTTATTCACTTTATTAATATACTATTTGATTTTCCTCTTGTTTAAAAAAAATGTCTTCTTCTTTTTCTTCTACATTATAATTTTGTTTTAATGTATCAACTAATCTTGGAACTCCTAAACAAGGTCTTCCATCATATACGTTATGATTTTTTCCATCTTTTTCATTATAATGTAAAAATACTTGTGCGTGATTATTTCCAATATATGGTTCACGCCAGTGTTCCACTTCACAACCACGATAGATAATCATATCACCTGGTTCCAAAGTTATTGGAGTTCCTTTTGTTCCCAATTCACCAGTTTTAGGACCAACATACATAGGCCAATTCCAATTTGAATATTTTTGTTTATCTAAATTATCTATATCGTATCCTAAACACATTGTAGTAGATATTTCACAACTAGGTCTATCTTTATGTCTTGTTAACTCTGTTCCTCTTGTATATAATCTATGATATGTGTATGTAGGCACTAATTTTTTACCTGTATATTTTTCCATTTGTCCTAATACTAAATTCATTAAACTGTCAAAAATTAAATCACCATATCTACTAAAATCACCTGGTGCTTGTTTATCTGTAAAACTACCCCACACATCTGTATTATAATTTCCAAATCCTAAAAAATTATCCAAATATGTTAATCTTGTTGCTGCCAACTGTACGTGATGATATAATAAAAAAGCCATTTTACTATCAATCACTTTTTCTATTTTTACCCAACCATTTTCTTCAAAGAATTTAGCGGCAGGGTGTTTGGTTTGATTTTCTGTTTCCATTTCGTTTCCTTTTTTCATATTTAGTTTTATCTAAAAGGTTTTCCACATATCCATAATACTAAAGAATATCTTGTACCCTTTGTCACTGGAGTGACTTGATGATATGTATATGATGGAAAGAATATAATAGAGCCTTGAGGTCTTATTTCTTCACACTCGTGGAATCTTTTTCCCTCTGCGTGTGGACCATAATCAAATTTTAAATTACCTCCCTCATATTCACCAGGTTTATTTAAATTAATAGTCATAGATATTTTTCTTATTTTACCTATTAAATTTTGATTAGATGTATAATGAGAATCATACTCTCCATTTTTATTTTTTGGCGTCACACCAGGAATTAATCTTTTGTAAGCATTCATATGACAACCCCCTCCGTCAGAATGCCAACCATAAAATTGATTTAATCCATATTTTGTAAATTGGAAATCTTCTCCAAAATCTAAATCATATCTCCAACCAGATTTTTCATTTGCTTCGGTTAGAAAAGGCCAAATTAGATCATACACCCACTGATCATTAAACCAAGCAACTTCACTATCTCTAACATAAGTTTTGCCTGTAGTAATATCAGTATTTAATTCTTTCTGTACATCTTCGTGTGTTTTATCACCTAAAGGCTGAACATTAATACCTTTTTCATCAAAAGCTTGTTTATGATTATTTCCAAATGTCACAGCAGCTGTACTATGACCTTGCTTTTTTTCTTTTTCAATTAAAGAATTACCGTAATCAATTATACGTTGACATTGATCTGGTGTTAAAGCAGACTTAAAATAATAATAACTAAAATGATTCTGCATAATATAAATTATAATATTATTTTATTTTATTATAATTCTCAACTATCTTTTTAATAATATCTTCACCGTGTCCTAAATCAACTGTATATGCTAATAATGGTATTTTTACTTTTTTCCCACCCTCTTTTATAGTAATTCTATATCCTTGTGGCATACCTTCAAAATTAGGTATATTATCAGTACATTGATGCCAAAGATTTTTACTTAAATCTAATGATGGTATATCTTTTAATTTAAACTTTTGTTTTAATTCTTGAGCAACCATATCCGCTGGTATACCAGGTCTTTTTTCTAAATCAGATATTAGTTCTCTAATAATTCTTAAAAAGTCTTCGTTGTTTAGTAAGTCTTGGTTAAATACTTTTTGTATTGTGTCTTCACTTGCCATTGTTATTCACTCCTCTTTATAAGTTAATATAAAGTTATTTATGTAGATACAAAAAGGGCGCCATTTAAGACGCCCTTTTTTAATTTTTTATGTTTTGACGATAACTACGCCAGAACCACCATCTGATTTAGGACCGTTTTCTGGACCAGCTGATTGAGAACCACCTCTTCCACCACCGCCTCTATTAGCGAGACCGTCTTTTGGATTTGGTACAGTAGGTGCTGGATTAGGGCCACCGCCACCGTCTCCGCCTACACCAGATACTCCACCACCGCCACCAGCGTATACGACTGGAGTTGAACCATCTCCGATAGTGTATGCTCTACCATCACCACCTTTACCACCAGTTCCTGGTGCACCTGGTTGTTGAGCGCCACCGCCCCCACCACCTTGGGAACCACCTGGATTTCCGAAGCCGTATGCTCCTGAATTACCTGGTTGAGTTGGTTGTTGACCAGTACCTGCAGGGCCTCCAGAGTCTCTTCCTCGGCCTCCGCCACCACCAGAACCACCTGGTGTTCCTGGTTGGTATCCGATAATGTAGAATCCCATTTTTCCAGATCCACCACCATCTGCAGTTAGTGTTCCGAATACTGAATCTTGTCCTGAACTACCTGACCCTCCATTACCAACAGTCACTGAAACTGTTCCACCTGGTGTCACTGGATAACCTGGCATAAAGATTAGTCCGCCGGCACCACCACCAGCATTGTTTCCAATGTGGTCAGGGTTATTAATACCTGAACCTGGTAAACCTTGCGATCCACCGCCACCAGCAACTACAAGTACATCAACAGCTGTTAAACCACTTGGTACACTAAAAGTACCATCTGCTGTAAATGTTGTATAACTTGGACCTAATGCTGTAATTGAAAATTCTCTAAATGATACGTTTGAGTTTGCATCATTTGCTTTAATTGTAAATGTGTATGTAGTATCACTTGAAGGCGTAGGTGAAATTACCCCACCAATTGTACATCTTCCAGAGTCAATATTTGTAATACTCATACCTGGAGGAAATGAACCTGATTCAAGTACAAAAGATGGATCACTTCCTGATTCAGGATCGTAAGCCTCAATTATAAAATCTCCACCACCTCTAGTAGAACCTAAAGAACCTGCAGCTGTGACAAACACAGGAGCGCCATCTACGTTAATTTGATTTTCAGCAGTGACACTTAAACCACTACCATTGACAACGTTTACATCATAAGGTTCATTAGCATTTAAAAATACTGATCTATTTGCAACACAAGTTAATTGACTTTCTGAATCAATAGTGACAGAGTTAAAAGAAACGTTTGAACCACCATTAGTGATTAATTTTGCTGTAGTACCAGCATTAAAACCTGTACCTGTGACTGTGATAGTCACTGTTCCTGCTCCTTCTAATCTTTGAACTGAAGTTGGAGAAACATTTGTAATTGTAGGTGCTTGAAGACCTATATTTGATGTATTTGTTTTTCTAATACTATTTGTACTCGTATCAAATATTAAAACTTTATCATCAGTAGCAACTTGGCCAGTGACATTTTCAGTATGACCAGATATTACACTCTGATTTAAATTTGTATTTCTAATTTTCCCTGCCATAATTCCCTCTATACTGGCATTTCTCTAATGACTAAATCGTCAGTAGATTCTGGTGCCACTACCATTGTTAATGTTGTTCCAGAAATAGAAAAGTCGTCTGTTTTTGATTGAGTCACACCATTTAAAGTCACAATAACCTTATCTTCTGTCATTCCTTGAGTGACTATAAATCCTGTAGTAGACCCATCGCAAGTAGGCGCTCTTGTAATTATTTCTGTTGGTCTATCTTTTCCGTTTATGTATCTAACCATTTTTAAAATCTTTCTAAAAAAATTTTATTATACGTCTTCTAAAACTGATGCTACAACATCAATTGATGTACCTGCAGAAGCTTCTGCTCTTAATACGTCACCCGCTGTACCATTGTTTTGAAGAACGATTTTATTACCTTGCATTATTTCAACAGTTGTATTACCAGGTACTTTTAAACCATTAACAATATAACCATCGTTTGTACCATCGTAGTTGTCTAAAAATAGACCTACTGTTCTCTCAGCTGAATTTTTATTACACACTGAGATACCGATAACGATTGTTTCTAATGCAGTTGAACCTGCGCCGGCAGGTGTAGTGTAAACAGCGTCTCCTGATGCACCTGTACTAGTACCTACATCTGCTGCTACATATCTTTTAAAGTCGTTTGCCATTTCTTTTTCCTCTATGTTAATTATTTATACTTTATAAACACACGGAATAAAAATAAATTTCGTATTATAAAACTTTTTAATAATCCTTGAGTCTATTTATATATTTCTTATCCTAAAGCAATCGCTTGAGCAATCGCAAAGGGTTTTGTTGCAACAGATACACTATTAACTTGTACATCTGTAGTAAAATTCGCAGTTCCACTACCAGTGACATTTACTGCACTAGATATAGAACCACTATTAATTGATAAAGTACCATCTGTAATAGTCGTTGATGTAATACTCGTCAATCCGGTTATTGTAGAATCAAGTGATATAGTCAATGTTTCAGGATCAGATACTGTCGCTGTAATACCTGAACTACCGACTACATTTAAAGTATCCCCTCCATTTATTGTTGATACACTTGATGTTTCATCTCTTAATATAAAGTTATTAGTAGAACCCGCAGCTTCATTGATAGCAGATACTAAATTACTTGTCGCAGTTGTAGTTAGATTATTTAAATCGCCTACATCTATCGCAAGATCATTAAACGTTGTTCTAAACGTATTAATTGTATCAGTTGTTGCTACATTTTTTAAAGCCATTATTTACTACCTAAATCCTTTAATAAATTTTTAATTTCTCTTAATTCAGCTTTTAAATTATTTATTTCCTTTACAGCACTTCTAATTTGATCGCCGTGTTTCTCTCTCGCTCTCACTCTTGCCATATAAACTTGATATTCGCTTACATTTGTATTAACGATACCATTTGATCTGGTATCTCTAATTAAATTTTCATATCCTTCTACTTTTAATCTAGCCATTTTATTAAACTGCTAAAGCAATACCTCTTAAATCTCTAATTCTAGGTGGATATGCTGAATTAGTTCCTTTCATCACAATTTTAAGTTGGAACGCTGTAAAATCGTGTAATCCTGTATCAGAATATTTGTATTCTTTAAATGTTTCATCATCTTCAGCTGGAGTGACTGTTGTATCTTCACTACCGTCACCATTAAATGGTATCCAACTTAAATCTTCTATGTTTCTTACCTCTTCAGAACTAGTAATTCTGTAATATAATTCTACACTAGAAGTTGATCTAACATTTGAAGTCAATCTAACATCTAAAGCAGTTGATGCGTTTTCTAAAGTAATTGGTCTTGTAATATATTTTGTACTACAAGATGTTCCTTCGTTTTCTGTACAAGCAACAAAGTTAGGCGTATTACTTTCAGTTGGATCATTTAATCTATTTTGAATTGTAAACGCACTTATTCTTTGTGTATCTAAAACAGGTGATAATTTTGTATTTGTTGTTGCTAAATCTAATGTCACAAATAGAGATTTACTTCCTGACATTTCATTTGTTTCGTTAATAGAACTTGCTACCATTTGAGGTGCATTAAAATAAATATTATCATTTGCGATTACATTAATTGCATTACTTGCTGATGATAATGAAAATTCTGATTCAGAACCGTGAACAGATTTACCAGTTGTGGGTCTTATTTGATAAGCAATACTTGTTCCAGGTAAAGTCATAGTTTGTAAACTTAAATTTAATATATCGTATAATCTATTTTGAGTTGCTGTGACTGCACTTCCGCCTATGTCACCAGCAGCTGTTGCTACAGCAATCGCACCTACATAACTTGTATTATTTGTTGGATCTAAAGTATAACTATCTAAAGTGACATTTCCAATTGCTGTGTAAGTACCATTAATTTGATCAGCAGATATTCCATTATATGTTCCTGATGGAACTCCTGCAATAGTGACATTATTTGATGTTCCATGCATACCGTGATTAGGGTGATAAACAGTAATAATAGCTGTACTATCAGCTGATGTTCTTAATGGATTATTTTTTAATGTTCTAGCTGGTAATACGTCATTTGTTAAAGTGACTGTACCTGTGACATTTTCAAATTCTGCTCTTTTAATTTTGAACTTCATATCTTCGTTTTGTTCTGCAGTCCAAGTAGAACCATTTTGTGATTTGAATAGTACCCCTGCATAAGGCTGTTGTGATATTGTTCTATCTGAATCTAAAGCAGTTTCGCCCAATCTTGCAACATATGCTGTGTAATTATTTGAGTTTGCTAAAACCACAAAACAATATTCTGTATTTTCTTGTAAATAAACAGGACTATCAAAAGTAAATGTTGTTGCTACAGTTCCATCCGTACTTACATTTACTGAACTAGGATTTAAAGTTTTTTCTGAAAAAGGAAGAATTTTCTTTCCAGGATAACCATTAACTACTTCTCTTATTTGTAGAGTGACAGGAATATTTGTATCTTTTGAACCAAAGTATATATCCATAGAAGTGACAAATACACCACCCTCATCATCTATTAAGAATGTTTGAGCTAGTGGATCAACCCAGCCTACTGTTCTTGTTGATTCTCTTGTAGATGTTCTAGTAATTGTTCTATTTTCAACTGTACTTTCTCTTTCAATTCTTGGTTCTCTTGTTGAAATAATTGTTTCTTGTACAGTTTCTAATATACCTCTAGCAATATATTCTGCCTCTGCTGATGTTTCTACTTCACTTGTAGTATCATTTGTAGATGAACTAGTTAATCTGAATACTCTTTGACCTGTTCGCCATCTTGGATTTGAATTATTAGTTGGATCAGGTATTGCAAAAGTACCTGACACTGCACCATTTGAATCAGTTATTACACTACCACCTAAAGAACCACCGTCAGGAGTAGTATATGAGGATATATCTATATTATCAAAGAACGGATAAACTCTTGTATTAGGTTTCATTCTTGTTGCTGTAAATGTTAATGTTCTACTTCTTATAAATGGAACAAAAGCAACATTGACTATTCTATCACCTATTGAATTTCTTACAACTTGAGGAACTAATCTTTGTCTTACACCTGATCTTGTTTGAGATACAGCTTGTTGACTTTCTATTTCTGTTCTAACAAATACTCTACGACCTGATCTTTGTTGACCACTAATAGTTCTACTTGCAACATCTCTAGGAGCACCTGTCCAAAAATCTTGCCAATCATTCCACACTGTTCCAATTTCTATACCATTTAATGATGCGTTTCCTAAATTAGAAGCAAGAGTATCAAAAGCACCTGTATTGTTAATAAGTAATTCTGGTGCTCTTTCTGTTTCTTTCCATTCATCAGTTGGTGGAGTTAATTCTATATTACCCGACCAAGTAAACACTTCAAATGGGTTTACATTGATTGATTTACTTGCAAACGGTTGATCTATTAATGTTTGTTCTGTATATGGTAGAGTAATTAGATCACCAGTTTTTTGATAATTTGCTGCTGTTCTATCAGCTGCAACTATTGCTGTACCATCATCATCTCTTTCAATTAATTGTACAGCGTCCTCATTGAATGTAGGTCTAACTTCACCTTTTGCCATATCCATTGATACTGCATAATCAGCATTACCAACATCACCAATGTTGTGACCTGTAAAATTATCTACGATAAATCCATTTTTAAATCTATCAAAACCATCTGCGTCTTGTATTTGTAAATTTTGTGCTTGTGTTTCTAATAAAGATAATTGAGTATAATATTCTAAACTTTCTATTCTACTTTCTAGTTTACCAATATCTCTCATTGTATAACGTTTATTATCAACCTTTTTAATTGTTATATCTTCAGTAGATAATGTGTAAGCTGGAACTTCTAATGTATATAAGTGCATCGCACCATCAAGGTCTTTTGGAACTTGTGGATTTAAAGAAGAAGCACCTTCTACAAATTTAAAATTACCTTCTTTATCTAAAAATATTTTGTCTATTCTAGGCAAATAGTATTCGTGGTCAGTAGATACATTCGAATTGAATTTAACTATGTCTATTGTTGATGCACCTGATCCATCATAACTTCTATCTTGTCCACCTGAATTAATTGTACTTGCGTCATCTACTCTTGGTCTAAAATCTAAACAATCTCTTAACTCATATGATTTACCAGTTGTATCAGATTTATATGATGGTATATTTTCATAATCAACTACACCCGAATATGAGTCAACATCAAAATAATCACCTGAACCGTGAGAGAAATAATCAAAATCTATTAATATTCTACCAGTTGGCGTTAATTCACCTGGTTTTAATTTAATTCTACCAACGTCATAGTAATTATCTCTTTGTCCGTTATCTAATTCAAATCTATCTGTGATGTTTGTATCACTTGCTGTAGCATTTGTACTAAAATCTGCTGACATATAAACAGCATTTAATTGGTAAATATCTGCTTTACCTAAACTTATACCACCTTGTTTATTAACTGCTGCTAAAGTAGATATTTGTACTGTTGAGTTTGAATTTAAAGTTTTAGTTTTTGAACCTGCAACACTTCTACTAACAGTTGCTAATATTTTAACTTTATGACCTTGATAATCAGTACCAAAATCTAATGTTAAAGTTTTACCTGATGGAGAACCACCTAATACAAAAATAGGGTCACCTTCGTGGTTATTTCCTGATAAACTTAACACATCACCTACAGCACCTGAAGTACCTGCACCTAAAGTCATAATTGAAACTGAAAAATCTAATTCAGCTAAAGCACTAAATGTTTCATTTGTACCTGCCGTAATTGTAGCATCACCATTTGATGATAATGTTGCTGTAAAATGTCTTCTAACTTCAAAGTTAGTATCTGTAATACCAGAATTTGCAGTTGTTTTTAATGTTTTAATAGTTGAATAAGGTAATTCAAATATAGAAATATTTTTTTCTGATGATTGTAATTTTGTTCTTCTTCTAGTTGCAATTGTTTTAGTAGAAGCAGCAGCAGTGACACTTGTTAATGTTAAACTAGTATTTGAAATAATAGCTTCAACTATTTTAGTTTCTGTATTACCACTATCATTTGTAAATGAGATAGAATCGCCTACTGATAAATCTGTTGTAAATCTTGTATTAATACCTGTCACACTTGCTGAACCTGAACCAATATCAAGTGTTCCTGTAATTACATAATTGTCACCGCCTGTAAAATCTAATGCTGTGTCAGCAGTATAAGTTGGTGATCCTGCCATTCCAATTTGTTTAACTTTAGGAAAATCAAAAGTTTGTACTCCGTTTAATCCTACAGCATCTGATTGTATAACAGCTGTATTACTTGATGTTCCACCAGTAATAGTTTCTCCTGCTGTAAATGTACCATTTGTGCTAGAAATAATAACAACGCCGTGTGTTGCTGTTGCTGATGTAAATCCTGTGACATTTATTGCTGTAGTTCCATCAGTATCATACAACTCAAAAGTAGTTGCATCTGGATTTCTTACAGTATAAACATTTGAAGTTTCAGCAGTTGAATCTACTTCGTAAGTACCTGCTAATGTAATTTGTTGACCTTCTTTAAAATTATGACCACCAGATATAGTCACCACTCCTGGACTTGCTGATGAAATAGCATTTACTGTTTGATTTTCTGTGGTAGAAATACTTTCAAAAGTACCGATAGCACCTGATGTATTACCTGTAATTTTTTCACCTGTTGTAAAACTTTGATTAGTTGTGATATTCAAGTGCGTAAACATATTAATATCAAACAAATAATGTTTGTATATTGCTGATGTTAAACTTGAACTTGCGAATATATTTGATGTTGCAGTACCAGATGAATATTCAAAACCTCTGGATTTCGCTCTACCGATTGTGTTAATACTTGATTCTGAACTTGCGTTTTCTGTTCCTCTTACACTAGTTGCTTCTTTATATAAATTAACTCTTTTGAATGCCTCTACATCACCAGTCACAAATCCAATATCTGGCGATCCATAAACATTTGTGACATTTACAAAATTACCTAAATCAAATCTAGTGTTAAAATTATTTTGTGTATCAAACTCTCTTGCTTTATTTGCTTGTATAAATTTTGTTCCTATAGTTTCGATTTCATAACCTCTAACATATGCTTTACCTGGACCTAATCCAGCAACATATTTTGATTCTAATCCACCCTCTAATGCTGTGAAAATACCTCTATTGTTTCCTGATATTAAACTTTCTCTTAAATCTAAATCAAATTCTTTTACAGAATAATCACCGGATTCATCAAAGGTTCTTCTTGCAAGTGTATCTTCTAATACAGCATATTCAGTTGTTCTAACTTGATTTTGTAAAATACCATTTGATAATCTTAATAATTCTACAAAGTTTGAATCTTCTGTTGATGTTAATGTTTTTTTAGCTAATGTTAAATCTATTTTAAATCTATGAGCGCCTGGAGCATTTACATTTGATGAACCAGCAGCGTTATCATTTAAACTTGCATCATCATTTGGTGTCACAAAAGATTCCGTGACAGTTAAACCAACTCTATAACTAGGCGTATTAGTGTATTTGTCTAATATTAAAACTTGATTATCTACTTGTACTTGAAATCCATTTATATAATATACACCAGATTGTATTTCTGCGGCACAACCAGTAGCAGTTGTATCTACTACAGCAGTCACTGGAGTATCTGCATCTGATGTAATTGTTTCACTGTCAGAAAAAACTATATCTGAATTATTTGTTCCTGTTGCTGTATATTTTACATAAAGGGTATCAGGATCTGTTCCATCAGTTGCAACTTTATTTACAATTGTTGCTGTGACACCAGAAGTACCACCTGTTAAAATATCTCCTGTATTAAAATCTGATAAAGTAAAACCACTTCCAATACTACTTAACTTAACAGCATAGTAATTTAAATCATATCCAATCTCGCCAGGAATAACCATAGCGCCTTTATCAAAAAGGTGATCAGATACTCTTTCAATCTGATTTTGTAAGATTGTTTGTGACTGTGTTAATTCTCTCGCTTGAACTGCAAATGACGGTCTAAAAAGTATTCTATGAAACTTCTTACTTTCCGTAAAGTCGTCATAATATGGCGAGAGGTTAAAGTCTGATGGACTTGGCATTTATTTCCCTCTAAAATTCAATTATTAATTTAACATTCTCAGTTTGATCTGAAGCTCTTGTAATTGGCGATCTATTTTCAACATAAAGTACATCACCAGTATCTTCATCAATTTCTGAACCAGCATAACCACTTGTAAATGAAATACTATCTACTGTGGTTGTTGAACTAGATGGAGTTGCAGTGACTGATGAACTTTGTCCTGTAATTGTATTTGTACCAGAAAACGCTGTTAAATCACCATCACTATCTATTCCCTCATCATTAAATCTTGTTTGTATATAGTATAATATACTATTAACTGTGTCGTGTTCTACAACTTTACCTACAGCGCCTGTTGTCGCTTGATTAATTTCTTCATCAACTGTAAATGTACCGGAAGCACTAGATAAGAATATTGCTTTTGTACCTCTTAAAGTTGTTGAACTAGCAGCTGAACCACCACTATCTGGATCACGCAATAAAGCAACACGTCTAAAATCATTATCTGTTGTGAAGTCACCAGAGTTTGAAGTTTCAGCACCTTCAAAGGTCGTATTTAACATTACAAAGTATCCACCTAATTCTTGTACGGCATTAAATCCGTGTCCGCCTTTAGGTTCTATAATACAATCTAATTCAGCACCTGTTAAGTCAGTTGCGCCAGCAGTCACTATGTCTGCGTTTCTAATATAAGCGTAAGTATAACCTGAACCAACATTTGTCACAGAAACTGCTGATACTGAACCAGCTGTAGTAGTGACAGAAACTTTTCCACCAGTACCATCACCGTGAATATCTATGTTTGTAAATGTATTATTTACTGAAGCACCAGAACCTGCTGATTTAATTTTTACAATGTTAATAGCTCCATCAACTGCCGCAGAAGATACTGTTGCATCTGTACCAACACCCATAAAATCTGTAGATAAGAAATTTGATTGTTGAGATGCTGATAAAGTGTACATATATTTCCACTTATATCCATCACCTGTAGATAATATTGATGTTGATGTACCTGTAGGTTCAACTGTAGAAGCTGCTCCACTGTTGTTATCTAAACACTTATAAACATTAAAGTCTTCAGTCATAACATAAAAAGTTGCGTCCCATAATGTAGAAGCACCACTATCAGCTGTTTGTGTAGTTGTTGTACCTGTAATTCTATTTCCGTAGTCGTGTCTGTAATAATCATAAACTGTGCCAGTCGTCCAGTTTCTTCTAGGAACTACATAACCTATATCTGAAGAAGTAATTTTTTTAGCAGCTAGAAAATCATCATAATAATAAAATTCATCTGCGATTGAATCTGCTGGTGTTAAAGGCGAAACATCAGAACCTTCATTAACTGTTCTTCCGTCTCCTCTTGTTTTTGTACCAAAAGCTTGAGGTCTTCCAATAGTCAAATAATAGACATTTGGTGACGCTTCTGAAAAAGACTCATAAAATTGTTCTGCGTTATGAATCCTGAATTTGTTTGTTATAATTGCTGGCATTTTCTTTTTTCCTTATTCATATTTATACAAGTTTTATAAACTATCCTAAAGCGATAGCAGCTATTAAGCTTGGCAATCCTCCTGAAATTGCATCAATTTGTGTTTGAATATTTGATGTCACTCCATTCAAATGTTGAAATTCTGTATTAGATACACTACCATCAGCGATTTTAGTTGCATCTATACCTGATTGTAATGAAACAGTATATGTACTACTTGACACAGATACGTCTATACTAGAATCACCATCAATTCTTAAAGTACCACCTAATGATATTGAACCTGATGTTGAAGACTCATCTAATAAAGAAATAGATGGAAATGTATTAGTAGTATTAAAAGTCTTATTTGTAATTGCTTCAGAACCCGCTAAAGTCGCAAAAGAACCATCTTGTAGTGCTGTATTAAATTCTGCTGTTGTTCCAGTGATTGTATTAGAGTCTAAATCAATTGTTTTATTCTCTAAAGTTTCACTTCCAGTTAATGTTGCTACTGTGGCAGAGTTAAATGTAATTGTTGAACCATCACCAAGTGCGTTATATATTTCTGTGAAGTTTGAATTTATGTATTGACCACCTGTACGTATCGGACTACCTGTTCCGTCATTTACCGTAGTACCTACATTAATTATCTGTTTTACCATCTTCTATTCTTTTCTTTATAGATATTTTATCGTTTGCCTCTGGAGCCTTTGAAAATGTAATACCATTTTTATCAATAGTATATTCATTTTCTTCCAAAATTTTATCATTTATTGTGACAACAATATCTTTTGAACTATTTATAATCATTTTTAGGCCACATCAAAAGTTATAGTGTTAGTATCAAAAGTTATTTGATCTTCGTCCCAACTATCATTAGATATTTGCCATATTTCTGAAGGCATCGCAAAGTTTGTTTTTAATTTATAATCAAAATCACCTAATTCATTTAACTCACCATCTATGTCAGTATTTTGAGTACCTGTCAATCTTAAATTGTTTATATCTTGTATTTGTATTTGACTAGCAAAATGTGTACTTAAAAGTAATGACGATAAAGATTTTAAATTTGGTCCTAATCCTACACCATATATTTTGTTGTTGTTTCTAATTGCTGTTCTAGGTTTAGCTTGTAAAATATATTTTAATTCTTTACTTAAAGTTAAATCTCTTGTAGTTTTATCAAATGGTGTAATTGTAGAATCTGTAAAGTCTGGATCAGCACCTATATTTGCGTTAACTCTTAATGTTGTTCCATCACTTGTTGTTCCTAGTCTTCTTCCAAAGATTGTTGAGAATAAAGTATTGATTATTAACTGAACACCTTCAAAATCTAAACCAGAATTAATTGTAGTAAACGCTCTTAATCTTGCGTTTACTTGTGTTGCAATATCTACTTGACCTGTAAAATAAAAACCAGATGTGTGCATAGTTTTTTTGAAACTATCTCGCCAGTCATTAATTGTACGACCAACTTTGATAACATAAGAAAAGTCTTGGTAATATAAACTATCTTGTAATCTCATTGCAGTTTCATCTAACCAACCATCTTGGTTTATAAATGAACCTGAAGTATCTACAACTGATCCTACAGTTGCTGTAGCAGAACCTAAATTATTTTTAAACACTGTTGCAGTTGCTCCACCATCTGTTGTAAATGTAGAATTTTCAGCAAAGGTACCAGTTGCATTAGATAATTTTAAAACATTTGTATTAGTATTGTAAGATACAACTATTCCTGTCACAACTGTCGAACTACTATCAATACCAGTCACAGTTTCACCTATTGTAAATGAACCTGATAAATTTGTTATGACTAAAGAATTAGGTAATAATAAAGTAGGAGGAGATGGACTATCCTCATAATTTTTTCCTGACTCAATAATTTTTATACTTTGTATTCTTCCTATATCTGAACCATAACAGTATATTTCTGCTCCTGTACCATTAGTATCATCAACTTCAACAATAGGTAGAGATAGATAATTACTTCCACCACTAATAATTCTTATATCTGTAATGTCGCCTATTCCTGTAGCAGTTTCTTGTACAATTTTATTTCCTGTATATGGATCGCCTTTTGTAGTTTCATCTTCTAATATTATATGATCTTCCGTAGATGATGTACTTTCTTCTATTGTAAATCCACCATTGACAACTGATACTTTAGCTCTTGCGGATCCTCCACCCGTTCCTGTATTTGTAAAATTAATATCATCTCCAATTTCATAACCAGAACCTGAAGTTTGTATTACAAAATCTGATATACTTCCTCTTCCTACGGCATCAACTTGTACAACCGCACCAGTACCACCACCACTTAAAGTTATACTATCACCAGATGTATATAATGTTCCTGAATTTGTTATACTAATTGATGAAGGAATACCTGTGACTGTTGCTTTTATAAATGTATCTACATCATCATTTTCTGTTCCTCTAATAATTTCATCTATTAAAAAAGTGCCTGATATAGTATCTTCATTTAAAATAAACTCCGATACTTCCTCATCACCTATTTGAAATTTAAATACGTTTTCAACTACAGCTGTAGCTGATGATGTTTGACCTGTAATCGTTCTTCCTATTAAATCTGTTGTATCTCCTATAGTTGCAACTGCTCTTAAAATTTTTTTAGTATCCCATTTTCCATCAGATGCTCTCAAAATATTTTCTCTAGGATAAATTGTTTCTGATTCTAAATCAAATAATAATCTAAAAAATAATTCGTGTCCTCTATTGGTACCTTTAGCACGATACAGCGATTTAATATTTTTTATTAGTTTTCTTTTATCTACACTTGAATTTAAACTTTCAGGTAAAGTGTTTAAAAATTCATTTCTAAATTTAGTTAAAAAATTAGATATAACTTTATCAGGATCTCTAAAATTTAATAACTCTTGTATATTTTGAACTGGATTGGGTTTATAATTATTAATAGTTGCACTAGCGTTTGAAGAACTACCTACAATAGTTTCATTGATAATAAATTTATCTTGTGCTGAAATATATAAACGACCATTGCCTAAATCTTCAGCAAGAACAGTCGCAGTTGCGTTTGATGATTGACCTACAACTGTTTCACCTCTTGTAAATTTACCATAAGTAGAACTTTCTAATATTATCTTATCACCAGCATCTAGTTGTGTTCTATCTGTATCAATACGAGAACCATCTAGTAATAATTCATTTGTTTGATTAGTTTCAGTTTCTAATAAAATACCATCTGTTGTTTGAACTGAAGTCACTGCTAATTCAGCAGATTCCATAAACGTGTAATACGTTTTAATAAACTCTAAAAATTTAGGGTGTTGTTCTAATACGAACTCTGGCGCCTGTTGATTAATCAGGTTTGATATTTTATCTGTAAACTTTGCCATTAGTAGCTAGGTGTTGTTGTGTATCCTACTCCTGCATCTGCAGATCCACCCACAAAGGTGTCAGCAATAGCAGTGATAGATGAATTTGTTGTATCAATAGAAATAATTTGATCTCTTACAGGAACAATATCATTTGAACTAGGTTGTACAGTTAATTCTATAGCAGTTGCCGCTGATCCTCTAATATTTTCCACTGAAGCAACATTTAAAGAATTAATTGTTATTTGTCCAGTAGTATAATTGATTGTTCCTTGAGTATTATTAGCATATGTTCTTACTGAACCAACCAAATAATATCTTCTAACATTTCCTGCACCATCATCATCTAGGTAATAAACTTTTGTATCATTAGGTATTTTAAAACCTGAAGATTCCAATATTCCACCTTGACTTGCTTTATGACCTGTGTGTGGATTATATAATGCATTTCTAAAATATACATCATATCTAGTAGAACTATTTAATGTAGGAGTAAAATCTTTTCTTATTTTTAAAGTTGTTATATTTGATAAAATAGAATTGTCCGTATCATCAATTAATTCGACTACTTTTGAATATCTAAACATACTATCAAATTTTTGTAAAGTATTATTATTGTAATTAATTAAATTTGTTAATATTTCTGATTCTAAAGTTGCCGCAGTTTTTGTAGTTGCCTTTTCATCATATTTTACATTTGAAGTTAAAATTATAGAAGTTGTTTCTGGATCAATAATTTCTGGTCTTACAGATGCAACATTATATTTTTTTAATTGAGTAATAATACTTTGTTTTGTAGTTTCTGTCAAAGTGGAACCTGATGCTGCTTTAATCGCAATCTTTACTACACCATAAACTGGTGTTTCGTCATCTTCGCCACCCCACGCTGAAACTGATTGTGCATTTGGATAAATTTCTTGTACTAAAGTTTCATAATCAGAAGTTGTGACAGCTCTATCTTGTGCTGAGTATTGTAATGGTGCATTATATCTAATTGATTCTTTTGTTTGAGCTTCTGCGCCACCTTGAGCATTTGAACTTGTTGTAATAGAAACATTTGTAAATCCACCAATATTACCTGATAGTGAAAAGTTTGATGCACCATTTGCTTCAGTTTTATTTGTGACAATATATTCTAATATAACAATATTACCATCTGATAAAGATTTACCTAGAACACCATCACCAAAATAAATTTCAAATTTGCCATCTTCACCTTCTTGTAAAAAATAAACCCTTGAGGTATTATCTAAACTTGTAATACCAGCTGCTAAATTGTATGTTAAAGTTGCTGTATCTGAAACTGAATTTTGTACAGATACTTTTAGTGTTGATGTATCGGCATTTACACTTGGAATAATAAATCTTTGGTCAGGATCAGAACTATCTACTGTATATTTAAATGTGACAAGTGTACCTTCATATACAGGTATATTTGAAAACTGATAAATTCCATTTGAAGCTGTAATACTATGAGCAGCATTTGTAATGAACTCATATGAAGTACCATCTACTGTAGTTGTAAAAGCTGTACCTTTATCCATTGTTATACTTGTTCCTGTTGCATTGTTTACAAGAATGTCAATAGTTGCTGTTGGTGCTTTAGCTGATGTTGGTGTATAACCTAACATCTTTGCTAATGACACAATATTTTTTCTAATATCAGCACTGTCAAGGTACATTTCATTTGCCAACATATTCGCATTGAAACCTAGATAGTGTGTATTGTAAGCAAGTAAGTCTAATAGTACAGCAAAACCAGAACCTTCAAAGTCGTAATCTTGGAACTCTGATTGATTTTGTAAAAATGTTTTAAGATTTGATTTTATATCATCAAAATCTAATTCTGAAACTTCTAATTTATTACTTGCCATTTTATCTTAATCTTTCTAAAAATGTTTCTACTGTAATTGGTGTTGAAATACCAATAACATAAAATTTAATTTGTAATTGATAACGATTTCTGTCAATGTCAGGAGTAGCAATAATTTGAGTTAATTTAACTCTTGGTTCAAAGTTGTTTAAAACTTCTTCTATCTTTCTTTGTAGATTTAGAGCTGTCAAAGGTGAAATTGGTTCAAATAATAAAGCTCTAACATTACCACCAATCTCTGGATGGAATGGTCTATCAAAGTGATTAGTTTGTATTAAATTCCTAACACTTCTTTTAACTGCTTCAACATCAGTTAATTTATTAACATCATTAGTCACAGTGTTTCGACCAAAATCTAAATCTAAATCTTTATAGATTCTATTTGCTCTTTTAGAGTTATTTGATACGTTTTCTACACTATAACTAGGCATAACAATATTTATACATTAACCCGCAAAGATATTTGAAGAACCACTTATCATATTACCACTATCTGCGCTATCACCAATTCTTGCCACAAATGCGCCAGCAACTCTTACAGTTGAAGAACCTGCGTTTACATATGCAACGTGTGGCGGACAGGGTGGTGCTGGAGGTGCAGCGTGAGATACAGTAGGATCACCAACTCTTGCGATTAATATACCATTTGCTCTAACTGTCGATTGTGAGGGTGTATCTAAAGTCGTCACACTTGTACAAACGTGTCCAGTGGTTAAACTATCACCTTTTCGACAGATTGCGGGCATTTGTTATCCTTGTTTGTTGTAAATCTTAAATGATCTTTTCTTATGTTTATTCATAGAACTTCTTTTAACCTTTTTACTCTTGCCTTGAGAAGTCTTTTTGGGTATTCTTTCGTGTTTTACGAAATTCTTTGCTAATTTTGCCATTATCTACCTAATTTCTTTTTTCTTCCAAGAGGTAATTGAATTGAACTAACAATTTTTTTACCTTTTTTACTAATATACTCAAATCCGATCAATTGATTTTTAAAATTCTCTTGTACTGACTTGATTGCCTTCTTTAAACTTGTATTTTCTTTTTTTTCTTCTTGTCCTTTATCGTTCCAGAACAGAAATTCACGCATTTTTGCCATTTTTAAGCTCCATTAAATGATTCATAATCGCCAGCGTCATATTTTACTTCGTCAGGGTCAAAATCTTTCTTTTTTTCGTGTCTACAGAAACCGCAACACTCAATTTTGTATTTTTCACCAAACTCATTGACTAATTCTTGCTCGCATTTACTGCCACAGTGGCAATCGTGTCCGCAATTTTGACAATTTTTCATTATTTTTCCTTTTTTACCAATATTTATGTTAAAAATTACAACTTACTTCTGCAGAGGTTGATTCAGCGTCAATAGTTTTCTTATTTTTTTGATTTGATTCGTTTTTTTCATCAATTTTTACTTCGATTTTTGGGAAAATTTTACAATTTTCAAGGTTTTTTACACAACCAGAACAAAACAAGAACAAAAAAGTTAAAAAAGTGACTAAAAATAAGGGTTTTTTATGCATATTTTTTTGGTTTTACCTATTGACTTTTGTATTTATTCCGTGTATTATAATTGTATATGAAAAACAAAGGAGAAAACACTATGAACAACAATATCGGTAATGAAATGAAAATCTTTAACAATCATTTATTTAGTATGAGTGTTGATGAGTTAAACACTACTAAAGATTTAATTAATGATTTGATTAAAAGTAAAATTAAATCTGTCTTAAAAGTTGGTATGAAAGTAAATGTAGTACAAAAAACTAAAAAGACCCCAGGTGTAATTACTAAAATTATGCAATCAAAATGTTTAGTTGATTTGTCTGGTAGAATTTACAGAGTACCAATGTCAATGTTGGAGGCTGCGTAATGAAAAAATTTAGAGAAAATATGTCAGTATTATTTGGAGTAATCTTTATAATGAGTATGTTTATGGCTACAGGTGCGATTGAATCTAATCAATGGTTACTTGGTGGTACATTGGCGATGACTGGTATCTTTACTGGTATCTTAACTGTAATCTTACAATCAAAGGAGGACTAATATGATTAAAGTAGAACAAAAAGCAGATAACTTAAAAGACGGTATAACTAATATGATGTTAGGTGCGAAAAAAGATTATGAGCAAATGTCAACTAGTTATGGTAAAAAAGAGTTAACTGGTTATTCTTTAGAACAAGTTGAACAATGGGATAGTAATACTAAAGTAAATTTTGGTAAAAAGTATATTAAGATTGTTCAAGGTAATAGTGTCTTTGCTTTTGTAATGAAAGAAGACTCTGGTAGATTTAAAAAAGGTGATATACTAAAAGCCGCTGGTTATAATAAACCTGCATTAAACTCTCCAAGAGGAAATGTTTTAACTGGTAATTATGCAATACAATGGACAGGACCATTATACTTAAAATAGGAGGACAATATGAACGATAAGTTATCAAACGCAATTAAAATTTTCTGTGACGCAACTGGATTTATCCACAACGCAGAAATAGTACACGGATCATTATTTTGTAAATTAAATTCTATGACAGATTTTAGTTATACTAAAAATGCTCTAAAAGGTTTCTTCAAGTTTTATAATGGTGACAATGTAATTGTTAAAGGTTATAAACTTGATGGCGATAATTATTCATTTGATTTTATATAATGGCGAAGTATCAAATATTAAAAAATAAAAAAGTTATAAAGGAGTTTGACAATGCTATGGACACTGCACTATTCGCTTGTAATAATGAGTATGGTCCTGATATGGACATCTATACTGATGATAAACAAGCGTCAGAAACTTGGACACATTTTGAATACAAGGAAAAGTTATAATGGACAAATATCTTAAATGGATAGCGACAGGATTTCTAATGATCGGTGCCGCATTAAATTCACTTAACATTTATCCTTGGGGTCCTATCGCTAATTTGTTTGGTGGTATGACTTGGTTAATCGTTTCTATTATGTGGCGTGAAGCCGCACTCATTACAACCAATATTGTTTTAGCGACAATTACATTTATTGGTTTAGTTTATACTTACACTCATTAAAACGCAATCGTAGTTTAACGGTAAAACGTCTGCCTGTGGCGCAGAAGTTGATTGTTCGATTCAATCCGATTGTACCAAAATTTTTAGATTAAGTGAGAGGTGAGTTATATGTGGAGGAACTCACCTCTCTATGATAGACCGAAGTCTATCGTGGTGTGGTATGATTATTTATACAAGTTTTTAGTCGCCTACCAATTATTATTTGACTTTGGTGAATAGTGACCTAATATCTTGTCTTTGTTTGGTCCGTGTTTAACTACATAGCCAGATGTTCCACCAGCATTGATGTCAACTTCTTTTCTAGCACTAAACAAGACTTTTACTTTTTTTTCTTGGTCTTTTGCTTTACTATATTTTTCAA
>Ga0208899_1000175_pt1 | contig 41179 bp, 45 predicted proteins | sample VirMetDEL_Nov_24_FD_184518 | JGI IMG/M metagenome (GOLD analysis project Ga0208899, IMG submission 184518) | Aqueous microbial communities from the Delaware River and Bay under freshwater to marine salinity gradient to study organic matter... | ecosystem: Environmental > Aquatic > Marine >... | reverse complement strand
GTCTTTTGGTATACAAGTAATGAAGATGATTGGTGGTGCAGATACGTACATTATTAAAGGGCAGCAAGGACAGATCGAAGAACTAACTGTACCTAACTATGCACAAATACCTGTAGATAGCATTGGTCGTCGTTGGGTATCCTGGGTTGATACCCCAAGCACAAGCTTGGAAGAGATGGATGTACAGGATAAGTTTGTATTCATTGGGGTGAGTGCAAAAGGTGTGATGCCTCAAATAGCTACGCCAGTTGGTTTGTTGTACCCACATGAAATACAAGCTGCACTAGCTGAAAGTATGACTGTGGACGTACCAGCTATTCCAGGCAATGCTTTGTTATATGAATTACTTATATTACTAACAGTACTAACATTAACCATAGTTATAATACGTACGTTAGGGCTCGTCGGGACTTTAGTAGGGACCGTGGGCCTCGTATCGTTAACCGCGGTCGGTGGTTGGTACTTAATTGTATCTAATATACTTATAGACGTAACTTATAGTATATTATCAGTTATACTTATATCAGTACAAGAATTCTATTTACGCTTTAACGAACAATTTAAACTCAGACAATTGATAAAGAAACAGTTTGAACACTACTTAGATCCGAAACAAGTTGCACGATTGCAAAACAACCCTGACTTATTAAAGCTAGGTGGGGAGAAGCGTACCTGTACATTCTTGTTCACAGACGTCAGGGGGTTCACGAATCTGTCCGAAAAGTTATCTCCTGAAGAAGTAACACAAATAATGAATAAAGCTCTTACCGTACAAGTTGAATGCATCCAGGCTCATGGTGGTATGGTAGACAAGTTCATAGGCGACGCATGTATGGCCATCTTCAATGCCCCCCTTGATATAGATGAACATGAGAAACGTGCCGTCGCCTGTGCCCAGGATATGCGTACGGCTATGCGCATGCTGCAAAAAGAATTGCCCGAACCGATTGCTATAGGTATAGGTGTCAATACAGGTGAGGCAGTTATAGGTAACATGGGCTCGGATAACAGGTTTGATTATTCGGCAATAGGAGATGCTGTGAACACGGCCGCACGATTAGAGAGTGCAACGAAAGAAGCTGGAGTAGATATATTAATTGGTGAGTCTACTGCTAAGAAGATGCCGTTTGATCTGACACTACTAGCTCCCATCAAAGTAAAAGGTAAAGCAAAACCTTTGAAGGTGTATACTATATAGATGCCAAGAAACTATAAACAAGAATACGAAAGATATCATAAGTCACCTGAGCAAAAGAAACGTCGTGCTATGAGAAATAAAGTAAGACGTGAAGCATTGCGTGAAGGTAAAGTACGGAAAGGAGATCGTATTGACATACATCATATAGATGGAAATCCAATGAACAATAGAAAAAGTAATTTAAGATTGCAAGATAGATCAAAAAACCGTTCTTTCGCCAGAAATAGCAAATCTCAGAAAAAATGACCTCACAGAATGCTCTGTAAGGCATTTTGTTAGGGTACCTAAGGCCTTAGGTCCAAAACTATATGAAATCGTCTGGCGGGCTTGTGCGTGCGTCCTGTGCGTTTTCTTCTTTTTCGAGTGTTTTAATCAGTCTTTTTAGATACCATTCGGCTTTTAAGACATCTTGTAACCCTTTTTTGGCTTCGTAACGCCACATGTATTTTTGAATGTTACCTTTAAGATAACCTTTGAACGCTTCTGGCGTCATACTTTCTTCGATTGCCACAATACATTCCACGTTTCCTGTGTTGTAATGCGGAGGTGAGTTTACATAATCAGTCATTTGTTTCTCCTAAACAAAAATGTGTTAGTCCTTCTACAAACATTGTAAAAGATATAGCTTGGTTTTGAAATTGTTTCAATGTTATGTGTGTGAGTGTAAAGTCTTCAGTAACGTACACGAGATCCCCAGATGCAAATACTACGTACGTAAAGACACCATGTTGTTTTTGGCGAGTAAGCCAAATGCGCTGTTGTTCAGATAAGTTAATTTTTATTTTTGAGTTAAGCTTTGCAGGCAAGTCTTCTTTGTACTTATATTCGATCCAACAGTGATTATTAGGACCTGAGTAGTAAGTGTCTGATACACCCCCGTGGTAAGGATCGTTGATCTTCCACCTATAAATTTCTTTAGGCAGTTTTTTGTGGACCTTATTTATGAACTCCTTTTCACGCACATCCTGAGTATAGCATACGTACTTGGATGCGACAGTATATGTCGCACCCGTACGAACACTTACCTAGGACTTAGCAAATGTTTTGTTATAAAAACCTTTTGCAATTTCATAAGTTTCTTCTTTTAACCAACCGACGTTGGAAACAGAAATGTTCATGAACCGTTGTCCAGCTTTGTTAGCTGTTTGTACTGAAGACATCTTCCACAAAGAAGAGAATCTGTCGCCCCCCAGCTTAGCAATCTGTGTGTTCCATTCTCTAGAAACTTTTAGTTTAGAGATTGAACAGTCAAACAAGAAAGGTATATCTGATATATCTCCTGTTTTCTCATCTACTTTTAACAGTGTATGAGTTTGAGTTCTGTTTATATCATAGTCATCTACTTTAAGACCTTCATCTTCTAGATGTTGTAGTGCTTCTGCTTGAGAAGTAAAAGTCCCTACAAGACCACCACCTTTTTCTAGTTGTTTCCACACCACAAATTCTTCTTTGAAGTGTACGTTAACTAGATAAAGTTCTTTACCGTAGTTTTCTTTGGTTACAGTATTGATGAAGTCACCTACTTTGGCGCCTTCAACATACTCACTGTGGTTTTCATCTACTTCGTTTGACAACTGCTGTAGCTGTTTCAAACGTGGAGTAGACAAATGTTCTGAGTTAATATTTTCATTACCCAGATTTGTGCCATTTTTTACATGAGCTGGCATGGTACTCGTTACTATACTTATATCATTAGACATCGAACGTTCTCCTTTTTATCTAAATTAATATTACGCTGACCTAAAATTAATTCTGGTCAACTCCGTACTTTTAACACCAGGTACATCAATACCTGAGGTTATAAGTTCTCTGTAAGCTGTTGCAGATACACGTTTTTGCAATAGCTCAAACTGATTAGTTTTTGTTATGTGGTCGTGCAATTGATCCCAGTCTTCTACTGTAGGTACAATTTCATTCTTAAGAGAAATAGTACAAATGTCATTAGAGATCTTATCAAGGCCTTGCTCTTGCATCCTAATAGATATTTGACTTTCTAACTCACGTTGCTGTGACTTAAGTTCTTTCTCTTGTGATTGCACAACTTTAATTTCTTTACGAATCTTAGCTGTCTCTGCTAATAAATCATTTAATTTTTTCATGATATCTCCTTTAATATATGTAATAAGTTTTCCATACGACCTAGCTTAGTGTTAAGTTTTTTATACACCTCAGGTTCCCATGTTCCTCTAGCTTGAATGAGTATTGTCTCAGTCTTTTGTGTTTGACCTGCTCTATATATACGCTGGTTAAACTGTTGGTAATGCTCCGCATTGTATGTTGGAGAACACCAGATAACTGTGCTAGCTTTAGTTAGTGTTAGGCCATGACCAGCTGATTGTGGATGACAGAACAGAACTTTAATTTGTCCTGCTTGGTATCTAGATACTATGTCTTTCCTACGTTCTGCTGGTACAGAACCATCAATGATCTCGTACGTAAAACCTTCTTTCTGTGCTAGTTCTACTAGCGCATCACGTTCGTGTTTCCAGTTGAATGCTACGAGGCTGTGGGCCCGTTGTCCGACAAGAGTCATAACTATGTCGTATCTTTCTTGGTGTACAAACTGGACAACACCGTCTTCATCGTACACAGCGCCTGTTACAAGCTGTAGCAATTTTTTGACACGAGCTGCTGCATGCACAGCGTTGACTGTACCTGACTTGGTATACAAGACAGACTCATCTGCCAGGGTTTTGTATTGTTTTTGTACGTTAGGAGTCAGTTTAGTATTGACTGTACGTACAATGTTATCTGGTAGATCCATGCAATCAGACAGAGCAAACCGTATGGATATGTCAGATAGCTTGTTAGCTACAGCTTCCTCTATGCCAGGCTTATCAATCCATTCATTGGCAAAACCATTGAACTTTGGTGTACAAGCTTGGTGTCTGAATGCATAGAATCTAGAGCCCAGACGTTCCCCGCCATCGACGAGGAAGACTGGATGCCAGATATCTAGAATAGTATTACTATTAGGAGTACCAGACATGGCAATCCTATTAGTAAAATATGAGATAATTTTGTTGAGATTTTTACTACGTTTGGCTTCTCTATTTTTAAAAGCGGTAAACTCGTCAATAACGATTGTATCGAACTGCTTACAATACTGTGGATTTTTTTGTAAGAAGTTAACAGCTTCAAAATTAGTGATGACCATTTCGTTTGTATCATCTTCAAATATTTTTGCACGATTTTTTGCATATGCTACTCCATATTTTATTTGAGGTTGGAACTTACTTATGTCCTCCCCCCACGCTGCTTCCAATATTGAAAGTGGCGCCAAGACTAATGTCCTGCCTCCAAGTATAGCATGGGCGTCTAGCACTGCACGTGTTTTACCAGTGCCTGGGTCCGATGTAATCAGACAACACTTGGTGTCTACTATGAAATCTGTTGTTGTTTTTTGATGCGCGTAAGGCGCAGGGATATTATTATTTATCATCTATACTCCACCATTGCGTTCGGTGTTATTTGGGTGAACGCTTATGTTATGTTTATTATACTACAACTGAGCCCATTCGCAATGCGGCTCGGGTCCTTTACCAAACGAACACCACCTACAGTTGTAAGTGCTGGGGTTTGGTGGAAACTTAGTAGCAGTAGTCATAGCTACAGCTCGCTCATGAAGCTTGGGCATAAAAACCATAGCTTCATCTCGCGTGTACGTTTGCTCCATAGTAGTGCCATGATCTAAGTACCACATTTCTGTGTTTATTATTTCTAGATCAGGATACATAAAGAAGGTACCGATAGCATAGATCAATGCCTGTTGACTGTGCGCAATCTCGTTGCCCATCTGTTTACCAGTTTTATAATCTATGACACGAGCTGATGTCTCGGACTCATGTACTAGGGCGTCGAGTTTGACACGAGCCCAAGTGTCAGGAGAAATCCAACCTGTCGGTTTCCAGGAAAGGGTAAAACCCCATTCTCCCTCAGTTTCGACTTTTGCATCTGCAAAAAGTTGTTTTAGCTCCAAAAATTTGTGAGAAAATTTTCGAAGTGATTCTGGTACTTCATCTCCTAGTTCGTGACGTACGAATTTTTCTGCTTCATCATGTATGCGTGTGCCACGTTCCGCTGCTGGGCCGTAGTCTTCTTGTACGCGTTTTACTTTAGAGATGTAAGTTCGGTATGCGCAGGATTCGAATGTTTTTAAGGCCGAGTATGACCATGCAGGTACCAGGCCTAATTCTATATCCTCCGTGACCTCAACCGTTGAGATTAGGTCTGGACGATTGGGTGATGTTAGATTCTCCATTTTCTAATAAGTTCAAATCCCTTTCGTCGAAATGTTCTTTTATTAACTGTTCTCGAACATTATTGTCTATTTTCCAAGTTAATACAACCCCGCGTGGTATGCCCGCGTTACGATCTTTACTAATACGTTTACGTGCAGTTTTGATGTTTAGTCGTGACATAGCTTTGGAAAAGTCTCTTTGTGACATGGTGTTACGACTGTCAGTTAATGCGTCGTATACTACTTTAAAGTGGGCTAACGGTATAATTGTTTCACTACCTAAAGTAGCTATCCAATCTTTTAAGTATCTTTGTGCCGTACTTATGCCACCAGCATCAAAGGTGTTTGTAAGTGGTATATCTAACACGTCTGTAAAGTACTCAAGGTTACGTGTACGAATTGCATTTGCAAATTCTTCAAGAATAGACATAGATACTTCTTTCATTTCTTTCTTCGCGTCATTTTCTAGAGCTGTGTGGGCCATACGTACGTCAACTTTAAACTTGTTTAACACTCCTGCAATAATATATAACTCAGGTTCCAGTGCATCTAAGTTTTCCAATAACTCTGGAAAAGCTTGTTCTATTTTTTGTTCTTGTCGTGGTGCTACGTTGTACCTTCTGTCACTGTCTTCTATCTTGACTGCGTCTGCTCTGTTTGTAAGAAAGATAAAGTTCGTGAAAGACGGCAGCTCGATCTGGTTTGTACGCATAGCTCTAATAGTTAAATTAGGTTCTGTAATTTGATGTTTTAGTTTATCGGCCATCTTACCGACAGATCCTGAGTCAGCCATACGAAACTCATCAACTACTAGAAATAATGCAGTACGCATATATAAATTAAATTGTTCTTCTATATTTTCTAAAGCTCTCATTGGTGTCTGCATTTCACCAAACAGTGGTTTTAATATTTTGTGTACAAACAGACCTTTACCAGTGCCCGGTATGCCCGTAAATATCCATGCAGTCATTGTTTTCTTTCTGTATTGGTATATGTAAGCTAACCAATTCATAAAATGTTCAAACTCAGGTTTGCCATTACCAAGTGCATGCATCATAAGTTTGTAGAAATTAGGTGCAATCTTTTGGATCTGGATGGCTTCACCGTACGATAATTCTTTTACGTTTTCTTCGCTACGTATCATGTATGGTGTACGCCTAAATAAATTTACTGAGTAGGGAACGGTCTCCAGGTCAATACCTTTGTCACTACTAGGATCAAAAACGACACGAGCATCAGGAACAAAGTCCATGGCAGGGCGACCATGAGACTTAAGAAAATCATTAATAGAGCTTTTGCCGGTGGGCGTGAGCGGGTATTCGTCGTCAAACTGTTGTTTTGTTTCATCATACACTCCGTTGTAATAGGTATCCGTGAAAAAGTCACGTAATACAATTGGTTTCTTTTTAGTTTCGTTGTCTATTTTGTCTGCAAATATCTCAAAGATACTACGATAGAAATCTGGGTCTGCTTTTTCTATTTCCCATACAGGTTCACCTTTAAAGTTGTACATATAGTGTGGGTTAGTTAATAAAAAGTAATAACCTCCGCTGTCACCATTGTTTACATTGCAGTTAACAAAAGGTTCGGACACGCGTGTGATCTGGATGGTCATCTTGTCTGGGTTTTGCAATACTTCGTGTGCTTCTCCAGCAACATTGACCGTAGTTACTTTACCGACTCTTTTAGGAAGGTTGTTTTTCTTCCTTAGGTTGTCTTTAATCTGCAAACCTAGGGTGTGTACCTTCTCAGGATTGACACCAATCAAAGACGAGGAGATTTCAAGAACAGGCGAACCACGGTCAATCTTGATGAATCTGTTGTTTGGGTAAGGGTCTTCTACATCTATAAATTTAGGTGTAGCTATGTATATTAGTTTACTATTATCAGCCACAGACGGGTCTAGTATGTACGAAAGACTTTGACCATTAGCTGATAACTTAATTTGTTCTGCAAGAAACTCTGTTTTGTAGTTAATCATACGAATAAAATCTTTTAGAGTCTTTGGGTGTACAGGCATATCTAATAGAAAGAAAAGGTGTAACGACACAGTATCTTTCTTAAAGCCTAAAGACGCACTAGCCTGAGCGATATAACTTACATTATGAAATACTTCTGGGAGTTGTAAGACAATCTTATCGGCCAGTGCTTGTAGGTCCCCTGGATTAGATGTATGTAAACCGTCTACATCCAGCACTAACAGCTGCGTAGTTTTTGCACGTTCTGACATAAAAGCTCGAGGTTCGTTGTTCAGTGTCCGTTTTAATGAACCTTTGTGTAAACACGCGCCTTTGTCAGCTTGTTCTATTAGTAATGTATATAGTTTGTTTAGTCCTTTTTTGTCTACAGATATATCAAAATGTTCTGAACTAAAGTCTTTGACTAGTGGATATGGCTTGATGCCTTCTTCTGATATTTCTTTGGACAGGGGTTTTTTAGCGTTTAAAAACACAACTTCCATAATTAAATCTCCTTATCTAAGTATACTTCCTCTCTATCTATTCGTACAGATTTGTCTGCCTGGAACCCTAGTTTGCATTGGGTAGGTGATATATTAGTTACTGTTACAGTACAGATTACTCTTCCATCCTGTTGTACGACAACTTTATCGCCTTTCTTTCGAGTTAGTATTAAATTTTTATTTGTCATATACTTGGCTGACGCCTCCCTCAGCATCGAGCGGTAAATCTTGACACCACTCTGGGGCTGTACACATCGCTTTTATAATTTTTTCCATTGTAGCATCTGAATCAAAGTCAGAGCCAATTGCAATGATTTCGTCGTGTACCTGCAAGACAATGTCAACTTCTGGCATTGCTTGTATTTCTAACATTTGATCGGTAATGACCAGCCTAGCTAGTGCTTGTACGACATTTTCTGTAACTCGAGGCCCATGTGTACGAATCATTTCACGTTCAGTGTTGTATAAAAATTGACCACTTTGGTAACGTAAGTTTGGATAACTTAATCGCATGCCATTTGGTAACTCTAGTGCGTGTCGTTGGATCGTAAGGGGCCCGTATTTTAGTCCGATGCCACGTGGGTTAATCATTTGAAAAAGCGAGTCCTTCATACCTGACCAGAGCCTTGGTATGTTTGGATACATGCCACGATATTGCATAACAATGTTTTTTGCTGTGCTGTCTGTAACTTCGACTGAAGGTGAACCTGTTTTAAGTGTAGCTTGGAACTTGTCAGCTCCCATGCCATAACCTAAACCTAGTATAGCTGTTTTACCTACATACCTTTCTAGTTTGTCGTCTTTAGTAATGGTACGACCATATATTTGAGACGCAAATTCGCAGTATACATCTCGTCCCGTAGCAAAAGCCTGGACTAGGCTATGTTCTTTTGCTAACCACGCAAGCATGCGTGCTTCGATATTAGACAGATCAGCTATGTACAGTTTTTGTCCTTCAGGCGCCATCAGTGCCGTACGTAACTTTGAACCCCGGGGGAGGTTTTGTAAGTTAATTTTATCTGAGCCGCCGAATCTACCTGTGTGTGCGGCATAGTAACGCAGCGGAATACTGAACGTACCGTCAGGATTACATGAATCAATAAAACGTTGTGCTCTAGTTTCTTCTATTCTTGATTTTACAAACTCTCTGGCTTCCCAAATGTTATTGTATTCTGGATACATCTTACACATTTGTAGATAAGCGCTGTCGTTTTTACCGAACGCAGGTATTTGTTTGCCAGTAGTTGGGCTTTTCTTTGTAGGGACTGTAATTCCTAATGATTCTAAATGGTCTTTGAACTTTACTTGTGATGCTAGAACTTCTCGTGTAACGCCTGAGTCCTGGATCGCTTGTTCTGTGCGCGCTGCTATGTCATTTTTGTACGCTATTAGTGATCCGCGGTCCAGCATAAGTTTTGGTTCTACAAACATACGTACTGTTAGATCTATAATCTGCAGCTCTTTGTCTGGATAATTAGTGCTGTAGCTTTTAAATAATTCGTACGTTAAGTCGACGTCCTGGATACAATAACCACCAATTTGTGCATCAAGCTCTGGATCTAGATCACGTACGCCTTTGGCATTCACAAGTTCTTCGCCTTTACGTTTTGTTTCGTCATTTGGAAACTCTCGTTTACATGCATTAGCAAGACTTGCGGACATGTTTGGATAAAGTCCACGGGACATAGCTGCAGTATCATAATAAAATGCAGGCTTGTAACCATAGTATTGCGTCAGTATGTAAGCATCAAACAAAGTGTTGTGACATACAACGGCAGTTGTTGCCCAATCAATTTGTCCGAGTATTTCTGGTGTTTCTTCTTCGTTGTACCATTCAGTTGGTCCGTCTTCTACTTTGATACCAACCCCCCATACTTTAAAGTCTGGATGGTTAACATATTGTACGGTACTCATTTTGGTAAGAGACAGTTGTACGTCGTAGTAAGTCTCAAAGTCTAAGTAAATTTTTTGCATATCCACTCCCATGCTTTTTTAAGGTCAGCGTTAAGGCTTTCTAGCATCATTGCTATATCATTTAATTCTTTCTTCATCTCTTTTCTCCAAAACTACAAACAAATCGCAGTGGTTTTCTTTTGCTAAGTCCATATCGTTATAGCAATCTATATTCATGTCATGTAACACATCTTGTAAGTTATCTAACATTTCGTGGTGGCCATTGTTGGCATCATATATTTTTACCCAGTGTTGTGGTTTACTCATAGTTCCTCCTTGAACTTTTTCATTTTTGTACACCAGTCATCATACTCAGCGCGCTTTGCACGCTCCCAGCCTATTTGCTTACTGGTATACATATTGTATGCAACAGAAATCTTTACATATTTCCATTGTATAAACGGCAAGTCTGCTGGATCGTTGTAAGTGTACGGATGTATCGGGTTACGTTTAACATAAACGTGGGTTGGGGGCATCTAATTACTCCGTTAATTAAACTTGACAAAATCCATTTCTGTCTTTATGACTATAAATATTACATCATGGTGGTGTAATACACAAATGGAGAAGCAATATGGCAACTTTTAAAAGTGATATGGTAAATGGTAATCAGTCATTTAAACCTTTCCCAAGTGGGGCGGTTGGTGTCAGATACGCTAAGATTAACATTACTGCAACACCTGCTACAGGTGACATATACCAATTGGTAGATGTTTTTGCTGGTGAAACAGTTCATGATGTTAAAATTAAGTGTAGTGATTTAGACTCTAATGCGTCACCAGAAATAGTATTTGGTGTTGGCGATGGTGCTGACTCAGACTACTACATTGGTGCATCAAATGCTGCCCAAACAGGCGTTGGTGATGAGCAAGACGCAGATGTCGTACCTAAAACTTATTCTTCTGATGACACAATCGATATGATTGTTGAAGTTGATGCTGCAACAGCAGTTTCATCTGGTACATTAGAGATGTGGGTTTACATATCTTAAATTAAGACGCATAGCCCAAGCCGGGACACCGAATCTTGGGCTATACTAATGCCACTCCTTGGCATGTTCGGGCGGGTTTTGTGCAGTTGGCTACTCAGTGACTGCTTGTTGTATACTACCATTCCAAAACCCATGTTCAAAGCGGGGGAACAATGTGCATTCTGGCCATTGATTGCTTAGCTAACCAGCTAGACTATTTGATTACACACGCTAGTCATTCCTATTTTGGTGCAACCCCCTATCCCGCAGGAATTAAAATGACTCTCTATCTCCCTCTCGTTGCCTACTGGCCGAACATGGTTTCTTGGTAGGTCATGGACGTCCTCTGCCATCGTTGGAGGGCTTTTCGTCAAGAGAGTCAAACTTAGTGCAGTATTGGGCCTTGCATATGTCCTTCTGCGATGAATTGATCCCATTCACCTTGAAAGCCACAAGCAAGTAATATGCAAAGTTTTACATCATCTTCGGTTAGATGATGTTTCATAGATGCAGCTTCGATACCTATTTCCATAGCTTCTTCGCCTACATCCATCATGGCTGATTTAAGTCTGCCCATATTCGCTCCTTGGATAATACTCATTGAACTTCATTTCTGCTTGTTCAGGTGTGAGTATCTTTTCATTATACTGCTTACGTTCAAAGTTAACAGCATCTATCCAGCTGCTCATATTGGCTTCGTATGAGTAATCTGGGTTGTATTCCCATGGTTTTTCTTTCACAATTGCTTCCCCCATCAGTCATCTCCTAATAGTTTATTAGTTAATATTACCTCATTCATCTGTTCTTTCAACTCATCAGGTATAATCTGATCTGGCGTCATACGATTGGCTTGAGATGGTTTTTTCTTAACTAACATACGTTGCATGTATTCGTCAGGTACTAAATCTTTACCGCCAGGCCACTCATCAATGAATCTTTTAAGTGTAGTAATTTTAGATATATATTCTTTAAATGTTTCTACATCAGTATTAACTTTCATTTCTATTTCGCCTATCGGTGAAAATTGCGAACATAACTCATCATCAGTAACAACAATTGCCATGCCATTTACGTTTGGCGCATATTGTTTTTCACCCCAACCTCTGTGGTAGTTTATGCTAAGCTTACAAGGCGCATAAAAAGGTTGTAAGTCTGTTAGTTGTACAGGTACATCGCCATCTACATAGTTGTCAGAAGCAGGTCTAATCGGATTACTAGTACTGTATTCATCTTTGTACTCAGTGTGCCAAGTATTGATGTAAGTACCATCTTCAGATGCTGGCCTGTTTGGATTACAAATAAGACCAAGTTCTGTTGATGTTCTAACAATATGTTCAGTTACTTTATTATCGTGATTATAAGAATAACCATCAGTTACATACTTACTTCTGACAGCGTCTAACGTTTCAGCATGCTCTTCTTGCAATGCACACAGTGCTGCGAACTCAGGATCGTTGTCCGTGATTCGTTGTATAACTGTGTCAATTGCGCCTTGCACGTTATGTGCTTGACGATATGCACTATACAATTGTTGTTTATAATTTTCTGTTATTTGGTCACGTAATGTTTGTGACATTTGTACACTAGCCATAATTAGTTCCTCCAGTCTGGTTGTACAGTTTTCCAACGTACTCTAGGTTTGATAACTTTCATACCTAGAGGCAGTTCTACATTTTCTTTCTCGACTACTAGTTTTTCGTGTGTCATTGTTTTCTTGAGAACAAACAACACAACAGAAGCACACAGACCGCCGACCATAGCAGCAGCCATACCGCTGAAGGTACCGTAGAAACAGACCATCAGCGTAATTGTGATTAGTACGTCGACAAAAATATCGTTACCGATTGTTTTACGACCGCCGGCTTTAAGCGCCAGCAAAAGCAGTCCTAGCGCGGACAGTATGCCTACTAGTAACATCGTTCCTCCTTTGCCAGGCTAGAAAAGCCATGTATGCAAATTGAATTAGTTCGATAAGAATCCACAATGCTGTGGTAATTGTACCGACAATATTAGTCATTAGATTAACCTCCATAATAAATAGAATATACACCCGAGGCCGACCCCGACTCCGAGCAGTAGCAATGAGTAATGAATACTTGTTGCAAGACCGAATAATAAAAACAATATAGCTGTGCCGGTCAACACAGACACACCAAACTCTTTGATGTATTGCTTACATTTTGATAACTTCACCATAGGGTGCTTCCTCCATACTAGTTGACACAAACAACACTGGATAGTGCGGTTTGTCTCCAAAATCTTCTTCAGCTACCTCGAGGTCAGTAAGATACACAAGAGCAGCAACATTAGGATGATGCTCATTAACGTAATCAATTACTGGACTAATTCGAGTGCCACCTCTACCTTCGTACGTGACTTCAAGTGGCAATGATTCACGTGTGTATTCACATGCGTTTTGCACATCATAGTCACATTGTATAAACTGCACTCGTTCAGGGTTGAGCTCATGCAATATGTACGAAGTCTCGGAAGTAAACTGTGCTAGCTCATCATCTGTTATAGAACCAGATGTATCTACAGCAATCGCTATCTCTTCGAGACAGGGATTATGGAGAGCAGGTAGATACATACCTCTGGATATGAATCGTCTGTTAGGACGAGACCATGTAAAATCAGATTTGTTATTAGCACGTAAGAAACGAGCTAACACAGCTTTCCAATCGACTTTTGGATCTGTAATGTCTGTTACTAAAGATTGCATGTTGGCAGATAATTTACCTTGTGCTTTAGCAGCTTCAGCTGCTTGGTTGATAGCAACAGTTAATTCAGATTCGATAGCACTAGCTGTACCGCTTGTACCATCTGAATCGGGATGATCCAGCACGCCACCACAGCCCCCACCATCTTTGTATGCTGCGTCCCATCCCTGAGGAGGTTCAGGTAGCATATTGTAGATAGCTTCGGTAGTCATGTTTTCGTACTGGTCATCCACCAGACCGCCTTTCGGCAGAATAAAACCTTCGGCTATAAGATGATTGTTGATAGCGTAGTCAGCTGCAATGTTCCATTTGTGAGCATTGCGTTCTTGTCTACGCGTGTGATGCATGAGAACCAGGTGCATAACTTCGTGCGCCAGGAAACCCACACGTTCCATTTCTGTAAGCTTTTCAAACCATTTGACATTGTAGAACAGATGTTTACCGTCTACTGCACCGGTTGGCTCGTCCCACTCGGTAGGCTTTTGCCTGAGGCACAAGGTACCGAAGAATGGGTTGTCAAGAATAAGTCTTGACCTAGCTTTTTGAAACAATGGATTCATATTAATCATCTCCTAATAGTGCGTCTTCTAGTATGACTTCACGCAGCCCTTGAAGCTGGTCGTCTGCTAGTTCAGCAAGTTCTTGACGTCTACCTGTACGATCGTCTTTCTCATACATTTTGGTCAGTTTTTCTTGTGGCACCAGGTCTTTGACATACGGTGCAGCTTTAAGTAACTGATTTAAGGTAGAAAAATTACCCATAGCCACTCTTAGTTGTCTTATCTGAGTAGCTTCTTTTTCACTAAGGTCTTTGTTGTAGTTCTCGATAGTCATGCATTCAACAATAGTTGGATCATCGCATGGCACATCGAGCCTTAGCTCGTCGTAGTAACATAGAAACTTAGGCACTTCTGTTGGTGGACAACGAAGTTGATAAGATAAGTTTCTTGTGTATTCATTACCTTCACCGTCATCATCTGCTTCAACAGCTTCTGATCTGAGAGTAATGTAATCAACAGTCTGAGCAGGCATTGTCCTGTCCCAAATGTCTTTGAACAACTTTTTAGTTTGTTCAACTTTGTCAGTTATGCCAAGCCTTTGCATAACAGAGTACCCATCGTCTGGATACTCTTTTTTAGGATTAGCATTCTTGAATTTTTTACGAGCAGCATCAGTGATGTCGCTTTGTAATTGCATAGATAATCTAACTGTTTTCATATAACCTCCTATAAAACAACATTAGCATTGTCAACGATCCACTTACGTACATCGTTGTGTGATTTGAGTTGTCTGTCTTTAGCCAAACAACCTTTGACTAACACAACCTGAAACTCAACTGGTAACTTGTTGTTTAGCTTCATAATGTTTTCCATCTTGTCATCCTGTGCTCTAGTAGCAACAGCAGTAGCAAGAGCGTACAACAACGCTGGGTTGTCGTCTTTCTTGTACGTAGATGGGTCTTTGAGCAACTGATCAATATCTGGTAGCTTGTTTGCAATTTCTTTGAATGCAACAAACTCACCAGCTGGGCCGTCACCAACTAGTGATGACACACCAAAGAACAAACGTTCTGGATCTGAGTTAGCTCTTGACATTTTTTTACTGACCATAGCCCAAGCACGTGGTGTTGGGAATGCATACTCATCAGCATTGAACTGAGATAACAGATTTGGCCTGTATTGTATGAACGAGATAACATCTGGGTCGATGTTGTGCTGATAAGCCCATTGCACCCAGTCATCGAGTGTTGGCTCGAGCTCGTAATGTGCAAGCCTGTTACGTACAGGTGATGGCATTTGATAAACAGCAGCAGCGTCAGTTAGCCTGTTACCAGCGCAAATGATTTGCCAGCCAGCAGGCAGGTGATAATCGCCGATTGATCTGTTGAGCAACAACTGTAAGAAAGCATTTTGTGTAGCGGGTGGCGCAGTTGGTAGCTCGTCAATGAAGAGCAAGCCACGCTCACCGTCACGTTCGGCAATAGGAAACACATCTGGTATAGCCCAGGATGTAAACCTTTTGCCAGTTTCTTTCAGTTGTTTGATATATGGAATACCACGTACGTCGACAGGGTCGAACAGGTTAGCACGGAAATCTATAAGCGGGACGCCTAGATCTTTAGCTACCTGTTCTGGTATGTCAGATTTACCAATGCCTGGCCCACCCCAGATCATAGCTGGGTAGCCGGCATTGATGCAGTCTTTGAGCTCATCTTTGAGCTTGATTGGATTGATTGTGTGCATAATTACCTCCTATAATTTACCACGAACAGTCGTACCAGACCTTTTTACCTTCATCAAGCCACTTGAGTGCTTGTTTACAGAACTTAAGGTCGAGTTCTTTATACTCTTTCATTGATTCTTCTTGGAACTGTTGTCCCCAAAAGAATCCGTCTGGGCAGAAAGGCAGATTGTCGTTCTCAACTGCTTTTTGTAAGTCAAGAATGTCCTCTTTTTCTAAGAATATAACTTCAGCAAGGTCATGCTGACCATCCATCCTTAGCCCGCCCCAGAATTTGGCTTCCTCGCCAAACTTTCTAACACGCCATAGCTTTTGCATGTATTCTTGTAGCCTGGCATGTTTACGCCAGTAAAATTCATCACCAGCTTGTAACGTTTCATAGAACGCATCATCATTGATTGGCTCTACGTTTTCAGGTTGCGGCTCCTGAAAGCCGGCATATGCATCTAATCCCATATTTTCCTCCTATGTAATTTATATGCTTTTGCGAATTCGCTGTAGTCTAAGCGACCACAACAAAACTCATATACTTTTTTAGTTAAGCATCGTATGCACACCTCTTGGTGGGCTTTGTCGTTTAACTCTCTAAATGGTTTACGTTTTTGTATATCTTTAAGTGCACAGTAGACAGCTGTTGCCTCTTCTCTGCTCAATACTAATGGCATAAAACCTCCTTACCTTAGTAAAAGGGGAGCCGAAGCCCCCCAAATAAACTACGCAGAAGCGAACACCTGTTTGGTATGCGCTTGTGTAGCTTGGTTAAGCTCAGTAGCAACTTTTACAGAAGAATCAGCGTGATTCTTGAAGTTCCACTCAGCTAGTCGTTGTTGACGTCTTTCGATCTCAGTCTGGACACGAGCGTCTTTTAACGCAAGATCGTGCAATCCGAATGATTCACCGATAAGACCTACAACAGCTGATAGCATTCTTGCTTTACGACCGAGACCAAACATCTTGTCTTCACGTTCGACTAACCATGTTGGTAGTTCGTCGTTCGGATTAGCTGCGTCAGTCTCTTCTTTGTATTCGTATGCAATAGATGCAAACTCAGCCCACGTTCTAGTAGTCAACTGTAAGAAGTTGATACCAGTAGATTGTGGATCAGTCTCGAGTAGCGGCATGAGACCGTCAGCGATTTGCTGAACTTGTTGAAGATAATAATCTTCTTCTTTCTTACGCGCGTCCTCGTCAACTGCATTGAATGTCATAGCTGTATTCTTTTTTGACTTGAATACGTCCATGATACCTTTTACCCTTGATGCTTGGGCAATTGGCTTGCCTTCACCATCAATGGAATACTTTCTGTAGTAAAAGTCAGGTAAATGCACAGGATCCTGTGATGCCCTAGCTTCACTACCAACTGGATCACCATTGGTGTCCGGTTTCCAAGCAGACTCTGGTGTCTTTTGGTCAGGCAGGAGTTCTCCTGTCTCACCATTTGCCATGTCTACCACTTCTACCCCCATATCTGCAGGGTCAAATAAATTAGCTTGCGCTTTCGATTTTGCCATAGTTACCTCCTGTTGGCTCATTATTAATATTAATACGTCTGATGAATCTACTAAGAAACTCACCAGAACTTACAAATTCAGCTCGCGATTGCATTTCACTAGCTTCAGCTTGTTTGAGTACCTCGATGGGTACATGTACTTCATTCATATTTACCTCCTATAAAATACAACTGACTACTCAACAGTACTCGCGGGACGCGAGGACTGAATACAAGAATCACACTCCTGTTCAATGGTCTTTACCCAGTGACTGATATGCAGAGGTTCGAATAGGCATCTAATCTCTGGCGTTGGCAGTGGAGTGTGGCACTTTGGGCAGTTGACCTCTTCTAAATAAAGCATAACTAATCTCCTAATTAAATAAAAAAACCGAGCGCCCGAAGACGCCCGGTCTGTCGTTAGACTGAGTCAAAATCAAACTCTTTCTGGACAGGTTCTTTGTAGACAGGTTTGATACCTGGTCTTTCAACCTGTTTAGGTTGACCGGTGTAACCGGACTTGAACCCACCAACAACGTTTGATGTTGTTGACGAAGTCAACGATACGATGAGCTTGGTGGCTTTGCCACATAACTCGAATGTTGAGAATATAATATTCTTCATGGTGCCCTCCTTGGACTAAGTTAATATAATTGCCCAGCTTCTCATCTGAGCGTGTGCTTTCCGTAACAACCGCCCCGAGCTTTCGTACGTCCTCGGGGTGACGTTGTCATCTACGCTACTGACTTGTCAGCTACGTAGAATGTGTAGTCATGTACATCATTGATGAACTTGACTGTGAATGAACCATTCTTAGCGTTGAAGTATGAATACTCAACAGTTTGATCCATTGGAAGAGTAGCCGGTTGGTTCTCTTCGCCAGCTCTAGGATTTCTCCTAGTAGCGTTAGCTCTAACATTACCACTTTCAGTAGTGTTGAGCACTTTGCCATCTCTGGCTTTCAAAGTAATATTTACTTCATTCATGTTTACCTCCTAGGTAAGTAAAGTTACACCTGCTACACCCGTAACAAGCTTAATTGACTCAATGACAGTTGCCACGGGACGTGGTCAACTGACACGAGCGAGGCACCTAAGTGCCGAGCGAGGAGTTTTAAAACTCCCCACAAATCTCTTGGATAGCAACGCGGTGGCTATATCCTTTCAATCTATATTTATAATATTGGACTACCACTTCACGATAAGCAGGATAACCATAGTCATCAGCTTGGGCTACAGATGCAGATATCCAAGCGGGCATAGGCCAATTCCCAGCCTCATCTTTCCTATCTACAAACTTCTCAAACATAAACTTAAACATATCAATCTCCTATAAATTAAAATTACAACTAACTAGATTACAGAGACCACGGGTTCGTGGTCTCTGCTCCATCCAAGAGGTCAATTGCTGCTTGACCTCTTGGATCGACGCGCTGAGCGCTGTCGAGAGTGAAGGTACGATACTCTTCACTTCCGAGCTCTGCGACTACCTCTTCCAACCATTCGTCATGGGTGTACCAAGATCTTGGAAACTCTTTGACTCCAAGATTGTTGCCATGCTTGGCGCATAGAGCCTGGACGTATGCGACTGCATCGGCCATGCGATCAAGACCAGTGACGATGTAGTCAGTGCCACCCTTGAACTTCCAAGCGTGGTTCTTAGGATACGCACCATCTTCGCTGTGAGCTCCATAGTTCTCTAGATATTGTGTAGAAACGACGTATTTCATAATAAACTCCTTATATAAATTAAATACAACTGACTTGACGACCAGCTCACGAGGGACGAGTAGCTGGTTCCACTGGTTCCACGTGGTTCCACATATTGTGGAACACGATGAAGGTGATAACGGTGCGTGGTTCGTGGTCTGGTTCCACTGGTTCCACTTGTTCTAGGTTAAAAGAATCTATAATCAATAACCGTGGTTCAGTGTCCGTCAAGATACTCGGGTTTGTTCTACGTGGAACAACGGAACCAACCAATGTCAACACATCCGGAGATGTGATAACAGTAAGGGTTGGCTCTGGTTCCACGACATGGTTCCACAACGGGTGAGAGCCGTGGAACACACGGAACAAAACGACGCGCGACGATGTTTCATCGTGCGCGAGTGATGATAGTAGTCCTAGGGGCTAGGACATAGGGTAGTAAAAACCAAAACAAGGTTCCAAAAGTTTGGTTGACCGCCGACCTTGGTCAAAGTGAAAAGGGTCGGGGTCGGGTGTCTGGTGATAGAAGGAGAAGATGTCTCAGCGATATATTTCATTTTTTTCAAAAAAAATTTTTCCACAAAAAATTTACAAGTTATCCACAAATAAGCTATGCTTACGAATATGAGCTTAGCCACAGATCAATCGACCGAGGTTACAGAACAAGATAGACTGGACCTCCAATCACATTTCCCATATGCGGGTGTAAAGTTATCCGAGCTTTCGGTCCAGGAAGAAAGATTAATTTTATATTTTTTACGAGGCATGAGCAAAGCAGCAGCTGGTCGTGCTGCGGGGTACCGGAACCAAGATTCTGTGTACGAAGCATTTAAGCGTCCAAAGATTATGCAGGCAATTGAGTACCTAAGAGAAGAGATGCGCGAAGAAGTTAAGTTCGATAGAAATACTGCAACACAATTATATTTAGAAGCACATAGAAAATCAGCAACCGCGACCGAAGAAAAGAATGTCGTAGATTCGTTGTGCAAGCTCCACGGTCTATTTGCCCCAGAACAAGCAACACAAGTTAATATTAATGTAGATAAAATTCAGCAAATGGAAAGACTGCCGGATTCCGAGCTGTTAAAGTTAGCTGGTGTAGATACAAAATATCTAGAACCCCAAGGAGGTACTAATGACTAAATACGCGCAACAAGCAAAAGCTAGAAAAAAGAAACGTAAGACTTCAAAACTTGCTTCTTTATATGGAGACAAAAATAAAGTAACAAGAGGCGACATAATTACTGCCATTAAGAATAAAAAGAAAAAGAAGTGATTGTAGCCATAACTGGTGCCAATGGTTATATTGGCCAAGAAGTTATAAAACAGCTTTCTAAAAAAGAAGGCATAAAAATCCTAACCTTTGATATAGATGACTGGGATATTCGACTACCTTTATCTATATGTAACCCCGAAGTAGATGTTGTTATCCATTTAGCTGGTTTAGTAAAAGTTGGTGAAAGTGTCGCGCGGCCTACGGCCTACTACTATACAAATGTAGTTGGTACTAAAAATGTTATTGAAGCCTTTCCAAACGCAAAAATGATTTTTGCATCTACGGGTGCTGCTTATGATCCAACATCACCTTATGCTCGGTCCAAACTTATGGCGGAAGATATAGTCCAGGAGCTCTGTCCCGATTACACGATATTTAGATTTTTTAATGTTGGCGGCGGCAAGCCAACAAATCCCGAAGGTTTATATGCCGCGACCCAACGGGCCGTGGACCGTGGTTCGTTTACAATTTTTGGAAATGATTACGATACGGCAGATGGGACATGTGTTCGAGATTATGTGCACGTAGAGGATCTGTGCGCCGCATTGGTAGCGGCGGTCGGCCAACCGGGGTCCAAAACTATCGAGCCGATTGGTTCTGGTCAGTCATATACAGTTAAAGAATATGTTGACGCCTGGCTACAAGTTAATGGTACACTATTTAATATAGAGTTTGGCGAAAGACGTCCAGGCGATAATGAAAAGTCGGAGGTCCCATTTGTCTCGCGATTTATGGTCCCTACGAAAACAATTTATGACATAGTGAGGATCTGATATGCATTGTATAAACGCAAAACCAAAATCCATGAAGATGGGTAAAAAGAAAAAATCTAAGGGTACAACTAAAAAGTCGTACAAAGGAGGTAAGAAGAAATATGGCTAAGCGAGGACTATATGCAAATATACATGCAAAGCGTAAAAGAATAAAAGCTGGCTCTGGCGAAAAAATGAGGAAGCCTGGTTCTAAAGGCGCACCTACGGCTAAAGCTTTCAAAAAATCCGCGAAGACCGCGAAGAAAAGACCAGTAAGAAAAAGAAGATAATGCCAAGAAAAAAAGAAAAACCAATACGAAGAACAACAGGAAAAGGCGGTAATTACCGAAAAACCAAGTCTGGTGCCGGTATGACCAAGAAGGGTGTAGCTGCGTATAGGCGCGCGAACCCCGGTTCGAAGTTAAAGACCGCTGTTACTGGTAAAGTTAAGAAAGGTTCTAAAGCTGCAAAGCGAAGAAAGTCATATTGCGCTAGATCATTAGGGCAGTTGAAACGAAGTTCTGCTAAAACTAGAAACAATCCAAACTCTAGAATTAGGCAGGCAAGGAGAAGATGGAAGTGCTAGAGAAGATTTTAGGCATTTTGTTACTTATTTTTATGGGTTGGGCCGCTTATATGTCATCACATATCATATCTGAGCGTAAAGCTGGCAAACAAATACCACTACCTTGGGAGAAAAAGCCCAAAAAAAGAGGTAGACCACCCAAAAAACAGAAGTGACAGAGCAAACTAAGATAGAATGCTATAAGTGTAAGAAACTTTTAGCCGATAACCTTGTTTTACCCAAAGGTTTGTGTGTTTATTGTGCTGCAGATGAGGCAGATCAGCTTCCGCAGCCCCAAAAACAAGAAAAAACGTCAAAAAAAGAGCAAAATAAGCAAATTCGTGCGGAACAAGAGCTGGCAAAGCGTATTTTGTCCAGAAAACGCATGTTACCCTTCGTAGAAAAATTTAATCCGGATTACCAAGCGGGTTGGGTGCATAAAGATATCTGTAATAGGCTAGAAAAGTTCAGTCAGGACGTGGCAGATAAAAAATCCCCAAGATTAATGCTGTTTATGCCGCCTCGTCATGGAAAATCGACTTTGGCCAGTATAGCCTTTCCTGCTTGGCATCTGGGCCGTAACCCTAGTCATGAGTTTATAAGTTGTTCATACTCTGGTTCTTTGGCTATGAATTTCTCAAGAAAAGTTAGACAAGTGCTCAGAGAGCCAAATTACAAAAATATATTCGAAGATTCTAAGTTGGACAAAGATTCACAGTCCGTAGAGTCATGGCAAACTACTGCAGGTGGCGGATACGTAGCTGCTGGTGTCGGCGGTGGTATTACAGGTAAAGGTGCGCACGTATTATTGATTGATGACCCAGTAAAGAACAGAGAAGATGCAGAGTCTGAAAATAATAGAGAGGCAACCTGGGACTGGTATACCTCTACTGCTTATACAAGGCTTTCCCCTGGTGGAGGTATATTGGTCATTTTAACTAGATGGCACGATGACGATTTAGCAGGTAGATTATTACAAGCTTCTGAAGGTGGCGCTGATGACTGGGAAGTAGTTAAATACCCAGCGATCGCAGAAGAAGACGAAGAGTTTAGAAGTGTAGGGGATCCATTACATCCAGAGCGTTATAATGTCGAATCTCTAGAAATGATACAAAAAGCTATAGGTCCTAGAGATTGGACCGCACTGTATCAACAGAACCCAGTATCCGATGAGGGTGATTATTTTACTAGGGATATGATTCAGTATTATGACCCAGCTGAGATAGACTATGATAAGATGCGTTATTATTGCGCATGGGATTTAGCTATCGGGCAACGAGATAGAAACGATTATTCTGTTGGCATAATGGTAGGTATCGACGAGTACGATAATATGTTCGTAGTCGATATGATCCGTGGTAAGTACGATGGTTTTGAATTAGTAGAGAAGATATTAGATTTCTACGAACAGTGGAGACCTGGTATAGTGGGAATAGAACGTGGGCATATAGAAATGGCCATCGGTCCTTTCTTAGAAAAACGTGTAGCAGAGCGTAGATTACATTCTGCATATTTTAAAGATTTAAAAGTAGGGAGACGTGACAAAGAAGCAAGAGCTAGAGCTATCCAAGGTAGAATGCAACAAGGTAGGGTCTTTGTCCCTGAAGATGCAGTCTGGACTGGGCCTCTTGTGGCTGAACTTTTGCGTTTTCCTAATGGCGTGCATGATGACCAAGTTGATGCTTTGGCCTGGGTTGGTTTGATGATGACAGAGTACGCAACTTTTTACGAAGCACCAGAGCATGTACCTTCGTGGAGAGATAGGTTAGAATTAATGGCAAAAGGACCGAAAAAGAAATCGGCAATGAGTGCGTAGTATGGCATATAGTAAAAAACCAAGTAAAAAAATTAAAGACGCAGAAGAACTAACGTTAGCGAAAAACCAATGGAATGCCTACACTCGCGCGCGAGATCATGGTCATGAAGAGTACGTACACATGGCTAAAAAGTGTGATCAGTACTACAGAGGAGAACAATGGGACGAGTTTGATATGCAACAGCTCGATGACCAGGGTCGACCAGCTCTAACAATAAATACTATTTTACCAACCATCAATGCAGTGTTAGCAGAACAAAGCACTAAAAAAGCAGATATACAATTTAAACCTAGAGGTGGTGGCAACCAAGAAATAGCTGACGTAATGACACAAGTTTATGCGCAGATAGCAGACAACAATAAATTAGACTGGGTAGAGCAACAAGTATTTTCCGATGGTCTTATTCAAGACCGTGGATATTTTGATGTGCGTATTGATTATGATGACCACATACAAGGCGAAGTAAGAGTTACAGCCAAAGACCCATTAGATATCTTAATAGACCCAGATGCAAAACAGTATGATCCAAGAACCTGGAATGAAATATTCGAAAGTAAGTGGATGAGTATAGATGAGATAGAAGAAACATACGGGCAAGACAAAGCAGACAAACTAAGAATGCTAGCGGAAACGGGCACTACACTAGGTGCTGATTCTATGGAGTTCGAAGAAGAAAGATACGGAGACACTGATGAATATAATTACGGACAACAGTATCCTGGAGATCCGGAGAACGCACGATTACTTAGATCAATAAGAGTTATAGAAAGACAATACTACAAACTAGATGATTGTATGTATTACGTTGACCCAGTAACTGGAGATAAAAGAAAAATACCAAATGCCTGGGGCAAGAAGAAAAGGGAAGCTTTTGCTGACCAGTTTGGTTTGTCTATAATGACCAAAAAAATGCGACGGGTCCGTTGGACCGTGACCGCGGACACTGTAGTGTTATTTGATGACTACTCTCCGTATGATCATTTTACAATCGTGCCATATTTTCCATACTTTCGAAGAGGTAAACCGTTCGGCATGGTTAGGAATTTATTGTCACCACAAGAACAGCTTAATAAAATATCTTCACAAGAATTACATATAGTAAACACAACAGCTAATAGTGGTTGGATTGTAGAGTCTGGGTCTTTGTCTGGCATGACAGCAGATGACTTAGAAGAACACGGCGCAGAAACAGGGTTGGTCCTGGAATACAACCGTGGCTCTACTCCTCCAGGTAAAATACCACCGAACCAAATACCTACAGGCCTAGATAGAATAAGCCAAAAAGCGGCTATGAACATTAAACAGATTAGTGGGATTACTGACGCTATGCTCGGTACGGATAGTCCAGAAGTTTCTGGTGTAGCTATTCAAGCTAAACAAGGTAGAGGTTCTATGTTGTTGCAAGTGCCTTTAGATAATTTAACAAAAACTAGACAGTATTTGGCTGAAAAAATATTACAAATGGTACAGACTTACTATACAGAAGAAAGAATTATTCAAGTAACTGACGAACAAGACCCATACAAACCAAGAAATAAAGTAAGAGTAAATCAAATGACACCAGAAGGTCAGATTGTAAATGATCTTACTTTGGGTGAGTATGATGTCATAGTAGGTACTTCTCCTGCTAGAGATAACTTTGATGAAATGCAGTTTGCTGAGGCGATTGAACTTAGACAAGTTGGTGTACCGATACCAAACGATATGATTGTGGAGTACTCACATTTGTCACGTAAAGCAGATATAGCAGAAAGAATAAGAAAAGCAGAAGGCACAGCACCTCCTACCGAAGAACAATTACAATTACAACAGTTCCAAATGGAATCACAAATCAGAAGTACGCAGCTTGAGATTGCAAAACTAGAAGCGGAAGTAACTAGGTTGCAAACTGAATCTGCTCTGAATGTAGCGAAAGTAGAACAGGCCGAAGCTGATCCACAGTTGAAGGTTGCTGAATTACAAAGTAAACTACAAGCAAAACGTGAAGAGCTAGATCTTCGTGAGCGTTTATCAAGAATGACAAACGAGATGCGAATGACTCAAAGCGACACACAAGCAGCTGTCAAGATGGCAGCAGCAGCCGTAAAACCACAAGGAGGTAATAATGGCCAAGCAAGATAATAAAACGGAAGCTCAAGCAGACGACAAACTTATGTTTGATGCCATGCCTGGAGCTGATGCAAAAACCGAAGAAGATGTGAAAGGTTACGAAGTTGATTTAAACTTTGATTCTCCTGATGATGAAGAAGTAGAATTTCCAAAGGAGGAAGAAGTTGAAGAAGTCGAAGAACTTAAAGCTGAAGAAGAACCATCTGAAGAGCCTGAAGAGGAAGCAGAAGAGGAAGTCGTTGAAGATGCAGACGAAGTCGCAGAAGATACAGGAGAAGAAACAGTATTGGCAGAAGATGACGGAGATTCACAACCAGTTGAGGAGCCAGTTGAGGAAAGACCTACAAAAGAACCAATGATTCCTAAGTCTAGGTTTGACGAAGTCCTAGCAAAACAAAAAGCCTTGCAGAAAAAACTAGAAGAAGCTACTAATCCTATTGAAACAGTAGAAAACGAACCTGAGTATGATTTTGATGCTAAAGAAGTTGAATACCAAGAACATATTCTAAACGGTAGAACTTCAGAGGCCGCAAAACTAAGAGCGGAAATTAGAAATGCAGAACGCCAATCTATGATGTTTGAAGTGCAAAACCGAATGGGAAAAACAGTTGAACAGAGCACTGAGATGTCTGCTTTACAAGCTAAAGCTGCAGAGCTAGCTACTAGTTTCCCTGTTTTAGATGAAACTCATGCTGATTTTGATCAGGTTAAAACACAAGAAGTGTTAGACCTAAGAGATGCTTTTATGGTACAAGGTTTTAGTGGTGCAGATGCTTTAGACAAAGCTGCAAAATATATAATGGGTTCTCCTGTAGAGGAAGCCCCAAAAGCTGACCCAGTACAACAAAAAATTGCACAAAAGAAACAAGTTTCTAACACCAAAAAGAAGATAGAAGCGGCAGAACAACAGCCCCCTACTTTGAAAGGTGCAAGCAAAAAAGAGAAAAAATTAGATATTAATACACTTTCAGCAGATGAATTCGCTGCATTACCGGATGAAACTTTGCGCAGAATGCGTGGTGATTTCGGATAAAGTGTGTTATAAATTAAATAACTTCGCACGTAAGAGCGATATCTTACCGGGGTCGTGTCCGTAAAAAACGTTTTCGCCTGTTAGTGCGTAAAACTAACCGGAGTCGTACTCCGTAACTAACGAGAGCGTTTCCCCTACGACAGTGGGTATACGGATAAAAGTCGCTCCAAAAGTCGACTGGTTAATAAATTAATGATAGGAGACATATCATGGCAAATACTAACTTTGCTGCGTTGACCAGTGAGCAGTTAACCATCTGGTCTAGAGATTTCTGGCGTGTAGCTAGAAATATGTCCTTCATTAACCAATTCGCGGGTAGTGGATCTAACGCTATGGTTCAGAGAATATCTGAGCTTACCCAATCAGAAAAGGGAGCTAGAGCTGTATTAACACTTTTAGCTGACATGACTGGTGATGGTATTGTTGGTGACAACACTCTCGAAGGAAATGAAGAGGCACTAAGAGCCTTCGACATCGTCGTAGGACTCGACCAATTGAGATTTGCAAACAGATTAGCTGGAAGGCTAGCTGACCAAAAATCAGTTGTAAACTTTAGGGAACATTCAAGAGATGCACTTGCATACGCAATGGCAGACAGAATGGACCAATTAGCGTTCCTTACTTTAAGTGGTATTGGATATAACTTGAAAAACAATGGTGGCTTAAGACCACAAATGAATTCAGGTCAAAATCTAAACGACTTAGCGTTTGGTTCAGACGTAACAGCCCCAACTTCTAACAGACATAGAAGATTTGATGCTTCAAATGGTATCGTAGCTGGTGATGTAACTGCTGTAGCAGCAGCTGACAAACTAAGCTATGGCGCTATTGTTGATCTAAAAGCTTATGCTAAAGATCAGTACATCAGAGGACTAAGAGGCGCAGGTAATGATGAAACATATCACTTATTTGTAACACCTCAAGTAATGGCTGACCTAAAACTCGATTCAGACTTCCTTGCTAACGTAAGACAAGCTGGAGTAAGAGGACCAGGTTCAAGCTTATTCTCAGGTTCTTCAAGTCTAATGGTAGACGGCATTATGGTTCACGAGTTCAGACATGTGTTTAACACATCTGGTGCTACAAGTGGATCATCATCAAATGCTGGTTCTGCTGGGTACAAATGGGGTGCTGACGCTAATATTAATGGTTCTGCATGTTTATTCTGCGGTGCTCAAGCATTAGCTATGGCAGACATTGGTGCTCCAGAAATAGTAGAAGACACCTTCGACTATGGAAACCAAAACGGTATTTCAATTGGTAAAATATTTGGTCTTAAGAAGCCTAAGTATCATTCAGATGTCACAGGACAATCTGAAGACTTCGGTGTTATTAGATTAGATGTCGCATACTAATTGTGGTATATTTTATGGGTGGCTTGAGAAAGTCACCCATATTTAAGGAGTAAAATTATGTGGATAGTATCAAAAGAAGACAAATACGTAGCCTCAACATGGGGTGCAGTGGTTAGTTTAAAAGCGAACGAACCAAAACAAGTAGCCAATGATCTTGGTTTACTTTGTCTACAACATGGATGTGAAGAAGTGAAAGGCGAGGTTAAGGAAGAACCCGTCGTAGAAGCAGTAGTAGAAGATGAAGTTGTAATTGAAGAAGAGTCTATAGATTTAGAATCTATGACAAAAGTTCAATTAGAAGAACATGGTCGTACTATAGGCATCGAACTTGATAGACGTAAAACAAAAGCAAAATTAATAGAGGAAATTAAAGCAGCGGAGTAATACATTATGGCAGGGACACTTACAGGCGCTAACTTACTCAGCAGGATTCAGGACACCTTACAAGACACGACCAGTGTCAGATGGCCAGAAGCTGAGTTACTTAGATATATAAACGACGCTCAGAGAGAAATTGTAAATTTCAGACCTGAGTCTTCAGCTACTACAGCAAACGTACAGCTAGTTGCAGGCACTAAACAAACTTTACCTTCTGGTGGACTAAGGTTAATTAAATTAACTAGGAACATGAATGGTACAAGTAGCAGTGCTACTGGTAAAAGAGCAATCAGAATTGTTAATGTAGACATTTTAAATACACAAGAGCCAGATTGGAACGATCCGACTGTATCTGGAGATGCTGCGCACGGAACTGTAGTTAAACATTACATTTTTGACGAAGATGATCCAAGAAACTATTACGTGTATCCAGGAGTATCTGGCAATGCGTATGTGGAGATTGTGTATTCAGCAGCTCCAACAGATTTAGCAGACACATCAGCTACTATTTCTGTAGATGATATTTATGCAAATGCAATCATTGATTTTGTTTTATACAGAGCATATATGAAAGATGCCGAGTATGCAGGGAATGCACAGAGAGCACAAAATCATTACCAGTTATTTACTGCAAGTATAGGACAGGGTAATCAAGCTCAAATGTTACTAGACCCTAACAACGATATGGTTTCTAACATAGGCGCTGTTCCTAAGGTAATGCAACAGCAAGGTAGGTAAATGTGGCAGCCTACTCTTCTTTAGTAAAAGAAGTTCTACCTTATGTACCGCTATGCCCAGATTCTTTGGTAGAGCAAAACTTACGTTCCGCAACGATAGAGTTTTGTGAAAGATCAAAAGCATACATCCTCGACATAGATCCTTTTAATACTATTTCAGGGGTCTATGAGTATGATTTTGATATACCCACTGGAACAGAAGTACATCAAGTATTATTAATGACACACGATGGTAGGGATATGGACCCTATAAGTCCTCGTAGTCTAGAACTAAACTACCCAGATTGGAGGAATAGAACAGGTAATCCACATGTCTATTTGCAAAAAACTCCTACTACTTTCTGGATAGTGCCAGTTCCAAGTGGCTCAAAGGAAGTTATAACTAGTGTTGCGCTAAAGCCGAGTAGGACGTCAAACAATATAGATACAACTATATCTAACCAGTACAGAGATGCCATTATATACGGCACTTTATATAGGTTACTTAGAATGCCAAACAGAGAGTGGACTGATATAGGAGCAGCACAAGAGTACCTATACCAGTTTAATCAAGAGATATCACAAGCAGAATTAAGGGCCCGAGGCGGAGACCTAGGGGTAAAAAGAACTGTTAAGTACAAAGGAATAGGACTACCAAGGAGACGGTATGGAAAGTACGGAAAGGAGATCGACTACTAGATTACCTATACCTGCTGACATAAGACAGCATTGGGAAGTAGTTAAATCTGGAATAGTCGAGATTTTATTAGAAAATCCTACCCTTACTTTTATTCCTGAGGATGTTTACAGCGAGTGTGTAAACGAAAGAGCCTTTCTTTACATGTCGCCTGTAGGTTTTTTGATACTGACCGTTGAAGTAGATCAGTTTACAAAAGACAAGACATTATTGCTATGGATAGCGTATACTTACAATAAGGGCGGACACGAGTGGTTGGCCCATGAAGAATGGTTTGATAACCTAGCTAAACAAGCAGGTTGTAAGTATCTCGAAGCGAGATCACGAGTTCCAGAAATGGAATCGTACACCAAAAAGATTGGCTGGGAATTAGACACACGAATTTATAGGAAGAAAGTAAATGGGAAGTAGACCAAAAGCATCAGAATACGAAGCTACTGAAGCTGAAAAGATACAAGCAAAAGTAGCAAAAGCAGAGGCTGATTATTTTCAACAAGCGTATAGCCCGTTATTAAGGGAGATGCGTGATATTTCATTAGAAGAAAACTATGGTAACTATGCAGCAGGTAAAGCTAGTGCGGATGTAAACCAGGCTTTACAAAAACCATCTCTTGCTGCGGTTCAATCGGTAGATGCTTCTGCCAATAGGTTATCAGCTTCTATGGAAATGCAACAACAAGCACAAGCTAGAGGTTTAGGTGCCCAAAGACAAAGACAAGTTGGTGTTTTGGCTACTGCAAGAGGACAACAAGCAGATGCAACTACGGGGCTAGCAAACGTAGCTAGACTAGAACAGTCAAACGCACTGCAATCAGCACAAAGAAAACAAACAATAAGAGATGCAAACATGAAAGCTGGCCTGCAAATGGGCGGCACTATGTTGGCGCAAGGTTTGCAAAATGTAGGCAACAATAAAGACTTCTTTTCATTTGAAACAGAAGGTGCTGGTAAACGTTTAGGCGAAGGGTTAGGGTTGTACGTAGGATGAGTTTAATGAGAGGCATAAAAGGTTCGATTGATTCTTTAAGGGATGTAACAGATCCAGAAGCTATTTACGCACAAATGGCTAGAGATGATTATGATAATTACATAAGAGACTTTAGGCCTTTTGAAGAGATGCTACTAGCAGCGCGTAATGATGAAACTCTTATAAACAGGTCTAGAGAAGATGCTAAAACTCAAGAGCGTATTAACAGAGAAGTGTCTGCGCGTAACTTAGAAAGATACGGCGGAGGTGGGCTATCTGCTGCACAAAGACAACAACAACAAAGAACAACACAAAGAGAAAGCAGACTTGCAAGTGTAGGTAGTATGAACAACGCTAGACTAGCACAAAGGGAAGTTAATCAAGCTTTACTCTCTGACCTTATAAATATAGGACAAGGTGTAAATAGAAATGCTTTAGGGCAAATGAACGCAGCTGCTCAGATGCAAAGCAATAGGTATAACGCGTATAAAAACGCTAAAGCACAACATAGCGCAAACATGATTGGTATGGGAGGCCAAGTGGGATCTGCACTACTCGCAGCATTCTTGATTTAATATGAGTGAATACGCAAGAGCATTAACTGCAGGACTACAAACCCCAAGCAAAATACAACAAGGGCTGACATCTAGCGCTCTAGCTGAGGCGCAAAGAGACGCTTTAGATTATCAAAAAGAGGGACAAGAGTTTAATAAAAACTTAGAAATAGCTATAGAAGCAGGTATTCTTAGAAGAGAAGGTAAAGATGTTGTAGTAACAGAGAATGCTATAGAAAATTTAGGAAAGCTATCGGCGGGTAATAGAGACGCAGTGTCTAATGCTTTAGGTATGAACGAAATGCTGGGTAGTTATACTTCTGAAAAAGACGGCAAGCTTATTAAAAAGAAGAACAAACAGGTGTATGCCCCTACTGCAGCAAAAGCTGGAGCAATTCCTACTAGTCTGCAAAACGCATTTGATAACGAAGAAGACCCTACAAAAAAAGCAGCCCTACAAACAGAAATAGATTTGTATGCAGACGGAAAGAAACAAGCATATGTCACTCCTGCCATAAACCAAGAAGGTAGGTTTTCTTTGTTGAATTTATTTGGCACTGATAAACCAGACGATGTCCCAATGGTTTACACAGAAAAAGAAATTAATGCAGGATTACTTGCAAGAGCTGATAAGTTTAATATTGATGGAGCTAGGCTTTTCCCTGGCCAGTATCGTGAGTTAAGAAGGCTAGAAAGCACGGGTAAATTTGGTATTTCTAATTTAGGTGGTGGTACTGATGAAAGTTATATAGAACTTGTTAATGGGGTTTTTGATGAAGAGGTAGGCAGAGGTACTACTAACGCTTTTCTTAAAAACTTAGAAAAAATGTATGATGCTAACCCTCGTTATTATGCAGATACAGTAACGCCGGCTTCTGAATTAGACCCTACTATTGAAGCTGGAAGCGAACAAGATGTAGATATAACCACTCCAGGTGCAGCTCAAACTTTTGAACAGGCTTACCCAACATTGCAAGGTTTAGACGGAGAAAGGTTAGCTACAGAGTTAGAAAACTTACAAGAAAGCGGTCAATTAGATCAGTTCGGTGAACAACAAATTACCCAGATATTTACAGACTTAAAAAATGAAGGTATAGGTTCTATACCAGACTTAATGAAGAAACGTAGTGAGCAAAAGAAAAGCGTACAAGAACAATATAAAGAAGTTTTATATTTGAACACGGTAGCTGCTAGACCTGGTGCTGATGGTAAGTTAGTTTTGCCAAACGGTAAAACACCTAAAGAAGCTACTGATGAGATGATTAATGCTTACTACACAGGTATACCAGATGGTGATGTAACAGCTAAAGACCTAGCAACTAGCCAGGACAATAGAAGAACAAATATTCTTGCTGAAAAAACAGCAGAGACAAGCGCTGACCAAGAAAGACGTTTATTCTATACAGCCATGACAACCAGGATGAAGAACGAAGACGAGAGTGCATTAGAGTGGAGAAAACAACTTTTCAAAGAGAAAGAATGGTATGTAGGTTTACAAAATGAAGCGAAGGAAACAGCTTTAGCCGCATGGAAGGAAAACCAAGAAACATATAAAAGCGAAGTTAATTCAATAACAACCGGTGACTACGCTGGAGGTATTTCTTTTACTGACGCACAAGCAATAACTAGACGTCTGATGCAAGACACTAGTCAGATAGAAAAATGGAGTGCGTTTTTTAGAAACGGCTTTAAAGACGGTACTGAAGACGATGTTGCAGATTCTATAAAAGTTCGTCAATTTCAAAATCAATTAAATAGTATCGGTAAAAACTATTACAACAAGGAAAAGCAAAGCGAGTTAGGTAGGCAATATGTAGAAGGTGCAAAAGAAGCATTCTTAGCTATCGCTGGAGATGATAAAGAACTTAGAGCTAACTTACAAAAAATGTGGAACGAAGACGGGCACAACATTTATGCATACAACTATGCGCAACCTGCTGGTTTCTTAGAACATAAGTTCATGCAAGAAGAGTTTATCTTGCAAAAAGTATTAGCAACTTTAGAAAACGATGAATCTTTCTGGAATGGTATTTTTGGGCTTATTCCTGGTATAGGAGAGAGCTTTGAAGAGTATCTCATTAACTTTAAAGCTGATGATGTAAGAACACCTATGTTGTTAAATAGCTTAAAAGACTCACTTGCTGTTGTTTATGAAAATGGTAACCCAGTAAGAATTGCTGCTATAGATGCTAACGGCGCTGAGTTAGAGGAGTCTGTAAAATTAAGAGATTTAATAAAAACACAAGGTGTGTCAGGGCTTGAGTACAACTGGCTTATAGAAAACTTATCTGCAATAGGGGATACCGAACAAAGAGAAGAACCAACCGGCGGGGTTTAGTATGTCAGACCCGATTCTTGACTTCATCCAATCTCAAAATGAAGAAAAAGCCTCCGGACCTTATGACCCCATCGCAGGGTTTAGAAACAAGCTTGATAAAGTCAGCGGAGCAGACACCATGCGTGGTGGCCCTGAGTTTGCAAGTGAGTTCGAATCTATAGCACCAGACGACCCTGCAGATAGAGTTGCAGCAGGGTTCGAAAAGGGTGTAGGACAGTTTAGTGCTGACATGATGTATATGAAAGGCGCTTTTCAGGCCCTAGTAGGAGATGAAGAAGGCGCAAGACGAGCTGTTCAGTTAGGGATAAAGCAAGCGGACGAGACTTCTAAAACAGTAGGTGCCTTAGACATGGCACAAGAATGGGAAAAGTTTCTAGACGCACCAGACTTTGAATCTTTCATGAGAGCCGCACCCACAACTGTAGGGGAGATAGGGTTGTCCGCGCTTACTTCAATTACTGGTGCTTTAGCGGGAGTTGCTATTGCTGCATATACTGCACCTGTTAGCGTACCTACTGCAGCCGCAGCAGCTTTGACTGGCGCAGCTGGTAAAAAATCTTTAGACAAAATTACTAAACAACTAGCTTTTACCCATTTTACAAAAGATATTATTGCAGAATCAGTAAAAAGAGCAGCTTTAAAAAAGACTCTTACTAACCAACAAAAAGACGTAATGAATGCTGTATATAAACAGTATCAAAAAAATGTTTTAAGCAAGAGAAAATTGTATGGGTCTGTTGCTGGTGTGACTGCTGCTGAATTCCCAAGAACTACTGGACAAGCTTTTTCAACTTACGCAGATCAAGATATGTACGACCCTATCAGCGCCGGTTTATCTATAGCACAAGGTGGTGTTAACGCATTAATTGGCGGAGCTACAGAAGGGCTTGTTCTTAATAAATTAGTAGGCGCATTTGCAAGGTCTACCGCTTTTAAATCACGTCTAACTCCAGCAGGAGCAAACTACAAACCACCTAGCGTAGGAAAAGAAGCTGCCGCAGCCCTTGGTATAAGTCTTGTAGGAGAACCTACCACAGAGGTACTCCAGTCTGCTGTAGAGTCTGGTCAGAAATTTGGAATGTATGACCCCCGCCTAGAAGGACAACTAGATAAAGAGTACACCAGACAACAAGCTGCTTTAGATTTACAAATATCTGCTTTAGCAGGTTTAACAGCTGGTGGGGCTTTTGGTGGTATGGGTGCTGTATCTGTAGGAGCTGTTACAGGGGCGCAAAACTTATTAAGAGAATATCAACAACGTGATGCTTTAACTAATATGATCTACGCTAAGTACGGAGAAGGTGGCACGGGCGTACAAATAGAACCTAAGCAATGGATTCAAGATCAGTTTGATGCAATGTTTGATCCGGAAACAGATAAAGATTCTGTTTGGGTAGATGTTAATAGTTTAGATGAGCTAGCAGAATTTGAAAAAGAAAATCCAGAGCTTGTAAAGCGTGCTAAACGATACGACATGACAAATGAAGACACTCAATTAGGTGGTGTTTTATTTTCTACAAACCCAGAAGTAGTACAAGGTTTTCAACAAGTCATGGAAAACAATATGCCTAGCCAGGCTTTATTAGATAATGAGTTAGCTAGGGTTTTAAAATATCCAAGAACTAGACAAAATTCAGACCAGTGGGTAGTACAAGTTAGAAACAAAGAAACTGGCGGACTTGTTCATTACCACCAAACAGGAGACCCAAAAGAAGATGGAGGTGTGCATCTTGAAAATGTTAAACAAATGTTTAACAACTCTAATAAATATAGCTACGAGATTGTAGATGCCGAAACTCATTTAGAAGAAAGACGAAACTTAGTAGATGATCCTGCAGTAGATTTATCAGAAGTAAAACCTATTTTAACAGAAGAACAAGCAGCTGAAGCTACAGGTAGAACTAGTGCTAAAGATGCTGAGGGCATGACAGGCCTTAGAGATGAAACCGGTAGATATGCACAAGCTGCAGATGTGGTAGAAGATCCTGTTGCTGTTACTCCCCGTAAAGAAGAAGGTGCAGAGCCTATTAGAAATAAAAACAATAGGGCTTGGGCAAAGCCAGATATGCAATACGCACAAGATCAAGTGCCAAATAGTGAACTTATTAAGAACGCTAGATTAGCTACAGACCCACAGTTTCGTGCTGAGTTCGATCAAAATATTAATGAAAACAACTATTCTAGGATTTTATTAGAAGCTTTTGTTAAACAACAAGATAGGTTTGGAGATGTAGACACAGAAACTAATACCGAACTTGTTTATAAAATAGACCCAGAGGGTGAAGGTTTTGTTATTAACAAGTATAGAAAGCCATTACAGAAGCTAGAAACGTATGAACAAGCTAAGCCAGAGTTTGATAGGGTCATTAGAGAAGCAAAAGGCAGAGGTAGAAAACAACGAACAGTAGTTCGTGGAGACGGTACTACCGAAACAAAATACGCGAACAGTCCTTTTGCTATAACAACTAGAGAACCAGACGGTAATTTTTCTATGCCTCAACCTGTAGATATGCCAACTATAGTTAATAACTACAGAAAGATACTACAAAGGATGGGAGTGTTACCCAATGAGCAATACTACCAAAGCCTTGCAGATACCTTTACTAGTGTTTATGGCACTTTGCTAGAAGACCCAGATTATCAAATAACATTTAAAGGCGAACCTATAACAGATCAAAGTTTTGCTGACCCTGAGTTTGTAGTTTATACAGAGGGCGGAGGACAACTTGAATATAGCCTTTCTGATCTTATTGCTAAAGGTGCAGAGGAGTCTTTGGGTATTAGTGAACAAGCTACTCCTGGGCAGGTACAAGATATAGAACGTAGGATACAAGAGAAACAAGAGGAGATAAGTGCGTTAGAAGAACAGATAAAAGATCTACAAGAGCTCCGTCAACAAAACGGTAAGTTTACACCTGAACAGTATAACCAGTTTATAACTTTGATAGACCAGTTGTACGGACCTAAGGTAGGACAAAAAAGAAACGGACCTAACAATTTATACATTCAAAAAAACCAACTAGAGCAAAGTTTACGACAAGCAGAACAAGAAGGTGGTAACACTACGTTAGACCCTAGGAATGATATAGATGATATGACTGACCCACAAAACCCTGGGGACTTCCAAAATCAAGATTCTGTAGAACAGTATTGGAATGAAGAGTTTGAACATTACATAAAGCAAGGTTTTACTAGAGCAAAGATAGGCACAAAGAAAGAAGAAAAAACAGTAGACGAACCTAAGATACCAAAAACTGTTGAGCCTATTCAGTTAAGTGAAAGGTTAGCAAATGCAACTCCAGAAAGTATTAAAAGGTATTTTAGAACTGTAGGTAAAGTTGCTAAAAAACATTTAGGTCTAAAAAAACCTCTTTTGATTTTTACTCAACAAGAAACTATTAACATCAAAGGAGCAGCAGACACGATACCAGGTGTTAGGCGTCTTCTTATGGAACAAGCAAAAGGTGACTATGATGGTTATGTAGACGCTGTTAATCAAAGGTTAAACGAAATAAAAGATGATGTCATGGTTCAGAGCAAAGGAGTTGCAGGCTACATGCAAGGTTTTGGTGGACAGTTCGATATTATAGTTTTAAGAACTCCTGAAAATCTTACTGAGTTTAACTTTGGTCTTATGCATTTAGTATTAGGACATGAAATGGGTCATAGTTTCTTTAGAGAATCTATGAATAAACTTTTAAAAAATCCTTTGCTTAGAAGATACTTTATGAAAGAGTTTGAAAAAGCTAAAGCTGCAAGTCCAGAAGTTGGACAATACTTTGAAGATGGTGGTTTTGAAGAATGGTTTGTAGATAAAGTGTCAGCTGCTTTATTCGATTTGGACAAAGGTACAATACTTAAATCTAAAGACTTAAGTGATAACTATATAAATACAATGGCACAAGCTTTAAAAGCTTTTTATGATGCAAAACAAAAACTTGCACCTCTTTCACCGACATCTGAAAGTGCATTAGACCAAGGCAATGCGGCTTTCTTTCAAGGTAGGTTTACTTACGATGAGAGCGTAGGTGAATTTATGAAAGGTATAGATGGCATTTTAAACGAAAGAACTGATTTAAATTTTCAAGATAGAGTCCATGCTGAAGAGCTTATAGATGGTTTATTTGGTAATAAACCAAGCTTGAAGTTTATGCGTAAGATAAACAAAGATGCAATGAACATGGTAAAAACAGGTAAAGTACCACCATGGTTTACTAAGTTATTTTTTACAGCTCGTGGTTTCTTAGATACTTTAGGTAAAGAAAAAGGTATAGGTAAAGAAATAGGCCAAATCTTCCACAAGGTTAGTGGAGAACAAGGCACACCTGGTATGATAAATGAGGCCAATAGAAAGCTAAACGAGCTAGTTAATGAGCTAGTAAAAAGACTTGGTATGGATGCAAAAGAAGTAGACGGCTTTGATGCAGTAGTACAAGGCGTAACTGGCATAAACGAAAGCGCATTTACTCAGGAAGAAATAGATGCTTTTAGAGAAGCACAAGACGAAAAGAAACCAACCGAACAGTTATCACCAAAAGCACAAGTCGTACGTAAGTTTTTATTTGATGTTTACGATATTTTAGAATTAGAAAAGTATGAAATATTTAAACGTGATCCCGAAACTGGTCAGTTTTATAAAACTAATATCCAAAGAAGAGCTAACTATTTCCCTCGTATTATATTGATTGCTGATATAGCAGCTAAGCCTGAACTTAAAGCAAAGCTGATAGAACTTCTTATAGAAGCAAACCCAACCAGTAAACCCGCAGATGTTGTAAAAGCTGTAGAAAAAATAATTGCAAACAATGAAAAGAGTGTAGACACCGGCAGCAAGTTAGATGAAGACTCCGGGTATGGCTTAGGTATGCCAGAAGAAAGGGCTAGTCTATGGGAAGGATTAGATACTCCTACGCTCGTCGAAGAAGGATTAGCTGCCCCAGGAGAAGTAGCAATATTAGAATACCTTAGAGATATAACCAGACAAGTTGAGCTACAAAAAAGAGGGGGTAGTAGAAGAATTAGAAACCTTATAGATCAGCTTCCTGCAGAAGAACAAGGACATGCAAAAGATGCTGTCAATGCTATGTTAGGTAGAGTAGATCCTATACGCCATACCGCTTGGAGGCATATGAATGATGGGGTGCTTACCCTTAATGTGCTTACTCTTTTAGGCATGGCAGTATTTGCTTCAGTGCCAGACTCTGCAGGTCCAATACTTAGAAGCAGAGAGTTTGACTTAAGAACTATTACTAAAAACATATTCGATGCTCTGGGTAAAGGCGAAGCAGAACAACTTGCAAGGGACATAGGTGCTAATGGTAGAGAAGCTGCAGCACAAACAATCTTATACGCAGGTGAGCTTGATGGAACATCTTTATGGTCTAAAAAAGCTACTAACACATGGTTTAGAATTACACAGTTAGAAAGATGGACAATCTTTACTAGAAAGTTTGCTGCAGGTATGGCTAGAGATTTCTTAATAAAACACGCTGATATAGTTTCCAAAGGTTATGAAGGCGACGCAGATGTACTGTTATCAGAAAGGTACTTAAAAGATTTAGGGGTAACATCAGAACAGATACAAGCTTGGAAAAACAGTGGTAGTGATATAGACCAACACGCCGAGGTTAGGACAGCGTTGGGTAGGTTTGTAGACGAAGCTATTGTAAGACCTAATGCAGCAGAAAGACCTGTTTGGGCATCTGACCCACACTGGGCCATAGTTTGGCAGCTAAAATCCTTCTATTATGCTTATGGTAAAAATATTATGGGTGGTTTATTTAGAGAAGGTAAAACTAGATATGCTGAGACTGGTAATATAACTCCAGCTATAATGCCACTTTTCTTTGGAGCTGCCTTGTTGATGCCTTTGACAATGATTGGTTGGGATTTAAGAGAAAGATTTAAAATAGGATTATCTTACGTACTACCGGGTATAAGTCCTAATGACCCTGGTGTAAATTATAGAGCATCTAGAGATATGTCAGGCGGTAAATACTGGTTTGAAGTTTTAGATAGAAGTGGTATGTTAGGTCCTGGTGCTTTGGCTTTACCGCTTGTTATGGAGGATAAACAATATGGCAAAGGGCCTCTTATTCCTATACTAGGGCCTGGAGCAGAAAGAGCATATGATTTACTACAGGGAGAAGCAGAACCTTTTGATTACTTCCCTGTATATAGTCAGCTCGACACTAGAGCATTAGAGAGGTAAAATTAATTATGGCTTACTCAGACACAATAAAATTCGTAGTAGGAGATACACTACCGTCTTTAGAGTTTACTTTAAAAGACAGCAACACTGCTGCGAGTGGGCAAACACTAGACACAGAAAACTCAGATACGTGGGCACCAATAGATTTAGCTGGTGGCTCTGTAAAACTTAGAATACGAGAAGTCGGACAAACTACACTTACACAAACGATAACCGGCACGATAGCAGATGCAGATAACGGCAAAGTAACTTGCTCTATTCCAAGTGGAACTTGGACTACAGCAGGGACGTTTGAAGGCGAAATAGAATACACTACTTCAGGAGGAGGTATACATACTGTTCAAGACTTGATTAAGTTCAAGGTCAGAGACGACTTTGATTAATGTCTAAGTTAAAGAGCATAGTCTCGTTCGTCGATCTCAAAGGCGAGGTCGCACACGTTGACCTACGGGGTCAAGTTTCTCACGTTCAATTAAGATTTGCAGACCTATATCTAAACCCAGATACTGTAGATAGAATATTTTCTGATAGCTTCAGTATGACTGAAGCTCTGGTTTACACTATAGCAAAAGACATACGACCAGAAGTTTTCTTCATGGATGAAGAACACGCTATTGAACTATCTAAACCTTTTGCAGATAGCTTTGGTATAACAGAAAGCATAGACATACTTAGAACTTTTGGTAGAAGTTTTGCTGACACAGCTACTATGTCAGATACACCTGTCGTGTCATTCTCTGGGGCACATACGGATGCCGTGTCCGTAGCAGAAGTATTAGCTTATGCCATGGAGAAAGCTTTATCTGATACAGCTAGTATGTCAGATAGCCCATCTTTAGAACCTAACTTAGCTAAAACAGATAGTGTTAGCATGTCAGAAGTATTCTCTAGGGTAGTTACTTTTGAGCGTGCATTTAGTGATGCTATATCATTAGACGATAGAACCTCTATAGCAGACCCATTAGCTACAGACATAGAAAGCGACAAAACCAATGTTATGTCTATATCTGATGTACTTACGTACGATTGGGCTAAAGCCAGGACTGACACGTTTAGTATGGTAGAGAGCCATGCTATAGACTTTGTTCCAGGGGGTTTTACAGATTCATTTAGTTTTGCTGATAGCGAAACAATAGATACAAGTTTAAGTAAATCTGACAACTTTAGCTTTGCAGATAGTGAGGTGCTATCTACTGCTTTAGGTAAGTCAGATAGCTTTAGTTTTACAGATAACCAAGCGTTATCTACCAGTTTAAACAAGTCTGACAGTGTTAGTTTTGCTGATGCACAAGCATTGGCTAACGCTATGGCTAAATCAGACAGTTTAAATATTACCGAAACTCATTCATTTAGTCTTGGTAAATCAGCACAAGATAGTGCTACAATAAGTGAGTCGATAAGTATTCTGAATGCTAATAGACAAAGCGCTC
>Ga0208899_1000173_pt1 | contig 41329 bp, 45 predicted proteins | sample VirMetDEL_Nov_24_FD_184518 | JGI IMG/M metagenome (GOLD analysis project Ga0208899, IMG submission 184518) | Aqueous microbial communities from the Delaware River and Bay under freshwater to marine salinity gradient to study organic matter... | ecosystem: Environmental > Aquatic > Marine >... | reverse complement strand
ACTATAGCCGCACCAACAAACTTGTCAGTGCCGTCAGTCAAGATGTCAAGATCGGTTGCTGCGGTTTCAACATAGAAAAAGAAAGACGCGCCAATGTTGTTTGTTTGGTCGGGAGAAGTAGGGTCAGTAGGAGCGGTTGAAGAAATAGAAGGCAAAGTAAACTTGCCGTCTGCATCGTTCAACATAATAATTTTACCGGCATGAGCAGCTACAGTAAGTGTAGTGTCAGCAGATAAGCTAATGCTGCTGTTAACGCCAGCAGTAATAAAACCAGCTAAAGATTTAACGGGTCCAGAAAAAGTAGTTTGCGCCATTATATTCACCTCTTTACGAAAGGATTCGTCTTAGTGTCTTCGTAAACGTCTGCTGGGGCAGTCACTAAAACTTATTATACCCAGAAATAAAGGGGGGGATATACCCCCCCACTTAATTATGCCGCACCGGGAGACCCGAAAATACCCCGCCAGTCACTAAAGCCAAAGCTATAGCGTTCTCTGGCCTTATAGCGAACGTTTCCGGTTTCAAAATCACCTTCCATGTTCGTTGATACGGGAGTACGGACAAAGTGCTTCAATCCATTAGGAACGTCAGTCTTCAAGAAGAAAGCATCAGTATCCGTCAAGAAATGATTCACAACGTATCCTTCAGGGATCATTCCCATGTTTCGGATAGCGTTGATATCATTGTCAGCTGTTCCTACGCGACCCGGAGTTTGAAGCAGACGATCTGCCACGAACTGAAGGGCTGAAGGAATAATCAGCTTACGAGCCTGTGCATTAATCTTCAGACCACGTTCATCTTCAAAAGCAGCAATATCGATAAGAGCTTGCTCTAATGAAGTTTCGTTAAGGTCTGCAGCTGTAGACAGCTCATTAGACTGAGTTTGGTTAGATACAGTCGGATGGTCAGTAGCACAAAGCTCCTTACCGTCACCACCTAAGAAGCTGCTGTTGAACGCATTGTTCAATACATTAGCTCCTTTAATGTTTTTAGTCTGCATCATAGATCGCGCAAGAGCGCGAGTGTACCGAGAAGAAAGGGTATCGTAGAGATTATCTTCGATAGCTTCTTCAGTGAGTGAAAACGCTAAAGCAATAGTTTCATGCGTGTAGCGAGCAGTATATGACTCTTGTGCAGTGTCATAAGTTACATTGCTACCTTCGCTTTTAACTGGTGCTTCGCCGAAGCCTGTTAGCATGACTTCTTCCTCAAAAGCTCGTTCTGAACTTTCGGTGTCGAAGACATCTTCATACTCAGCAGCGTATCTATCATATTCCAAGCCAAAGAGAGCGTGAAGGCCGGGAACAAGCTCTTTTACGAGTTGTGCTCTATTAATCGCCATTAGTTACTCTCCCTAGACTGCGAATGTGTTAGTTGGGAACGTAAAGAAGGCTCTTGCAAAAGCACCAATACTATTGCTTGGTGAATCTACAAAACCAACACAAAGCGCAACTCCACTACTAGTAGTAGCAGTTACACCTTCTTTTGAACGTCCGTTATTAGTTGAACCCGCTGTAGTGCTAAGGGTGTACTTATTACCGATGAAACTTACAGCAGGGGTTCCTGCGGTAAATTGTGCTTCATAGATAATTGCAGGATCTACATACACATAGGCTTCAGCATCTGCTCCACCTAGAGTTGCGAGATCTGCGGTCCACTGATTAGACCAAGTTGGGGTGCCATCGGTAGCAGTATACTGCACACCGTAAAAAACACCTGCGGGAGTGCTTGTAGCACCAGCCTGATTTATGTAACCCGAAGAAAGCGTCACAACATCACCACTAAAAATAGCAGTATTATAGCCACTTGCAATACGCATTTTCTTGGGTCTAATCACCCCACCATACATGTGGGAGGCGGGTGTAAAGCCGTTAGGGGCATCTACGTTTGCCATTTTAAAACCCTCCTAAAGAGTCATGAGAAAAGTTAATCGGCATCAACAACGCGTCGACTACCGAACTCCGTTTTTGAGTTCCTTTGAATGTCTGAATTTCTAATAGGCATTCTAGGATCACTATCTCGCATCAAATCATTGTCGACCCCTTTAAGCTGATTATCGGTTACATTTCTATAGTAAGCGTTTCGTTCAGCTACGGTTTCTTCAGGAATTTTAGCGAGAATTAGCCCACCAACTCCAATCACACCCGCGTGTCTACCATCATCGATCGTTGGTGCATCGAAATCCGGATAATCCTTTGCTTTCACAGGTTCAAATCCTTCTCGAATACGTTTAGACATATTCGCTCGATCATCATGACCTCTAACTTCTGCACGAACCCAACGGTGTTTATATCCCGGAGGGGCTTCAGGGGCATCTAACATTGAAGGCGGTTGCCAAGGTTTTCTGCGAGTTTTAGATTCTCGTGATTCAGCAGATCTGGAGACTCGATCTGTCATTTTATTCTCCTTAAACGTATTTTGCATACTCTTCAAGTGGCACACCAATTCTTTTTGCGATTGCAATTTGTGAGGGTGTGAGACTCACTTTGCGTGCTCCACGACTTGCTGGACTAGCCCCACGACTTGAACCAGCTACTTGTTGCGATTGCACGTTTTTCGGCTTATCGAACTTATGAGGAAAATTTTCCCTAAGTTGCGCATTTAGTTCTTGATAATATTCATCAGAAGTCGGATCAATTCCGTTTCTTTTTAGCTCATCATCAATAGCTATCGCCGCACTTGTCATAATTCGATCTTGACCGAACCATGAATTCTTTTCAGCCCATGCTTCAGCTTTTTCATCTCTAGGAGGAGGTTGCTGAGGCTGTGCCTGAGAATTTACTTGATTATTTTGACGATTACTAGCTAATCGTCGTCTATTTTGTAATTTTTGTCGGTTCTCAGCTTTCGCAGCATTTTGAGCTTCTAACGCTGATTTAGCTACAGCTTCGGTAGCTAACGCAATAGCTTCAGGATCACCAAGCTCTTGTGCTTCTCTTAGAGCTTTTCTAGCTCTTTCAGCTTCAGAATTAATCCTAGCTTTATATTCATTAATTAGGCTTGCATCCGACGAATGAAGTCTATTAGTTAAACTAGACTTTTCTTGTTGTAAATTTTGAGCAAAGTTAATCGCTTCATCTCTTTGGCGTTCAGCTTCACGCATGCGATAAGTTAATTTATCGATACGTTTTTTAACTGAATCACTATAATCTTCTAACTCAGCCGCTTGCTCAGTTTCTTTTTCTCCGAAGTCTTGATCTTGCTGACGCTCTTGAATAACATCAGCTTCACGTGGATCAACTTCTTCGTCTGGTAAAATTAGTTCTATTTGTTGTTCAGACATATGTCCTCCTTATTGCAGAATTGATTCAGGATCAGAAATAACAGCTAAGATTTCATCATCGTTTAAAAGACGCATGTCGCCACCTTCAATACGAAAACGCGCTCCCGCATATCTTCCGAAAATTACCCAATCCCCCTTTTTGCACCAAGGGCCGGTTGGAAACTTATCCTCATCTGCATATGCACTTGGTCCCATAGAAACGACTAATCCTACAATAGTAGCAATCTTTTCTTTGTCCAGTGTTTGTTTAGCGAGCATGATTCCACCACGGGTTTTATGGCTTGGCTCGAATGGCAGAATTAACATTCTATATCCCGTAGGTACGGGAAGTTTATCAGCGTGAGACTCTAAATTTTCAGCAGTTAGCTTATTCTCGTCTTCTAACGCGAATTCGCCATCGGAACCAAAATTTAATACACGGTCAGGTACTTCAGTCATTGATCTCTTCCATTTTTGAGTGCAGGTTTACTATTTCTTGCTCAGTGAAATTTAAACCTGAAATTTCCCCAACAATACGTTGGTACTGAGCGAAGTCTTGGGCGCTTCCCGAAGCAAGCGTATGCGTGAGAACCTCTTGGCGCTCACGAATCTTTTTGAGTAAAAACTCAGAATACTTAATAAAGTCCATAAATTAATTTATGTAACTTGTGAAAGAAGTGCCTTTAGTTGCAGCACCAACTCCTTTAATCTTTTTCTGTTTCCCAAGCTCAGAAACTACACCAATTTTACAGTCTTTAGCCTGAGCAAACCCTTTATCAGAAGCAGACATAGAATCTACGCTTACTTTCTTCGGGCGCTTGTCCCCCGGACCGGGGTACTGTTTGCTTTCATACCTCATCGTTTTTTACCTCGCTTTTTTAAACCTTGACTTACAGGCCCCTTTCTAGGAGGAGGGCCTCTTTTAACACCTTTCATTATTGCTGTTCCCTAGATTCTTTAACTATACGCGCAAGATTAGTTAAATTCGTATCTGCGGATCTTTCATCCCGTAGCTCTACTTCGCGTAAGTCTGCTGCAATTTTGACATCAGTTTGGCGCTCTTGAGAGTCAATCTTTTCAAGTTCAAGTTGAGCTTTTTGATCAACCTCTTTTTCACGAAGCCTTAACTTTTCAGCTTCTAGTGCCATTTGCTGTTCGAACATTTGACGCTGGGGATCGGGAACTTCCATCGCTTGTTGCAATGCTTGCTCTTGACCAGTGATCTGCTGTGTAGCTTGTGCTGCTGCGATAGCAATCTGGTTTTCGTACTCTGGAGGTATTTGTGGCATTTGACCATCTGGTCCCGGCTGAGGTAGTTGAATACCTTGCTGAGCAAGTAATTGTTCTACTTGTATTCGGTACTTTAATGCTTGGTGTTGCTGTATATGGGCGTTTAACGCTTGAACAGCCGCAGGGTTTTGAGCTGCTGCAGGGTTTTGACTAAATGACAAATGCGTTTGAATATGTGCATCATGATTCTGCTGTATAAATGCTTGCATTGGAACGTTGTTAAGAGAATCTTGATTTTCTTGTATTGGATCTTTAGGCGCTGGCTGAACGTCGGGTAAAAGAATGTCATCAATATCTTTAATGTTTAAAGCCAAGTACATCTTACGAAAAGCTGCTTTTAGATTGTGCACTTGCGGAGCACTTTGCGCCATCTGTAACTGTGTTTGCGCTAAAATAATCCGTTGGGTAGTACTAAAGATATTAGGATCAGATACAGGAATGACATCAACTTGATTGCTAAAGTCTTCTCTGAATACGGTTTGTTGTGCTCCCTGTACCTGATATGGGTATTCAGGAGGCAATACCTCCCCGAAAATTCTCTTTAATATTTTAAACTCAGTTTTTTGAGCGTAATGCAATCGTTTATGGATTGCAGAAATTACTCGCTGACCTCGTTCTAGCGTAGCTATCGTAGAACCGACAGGAGCATTAGGATTAGATTCGGCACCGCCTTGATCAATTACGGATGCAAACCTTTTTCCAGAATCAACTAGAACACCTAATAAGTTTGCTAATGTGCCACTAGGTTCTTTATAGGGAAGCGGCATAAACGATTCGCGGATTGTTCCTCCCGGAGTATCTACATCTCGCCATTCTCCGGGTTGGATAGGATCATCTGCACGTTGAATATTTAATCCGCGAGACTTAAACCCTGCAGGTAAATTAGCTAATGTCCCTGCGTCAATTAACTGTCGTAAAATAGACGTAGCTGATTTAGTAACGCCTCCAATCATGTGGATAAGTCCGAATCCGTAAAAACCTAATCCGGGTAAAAATTTAAAGTGCGTGAAATATTCGATCTTTTTTCGTAAAGGATCTTGTTCATCGTAATTACGGCGAATACTTAAAACTTCACGCGTATCTCGACAGATAGTTACGATATACGGTAATGCAATACCTGTGGGTTCTCCCATATCGTCTGTATCTTCAAAACCCGGTACATCTAACTCAGCGTGTACTTCTAACAACGTAAACTCTCTATCTGAATTAGACGGACTTAACCCATCAAGCTCGTCAATCTTTTCTTGAACGACAGACTCTTGAGTTAGCCCCGGAGACGTTGTTGGAGTATCTCGATAGAAGCCTGATCGCTTTAACTTTAACAAATCGTTTTCGGTCATGTGTAACACATGCGTAATTCGAGGCGTTGAAACTAGATCAGTCGTATAGTAAGGAACTACAAGATCTTCGGATTTAATAAACCGAGAAACCGCACGACCTATAGTTGGATCATAGTAAGACTTTTTAAAAGCAGAACCGGAAAGCGGAAGATAGAACAAAAGCTGATCCATTTCTGGATCAAACTCTTCCATCTTGTAAGTTATTTGATAATTCATAAAGTTCTTGACACGATTTGCTTGAAGCAACTTCGGATCAGTAACTTTACCCATAACTTGAGTGTCGACAGGTCCACCAGAAGGTAATAATTCTTTATAGGCTTGCGCTTGAAACTGAGTTACCGCTTCGGCAAGTAAAGGGTGATAAACACCACTTGAACCTTGGAACGGCTCGCTTCTAGGATCTGATTTTATACCTAATAACTCAAGACCGTCCTTAAACGTTTCGTACCAGTCTTGTCGAGAATGTAAATCGTCTTCATACGCAGAAATTAACTTAGAACCGATTTTTCCAAGTTCCCCGTTGTCTAAATACTCTGCAAGGTTGTCATTAAAATCTATTTCGAACTCTTCGTCAGGGTCAAACCCTAAAGTTCCTTCGCCTTCTTCGTTAAAAAAGATTTCTACACCGTCTTCGAGGTTTGGAACCCCTTCAATTTCAATTTCGGCGAAAGAATCGTCTAAATAATCTTGCATATCAGCCATAATTGGCAACCTTACCTAGATTTTTGTTAATAATATACCCTAAGTTTCGGATAATACTCTTCTTCTTCCGAAAAATCACTTTTTAACTGCAAAAATCCACCCGTTCTGAACCGCATTAAGGCTAATGTTGTCGCATCAACCAAATCATCGTTCTCACCGTTAGGAAAATCGCTAATTTCGTCCATTAAGTCTTCGGCCCAACGTGTCTCAGGCACCCAAACCTTGCCATCTTGGAAAATAGGGCTAACAGAATTTAATCTTGCGATCTTATCTTGCCCTCTGTTAGGTGAATATGTGTTAATCGGAATACCTAATCGCCTTAACTCCTGTGTTAACGGGATTCCAGAGGCTTTTGTCTCAATAATTACCGAATCAGGGTTCCAGTATTCGTATAACCGCAGAGCTTCTTGCTTTAATTCAGGAAAATCGAACCGCTCTTTTACGCAATCTAATAAAACAATATGGGCTTCTTCGCCCGTATACAGATCTTCTCCAATTTTTCCTTCAGGATAGAACACTCCCCACGTTGTTATCGCAGTAAAGTCGGCTCGTTCAGATTTTAAAAACGCAGTATCGTAACTTTGTATTAAATATTGACAAGAAGGAGGTTGATCTTGTGGCCAAACTTTAAACCAATCCCTTGGAATAATTGAAATACCTTCCCCAGTTGGGCGCTGCATATACTGAGCAGCCCATTTTGACGGAGGAATAGACGATTTAGTTGCTTCTAATTCTTCAAGACTCCAAAACTCAGGCCATAACGGTTTACCGGAAGGTAGTATCGCAGGAAACTCTATTAGTTCCCACTTATCCCCGCCCTTATCTTGAGTCATCTTTTTAATTAAACGACCCGTTACATCCTTTTTAGACCAACGAGTCATTACAACAACGATAGCTCCTCCCGGCTGAAGACGCTGTCGAGGGCCTGTTTGATACCATTCGTAGGCTTCGTCCAACGCTTTATCCGAAAACGCATCTTGTTCAGAGTGCGGATCGTCGATAATAAACAAATCAGCACCACGACCAGCTAATGCACCACCAATACCCGCCGCATAGTACTGCCCCCCTTGCATCGTATTCCACTTACCGGCGCTACGAGAGTCAGCTTTTAGCTGAGTACCGGGAAAAACCTCTGCATACTCTTCGCTTTCAATCAAGTCACGAACACGACGACCGAAGTTTATAGCTAAGTCAGCCGTGTGTGTTGCCTCGATAATCTTTAACTTGGGACGTTTACCCAATAAATATGCAGGAAACAAGTACGAAGCAAATTCAGACTTCGTATGTCGAGGAGGCATATTAATAATTAGACGTTTCGATTCGCCTGAGGCAATCTTATCGAAAGCCTCGGCCATTCGTTTGTGGTGTGCGCCCGCGATAAACTCGGGCCATATCATCTTCACAAAGTCGTAAAAGCTCGCGGCAGACTTTTCTTGACGTTCTCGCTTTTCAAGTTCTTCTAAAAGAATCGTGAACTCTTTAGCTTCTTCCTTTGATAAGTAAGATAAGTCTACATTGCGAAGATCTTCTAAAACTTTATTAGACATTAGCCGCGTATTTCACAGCCAGCGCCGCGATAAGTTTTACCACCCTTTCTCATTTTCTTAGGACTGCCACCGTAGGACATCATCATAGAATCCCCGGAGTAAGCTGGCTTACCCATAGCCATTTCAGTACCCTTGCTTTCCTTTCGACGAGATTTCATCGACTGCTTTTTCTTGCCGTTTTTCGATCCTAAAGAATCATCGAGTCGTGCGTTATAGCCTTGTCTTTTCATAACTGCTCCTAAGTTTCGTCTTCGTTTGTAATTGGAGAACGGCTACTTACAAGGTAAGCACTTCCTCCTAACCCAACCCCTACTGGGGCTATTGCCGCTAAAATGTTTTCGGAACTCTTTCGTTTTGGATCTGCTTTCGCTGAAGTAGACCTTATTCGACTAGAATCCATAACAATAAACTGATCATACTTTTCGAGGTTTTCTCCGTACTCAATTAACTCCTCACGAAAGTCTGGGCCTTTAAGATTAGAATCCGACCCAATATCAACAATATTTTTTAATCGAATACCGGGGATGTTTAATTTTTCTGCAAGACTCGCAATATCGTCTGTGTTAAAAACGTTAGAATCTTTTAAAAATATCTCCGTTCCGTCAGGTAATCGCAATGTCGCATCTTCCGGGGGATTATTCCAATTATTGCCTCTAAAGTCTACAACAGCAAAGCCTGAATCATTTATTCGTAAAGGCATTACAGAGTTGCCATAACTAAAAGCTAACGCCGGGGATTCTGTTAGAAACGTTCCTTTGTTAGCATATAACGAAGGATCGAAATTGTCGATCTCGTCTGCAGAATTTGTACCATGGTAAACGCTTACAGGGTAGTCTCTGTCTAAACGTTGTTGCCTAGTTAACCCTGTCGTTTTTTCTAAATCCTCTAAGTACTGCTCGTGGCGTCTTAATCTTTTATCGAACTCCCTTTTCGAAAGTTTTCCACTAAATGGAACTTCCGATAAAAGCCCTTTAAGTTCGCTGGCTTGCTCTTCTTGCAACAATCCTTGTAAATATTCTTCAGGATCGTCTGGAACCATAGTCGACGTATCACGTTTATTTAATAGTGATGCTGCAGGAATAATCGGCAACATCGACGCTACGCTTAAAACGTAATTTAAAATATTCCTAGACTCAGGGTCTCGAGCATACATATCAGCGTCTGCAACTAACCCTAAAATATCTCCAACCACAGGAACACCACTAGTTATAATTGCGGCGGCATCTGTTGGAGTTAGTGCCGATTCTTTATCGTATCCTATATCCATAGGAACCCCTGTTCCGTAAGGACTGCGATTAAAAATATCTGATAAGCGTTCATCGCTTATCCCACCGTCTTCTCGGTATAACGGATTAAACTTTTTTACGGCGGTTATACCACCCTCCTGCCGTCGAATAGGTACTTCTTCCAGAATAGGTACTTCTTCCATAAATATTTCTAGGTTTTCCCGATCGGTAGGGGTAATAGTCCGACCGCTTTTTCTAGCTGCGTCTATCATTCTATCCATCTCATAGCGTTGAGATGCGCTAAATACTGGTTTAGAACCTTTTTTCCTTTTTCCGGGACCGAACCGTGGCGCAAGAGGAGCTGACATTTCTTCATTCACTCTAGCTTGTTCACGTTCTTCAAATTCCCACGGCCAAACCATTTCACCGTCAATCATAAAATAATCAACACCCTCGACTAACTCATCGCCATCCTCACTAGAGTTTAACATTACGATCTCATCGTAATCAGGCCCAACGTCTCGTGGGTCTGTTGTCATTATATTAGTTTTACCACCCTCGTTACGATATAACGGCTGGCCACCATTAGCCATCATCTGAATCTGTCCCGGAGTCGCTGGCACCATACCACCGCCCGGTGGCATCTGCTGCATTAACCCAGCGCCGACAGCCTGCATCATCGGATCAGGTTCTTGCATCATCCCCTGTATATCTTCAACAGTAAAATAATAAGTATCGTCAGGTTTACCGACCGGCCCACCTGTTGCCGCGAACTGTGGCCCTTGTTGTTCTGCCATTAATGCAGCTAATAATTCAGGGGGGATCTCTGGCGCTTCGCCACCGCCTCCCTGCGAAAACCCTGCATTGGGATCGTACTGCAAACTAGCTAATATTTGCGATACATCGCTTCCCATAATCGGCTCATCAGAAATCATCTGAGCACCTGAAACTAATTGCGGAGCCTGACCTTCAACAGTTAACCGACCAATTAAATTAGCCCGTTGCGCCTCTTCCTGTGCTTTACGCTGTTCGCGGGCTTGATACGCAGTTTGCCCAACCGTTAATATAATATTCGCAATATCCGTCCAAGACATTTCGATTCCTTATCTGTACGATTTGCCGTAATAACCCGTATTCATTAAATGCCCGCCCCCTGCGCGTTTTGCAGTTTTCGCGGCTTGCTTAAAGTTCGCCGCTGTCGGGGCACCTTTCGATCCGGGTTTACGCATCCTCTCACCAGAACCGGCTGCAATACGCTTACGCTTCGCGTGGATATTTGCATATAATCCGGGACGACCGCCCGCCGCCATTTTAGGGGGACCAAATGTTGATTTAGGTGTGATACCTAACGGCTCTTGGAGTCTTGCCTTTCGAGTAAAGAAATTTATGTCCCGTAAAACATCCCGTAACTCGCTTTCTAATCTTCGTCGAGTCCGTGGCTCAAGACGGTCCTGCATTAACTGCCCCTCAAGACTATCTCTTTTTATCATTAACTTTTCAGCGTAATCGTCTCCAGCTGACCTAGATGTACGTGAAGCTAGATTATCTAGCTGAGATTTAGGGGAATCCATTTTCTTATCGAAGACATTATCCGCTTTAGGATTTTTAAGCATATCCCGCATGATCTTCATTTCGCTATCCCGTGGGGACGGGGGCCTAGGCGCATCTTTATATCCCAAAAACTCGCGGCCCGTCATCGGCTCTTCTTCGAAATCTCGTCCTCGCTTCGGGGACGGTAACGCAGGGGGTTTATCCCGTATAGAATCAACTAATTTTTTACCTAACCCTTTAAGTTCACCCGCCTTACCAATTAACGAACTAATCCCCTTCCCCTTACCGGGGCCGACGATACTCATCGCGATTTCTACCTCTTCAGGAACCTCGGGCAAATCTTGCATAAACTCAGGAGTAAAATCTAACTCGGAAAGTTCTTCCGGATCCATACCTCCATATAACAAATCTTGGAAAAAACCACCTAACCCAGTACCACTGCCCAAACCAGCAATTTCAGCGTCGTACTCAGCCTGCATTTCATCCTGCGGAGAAAGTTCCTCGATCATTACTAAGTCATTATCAGAATAAGTTCTGCCACCTTCCGCATAACGAGAAGGAACCGTAGGTGCTTCAAGCCTTGCCAATAAATCCTGTATCGACATTCCAGATAAACTACTACGCCCAGCTTCAGAAACGTTTCCAATCATAGGGGCGTTGAATCGTGAACCTTGGGTCGTTCCTCCCTCTTGGCGCATTAAAGGTCTACGTCTTCGCATCATGAGACATGGCTCCCGGTAATTTATCTGAATACTACCCTCCAAAAACCCATCCGTAAAATTTTTTTTGCGAAATTTTTAGGGGTAGGGACCCATAGCAAAAGTACAGACGTCTGTGAGGCTGGACCCAAGGTGATGGGTGAGTGGGTGGGAGGGTAGAGCTGCGGTTAGGGGTATGGGGGGTCTATACCACATTTTTCCCTCCGTGTAAAGCATTATTTTCGCATGGTTGGGGTCGCTGAGATAACAAAATGTTATATGCGATTTTGGCTTGTAGTGCTTTACTTTCGGCACGCGGTACGCGACAATGGTCTTGTGGTTAGGGGGATGACCCCGCCACACAAACTAAACTAGAAAGTAGAAAGGAAAACACTATGGCACAATCAGCAAAAACTCAAGTAGCACAGACTGTAAAAGTTGCACGACCTAAGACTGTCTCCAGTGGCAAGGGTCAAGGCGCATCTGGCAAGGTTATGTTTGACAGCATTCAGGAAGGGATGCGACTACCAAAGCAGATCGACCTAGTTATCGACGCATACTTTGATCTTCTAACAGCTGGGCACGAACCTGTCAGCATCCAAGACATCAGCGAAAAAGCTGATCTTGAAACTCTTGGGTATAGCCAAGATGGCGCAACGATCATCGCACACTACAAGTTGCAGATCGAAGGCTCCAAGGAATGGAAGCACAAGCAGGGTCGCATCAAGATCGGTGAATTCAGCTAACCGATCGTCACCTTAGATCAGCCGCCCTCGGGCGGCTTTTCTTTGCCCGTCGTTCCTGTGTTTCGATCAGTCCGTCTGTCACTCCTTTCAGTCGATCGATCGATCGGTCGGTCGGGTGGGTGTGGTGGGCGGGCGCTGCCCCATGGACTGACGGATCGATAGAGTAGAGTGATAGAGTAGAGTGATAGAGTAGAGTGATAGAGTAGAGTAAAGCATTAAAACAGTGCAAAATAGAGCAGAATAAAGTAGAGTAAAGCATAATAACGCAAAGTAAAGCGATAAATAGAGTGACTGGGTGGGAGGGTGGGAAACGGGCGACCCAAAGCCGAAAAGTAGAGTAGAGTAGAGCGACTAATCTAAGTGCTCGACCAAGTGGGCCTCGCTTTCAAACGTCCGTGGAATTCGCTTCGCGATCAATCCGCTCAGTCGATCGATCAACTGGTCCTTGCTTAGTCCGTCGATCTTTGCGGTCAACACCTCGCGTCGGTCGATGTAGAGTCCCCCGACCTTGCCTCGGTGAATCTCGGCGGTAATCGCTGCGTTGATTTGACCTTGGTCCCTCGCCTCTTCCCGAAGGTCATGTAAAGCGGAAAGGTGACTTTCCATAGAAACCTTCTCTCGCTCTTCCTCTCGTATTTGCTGGTTAATGAGGTAGTTTCGGATGAGTGGGTTGTGGTTTAGTAACACACTTCCTTGTCTCTTGGCAGCGTTCCTGTTCTTCGTATATCCTGCTTTTACCGCTGCTTCTGTAGCGTTTTGACCTTTAATGTACTCCCTGACAAACTTCTTTTGTTTCGGGTTTAACTCTTGCCACCTCTTACCATCAGGGTCGAGCCAACCGTTACCATCTTCTGCAGGGATCATTGGCGTGTACTGTAGGTCTTTCATTCGGTAATTCCAGTGTGGATAGTTATGTTTTAAATATAATATATTTTATGAAAGTCTAAAAGTTTCCTCGTGTCCTTCTCTAAAATCTTTCTGATTCTTACTTATGAAACTAATATCTAATACATTTCTATTACTTTGTTCTTTTTCACAAGATCCACTGTCCTAGAGACTTTCAGCTTGATTCTATTACTTCTATTAGTTTATTAGTGAATTCTGTTTATTTTTTTCAAAAAACTTTTATTTTTTCCACAGAACAATAGCAATAATCTAATAGTCTAATTAGGGGCAAAAAAAGGGGCCTTTCGGCCCCTGTCAACGATCCTCGGTCCTACTTTACTAGCATAAGTTTGCGCAAGTCATCGTCGCTAAAGCTCTCGTCGGCCCATCGTCGGACTTCGTAGTTAGTCACTGACCCTCCTTCATAAAGGTCGAACTTATAAAATCGTGGCGGTTCGTCCGGGAGGGTGGCTCTAAACAATAAGGTCGAACACGTTATTCCCCCGTTCATATCAAATTGGGTGAACTGTATTTCGTCGACGTTTTCGCTTAATTTAAGGGTGTCGCAAAATTCTTCGACATACGGGAATTCGAATCCATTTATCTCGTATATGTGGTCTTCCGGTAATTCAACCACTCCCCAGCAGTCTGGGTCTGACAAATCCCAGTTAATGTTATTGGTGTAGTGGTTAAGTAGTTCGGTTACTTGTACTCTTCTATTCATATCTTTCTCTCTTTCTAGTTAATGTTTAAAATCGGCGGCGCGGGCCGCCACCTTTTTAACTATAGCGGCGACTAAAGGGAAAGTAAAGCACTACGCCCATAAAAAAGCCCCCGACCCACTGTTAAGGGACAGGGGCCGAGGGCGGGGTTCCGAGTTTAGACAACGCAAAGGTCAAGGAGGGACGTTATCTAATCGCTGCGTCTCGGTCAACAGAACTATACCCTCCATGAAATATTTTCGTCATCGGGATCGTCGATAGTTGTGTCGACGAGGTAAGTATCATAAAACGCTTTGGCTTCGTCTTCAACCTCTTTGTCCTCTTCCCGCCGCCGTAGAAGTGCGGCAACTTCAGGAATAGTTTTTAGATAGTCTTGTTCATCCTTGCGCCAAGTATCGGTTTCGTCGAGCCGATTGTCCACGATCCACGTTACTATATTTTCGACGCGTTGGTCGTGCTTCATCTGTAAAACTCGGGGGATCAAGTTCGCATATCCTTTTGAAGTTTTTAGCTTCGGGTTAAGCTGCGAGTACGTCCGAGCTAATGAGGCAATCTCGGGCCATTCTTCGAGAAACTTTTCCGTAGACTCGCTGTTATGCGTCATCAAGTAGCCATGCGCTTGTTCCATAAGTGAGATCACTTTATCTGTCAGATCTTCGGGAATGGCATACTTTGTTTCTTGAACATCGTCGCCTAAGTATTGTCGAAACACTTTTGTCTTAAATTTCCAATCGTTCATTCTACTTTCTCCTTTATTATCATAATTTTGCGCAAGTCGTACAAAGCTATCTGAACATCTAATAACTTTACTGTCGCATCGGGTGAGGATAATTCCTCGGGTTTAAATTCTTGCTCGAGTTCATCAAGCAAGGCTTTAATCGCTCTGATCTCTGGGTTAGAGGTCATATTGTAGTTCCTCTAAAGCATTCGGGCCAGCGTTCATTTCGTGAAGCTGTTGTATGATATTGTCGTACTCGAAATCGGTGTACGCTTCGAAATTGATAATATCGTACTCGTCCCTCGTCCCGCATTCAGGGTCTGCGGGGTAGTAGTTAAATTCGACAACCACGTCACGCACCTCGGTACGGTCGTCTGGGTTACACTCGACTAATAGCGTTAGTTCCATAGTTCTTTCTCTCTTTCTAGTTAGTTTTTCGGCGGCGCGTTACCGCTACCTTTTATACTATAGCCCCCACTTTTACGAAAGTAAAGCACTAGGGGGGAGCCTACGAAGATCGTAGACTTTTTGTAAGTCGGACATTATTCGTCCTCCTGAACATTCTTGAAACAGATGCACAGTTCACTTTCTATACAAAAGTCATCGAATCCATCCATATATTGAAAGTCCACGTCAGTGTCTTTTATTGCTTTCCAAAGGATGTCGAACAGCTCGTTTTTAGTCATTTGTCCTCCTGAACATTTTTGAAACAGACAAGAATGTTCACACACGGTTCACCATCTATTGCGTTATTTTCAAACTCATCCATGTATTCAAAATCTATATCAGTGCTTTTAACTGCTTGCCAAAGAATCTCGAACAGCTCGTTTTTAGTCATGTATCCTTCTCCTCGAAGTAAAAATCTATTAATTTAGAGTCGAACCACTCCGGGACATCACGCTCGGTCCACCGCATTTCAAACGCAGTCTCAGCTTTATGTATGTAGTATCGTCGGTACGCTTCAACACAATCCGAGCCTTTAAATGCATCGGGCATACATTGTGGTGGCGGGGTGATTTTTATATTAGGCATCATCTCGGGGATTTTATCTAGTGGCTTAAGTAATCGGGCGCTGGCGTGGACTTTTCCATAGCGGTAAGTGTACTCGTTGAGTAGAGCCATGAAATGGTGGTAGGTCCACGAATATTGTTGAGTAGAGTCGCCTACCCAGATTGTCATCGGGTGGTGTACGTGGGCGTTCTTATAAAGCTTAGTCGAAAGCTCCTCGGGCAAAGGGTCTTCCCACCGCCGATATGCCGTACAGAGCATCTGAGCGGTTTCTAGGCACATTTTCACAACGTGCTTATCACATTGCCATTGGGCCGCGTATTCGGGGCAGTCACTTATATAAAAGATATTCATGCTCGCAGCTCCTTTCGGCTCTGTTCTTTCATAATCCGCTCGAGTCGCTTTACTTTTCGGCGATCGGTAGTGGTCCACCAAGCATTCCAAGCTTTAATATACTTTGGAGTGTTCATGCTCGCAGCTCCTTTCTCATAATAGACATATCGTCTCGCACCCATGGCTCGCCATTCTTTATCACAGTAACCCCTTGATTTTGAGCAACGGCTAAACAATCCCCGCACAGCGTTAAAAAGAATCGTTCATCATCTACGGTCGTTTTTACCCAAACTGTATCGAGGGGAATACTACGATGAGTTTTCATTCCGGAAGGGCCAGTCTCTCCGAGCTGTTGACAACTATCGCAATATTCGTAATTACGCTCTTCAATCTCAAACGTCATTTCTTCGTCGTTCATCTGTCTCCTCCTTCGTCCAACTCGTGCATCTCTTCTACCATGATGCGGTTGATTAACTCATCCGCGATTTCGTTTAACCACTTTAATTTGGTGCGGCGACTGGGGTTTTCTGCTTCGTATTCCCAAATACCGTAAAAATCTTTTTCGTCTCCATCTTCAACAGAAACCTCTAGTTTGAATATCATTTACCTATTTCCTCTAAGTTTTCTCGAGATATCACTTGGTATGCCCCCTTATTGTAGGGTATCGACACAGTGTATTGAGAACTAATTTCCTGTCGGTAAGACTGGTCAGGCTTGGGGGCAGTACTCGCTGGAGTAGAGGCGACTGAGGGGTAGTCGTTCGGTCGGTAAGCTGTTGGCTTAGGTAAGCTGGTAAGCTCTTCGAACTTCGGAACACGCTTAGTTGTGCGTGGTAATTTCTTACGTTTCTTGCCGCTATAGTCGTGGCGTATCGAACCGTGTACGATCATATCTTTCTCCTTTCTCGTTAGCGCGTACTATATATAGGTTACGCCCCAGTACCGCGAAAGTAAAGCAGTACTGGGACAGCTACCATTATTTTTGACTAATACGGAAAATCCAAACACCGGGAGGTTCGTTCCACGGCTCCATACCGCGTTCTCTTCGCAGTACAAAAGACCTTTCAAGTTTTTTGCCTACGGTTTTCATTAAAACTCTAACTCGTTCCGTGTATTTACTTTCCATTTCTTTTTTCTCAAAAGACGGATTTTTCACACGACCAGATAATTCTCTAAATTCATCAAGATTTATAAAAACTGAATCACCTACGTCTAACGCTCTAATAGCGTCGAGAATTGGTTGATATTTTGAGCTACCTTTGTAATTCCTGCCAATCCACGGCTCTTGCTTAACAATTTCTAAATTCATTTCTTTCTCCGAAACAAAGGGGGCTTGCGCCCCCGTCGATTTAAATTAGCTTGATATATCCCTCTTCTACCAAGCGGCCTTTGTAATACGCCACGATGCGGCGCATCTGTTTTTCAGGATTCTTAGTATTTGGCATTGCGAGGTGGCCCTCTTTTACTGCCAGTCGTACTAACTCAAGAAGCTCAAAGTTTTTAGAATCAAAACTCGTGTCTTCTATATCCTGCATGGCTGTGATCATAGCAACAAACTGTGGAGTTTTTTGCTTAGTCTCACTGGCCAGTTTACCCGTGTACTCAAAGCGTTGCGCTCGGCTACTGCTTTTCTTGACAGGGGCGGGTATCGAAAGTTTTGCAACAGGAGCTGGGTTAGCTTTTGCTACAGTCTTTCGAGCGGTCGGCTTTTTCGTAGCAGCCGTAACTACTTTCTTTTTGGCTATCGCCATAGTACTTTCTCCTTACTGAGGTTCTACTTTCTAAGTTGTTTTTACTAACCAACAAAAACTACTTTACTACACACTAAACGGAAAGTAAAGCATTAACTTCTCATAGCTACCCATTAGATTGTTCTGCCTCCTTCAGCCGTTGTCTAATTGGCGCGGCCCACTGAGAAATAATTTCATCACTAGTTTCTGAGCCTCCGATACTATCAAGAACTGTGCTAGAAAAGCCACAGTCTTGATCGTACATTTTAAGCGCAATCATTTCTGATAAACGCTCTGAGCTTAAACTACCCTCCTTATCACGAAGGGTAGCCCAAAGTTCACTGGCAAAATCTCCATCAATTACAAGACAATTATGTAATCTTCTCACTTCACCCATGGTTACGCAGCCTCCGCATATTCAAGCGCCATTCGATAAGCCTTTTCCTTACGCTTAGAACCATCGCCGATTAACGAGTTGTACACCTTATTCTCGCCACCGCGCATATGATCTTCAACATAGGTTACTGCGTTTAGCGCACCCCACCAAGTTCCTGCTGAAGATTTTAGCAAGGCTCCGGGAGCACGTTCTAAGGCTTCGACAACGTTGCGCGTCGTGCGGTTAAATTCGTCGATTAAAGGCCCTTCTTCACCAACCTTGCGGCCCTCGGCCCTAAGCTCATCGTTTTTAACACGCTGGGCGATAACGTCTGGTTGGTAGATACGGCCAATAAACTCAAGCACGTTCGAATGTTGCGCTTTCTTCTTAGCGAGGAACTCGGCAGACTCTTTAAACAGCTTGCTGGTATCGTTAGCTAATCCGAGGGTCTCAGCAGCTTGTTGCGCCATGTCTGCATTAAACTCTCTAATGTGCGACATACTGAACTGTGCTTGGCCGTTAGAAAAGGCTAGTTGAAGGGTGTTGTTACAAACAACTCTTATTTGCGTGTAGCGGGCGGTTAACGCATGCCCCGCTTCATGAGGCTGATGTAACAATAAATAGCCGCCAATCTGATCTTCTCCGGGAAGTTCAAACGTATCGGCTAGTTTCGCAAGTGCCCAGATACTTTTACCGCCGCGTAAACTACCAGCAGTTTCCATTGTCATCTGTGCTGCGGTAGTGAAGTCAGAAAAGAACTGGAAGATCTTCTCATTTTGTACGGGTAAGTATTTAGGGCCGCAATGGGACAATATTGAGTTGTCCGTATCGCGCACAATAAAGAAGCTACTAGGCGTTTGCATAAGCTCCATACCGTCTTCGCCATACTCGGGGGTGGTTATCGTGTAACCGGGACGTTTACTAACCGTCCAATCAAGTTGTGCTGCAATCATCATCTCTTGTGGAGTGAGGTTGGGGTCCACTTTAACACCTTCGCGATGCCAAGGAACCTCTCCGGTCCACGCCATACTTTCTACTGCTGCAACCATTTCGTTCTCCTTTCTAGGTTTTTTGGTAAACGCGGTGTGCGCTACCTATTACCTACTTTAGCGGGCACTAAAGCGAAAGTAAAGCAGTACTAACAGCGCCCGAGTAAAAGCCCATAGCCGCGAGAATCCCTTGCCAATTAAAAGGTGCGTCTGTCGAAAACTCGGGTTCGCTCTTCCATGTGAATGTATCGAAGTACTCCACATCGGCAGGAATCTTATATACCTTAATCGTTTTATCTTTCTTAGCGAGAACGTAACACTCACCGCCATGCAGAACTCGATTGTAGAGCCATGACTTCTGCATAGGACGTAGACCGATTTGATTACCACGGACTACTTTCAGCTCAACCCAGATTTCTCGACCACGATAACAGCCATTAACATCAGGAATACCGGAAGCAGTTCCACCAGACTCGATCCGTTGCCAATGGATATTGGTAGAGTTATCCCGCAGTTGCTTCCAAAGTAGGCTTTCTTTTGGCATAGTTTCTTCCTAAGAGTAGAGTGAACTTATGGTTGTTTTTAGCAATTTTGATGTCGAAGTTCTGCTCAAGGTGCGACCTGAACAACTCTTTGCGAATAGCTAGAGACATAGAGTCGTTTTCTGTGCGATCTTCGCCAATCGTGTCCCAAAGTTCTTTCGCTTTTTGTCCTCCCGAGTAGTAGTCTCCCTCACCTACCTTGCATCGAATCACAATCTGTGAAACCCTTTGGCGAGTGATCCCGTACTTTTCACCAAGATCTTGTAGAGTGATATCTGAAGATAAATACTCATTGTAAATTTTTAAGTAGAGTTCCTGTTGCTCTAGTTTTCGTAAAACCTCTATTCCTGATGTCATTCTTCAGCATCTCCCCATGTATTACCAAATTCTGCGTCTACGACTAATGGAACAGCTAAGTCAACACAGTTTACCATTTTATCCACAACCATCTTCGACTCCTCCTCGCTAGAGATAGAGTAGTCAAGCTCATCGTGAATCTGTATGTGAGGTACATAGCCCTCTTTCCAAAGGTCGAGCATCGCTAACTTTGTCATATCTGCGGCTGAACCTTGAATTAGTCGGTTTAAGGCTTTGTATGTGTAGGAACGTTTAACGGTTCCATATTTTTCTATAGCCTCTTCTTCAGGTAACGGGATGCTATTGCCATTAGTAGATTCCCAATAGTCAAATCTACAATGTCTGCCTCCGAGTGTCGTGATATAGCCTCTCTCGTTAGCTATCCGAGTGCACTGAGCTTGTAATGCTTTAATGAAAGGAACCCTGTCGTGGTATTTGTTTAGTAGAATGTTAGCCTCGTCAGGTTCTAGTCCAAGCTCGTTAATCAACTTAGTCTGTCCCATCCCGTAGGTTAATCCGAGGTTGATATTCTTCGCTTGCTTACGAGGTATACCAGCCATATCCGCTACGATCTGATGGAAATCTGCCCCGTCCTCCGAGTAAGCCTTTACCGCGTCCTTAGAGCCGCGTAGAGCGAGCTGAGAGGCGTAATGTACCGTAAGCCTAGGCTCTTGTTGCGAGTAGTCGAAAACCCCCCATTTAGCCCCGTCTTCCGGGATAAATAAGGATCGAATTAACTTGCCGAGTTCAGGGTCTCTAGCAGGAACCTGTTGTAGATTAGGATTGGTATAACTAAACCGACCGCTAACTGTACCACCTCCGTCGTTGCGTAATGGGTGGGCTTCCGCGTGGATACGACCATTAACAGTATGCCCTAGGATCATCTTTTCAATGAATGTAGTCCGAGCTTTATTAATCTTGCGTAACTTGACAATCGTCTGCGGGAGTTCATGCTCATGAGCTTCAAGCCAAGGAGCTTGGAAACTTGCCATACCTTTTTCGGTCTTAGGGAACCAAAGATTGTTCTCTTTAAATGCTTTTTCTATCGAGGCGTTAGCCCAGATTTCTACAGTAGTTCCAAACTTACGTTTAAACTGTACAAGCATTTGTTGCTCACGTTTAGACAACTCTTCACAAACCTCTTCAGCTCGATTTGTATCAATGCGAACACCTCGCCAGCGCATTTCTAAAAGTAGTGGGATAAGGTCGCACTCCATCTGAAATACTTTTTGTAAACCTTGATCTTTTATTTGACCAGACAGCTTATCCCAGAGTTTTAATGTCAAAACCGCATCTTGCTCCGCGTAAGGACCAACGTATCGAGCAGGAAGCTGATGTAAACCAGATTTAGCGTTTACCCCCCAGACTTGAGCAGCTTCTTGCAACAAGGATTCATCCTTAACCTCATCACAATAATCTTTGCCTAAATTGTTAAGCGAATACGAACGACGGTTTTCATCGAGCAGAGGAGCCGCGAACATCGTATCGTATATTTGGCTTTTTACTTCCACACCCTCACGCTTTAGCCAACCAGCGTCATATAGTGCGTTATGAAAAATTAATGGGCCTTTATGGTTTTCAACAGTACGCTTCATCCAACGAAGAACAACATCCTCGTCTAAATTACCGCCGCCAGTATGTCTGATGGGCAAATATCCTGACCATTTATTAGAGGCGATTGCAATACCTACGATATGCCCATCGCCTGTTGCCCATCCCGGACCTCGTTGCAGTAACGAAGGGTCGTAAGTTTCTAGGTCGATTGCTAAAGTATCAGTCGGATCGAACTTAGGTAATACGTCAGGGGCATTCCATGTGCTATCTGGTGTGAATAAGGGCAGCTGATTACTCATCTTTTTTCCACTCTATAGCCTCTAAGGGTTTATCTCCGTGGCGCACGAACTGTTCAACAAGAAGTAGATATCTGCGTAAATCTCCAATATCGTCAAGTAAACCATCTTCTCCATCGTACTTTTCGCAAGCCTCAAAAATATCCCAGTTAACGGATTTAGACTGTTGCTCAATACGGTCAAATTTACGAGCTAACATCATAAAAGCCCCTGTACCTCCGCGTCTTCGCCAAGAATCCCCGTAAGATTTTTCTGCTGCGATTAATTGAGTTAAATCTTTCTGTGCGATATCTCGCATCTGTTCCCATTTATTACCCATGTTTTTTCTCGTAGGCTGTTCTTCGTTTTTCGATCCAGTTGGTACAGGCGACTTTCCAATCGTTTGCCTTAATTTCTGAAAGGTATCTGTCAGCGTCGGCATAGTTTCGCTCCTTATGTGCGACGAATGCTTTAACCATAGGCTTCAATACTTCGTTGAAGAAGTGGTTTTCATATTCAGGGAATTTAAGAGTGCTAGTGTCTAATACACCCGAGATATCTTTAATAAAATTTTCGCACTCAAATGGGAAAGTCTGAGGGTTTGAAACCAAAGGGTAGACTTCAGGATATTTATGCGTAGGGAACAGCCCAGCCTTATGCTTAATTGAATCCCAGCCTTTATTTTCATAAACATGAAAACTGTCGCTAACCTGATAATAAGCTCCCATTCGAACATCTAAAGCAGCGGCTATATACTCTTGCAGGATAGACATGTGTACCGCATTGGCACCGTAAGCCCCCCAAATCATGTCATTAGAACGATTACAAACAGTCATTTGCAGCTTGCCACTTCTAACCTTAAAAAAGATTTGAGTGTTACACGGAACATCTTTACTCGGACTGTCTAGGTCATGAACACAATCCCACATTTGTAAAACTGCCCGACGACTTTCTGGGTCTCGTTCTAATAATTCAATAATCATTTGAATTTGATCGAAACCAAACTTATTAATCCAGCGATATCCGTAAGCTCCGTTCAGATTTTCCCCATCATCAGAGAAGTTAGACATTCCTGAATTAAAATAAGTTAGTGGATGTAGCTCCCGATTGCCTGCTAACATCCAAATAGATTCGATAAGATGGAAGAAAGGGTTAGCGTCTCGATCCTTATCAAATAAAACTCGTTCCCACGGATGTAGATATACAGTAACTACAGGTTCGTTTGATTCTAGTGTTGAACCGTTGCGGCTCATCTGTTTTCTAAAATTACTTTTAATCGTAAACAACTCAATACCTCTATAGAATGCATCGTTTACGTTTCTAACTTTAATAACCCTCATATATACTCTCTATTTGTTGTCTAATGATGAAGTCAATTTCAAACTTCTTTAGTTGTGTTCGATGGACAATGTGCGTTAGCGCATCTTCATAGCTACTCGGCATCTTTCTGTTATGCCAAGAAAACTCTAAAAATCTTCGATAATGCTCAAGTACTTCTTCGGTATGTTCTTCTGATATAGCTAAACAATGTTCTTTTAATCGGCCCATATACTTTCTCCTCTTTCTAAATCCTCAATTAAAGGACGGTTCCTTTCCTTATAGTTATAGACGCTTCGAGTACGTCCCTCCTTGTTGCTTATGCGAGAATATTTATCAAACTCACATAAGCCTCCTTCTATCTCCCGCATTTCAAACGGTCGATCAGAATACTCTAGGTTTAATGCTTCGTTACAGATCCAATAAAGTTCCTGCATCTCTGCGTTCCAATCGTGTGATCTTCGACAGAACTCCAGCGGTCTGCCCGTAAGACGGTTAAGTCCTCTCATCGCTCCGGGGCCAGCATTAGCCCAAGTTTTTATATCGGTGGCGTTATTTAACAAATAGGTGTGCCGAAGATCGGTGACGATCTCGTAAGAAACAAACGGGCCAATGTACGGGTACTGAAGTAAAAACTGCCAAGCCTCCTGTAAAGTTGTCATCTGCTCTAGCTGTTTGACTAACTCTTCGCGGTGATACCAAATATGAGAAACACATTCAGCAACACCTGTTACTTTATTCATGCGATTAGGAGTCTTAACGATATAAGCCCCCGTCACCCATTTCGGTTGTTTACTAACCTCTCGGATAGCTTTCTCACGATCCCATTCAAGATGTAGATTATTATCGAGAAGTGTCCTACCTGTTTCGATTAAATTAAAAAACCTAAAGATAATCGTAGCCATTGCAACGTCTGGACTGTTCTTTAGTGGGTCACGAATATGTGTCCGAAACCAACGCGTCGTGCGATCATCTTCTCGAAACACTTGACAGAATTTAAATTCTTTAAGTATTGGGTCTTCTGACCATGGCGGCTCTTGTTTTAGTTCTTCTTTCTTATGTCTAATTCTTTCTCGTTCTTCTATCCAATAGAGATAGGTATCTACGCGCTCGGGTAGAAACTGCATAAGACTACTCCGGTTTTCGTAAAATCCATGCACAGTTGTTAGAGGCTTGGGGGAAGAAAACTGCGGCGACCATTCTTAAAAACTGTCGGCCATATCGATTACTAAGCATCTCGAATTGTTTCGGACTCCAACTAGGGAAACCGAAGTCGTTGATCTCATGATTACGCATCGCTTTCCGTAACTTAGGAAGCTGTATAAATGTTCCGACAACCGACTGAAGTTCCCAGCGTTTCTCCAACTCAGTTTTAAGCTCCTCAAACCCCCACTCGTAAACATGATCCTCGGGTAACTTATCGTTCGACCCGTCATGGTTAGGTGTTGTGAAATAGAGTAAACCTCCGGGCTTAGTCACTCGATCTACCTCGTCAAGCCAAGCGGGTACAAACTCAGGTTTCATATGCTCGATAACTTCGGTAGACCAACAAAAGTGTTTCGAGGCATCGGGTACGTCTAAAATCGGATTTACCGTTAGATCTTGAACGGTAATCGTTGCGTTAAAATTCTTTAGCCATTGCGAGTCGTTTATATCACCGCCGCCGTTCGACCACCAAGGTATTTCTCGCAATACCGCTGGATCAATATCAAATCCATGGTAGCTAGAAATTACGTCTGATTTTTTAACAGTGTAGGCTTTATACAAATTTCGTAGAACCCACAGCTCACCGCAGCCTATTTCTAAAACATCTAGTGGTTGGGCTAACTCAATAGATTCTTCAATACATAATGAAGAGATCTTATCGAACCGACTAATATGCGTTAGCTCGTCCGGTCGCCAGTTAGCTAAAACCCCAGCCCCTGCAATATCCATCCGAGTGTTCTTACTATCGTTCTCGTTTATTGTCAGATTCTTCCTAATAGAAGCCATCTCTTTCTCCTTTATTAAACTAATAAAAATTATACTTTAGGCCCTTTACCAAAGTAAAGGAGTTTATATTGGGAAGTACTTGGTCGAGCGAGGCTCGATAAGATACAAATTTTCTTTAGCGCGAGTTAACCCAACATAAAATACCCGCGATTCATCGTCTGGATTTTTCTGGTAAGAGTTATAGACTCTTGTCGAAAGATCTGTCATTAAAATTACGTTTGTCGCTTCACCACCTTTAGCAGCATGGATCGTCGATAAACGAATACGAGGTTCTTTTGTGATCTTTTCTCCGCGTCGAAGCATTGCCTGAATGTAGCTACGCTCACGAACAGACATTCCGTTAAAAACATCGTACCAATGTTCCGCAGGAATACTTGGTATATGGTTTTTCGTATCTTTTAGCGTGATAAAGCTATCAAAGTCTAAACTGGACAGGGAGTTGGGTACACGAATATTCATGTAAGCTAAGAGATTGATAAGCTCCGTGACAAGAATACGTCCCCCGCTTCTTATCGTTTCCCAATCTTTAACAGACTTAACTTTTTTCTCAGAGATACTGGCTCGATTTTTATTTTTAAAGAACCAACCTTCTGATCGACAGTAGTTTTCGACACCTTCTAAAAGGTAATTTGTCCTAGCTAAAACTAACCAGTCACCTTCCGACATGTCGATAGATTCATAAGACGCTTCCCATCGAACTTGACCAGCTTCCTTTCGAGGTTCCCATTTCTTTCGAACTCGAGAGGCAACTTGCCCGATACACCGCTCGGCAAGGTTGTGTATAGATTTAGGAATCCGATACGATTGTTTAAGAACCATCGCATTTTTTGAATTACTAATTAAATATTCAACGTCTGCCCCAGCCCAACGATAAATCGCTTGGTCATCATCTCCAGCGATATAGATTTTATCAGCGTGGTCGCAAAGTTTACGAACCACCGCCCACTGTAACGGAGATAAATCTTGAGCTTCGTCAACAAACATTACGTCGAGCTTAGGAGCATGTCCTCGTTTTAAAAACATCTCTAGCATGTCTGTGTAATCGAGCAGCACTCGGTCACGTTTAAATAAATTTAATCCTCGAGAAAATCTCTCTAGCTCGAACCAACCTACAACATCGTCGACTTCCTGCCATTGCTGTGCTAGTGAAACTTGTCGCATGCGAGCAAGGTTTTCTATAAACAGTAAACGATCATCTTTAGATACACTCAAGATATTCCCGTCTTCGGTATTTACCGAACCAGTTAACCTTAAATTAAGTTTGTCGTTTAAGTCTCGAAAGTCTTGTGCTCCAAGTACCGATTCTTTCGATAATCCTAACTGTAAGAAACAAAGTGAATGCAGCGTTCTAAAATACGGCAGCTGTTTTTGACTAATTTCAAATCGCTCTAATGCCCGAGTTTTTCCTTCCTTTACGGCTTGTTTTGTGAATGTAAAAAACCCTATGCGTTCAGGTTGAGTACCCTTCTCGAGTTCTTCTTCGAGCAACCCTAAAAGGGTACTAGTTTTACCTGTGCCCGGAGGTCCCAGTATAACTTGTGCCCTAGCCGTTAAGGTCATAGTGGACTCTCGTTAAACTCAGGAAGCTCATGGCTTTCGTTTTGCACCTGAAACTCAGGAATGTGCCAAACATTCACACCTTTGCCTTTTATATTAAAAAAGTAAGCCTCTCCTTTCATATCTCGTAATCGAGCAGTTAGTTTGCTTCGATGGTAATCTCTAAAGTTTTTACGATGTAAAAAATCCATAAGATCCGCTAACCGAAAATATGTCCTGCCCTTATCGCTCCAAGGTTTGCCAAGTAGTAACTCATCTTTTTCTCTAGCGGGCCGCTCAGTACAAAACGTTTCTAACAGCTCACTAAAATGTCCTTCTGTCGAAGAATCTTTCGGCACCTCTATAACAGTTAACTTATCCAGTAGTTGTTGGATAACTTGTCGCCATACGTTATCCCGTACTTTCGGGGGAATAGTATTTAGCATATCCATACATTTACGCTGAAACTTAGTTTGATTCAAAAGTTCTTCGGTCTCTAACTCAAGGCGACCACCTTCTACGTCAAGAAACCATATTGGTGGATCGCTATTCTGTTTAGTTAAGTTACTAAACAAAGGAGTACCGCCTGAAGCTCCAACACCAAACTTTCTAGTTCTGCAAAGAGGACTATTACAATGGCTTGCGATTGGCTGGTCGTTACAGCGATAAAAATAATCTTTTCGCTGCACCTGTTTTGTAATCGTAAGTACTTCCTGCGCTCCTAACGGAGGCTGCATATACTCATGGTTTACTTGCTCGATACGTTTTTCCCAATCATCCGCATACTTTTTGCGTAAGAAAACCCCTAGATTAAATAAACCTGAGTTTCTCATTCCTTTCGGAAAACCCTGAGCGATCAAATGATCTAAACAAGGCGGGGCGTGTTCTAACCAGTCGATATTTTTAACCGCTGGAGCCGTATCCAGTTGTGTTAACTCTTCTTCAGTTAACGTAATCGTATCGAGATATTCTAAAAATTCCTCCGGGGTAAAGGTCCTCCCTGATGGACTAAACCCATACCTTGTTGAATCTTCACCTCCGAAGTATGGCATGTTTAACGTGCTTCCACGATCTCCTCTTTCTAACAATAGTTTAGTTTGTTTCGGAAAAATCTCAGCTGTTCCGAATCCGATTGACGCGGCTACCTGACGCAGCTTTTTCTGCATAAGATATGCAGGAACTGGGTCAAAGACAAACAAAAATAAATGTGCTCCACCACTTTTAGATCGACAGACAACTAAAGGCAACTTAAACTTTTTTAGCTTTTTAGCTAAACCCTTGAGATCGAGGGGGTACTCATCAATATCGATGGCCCCCCAAACACAGGAATTGTTTTCATCAATAGCAACAATACCTATACTCTGTTTACCGTCAAGATGTTGACGCCACAAATCTTTTAACTGTTCTTTCGTAAGAGTCTTAGATATTGTGACGTTTGTTCCTTTAGCTTTCCCGTCTTCTCTTGTCTCACTCGATGGTGTGAATACACTATATGCGTGTCGTAGGCCAGCGAACTTTTGTGCAAATTGTTCTTCTAGCGACATTTCTCACCTTTCTATTAAAACGGGATATCTTCTCCAGACTCTTCGTCCACCGCAGCTTCTTGTTTGACTGTTACAGCACCGGAACGAGCAGCTGTCATAAAGTCTCGCGCCATTCTAGCTAACTCAAGAGGCGTAGCTTTCTCTTTCTCTGCGGTAAATCCATACCAACTCCCTAGGTCGTTAGATTGCTCTACCGTTTTTACACGGTAAATATTAGCGAACATAGGTGCTAGAACAGTTTCACCTGCTGAGTTTTTTACTCTCGAAGTTCGAAGCATAGAGTTCCAACGTCGAGAAAAACTTAGCTGGCTAGAGGTGAAACTTAATAAGACTTCTTGTGGTTCTAGCTCATTATTAACAATCAGTGCAAAGTACTGAGCCGTTTCTTGTATTTCATTACCATTATTTAAAATGTACTTTTTCTTCTCGTTTTGAACCGCACTTTTTAAGATATCAGCTGTGTGATCAGAGTTTACAATACCGCCTCCTGCGTCTCGCGGAACCCATTCGATATACTTTTTAGTGTAAGCACAAGGAATAACAAGAATACCCTCATCACCGTCATACAACTCATTCGTGACGGTATTAAAAAGCATCCCTTGAGCAGCTCCCTCAACATATTTACCGTTATTTTTCTTTAACTGGGGGGAACCAGATTGCAACACACGGATAAACGGAATCGCATAATCCTCGGAACTAGTATCCTCCAAACCTGTTCCGCTAGACAATAAGTCGTCGTCTAAAACTAAAACTTCACCAACGTTCGCTTTCGCTACTTCTTTTGACATGATTTACTTCCTCTTCTTTTCTATTTTTGAGCGGGAACCTACATATATCCCGAATGTTTCGGAAGGTATATCCTTCCCTGCAGTAAGTTGTTCCTTCACAAACGCTTTAAGCGTTGAAGGATGTACTCCCTGTTTTACCTCTGGACTTAGACCAAGCTGCTTTAACTTTTCTACAGTGTCGTTAGCTTTTTGATCCTCATCCCTACCGAAGCTAAGGTTTACTTGGTTTTTAATTAAACCACCATGACCGTTGTTTTTTAACCAAGAAAATGCTTCTTCTCTATTTGCTTCGGAAATAGACGCTTGAAAGAAAGGACTAACAGATATTTTGTAACCTGTCGCAGTTACAAATTCCATTAAGTTAGCGGATTGCATAGCTTCTGGTAATTTAACCTCTGCCACATGTCTTAGTTCTTTCTTCTTTTCTTTTAGCTGTTCTTCTAAGGCTTCAAGTTCGTTTTGTAGCTGAACTTGCTCTTGTGCGATATCCGAAATAGAAGATATTTCTTTATCGTTTAAAGTTTCTTGCCATTCAGAAACAGTGGTAGATCCAGTCAACTCTTCAAAAGAGAGTTCTTTATCTTCAGACATTAAGTTCTCCTAAGTCTTCCGGTTCAGATGCAGTTTTAGAATAAAGCTCTAAAGAAACCGCGTAATAGTCTCTCGACTGGCGATCCCATTTAAGGACTTTAAACCTTCCTGAGTTTACTGCGGCGGCTACTGCACAGCAGAGGCCGATGGATGCGGGGTCGCCCATTAACAACAAGTAATCCTCGTCGCTAAAATTAGACAACACCCGTTTGACGGTTCTCACCGCCGGGGCTGTTGTAAGCATTAGGTTGGTTTTGCTCGGAAGCACAACCTCTAATGTCCCATATTTAGAAGCTGTTAGAACGTTACGGCCCTCAACTTCCTGTACCACATAGACAGTCATATCTTTCTCCTTTATAAGGGTTTATTACTTTAGTAAACCTTCTTTGCAAAGTAAAGTACTTTTTACTGCCGAACGCTATTAAAGTTATCGCTATTGTTCTCTGTAAAAAATAAAAGTTTTTTGAAAAAAATAAACAGAATTTACTAATAGAGTAATATTTCTAATAGATTATACACTAACTCCTCTAAATAGAAAGGAAAATTCTTTGTAACAAAAGTAATAGAAAAATATTAGATATTAGATTTTTAAGAAGGACAGGAGGAAAGTTCTTTAAAATCATATAAAATATTATTATTAGATATTAAACTATACGCAGAAATTAGAAAGGATTAAGTATGAAATATGAGTTTAAAACGACTCCGTATGCGCATCAAACAACGGCATTGATTAAGTCTTGGAACAGACGAGAGTATGCGTACTTCATGGAAATGGGTACTGGTAAGTCTAAAGTTCTCGTAGATAACATGGCAATACTGTATGGTAAAGGAGCAATCAACGCTGCTTTAATCATCGCTCCGAAAGGCGTTTACCGTAACTGGTCAGAACGAGAGATCTCTACGCATCTACCAGACTGCATAGCGACTAGGATAGGTGTTTGGTCAGCTTCTCCTAAGAAAAAAGAAAAGGATGCAATACTAAGTTTATTTGATATAACAGAAGAGCTAAAGATTTTAGTTATGAATGTCGAAGCCTTTAGTACCAAAAAAGGCGTAGCTTGTGCCGAAAAGTTCTTAGAGCTGCATAAAGCTCTGTTAGCTGTAGACGAATCTACTACGATTAAGAATCCGAAGGCTGCAAGAACTAAGGCCCTCGTGAAGTTATCTAAGAAAGCTGCTTATCGTAGGATTTTAACAGGGTTCCCAATTACCCAATCTCCTATGGATATTTACAGTCAGCTAGAAGTACTAAACCCTAACCTCCTTGGCTTCAGCTCGTTTTATTCTTTCCAAAATCATTTCGGGCAAGTGATTAATCGATCGTTTGGCGGTAGAAAGTTTAAACAAGTAGTCGGATATAAAAACTTAGATGAATTAAACCGACGAATCGAACCGTTCTCGTACCGTGTGTTAAAGAAAGATTGCCTAGATCTACCTAATAAGATTTACCAGCGGCGAGATGTCGAGATGACTGCAGAACAAAAATCGTACTACGAACAAATTAAAGAGAATGCGATAGCGTTACTGTCTTCGACCGAACAGGTCACTGTTAATAATGTTCTCACACAGATACTACGACTTCACCAGATAACCTGTGGTTTTGTTAAAACTGACGAAGGGGTTGAGATTGAAATAAACAATAACCGTATGGACGAGTTGATCAACATATTAGCTGAAATGCAGGGTAAAGTTATTATCTGGGCTAACTACCGGCACAATATTAGAGAGATTGTAGAAACGATTTCAGGTTTAGCTGGGGCTGATTCAGTGGCTAGTTATTACGGGGATACCTCTGATGAAGAACGAGAGAGCGTTATAACTAGGTTTCAAGACCCAGACTCACCGCTACAATATTTTGTAGGCAATACTCAGACCGGAGGCTACGGCATTACTTTGACGCAAAGCCAGAACGTTATTTATTATTCTAACAATTTTGATTTAGAAAAACGTTTGCAATCTGAAGACAGAGCACACCGGATAGGCCAGACCAACAGAGTTACCTACGTTGATCTGGTTTCTAAAAACACCGTTGATGAAAAGATCGTGAAAGCACTTCGGAACAAATTAAATCTTGCTCAAGAAGTACTTGGCGACGAGAAGTGGAAGGATTGGATCCTTTAACCCATCATCGAACCACTTTCACCTAAGATTGCTGCAATGCGATCCATATCGGCTTCACCGCCGCCGTTTTCACCACCAGACTGTTGCATTAACAAGTCTTTAGCTTGATCTAGCAGTGCAATAGCTTGTCTAGGCTCGCCACCCGCAACCTCACTAGCTGCCATCGCAATACCAACAACAAGATCTTGTTCACCGGGGCCTTCATCTTCTGCATCACCCATACCCATACCCATACCCATACCCATAGGTGCGTTACCCATTGGAGGCATGGAGGGTGCCCCGCCGCCCATAGGTGGAGGAGCCGAGGGCATAGGAGCACTTGCTCCCATTGGAGGACGAGGAGCACCGCTCGGTAAACTAGTGATTCCACCAGCGGCAGGAGCGCCGCCGCCCATCTGAGGACGCAGAGGCATTGAAGGCAATGTTCTTTCAGCTTGTTGCCTAAGCATATCTGGTCGATTAGGTACACCTCCACCTATAGTGGGGGAAGGTCCAGAAGGCATACGAGCAGGTCTTTGTGGTGGTTGGGGCATCATCGGTTGTATCTCCTTACGTTTGGTCTAAACGCCTCTTGAAAAGGCGCGACATTAGTTTGGTAATCAACAAGACTGCCGATACCTTGGTTATTATTATCCATCATTTGGTTCATTGACATACTAAGAAAATCTTGAACTTGTCCTCCATCGTAATAACGTCTTTGACGTTCAGCTTCAAACTCTTGAGGTTGGATCGGATCAGGGCCTTCTTCAGGGGGAGGACCATAATACGGATAAGGATAGTTATACTGAGGATTATACATCGGATTTACAGGTTCTCCTCGCCGAGGGCGGTTTAATGGTTGCGTTAATGCAGTAAGCCCTGTTAATGGAGCAGGAGGCCCCGGACGAGTATACGGGTCATAACCTCCTTGGTAATTTCTAGCAGGAATTTGATTACCTAAAAAGCCTATTCCGTACTGAGATTGAGGTATGTTTGGATCAGGGTAGGTTCGACCTTCGGTTGGATCTGGGGTTAGGTCGTCTCCACCGCCGCCACCGCCGCCACCGCCGCCACCGCCGCCGGGTCCACCACCATCAGGACCACCACCGCCACCGGGTCCACCACCACCGGGTCCACCACCGCCGGGCCCACCACCGCCGGGCCCACCGCCACCGCCGGGTCCACCACCATCAGGACCACCACCGCCGGGTCCACCATTATCTACACCACCGCCACCGCCGGGTCCACCGCCACCGGGTCCACTACCCCCTGTTGTTGTACCATCAGGACCGGGTCCACCGCCAGTAGTCCCAGTTCCTGCATCGGGGTCATAATAATCGCCAACCCCAGTTCCATCGGGTCCACCGTAACCACCACCACCAGTAGTGCCGCCACCGCCAGTAGTGCCGCCATCACCAGTAGTGCCGCCACCGGGTACGTCTCGTAAATCAACGGTTCCAGTTTCAGGGTCATAACCAGTTTCATTTATAAAGTCGGTTAATTGCTGGGTAACGTTTTCTAATTGAACTGAAAGAGCGTCTACTTCATATTGATTATCGGCAGCATTTAATTGGTCTTTTAGGTCTTCTTGACGATCTAATAAATCTTCATAATCATTTTGAATCTGGCTTACAAAATTTGTAAACGCACTGTCTATTTCTTCGGTTGTATAGTATCCTTCAAGAGCTTCCGCTAAATCGTCTTTAGTTGTGTACGATTCTAAAATACCTAAAAATTCTTCGGTTGTTGCGTTTTTCGCAGCATCAATCGCTGCAGTATATGCTTCAGTTACATCTGCAATATCTTGATTGTGTAAAACAGTTAAGTCATCTAAAGCAGTTTGTAAAGCAGGAATATCTGTTTCTAACTGTTCATTTATAATTCTAATTTCTTCTTCATGTTGAAGTTTAAGATCAGACAACTGCCCTTGGAAAGTTTCATCAATTAAAGTTAATCTTCCACTAAGTGTCTCGAGATCTGTTTCTACCCCACCAAGCCCTGTTTCCAAAGCTGTCTCTAAATCGGTAAGGTCAACCCCTAGGCCCTCTATCGCGGTATCTCGAAGATCTAATAATTCATCGATTTCCGCATCCGTATAACCAGAAGCAGCTGCAATATCTTCAACATCCGCAACAGTTATCGTTGGGTTATTTTCAATAATTGTTTTTACATCGTCGGTGGTTAGTGTTGGATTGTTTCGAATTACTTCAAGAACGTCATCTTTTGTTAAAAGCCCAGCGATTTGTTCAGCTGTTACATAATTATTATCAGTTAAATACTTAGCAACTACTGAAGCAATTTGTGGTTTAGTACGAGGTTTGGGTAAGCCTTCAGCTAATTCATTAAATAAGGTTTCAAAATCACCCGATGTCACATAGTCAGAAAGATCTATTTCACCTATGCTGTCTAGTTTATCTATAATAACTTGGTCAACTTCATCTGCTGTTATAAAATCAGTTATATCTGCATCAGTTAAAAATTCTTCAACGTTAGGAAGTTGATCTTCAGTGACGTAATTGTTTTCAGTTAGATAATTACCAATAGCTGTATTAATATCTTCAGTAGTTGTTCCAACAGGAAATTCAATATCATCAATCGCCTCTTGAATTTGACCAGCTACGTCTGGAAATAATGCTTCAATTTCTTCATTAGTTCTAAAAATATCTGTTGGAAATTCGATATTTTCAATAGCTTGTTGAACGAAATCCATAACAGCCGGGTCAAGCATTCGGCCATTTTCAATCCCTAGTTGCTGTATAAATTCTTCAGGCGTATATTCCCTAGTTGCAGCGTCTCCAGTAAATCCAAAAGCACTTATGTCATTAATAAAAGTATTAGTTTCAGGGTTATAAGCAACAGTTAGACCAAACTCTTGAGCACCTCGGCTATTATTGTACAAATCTTCTAATCGTTGGGGCGTATAAACATTATTAGCCATAGTTATATTCTCAGTGATCCCTGTGTTTTGTACTGGGGTTTCTTCGATTTCTTCAAAAGTTTCTACTGCACCTGTAGCAGGATCTTGAGTTGACTGAATAATTTCAGAAATCGGAGTGGTGTATGTTTCTAAATTTTGTGCAAGATTTTGTGCTAAAGGGTATTGAAGTTGTTCGTTTTGATCGATAACCTGTAAAGCTAGATCAAACGGATTAAAATCTGCTCCAGCAGCTGTAAGATCTGCATTAAACCGATCAGCATGGTATTGTTGATTATGGGAAATTAGCTGTCCAATAGCTATGTCGTAAGGTATTTTTGCGTAGGTTGCTGTTGATAAATATCCATACAGTGCTTCAGGATCTGTTAAATCAAAGTATCGATTAGGTAAGTTTTTTACAGCTTCAGCTTTACCTTCCCCGCTATAAATACCATAACCCCCCATACCCATTCTCATAATAATTTCAGGAAGCGAGTTACCACTTAATACTCGCATAGGGTCTGGATTACCGTGTGCGGCCATTCCGGGGTTGTTGTATGGATTAAACTCCATACTTCCACCCTGAACACCTACTTGAAAAGTATTTGCCGGACCTTGATATCCTTGAGGAACTAAATTTCGTTGAACATTTAGATCGGGTTGAGTCGTAACGACATAACCTTCGCCACCAGCCCCTGTTGAATCAGAATAGCTATCCGGGGCTGCGTAATTAGATGAGAAAGTAGACATTCCGAAGCTGCCTTGGCCCCGAGGTGTCCAAACCCCTGCGTTCTCTTGCGCCCCTGTTCTTGGAGAACCAAAACCTAACTGAGCTGCGATAGCATCTTTATCACCTCGAAGTGCAATTCCCGCATAAATATCTGGATTAATACCCGATTCTTCTAATCGAGTATACAGGTTTTCCATAGTTAGTTGATTCTCAGCTCTTAGTTCCATAGTTGCTTGTAGAGCTTTTTGTGCGTCTATGTATTCTTGAGAATCTTGAAAAACTTGGTCTAATGCTGTTACCGTAGCCCCAGTTTCTGGGTCTATTGCTGTTTCAAATAAAAATTCAAAACCTTCGGGAGGAGGATACATTAAAGGATCGTTTAATGTGTTTTGGTAATCAGCTTCTGTAATCCCTAAGTAACCCCAAATTTGATCAGTACTAGTTACATCTCCGTTATAGATTGCAAGATTTAAATCAGCAATAGACGCATCATTTAACGCAGTATTTAATTGTTGTTCAAAAGCAGCGGCACTTGGGCCAGTCGCATTTGCAGAAACTTGCATAAGTCTATCGACTTCAGCTTGTGCCGCAGCAGCTCTTTCTTGTGGGTTAAGGCTTCCATAAATTCTTTCAAATTCTTGTTGGCCAAGTGTTTGTTCTAGGACGCCCCTACCAATATACACTAGCATGTTCATAGGGCTTTGCATAGAAGCCCATAAACGATAGGCTTGTTTTGCAGCTTCAGTTGCAGAGGACCAATTATCTAAAAGGTTGCGTACCCACTGTGGAATAGCCACTAGCCACGTCTCCTTCGCAATTCAGCGTTTCTTGCTTCCGCTTGAGCTAGGGCCGAGTTTACCGAGCCACCGTCGCGCATACTAGTTGTTAACGGCTTAATAATTCGCCGGACTGCTTCCTCATCTGCATCTTTTATTTGACCAGTAATTTTAGTATATGCGTCTTGGTTTTCTCCTAAAGTTTGACTAAGGTAAGGACTTGCCGCAATTAATCCGATTAATTCAATCGCTTGTCTTTGGGTAAGTTCTCTATTTCTAAGGTCAATAATACGTTGAGTTTTTTCAGGGTCTGTTAAAATTTCGAATATTTGTTCTTGTGTTTGACCACCTAGTTTACTTAAAACAAGATTAGCTCTTCGCCCTGTTTGTGTAAGCGGTGGAATAAAAAACCTCATTAATGTTTTTAAGAACCCTTGGGCTACTTCCTCCGGTCTAACCCTAGATGCGTCTTGAAGTAATCCTTGACGAGATACTCTGTTTTTAGTTCGTTTAAGTTCTTCTGCTAAAACTCTTAAATTGCGAGCATAAGTTTGGCCCATTTCTTTACCAAGAACGAGACCGAACGTATCGCTTAACTGTTTAGTTCCAAACTCTCCCCCGCCGACACCTTCGATAAAATTTTCTAATACGTCAAGTTTTAGTGCAGTTTTTTCAAGCATTACGACACCGTCATCAAACCCAGCTCTTCCATAATTCGCAGCTTCGATACGCTGACGTAAATTATTAGTGAAAATAGCTCGCATGGAGTTTCTTAGTTCAGGGTATTTATCGGCCATAGCGGATAATTTTCGCATCTCATCTAAAGCCCCTGTTTCTGCCAGAGTTCTAGGGTCTGCGTCTAAAAATTTTGAAATAATTTCAAAAGGTTCTTCGTTTAAATTATCTCTAAGCTCTCTTGTTAATTGAACTACACGGTTTTCAGCGTCTGTTATATTTAATTCAGCCTGTCTTGAAAAATTTTCAAAGTTTCTAAAATTTTTAATTGTCTGTTCTGGAAAAATTTCTTGAAGTTGTTCTTCTCTATCTTTTAATATCTGTCTAAACTTTTTATTTTGAGCAGATACGGATAATTCAGGGTCTAAAACTTCTTTTCTTAATTCTTGAAGAACCGCGGCCCTAACTTGTTCAGTTCTGTATCCGGGGTTTCCGTTTTTTAGATCTTCGATATCCATCATGTCAAACAGTTTTCGGACGTTTTTAGGGGTTCCTCCATATAGGGCCTTAACCATTTGAGGGTAATCTTCGCTTATAACAATGTTCCGTAAATAAGCTCCATCAATAACGTTTTCTTGAACCTCAGCTATATTTTTTAATGCGGCTGAAAGACGTTCCCTAAGCTCGGGTTTTTTAACAAGCATGACTTCAATCGCATCATCGAACTTATCTTTTAATTCATCAGCATAGTTTTTTAAAGCTCGATTAGGGCTTCTACTTAAACTTTGAATATTTATTCGAGCGTTGACGATATCTTGTAAAGTGAAAGAAGGTTTAGGTAAGAAAGCCCCTGTTTCACTTCGTTGTTGACCTTCTATAAGATTTTTAATGATGCTTTGCCCATCTTTCATAGGCATTAAATCTCTAAGCATCGCAGCTGCTTCTGCTTCATCAACGCTTTTAATTGGAGCATTAGAGCCACCTGATATAAACCTTTTAATGGTCGGCCCAATAAATTTATCAAGTTGTTTTGTTTCAATAGAAATAACTTCTTCAGAATCTAATATTTCTGCTAATTGCTCTTTAGCTTCGTTAAATTCACTATCTCTTTGTACTAACAACGAAGCACGTTTATCAGGAAAAATCGTTGAAGTTGGGACTTGTTCAGCAACTGTTTCAGTTATTTCAGCTATAGGACTATCGGCTTCAAGTACAGAAATAGCAGAACCTTCTTTAATAACTTCTTTTTGAGCAGCGACATCAGCTTCTTTCGCTTCCCTAACTAGCTTTGCATAGTGTGCTTTAAAATCGTCATAGCTAGGTAGGACACCTGCATTTTTTCCAGAGGCATTCCTCATTTCCTCGTAAAAGTTTTGTAACACGCTACCTCGGTCGAGAAGCATCTGTCGCACAGCTATTCTAGCTGGATCGGAATCTGTAGTTATCGACAGTAAATAAGACTCCATAGCTTGAAGAACTTCATCACCAGATAAATCTCCAAGAGTTTTCGTTTCAGAGTATTCTCTACCAAGTGCTTGTGCATAAGGTTTAAGAATATCATCAACTTCTTTTTTACTCATTTCGCCTAGAACTTCAGGAGATAGCTTATCTTCTGCCCGCATTTGAGCAACTCTAGCCCGTATGCGAGCTATTATGTCATCGGGAATATCGTTACCTGTAACTTTTCGAGTGATGTTTTGAACAGCTCGTAAAGCTAAATCTCCTCCGACAACACCTAAACCAGCCATCATGCCAATAAGACCTGCGTCTTCGAGCATTGTTTCCGCATCTAAATTTGGGTGAACTCCTCTATCTTTACCATACATTAGCATAAAGTATCGAGTCATAGCCGTAGGAATACCAACTGCGGCTCCTAATGCCGTATATTTCCCAGCGCCTTTAATTATTTGACCTTTTTCGGTTTCATTTTTTAAAGCGTCAAGAACAGCTTGTTCGCCTTTCTTTTCAACAGCTTTGTCTAATTTAGCCGACCCTTTTTTAAGAAGTTGACGCAAGCCAAGGGTAGCCGCTCCTCCTCCAATCAATTCGGGAGAAAGATTTCTAGCAATTTCTTCAACGGTATTTGTAAAAAATGGACCACTAATGTTTTCAGAAAGAGGTCTAAAGGTTGTGTCAGCTGAAGTAAATAACCCCGAGCCAAGCGTAGCCCGCCATGGGACTTTTTTGCCATTCGTTGCAGGACTCCGAACTAAAACACCTTTTGTTTTATCCGTAGGGTCTACATAAAAAACTTCAGCCTCTGGATCTTCGTTTTTAATTAATTCGTATACCTGTTCTTTAGTTGGGTTCGTTAAACTAAATATTGATTTAACAGCAGAGTGAGATTTTGGGGAAAGGTCGAACAAACCCGTAACAAACTCTCCATATCTTTCACCAATAGAATCACCTCGTTCTAAGTAGTACGTTGAAGTTATATCAGCTCCACGTGAGGCTGCTAGTTTTTCTTCTCTCGTTAATTCCCTAGGAACAATAGGGTCTCGTCGAGCCATTCTCTGTTCGCCGAGTAATCCAAAATCTTGAGTTTGTCGGGGAAGTCTCTGCGGAGGCGATTCTGGTGAAACTGTTTGAACAGCATATTCTTGAATATACTTAATAAAATTATCGTATTTTTCTCGATTGAATTGCGAAGACAGTGCGGTTAAATCACTCGGCATAATATTCGAACCTTGCGCTCTTAATTCAGAAACAAGTCGATCCCGAACAATTGCATCAGAACTAACACTATTTAAATAGTCTAGTTGAGCAAACTCATCGCTATCTACTCCTGTTGTATCCGCACTAAAAATTTCACCAATGGTGTAATTAGGGTTTTCTTCTGCGTCAGACGTATTAGGCAACTGGATCGACAAAAGTTCAGCCTTATAGTCTTTAAATGCGTCTGTCTCGAATATTCCGTTAGACATATATAGAAGCCTTTATTGAATTCCGAGTCTAAAAACTGGGCTTCTCGCCGCCCCTGTTCCTGTAGGTGCTGTGGAAGAACTACTAGCCCCGGACCTGTTTTCTCGGTAATTTTTAATATTATTTAATACAGCATTAAGCATGTCGCTTTTACCATAGTTTTGTTCAAACTTAGGGATAACTAACTTATATGTCCCATCTTCTTGCTCTTCATATTTAAAAAATTGATTAGCTACGTTAGTTGATGCTTTTGACAATTGATCTAAGACTTCTTGTCTAGCTAATTCATTTTCAGCATTTTTTGCAGCATCTATTGTCTTCTGATCAATTTCAACTACGGTTCTTAAATAACGCTCTAGTTCTTCTTCCTTTTCTTGCATCTTATGGATTTGGGTGTTAGTAGAACTATCGAACTGTTCAATTATTCTTGCGCCAAATTGATTTAACTGATCGTTAATATTACTTAAATCTTGAGAACTACCGTAACCAACAATTTTTAAGAAATTTGCTAAATCTTTATCAGAAAGAGTTCGACCTGTTTGTCCTTCAGTTGCCGCAGCTCGATAAGCTAGTTGCAACTGTGTTGCTAACAAACGTGCTCTAGCTGAAGCAGTTTCTCTATTCGCAGAGGTAAAATCATCGGGAAGACTAAAACCTTCGGAAGCATAGGTGTCGTTAACATTACCCCTAAAGTTTTTAAATTCAGATAAGAAAACTGCTTGTTTATCTGGGTTATTAGGGTCTTCGTAGTACGCGTCTGCAGCTCGTTTAAGAGCTAAAGAATTTTCAAGTTGTTCTGCGTTATAAATTAATTCACCTTTAGAGTTTTTACTTCTAAAGGTTTTTTCAATCATATCGTTGTCGAATAAGTATTGAACTTGTTGAAGGTTGGCGTTTATGTCGTTTGCAAAAGCCTGTATACCAGCAACAGTTGTCATAGCTCCCGGATTTTTAGCAGCTACGTTTTGATACCCTTGTATAAGTTGTAGTGTTCCAATAACCGATTTTTGAGCATCTGCGTAATCAGCCCATAAATCAGTAACTTCAGAATTAGATTCTTTAACTGCGTCTTTTAATTGTTTAGCAGTTTGTTCTGCACTCATAGGAAACCACAAATTATCCCCAGTTACTTCTTCTTCTCGTCCTCCGGGACGCATAACGAATAGTTTATTAACGGCCCTTGCGCCTTCTTGAACAGTTTTATTATATCCCATAGAAATTTCGCCGGTCGCTGCGCTATATAACGGAATACTCTGTTCTTGCGCTCTGTTTTCGGTGTTAGTGTCTGAGGTTAATATAGGGTTTAGATAAACTTCCCCTCTAGGTACAATATCTCCGGCGATATTTCTATCGTAATCCTCTCCTAAACTAATAACAAAACGATCACCTTCTACGTCATAACCGTTTCTAGTAATTTGTTTTCCAGTTCTTGGATTAATACCATAAAACATTATTGATTTTTTAGAACCAAGGTATGCCTTCGAACGTTCTCGAACCATCGCGGCCCGTTGTTCCCTAAGTTTTTCCTCAGCTTTTTGAAGATTACTAGCCTTTGTCGTTTCTGCAGTTGCTTGAGCTGTTTGTCGTCTACCGT
>Ga0208899_1000172_pt1 | contig 41405 bp, 53 predicted proteins | sample VirMetDEL_Nov_24_FD_184518 | JGI IMG/M metagenome (GOLD analysis project Ga0208899, IMG submission 184518) | Aqueous microbial communities from the Delaware River and Bay under freshwater to marine salinity gradient to study organic matter... | ecosystem: Environmental > Aquatic > Marine >... | reverse complement strand
TTTGTTGGGACTGTTGTTGAGGCAGACGGGCAGATCATTGACTTCTGTTACATTGACGCGACAGTCGGCTGGACAGCGGATTACTGGGCATAAGGATTTAAAAGGAGAAGCCAATGGCTGATTATACAAAAGCAACGGACTTTGAATCTAAAGATGGGCTTGTTTCTGGCAACCCTCTGAAGGTTGTCAAAGGCACAGAGTTGGATGACGAGTTTGATGCGATTGCAACAGCCATTGCTACCAAAGCTGACATCCACGCAGAAACCCACACTGGCACCCACACGTTCACAGGGGATGTGGACGTTACTGGCACATTGACTGCTGGTTTGATTGACGGAGGTACGTTCTAATGAGCTTAGCAGCTAACCTAACTGGGTCGCTGATTACCGGAGCGGGGCTGTACGACCAGCTTGATCGCTACGATGAGATGAAAGATCAGATGGAGGCAGGTACCACCGCCCTATCTGACAAACTTCAGCAAGACTCAGCGTTCACAGGCTTCACAGTAGGTAGTCAGTTCGGTGACTCTACGGTAGGGTCAGACGGCAGTGTCAACGTAAACCTCAACCCTACGCAAGCTAAGATGGGGGCTGACCTCACACAGTATGCTGGTGGTCTGTTCGCTAGTGCTGCTGGCGATCAAGGGCAGCGTGAGGCTGACATGTACGAGAAGATACGTGCCACCCAGCGACCTGAAGAGGAGAGGCAGTATTCTGCTCTAGAGGGTAGGCTGTTGGCGCAAGGTCGTCTAGGTGCTGGTAGCAGCGCATACGGCAGCTCTCCTGAGATGTTCGGCTTTAACAAGGCTGTAGGTGAGAGCATGAACAACGCCTCGCTACAGGCTGTTGAGCAAGCCAGAATGCAACAGATGCAGGATGCTAATATCGGGACTCAGTTCCAGAGCAACGCATTCCTGCCCACAGCACAGATGGCTAACCTCACTAACATGGGGTTCAACGGCGCTCAAATGAGCCAAGCTGGGCAGTTAGCGGGTACTAACTACGCTAGTCAGCTAGGCAGTGAAGCTCTCCGTGGAGGGTTAGGTGCTGAGAGGGTACGAGCAGACATCATGATGGGTCTGTTCAACACCGCAGGTGCGGCTGCAAGCAACAACAAGTTCGACCCAGCTAAAGATTTAGTGGGTTGGGGCTACGATAAGTTGTTTGGTGAAGGCGGCTTGTTCGGTTAATAGGGAGTAGATGATGGGAATGTTCGACTTTGGGCCAACTCAGAGGAGTGCTGGTATACAGCAAGCCTTCGACCAACTTGGTCAACAGCTAAACTTTGGCGCACAACAGGTCAACTTGAAAGACCCTGCCTCCCTACGAGCTAAAGCTCAAGAGGAAATGGACAGGAATAACCCTGCTGAAGCTCAGAAATATAACCAAATGGCTGATGCTCTGGAGCAGAAGCAGCAAGAGGGTCGTGAAGATAACATCTCACGCTCCTACCATCAGGTGAAGGGGACTCCTCAAGAGGAGCAGTTCCGTCAAGCCATGAAGGAAGCTGGACAGGGGGATATCATCCGTGGGCTGGACAACGAGGACAGGGCTGACAAGCTAGCTGACATCCAGTATGACAACGCCAAAGATACCTTCGAGAGCAAGGGCTTCCTGAAGCGCTACCAAGCTGCCGACACCCCTGAGCTGAAGAGGCAGATCATGGAAGAGGCGAAGGAGCGTGGACTCACTCAGCACATTGAGGAGTACGAGCGTAAGGAGACTGAGTTCAAGTGGAAGCAAGCTGACGAGCAGTGGACGGTTAGCCGTAGGAAGGTTCAAGAGGCGCAGGATAAGGTCGATAAGATGCAAGTCCCACCTCCCGGCCCAGCTAGAGAGGCTTTCTTCAAGTTCGCTGAGCAAGGTGGTCAGGGTGACTACGCTCGTCAGAGAGCTAAGGCCTATGATGAGTATCTGGAAACAAGGCGAACTGCTGATAGTCTGGAACTCAGACGTAAGGCTAGGCTGGACAAGGATACCATTGCAGATGCTGGCATGACCGAAGAGCAATACCAGAATGGTATCAATGCTCAAGGTGCTATAACGTGGAACGATGAAGTACTGCGTAGAGCAGCAGCTAACTCCGCTAAGCGTATCAAGACATACAAGCCAGCCACTTCTGACGATGTGGCAGATGCTAAAGCCATGCTTGAAGGCGTTATAGAGGTTGAGGGGTGGATAGATTACTCTTGGTTCGACTTTGACATAGGCAAGAAGCACGAGTTTGAAGGGCTTGGTGACATCAACATGGATGTAATGGCCGCTGACTTAGCTCAGAAGATTAAGAACTCTGATGAACCTCCCTCGCTAGTTATTCAGCAGATGATTAATGATCTTATGAAAGGCGAGGACAACCCTGACGTTAACACTAACAAGATACCACAACTCACCGAAGAGTCTGCTATGACAGCAGTGCAGCTTCACGGTATTGACAACCCTAAAGTTCTTGAGCGTATTGAGAAGGCACGGTCACTCAAGACTCCGGTGCCGTGGGTAGAAATCTATCGTGGCTTGAAACTTGGAGAAAAGAGTGAGTGAGTTCGCTGAATTAGATGCGATCATAGCTGCGGCAGAGGCTGGTGAGCCTTACCCTGAGCCTGAGAAGGAGGTAGACCTCTCTGAGCTAGACGCTCTGATAGCTTACCACGAGGAGCAGAATAGGAAGCAGGAAGAGTTCCTAGCTAACCCTAAGACTCAGGCAGCTAAGCAACTCCTACACTCTACAGCGCGTTCCGCTGCTATGGGGGTGGACTTCATTGCGAACCCTCTCCGCATGGGAGCTGAAGCTCTGCTCGACACAGACATCCCTACGTTGGCAGATACCATAGCCCCAGAGGATGAGGCTCCGCTCCCAGACGGGTTGCTCAAGAACGTCACTGAGGGGCTGGGCATGGGGGTGAGTATAGCCCCGTCAATGGTGGGTGTTGCTGGACGTAGTGGCGCTACAGTAGCTGACACTGTGTACGACCTTGCAGGGTTTGGATACAGCAAGGGTACGGAAGCTATGAGGATGGCTGAGCAGACTGCTCGTGCTAACGTAGAACTGCTGGACTCTATAGCCCTGTCCAAGCGCTCACCTGAGAAGAGAGCACAGGCGATAGCTGACGAGATTAACGTTGAAGCTAACCTGAAGAACCTCAACCGTGCAGACGCAAGGCGACAGTATAACCTAAACCTCAAAAAGAAGGTGGCTAAGGAAGCTGAAGGGAGACCTGTCAGTCCTCTCCTGAAGGATGAGGTTCCAGCCATTGAAGCAGCAAACGTTGGCAAGGTAGCGCAGCGTATGCAGATGGAGGGCTTCACACCGGAGGAAGCAATCGAAGGTATCGCTAGGAATCCTATCAAGTTCAAGAGAACTACGGAGGAGCTTAGCGAACTGAGCAAGCCTGTTGACACGCTGGGTGGGTACAAGCCTTTCAAGAAGGGGGAGTGGGTTGGTTGGTACGACCGTAACTTCCTTCCAGTGGCAGAGGTACTGCGTAAGTACATTGACCCACGGGTCGGTGCTAGGTATGAGAAGGCAATCGAAGGTGGATTGCGACAGAGTGAGCAGCTAGTAGCGCGTCACGGGGAAGCCATTGCCCCTATAGTTGAACTGGTCAACAAAGACAGAGAGCTGAAGGGTTGGATACTGGACGTAGGTGAGAAGCCTGAGCTGATGAACAAGATTCTCATCAGGGTTGGAGCCAAGACTGGTGAAGCTGGAACTAAGGCATTCACAGCCTTCATGCGTGACTCCCTTGCACAGAACAGGCAAGCACAGCAGAAGCTGTTCAAGCCTACAAGGGACGCTAAGTTTAACGAGAAGTGGTACTTCCATACTGAGAAGGGTAAGCCGAAGGACGAGTTCACTACACCTAGCTGGATGCGTATCGGCTCCAGTGATGCAGAGAAGCCTTCAGCCCTGCGTAACAAGACTCGTAAGACAGACCTCAAGAAGAAGGACATCGACAAGTACGAGAACCCCCTGCTGTCTCACATGCGCTACATGTCAGATCAACAGCAGATGCTCAACATGGCAACCGAGTTCAACGTTCGCCCTGTACTGGGGCGTAATGGCACCTCACAGCAGTTCTTCCACGAGCTAGGCAAGGGTCTGGCTAGGGGTGGAGATAAGATGCAGCAGAGGAAGGGCAAGGCAGCTGGGCAGATAATGCACAACGCCTTCATGGGGAGTCGTACAGCACCACCTAACTACATCCGAGCGTTCATGTCGCTGGCGTATGCCGGGACACTGGCACAGCTCAAGTCTGCCACATTGAACCTGCACGACCCGTTCGTAGCAGCCTTCCGTATGGGTGGGAGGAACGCCCTTAAGTCTGTAGGTAAGACTTTGAAGGGGGAGTTTGGTCAGACACTGGAAGAGATGGGGCTAGGTAATCAGGGGATAGGTGAGTATGTAAGGACATTCGGGGACACTCTGGTAGACCCAACCAAGATGGACATGGCAGCACAGTATGCTGACACGTTCACTAAGAAGGGTATGAGCTGGAGCCAGTTTGCTAGGCTAGACAGGATGGGTAAGGGGAGCGTACTACGTACTGCTGTGAACCAGATGAGGAGTAGTGCTCAGAAGGGTACTCTCGCTAAGGACTTTGCAGATGTGGCGACAGAGAGCCAGCTTCGTATTATACAACCTCACCTGAAAGCGGGTAAGAAGGTCAAGGATATGCCACAAGAGGCACGAGACATTGTGACAGACCTTGCATTCGTAGCGCTGGGTAAGCAACAGCTTATCTCATACGCTGGTCGCCCTCTGAACTACCTCAAGTTCCCTATGCTACGCCCACTGTATGCCATGACAGGCTTTGCTGTGAAGCAACAAGCCCTGCTCAGGGACATGGTTGGCAGTGCTATACGTGAGGGTGACTACGTCAAGGCCGGACGGATAGCTGCCTCGTATGTAGGCTACGCTGGACTAGGCTACGCCGTACTGGACACTGGCCGTAGTGCTGTGTTCAAAGGCGAGGATGTTACCGAAGAGGACTTCGCTATGGCTATAGTCGATCAGGTGATGGGTGCTGCACTGATGAACAAGCTAGACACTGGGTACGGCTTGACACGGTTCAAGCAAGACCCCACCGAGTACCTCATGGAGAGCTTCTTACCTCCGAAGGGCTTGGTTGGTGCCGCTGCTGATACCGTGGTGCAGGGTCTGTTCTACGCTTTTACTGGCGGTGAGGAAGGTGAGCTGTCAGATGAGCTTCTGGAACGCGCTCCTCTTATCGGTGACATCTACAAGTACCAGATCAAGGATAAAGATTAATGCCTAGAGAAAGGGATTACAGAAAAGAGTACCTGAGCTACCACGCCAGTACAAAAGCTAAAAACAAAAGGGCTAGGGCTAATGCAGCTAGAGCTAAGCTCGGCTTGAAGAAGGGAGACCCAAGAGATGCGGGTCATGTTAACCGAAGTGGGGGAAATAATGCTGCTAATATAAAACCCCAGAGTAGGTCTGAGAACAGAGCACACGGTGGACGCATTGGAAACAAAGCTGGAAAAGCCGCTGGTGGTCGTAAAAGCAAACGGTAGATAAGGATGTCAGAAGTGCCGAAAACAAATAATGATCTGAGGGAAATGGTCTACCATACGGATGCCCGTGTAACCGCTATGGAAAGCCAGATGTCTAACATTGCAGCTAACCAAGCGAAGGACTCGCAGAAGCTGGATAACCTGATTAGTGTCCTCAACCAACCCAAGAATGTGAACTATGCAGCGTGGGTGGGTGTTGGCTTGACCACGGTAGCGCTGCTCATAGGCGGCACTATCGGCATGGTGAACTATATGCGCCTCACTCAAGACCCACTTGAGAAGATCGTTGACGGTAACACCACCGATATTGATGACCTCCACGAGTTCCAGAGAGCTACGCACTACAGGTTTGGTGAGTACGAGAAGGTGGATAAGTTCCACGACAAAGAGATAGAGAGCTTGTGGGAGCATGTACGCAGGAGGGAAGATATAGACCGGGAGCACGATAAAGCTATCGCTGCCGGGAACAAATGTCTGTGATTCAGACTATTCTAGCTACCTTCCTGTTCATGGATGGCAGCATGAAAGAGATGGACAGCTACCCCCTCCGCTACCCCATACCAGTTAAGCACTGCCTAGTCGAGCCTATCCCCATACAAGAGGGGAATGTTATCAAGGTAAGGGCTAGGCACTACTGCCTGACAAAAGACGATAAGTACATCAAGTTTGATTTACCACTAAAGGAGTTCCACTCATGAGTAGACTTTCACTAGGTGATGGCGGGATGCCAGCCGGATGGGGGATGCCCTCCCCACTGTACAACTTTGAGACAGGGAAGTACGAGAATGATGGCATCGTATGGCTGAGTGACGAACGTTGCACTATGGCTGATATTGAGGCACTCAAGGACGCTCTAGGTGAGAACGTCAACATAGACGTAGCTACAGTGTTCGGAGGCAAGAGCTTCCGTGACCGCAACAAGGACTTCTACCCGTACAAGCAGAGCATAAAGCTGTGAGCCTGACGGTGGTGGCATCTATCCTGTCCACCATAGCCACTCCGATCACTAGCATACTAACTGCTAGGAACGAGAGGAAGATGGCTAAGGACAGCCTACGCGCAAAGAGTCAACTCGCTAAGTCTGAGAACCAGACAAAGGTAGAGCTAACCGATGCGGAGTGGGAGATTGCTGCTAAGAAAGAAGAGAGTTGGAAAGACGAGTATGTCACTGTAAGTATCGTCAGCGTATTCAACCTACTCATTGCGGGTGGGATATACGGTGCATTCTCACAGGACTATCGTTTATTGGAAGGGGTTGTTGGGGGAATTGAAGCACTGCATACGCTAGAGGTAGATGTTGGCTTCCTGCTAACGGCTACAGTGCTTGCTGCTATCGGGTTGAAGGTCTGGAGGGCTTAGTCCTCATCCTCTCCCTCCCACGAATCCTCTACCCACATGTCGTAGTACTGGAGGGCTAGCTCAGCTTCATAGGCTGGGTTTAGCTTGTCCTTATTGACAGCTAGTAGATACATGAGCATCCAAAAGTCTCCTCTCTCCATCTATCCTTCTCCATTCTTTTTCCATTAATCGGTAAGCGTCAACCAGTTCGTTAGCTTCTGCTAAGTCTGACCTTAAAGAGTTATTCTCCCTGTGTACTGAGTCAGCATACTTGTTTGTAAGGGCTAGGTCTTTCTCCAGTTCAGCTATGCGCTCACGCTGCAAGAGGTTCACTGCCATCACGTCTATGTCTGTTGTCTGGTCACTCATGGCTTTTGTCCTGTGTTGCCACAATAGTCGCAGGTCACGATTCGCACAGTTTTTGTTTCAATCCCCATATCACTCTCCTATAGTGCCAGTGCCTTGCGAGCAACCTTCCCCGCGCTGTGATATACGTGCCTATTGCCATCGTATGGCTCCAGCCTGCTGATTGTTTCAAGAGCCTCCCGCAGTGCCTCTACCTCTACCAGCAAACCAGCATTGATATTAGCGACCTCAACATTGGCATCAATCAGCCCCTTGTTCTCTGCCCTTTCGTCTATCCACCGCTGTGTCCAGTGGTCACGCTCTTCCTCCAGTTCCCATATGTAATCAAGCATTGCTTGCTCACATAAGTCGGTTCTTGCTGGGTACATTGTGCCATTCACTCTATAACCATTTGGCTTAGTCATATCCCACACACCCCTGAGCCACACTGCTCATCTCCGTTCTCCTCGAACACAACACCCTTGTGCTTCATAGCCTCCTTGTAAGTACAGAGGTTTAGGGGTTGTCCTCCTCGTGAACCATCAGGGTATACGGTGAACCCACGGAGTCGAGGGGCATATTTCGCCAGAGTTCTAGCGAATTGCTCCACCCCTTCTTCATTGTTGTGCTCCGTTCCCCATGCAGGTAAGTTGATGGTGCTACTGATTGCCATGTCAACATAGTCTTGGACATCAGCCTGAAACTTAATCCTCCTGTCAGCATCATTAACCAAAGAGAGAGAGGTTTCAATTTTAGTTGGGTCACAACCTGTCTCCTCGATAATTGCCTGTGCAGTTGAATCGACCACGTACTCGTACTTCCAGTTCTTAGCTCCTTGTAGATACCTACGCTTGTAAGCAACAGCAAAAAGGGGTTCAATACCAGTAGTAGTGCCAGCCAGAATACCAATCGTGCCGGTAGGGGCAATGGCTCTATAAGCAACCGGACGCGAAATGCTAAGTTTATCACAAAGGCTGTTAGCTGCTCGTTCCGATTCTTCCCTGTACACCTCCAGCCACTGTTGAAGCTCTGGAACCATCTCATATTGATACCCTCGCTTGAGGAGCCACTCGTGCATCCCCATCAATCCTAACCCTAGTCGTCTGTTCTTCTTCCTAACTTCGTATACTTTATCATACGGTAGATCAGCAGTAATTGTACCACACACCAGAAAGCCACTAGCCAGTCGTACCACTTCCCTAAACTCAGCAAGGGATTCAATACTCCCCATATTAATACTGCCAAGATTACAGACATCGCTATCATCTTCGGAGGTGACTTCAGTGCAAGCATTACGTAGTGTCTCATGTTCCTTGTCTCCAAAATTGAAGCTGAACCCCGGCTCCCCAGACTTGAGTGCTTGCCTAACATTCTCAATGAAGGTAGGGGGAAGCTGCCCATTCTGGATACGGTCGAGGAAAGCATTGTCATAGTTCAAGCTGATGTTGGTCATATCAAGCGGGGCATGGGCGTTGAAGTTCGCTTCCTTAGCGTCCTTGTACGTCAGCCCTTTGGCTATCTCCATGCTACCCCAGTCCTTAGCTTGCAGGAATGCTTCAGCGTCACCATGCTGCCAGTTCAGCGAGGCGTAGATGGCTGATCGCCTACTACCGCCCTGCATAACATTCCGTCCCAGTTCATTGATGGTGTGCATAAGAGGTATAGGGCCAGAGGCGGTTCCCCCGGTTCGTCCGAGAGGCGCACCGTGTGGACGGAACACGCTGTAGTCAATACCAATACCGCCACCAGACATAAGGCAGTCAGATGCCCTTTGAGAAAGTGCTCCCCATTCTTCACGTGTATCTTCCTCTCCTCTCAATAGGTAACAGTTGTTAAAGAAGCTGGCTTGTCGCCCAGCATAGTAGATGTACCGACCCCCCGGCATGAACTTGAAGCTACGGATAAACCCAGTGAGGGTATCCTTTGCATCTTGAGGCATCAGGTTCTCAGTGACATCATCCACAATGAGAGCAGCCTTCTCATTCCAAGTCTGAGTCTCAGAGTTAGCGTACTTCCCCCGGAAGATGTTCTCACCAAAGCTATTGCGGAACTCACTCATTGTCTTTCTTCTCCTTCTCTTCCGCAACTATGATATTAATCTTATCTTCCAGTACTGATTGCACTAAGAAGTGAGCCATACGGATTTCCTTGTAGGCATCCCACAGTCTCCACAAAAGGACGATAGATAACCCCCAACCTAGTGCCGCTATTATGTTAATTGTTTCCATCATGCTTCGCTCCAGTGTTCTTTCACTTTGTTTTGAATATGCTCAGTAGTGCCAGTTGCTTTAGCTAGGATGTCCACACCTATGCCGAGGTTTACCACTGCTGTATTTACGTACTCTGCTGGCATAACCTTGCGGTTGAACGCAGTCCAGTTGTCTCTGTACCACTGCATATTGCCATGCACCTTCTTCATGTACCAGAAGTTGAGGGCAGTGCTACCTATCAAGATTAGCCACTGTAGTATTTCCAGAATAATCAACCGTACTTCCTCCGTAGATAGTCGAGGGATACTGGCATTTCATCGAATGCCCCGTCTTTAACTTCATTAAACATCCACACGCCAGACCAGCTATCGTTAGTCTGAGCATTCAGATATGATTCATCGTGCTGGTTAAAGATACCAGCGAACAAGCCAGTCATGCGAGTACCATCTGCTCTACGAGCAAAGGCCACATCCCTATCCTGTACATGCCCCATTACGCAGGACATATGTTTCTTGTTAAGCATAAGCCTAGCACTAGAGACAGGCCTACCCATAACGCCAGAAGTGAAGTAATGGCTGTAAGCAACTCCGTCAATGACTTCCACTTCGAGGAAGGGGATAACCTCCCATCCATAGTGTAGCAGATTGAAGTCATGATACCCCAGAAGATCAGCCAGTTGAATGTTATCATCTATAGCCCTCTCTATTCGTTGCTCGTGATTACCCATAATGAACACAAGGCGAGGCTTCCAAATCTTCTCCTTGTTCTTACGTTGGCGCTTCTGCTCCTTCAGGATAGGTGCCATGAACTTGTCCATGCTATCGTTACCAGCTTTGATATCAGCAAGGTATCGTCTACCTTCCATCTGTCCTTTGCCTTTGTCGTAGGAACATAGGCTAGGCATATCCCAGTGGTCTCCGAGGTGGATGATAACATCCGGTTTATTCTTCACAGCATACTTGCCAGCCCAAGTCATATGATCGTCAGGGTGGCCGGGTGCTGCTTGTGTGTCAGGTATTACGAAATGCTTAGTCACTTGTACACACTCCTTCTATTGAATCGTTGCTTGAAGTCGTCATGATTCATATACATCTTGATGACTGTCCGATATGCTTTCTTCTCCCTCTTGGATAATTCAGCGTGTGTATACATCCACACAAGAGAGTCTAGCACTATAGCTGTCTCACTGTCGTTGTCTAACTCAATCGTTGTTTTCACGCCTTCTTCCTCGCTTCACGTTCCTCGTTAGTTTTAGTCAAGTGGCAGGGCTTGCACAGTACTTGTAGCCCATCAGCCTCACAGTACAGGCGCTCCACAAACCCCGGCAAGTCCTTGTATGTTTTCAAGCTACCTGCTGGTTCCTTGTGGTCTACCTGTACCTGAGAGTTAGGGAAGTAGCTACCGCACTCAGCACACTCATACTCGAATCGCTTCATGCCCTTCTTCTGCCTTGACGCTGCTTTCTTTACTTGGTGCTTCACTGGATACCGAGAGAAGCCAGACCTTAGCAGTCCACGTATGAACCCAAAGTATCTAGACTCTGTCCAAGTCTTACCAGCCCTTGTCCGTTCCACTCTCTTGCCCATAGACCTGCTCCTTCAGTAGTTCAAGATAATGGATGGCTTTGTTGATATCCTCCAACCCGTTCTTATGTCTGTGACGACAGACATATTTGATGACGTTGGCTTCACAGTAGGGGATATCATTCTCTAGTATGAACTCTAACGGCTGAATCCTTAGCCTCGTGTAGTGGTCTCCCCCGACTTGGCTCAAAGATGGCACTTCCTTTGAGGTACTCTTCGATGAGAAGCTCAAAGGCCTCTCTGGAGAATACGTAGCGCCTGTGATCGTCCCCGATGATGAGTTCAACTTCTTCATTGTATATCCTTACCCATATAGGGTGTCTGTCATTCTGTATCTTGAACGTAATGCTCTTTGCATTCATTGTACATCTCCTCGAAATCCTCGTAGGACATGAAGTCATACAAAGGATAGTCAAACTCGTCAACCTCCTTCACCATGCTCAACAGCCTGTACTGATCGAACATGTAGCAGTAAAGCTCGTCAGGTGCCACTACAGCGCCCTCCAACCCGTAGTGAATATAAGCCTCAGTCACCGCCTTCTTATGATCTTCTGCTGCCATGATCTTCTTCGCTGACCCAGCTCCACAACCTTTGGCTGACTGTCTGGAGAGTCCCCACTTATCTCGTGTGGATAACGCGCAGTAGGGTAGTCCTTTGATGTTGTCTGTGTTGTCACCACAGAGCATTTGATACCACAGGTGTCGCTCAGCTTGGAGTTCACTTATCCAGTATGTCTCCCTAGTTCGTGGGTTGTAGTGCCAGCCGGGGGTGTTGTTAAGGTCTTTGTCGGGGGATGATAGTACATAAGAACACTTGTCCTTATCCCCATCATTCGCAACAAAGTCCTTCCACAACTCCATGCTTACCACATCGTCAGTCTCCATGCCTTCAGCTAAGTCTGCATTCCAGACTCCCCGCAGGTAGTCCTTCATTGCATCAAAGTTCTCAGGCTTGCGAGATGTACGGTTAGCCTTGTAGTCAAAGTCAATCTCCTCACGGAAGTTACCCTTGCCTTCAATCACTAGGTGGTAGTTATCGCACTTGGTGTCCAAGAGGATTTGCTCCATCTTGTTCTTGAGCAGACGACAGCTATGCGAGACAGGTTCGCCATCACTGGCAAACCCGCAAGCATAGATCATCTGATCGCCGTCAATGATAACCTTAGAAAAGGTCATCAAGATCACCATCAGCAACGTCAGGCTCAGGTGCCGCTGGAGCCGGTTCAGGTGGTGCAGCGCTGATATCCCCACTCTCTACCTTAGCACGTATAGCCTTCATCACCTTGTACATATCGGTGGTGTAGGTAACGAACTGCTTGTAGTACTCAGGGCTACCTACCCGCGCCATCTCTGCCGCTGCCTGTTCCATCATACGCATAGCCAAGTTAGCAGCATGGCCTAGTTCGACACCGACAGAACTGTAACCACCACCACCACTAGCGGGAAGTGAACGAGTACCAGAAGGAGCACCCCCACCGGATGAAGTCTTTTCCACCTTACCCTTGATGTTCTTGTACTTTCCTTTCTGCTCATACAGGAACTCCACGCTATCCTTCCACTCAATGTGATTCAAGTCAGCTGCACTGAAGGTAGAGTACCACTCACCACCTACCTTGATGCCATTACCTTTACGTGACTTGCTCTCTACTACACCAGTTACCTTATCCATACTACTGTTCTCCGTCTTTGGAATAATATTATAACACTATACAGGCAGGGTGTCAATGCACTTCTGCCCAGTTTTGCCCAATCTTATACTCAGCGTCTAACTCGACATTGAGCTTAAGATACTTTGCAGCTGCCCTGATACTGGCACAGCCTATCTCACCTACACGTTCTGCTTGGTGTGGTTCACATTCCCATATCTCCTCATCATGGTATCGAATCAATCCGTATGCGTCTGGGAACTCAGACTTAATACGGGCATCGGCAATGAGCATAGCATACTTCATCACTATGGCACCGCCACTCTGGAACAAAGCATTCAGTTGTGAGTGCTCACTACGGACAAAGATGGGTCTACCATCCAGCCCATTGAAGTACCCACCCCTACTGCATACCGCCTTGAGGTCACGCTTAAGTTCACGTAGTGCAGTGTTACCTTCCCAGAAAGCATCAAACCATTTCTTACCTTCCGCGTCAGATACACCCAAGATATCTGCAACCTTCTTAGCTTGAGCGCCATAGGTTATGCCATACTTGAATGTCTTAGCGTGATCTCTGTCACGCAAGGCAGGTACGATTGACAGGTTCTTGGTATGCACATCACCGTCCATCAACTCTGCTGAGTACTCAGGGTCAATCTTGTAAGTGTAGTGAGCCTCAATGCAAGCCTCCAGAGAGGAAGCATCCCAGCCTACCCACACCTTGCCTTCCCTAGCACAGAACAACTCACGCATCTCTCTGCCATAGGGCGAGGATACACGAGGTACGTTAGCTATCCCTCGGTGAGTCCACCTAGCAGTGTTAGCACCGTAGGTGTCTGCATCAGAGGGGAGGCTAGCTTCACTAGTCTTGTGATTCCACTCGTATGCTTGAGGTAGCCAGCCAGTACCCTTATCACTCTGGATTACGTTCAACCTAGAGGAATAGGTGAGCCACCTAGATAAGTCCTTCACCCACGGTATGTCCATACGTAGTAGGTCAGAGCATACTTCCTTAGTCTGCTTATCAGTCAGGCGAGGGGAAGTCTTGAGTCTAGTAGTCTTGCTGTAGTTCCACATCGTAGGCTTCCACCCCAGCTCCAATAGGTAGTTCTTGAGCTGAGTCTGGTTGGTCAGACTTGGCACCTGATGGGTTACTAGCGGGCTTTTCAGTGGTAGCATGTAACAGATACCCCTCTTCCCTCTAGGCCGCACCCAGTTGGGAACTTCAGGGTCTACCTCATAGTCATACTTAGCAAGGTAGTTTAACAAGTGAAACGATAGAGTGCCATCCTTCTTGAACTGTACCTTCGGTGGGTGGTGTAGCTTCCCTTCCGGTATAGGTAGCTCAGGGATATCCCTCAGGATATCTTCAGCCAGCATACTCATCTGTGTTTTTAGAGCATGAACCAACTTAGCAGCCTTCTCTGTGTCAAAGCGTACACGCTTCTGTACTTGCTGTTCACACAGGTAAGCCACCCTAGTCTCTACGTCAAGAGCCTTACGCCACTTGTGAGTGCCAGCCATAGCTATTAGCTTAGCTAGTATTTGGTTAGTCAGCTTCAGGTCTTGGTAGCAGTAGTCAGATATCACCTCCAAAGTATCTTTGTCATAATCTACCTTACCCTTCTTGTCCTCTATCTTGAAGTACTTGAGCATGTTCTCCATGCTGTAGCTAGACAGTTCAGGTAGTAGCATCTTAGCCAAGAGCATACCATCGTAGTGCTTAACACCTTTCCTAGCATTAATGTCTACACCCCATATCTCCTCCAAGCGAGGGGCATCAAACCTAGAACCATTCCAAGTCCATATCTCGCTATCCGGTGGTAGGGTATCATACCAGTATTGCAAGGCCTCACCGGAAACAGTCCCACGCTTGAAGCCTTCACCCCTACGGAAGATACCTACGTACCGGATTTCTTTCCAGTCGAGAGTTGTCTCAATGTCAAGTATCCATGATTGCGTCATCTAGCTCTCCTTCATCATCCAGTGAGGGTAGCTCGACACTGTGCATACGTCCAGTAGTTGCCTCATACTTGAGGTAGTCGGCTATGCCAGTGAATCCATACACCCTGTTCTTAAGTACACGACAGATACTAAAGTCCCTGTCGTCCCCTTGCTGGTCACGCTCCAGTCCAATCACTGTCCAGCTAAGCTGTTCCAGCGCAGCACTACCACGCAGGTCAGTAAGCTCTACCTCACCACCCTTAGCAAAGCTCTTGTCTCCACTGGTACGGCGAAGGTGAACAATCTGTATCAACCCTACCCCTGTCTCCACTACCATCTTGGCTAGGTTAGTCATGAGTGTGTCGATAGCCTTACGTTCGTTCTGTGTATCCGTAGCACTAATCACCATGCTAAGGTGGTCGAGTACAATGAAGTCAACAGCCTTGCTCCGAGCGTAGTAGTACAGCTTGTTCATCAGGCTATCCGCTGTGATACCAGCGAAGTGCTTGTAGAAGAATGTGTTGCCATTGCCTACGCACTTGTCATAGTGTGGCTGTACATCCTCCTTCTTGTGTGCCTTGAACTTGAAAGAGTGGAAGGGTATCTGCATGTCCATAGCAATCAAGTGCTTGGCAGCGTCCTCCATCCTATCCTCTAACGCTATGTTAGCCACGCTAAGGCCTTGTTCGATCAACCCTAGTACCATCTCCCTGACCAGCGTACTCTTGCCTACACCGCTTCCTGCACACACTGTGAGTATCTCTCCCTTACGTACACCGTGCAGCTTCTCCTGCAAGCCGGGGAAGGGTACAGTGTAGCCTTCAGGTAAGGGTACTAGCAAGTCCTCCAGCATGATGTCAACACCGTTAACAATACCTTCTGGCTCGTATTGCTGTGCCTCCTTGATAGCCTTGAGGAATACGCCCTTCTGACCTGACACATGTAAGTCACTAGCATCAAGCTCAGTGATAACAGTTCGCACCTCAGTGATGGGAGCTAGGAAGTCTGCAATCTCAGACATAGCAGCCTCACCAGCCTTGTCGGAATCGAAGTGCAGGTATACTCTCTCGTACTGTGCAAACAAGTCAGCCTCATCAGAGATAGCCTTGCACATACTTGCACCGTTAGGTACAGACATGACATCAATGCGCTTACCATTCAACATGGTAGCAGCAGCTAGGCAATCCTCCTCACCCTCGGTTAAGAACAGGAACTTGTCAGAACTAGCTAGGTTCCTACCAAACAAGCTCTCACCTATCTTGCCCACACTAGGTCGGAAGTCTTTGGGTAGCCTACGTACCTTGTACCCTACAATCTTCTTGCCTACGTAGAACGGATAGTATACAGCGTCAGGGTCGCCTGTACTTGTGTCTACTGAATGGCGTACCCCATATTGGGAACAGATCAGGTCAGGTATCTTCCTGTCCTTACCGTTACCATACGGATATGTCTCCACTTGAGAGACTGTTAGTGTACTCACTGGCTTTACCTCTACCCCTTTGGGGAAGTTAGTCTTGCATTTAAAACAGTAACCTGTACCGTCCTTGTACACATGAAGGCCATTGCCTGTAGTGTCCCTGCCTTCAGCAGCACACTTAGGACATTGCTTCTTCATGACAACGCTCCGATCATCTCCTCTAAATCTTTAGCTGTCAGGTACACGCTCTTATCACCTACATCTAACATGATAACATCATCAGTAGTTGTAGGGTCGTAGCTTATGTCCCATCCAATCTGTTGTAGCTCTGTCTCATTCATGACCTATCTTCCCCTCGTACTCAATGAATACCATGTAGTCATCATCTGTGACTTCTTCAATGAAGGATGCTCTAATACAGGTAGGACACATATCCTCCCACTGCTTATGCTCCTCAATCCATACACTTGAGAACAGTGTATCACATGCTTTACATCTAACACTACTTGAATCTAACATAACTGTATAACTCCTGCTCTACTTAAATATTATAACACTACCTTCCACGCAAGTCAACAACTTCTCGCAAAGTATCTGTGAACCTGTCACCCAGTACATCCAACATCGTATCAAGTACAGACAGGGGATGGCTCTTAATCTGCTGCTTGATATAATCTTGATCGTATCCTAGAGGGGAGCGATCATCATCTTCCACGAAAGCCGGTGTAGGTGTAGTCCATTCTGCTGGTATCGTCTTGGATGTACGTGGTGCTGGCTCCAAAGCCTCGTACACATAGCCACCCTTACGAGAAGTACAGCGTATTGACTTACCTGTCATCTCTCGACAGATGCGTGACACATCGTTAATCAGATTGTTAACACGCTTACGGTGGCCTTGTGCTTCCATTGCATCCTCAGGCATATTCTCCTCGGTGTAACCCTTGAACTCAGCGACAGCAGCGCAGACAGTATCCAAGCCCTGCGATACTGTGCCGGCAACTTCTAGAGTATTACGCACACCTTCTTGGATGCTAGTCGAAGAAGCCAACCCATCCACCATATCAATAGCTAGTTGATAATCCATGATTATTCTCCCCATATTGAGCGAACAAGGGTATTTACGTCTGACTGTTCAGACTTAGCTACCCGGTTAATAAAATTGAGGCCAATAGCCTCCTTGACAGTTAAGTGTTGCGAGATCATACCAAGTATGGCACGAAGGTTACGTACTGAGAAGCCACATGTAATGTCTCGTGACTCGAAAGCCTTGTGACATTCCTGACTGAACTTAGCCAGACGGCGCACCTCGTGGATATCCAAGTCAGGTGCCAAAGCCGTAATCAACCTACGCTCTGCTGACTCACTAGGATAGGGTACATGTACGAACATGTCTATCCTGTTGTTCATCGCTTGGTCACTAGTGCTACGAGTGTTGTAGATATCCAACCCATCCCCGTTACCAGCTGTATTGTCAGTGAATGTAACCATCCATTCAGGGTGAGCATTAATAGTCTCGGACACTGACTCATCGTGGCTAGTAACCCTGATCTGCCTACGATCAGTTAACGGGTTAAGTGCCATCTGAGTACCAGATGTTGCGGCGAATATCTCATCGCAACACACTATAGCGGGTATGCTGATAGACTTGGTTAGGTCAGACTTATTGAAGTAAGTCTCGCCACCTGCCCTCATCTCCAGTGAACCGAATAGCTTCTGGTCATCTGTGAACTCATCGAACTCTTGACGATGGAAGGGTCGGCCAGTGAGTGCAGCGAACTGCTCAATACCGGAAGTCTTACCTGACCCAGTGTCTCCTACGAACAGTGGCTTAAGGCCAGTGACGCTAGCTATGCACAATGCTCGTATCATCTCAGTGTTTATCTCGTAAGGGTCTATTGGAGTGGGGACGGTGATAGTACTTAACGCCTCCAGCCCACGGTACTGCTTAACAGGCTGACCAAGTAAGCCTACGTCACCGAACAGCTTACCTGCATCGGTAATACGAGTTTCCACACCCTCTAAGTCTGGGTGCTCAGACCATTCAGTCGTCGAAACTGCCACAGTATCAGTGGGCAATTCATCAACCACCTCAACTTCAGCAACACCATCACCCAACTCTTTGTTTAAGATACTTTGTATCTCATCAAGGTCTAACTCATAGTCACTCATAACTAACTCCTGATTATCTTGTCTTTAACTATGTTAATAATACAATCTTCTATTTCACTTTCATCATCCAACAGTGCATACTCTGGATAGAAAGCCTTCACTGCCTTAGTACCCATACCTACACCGTAAAGCTCAACTCTGCCTTCTTGGACAATAGCTCTTGTCACATCTTTAAGGTAGTTGTAAGCATCACCGGGGTGGTGACAGCATGGTTCACCATCAGACAGGACAATGAGTATCTTACGCTTACTCGGTCGAGCTATCAACTCACGGTAAGCATACATTACATTGTCACCATCTGCATTCTGCATAAGATCACACCTTGCGAACCTATCCCGCATTACCTCCTCATTAGCAGGTTCATTCCAATCGTGTATCAGGTAGTGATAACACGTACTACGCCTCTCAGTAAAGCAAGCTATCTTAACAGGAACCTTAGCTACCTTGAGAGCCTTTGTCAAGCTAATCATACCGCAAGCCATAGTGGAAAACATACCATAGCCCATGCTGCCTGAGGCATCACCCAGTAGGTAGACATCAGCCGTAGTATCAATCCGCTCAGTACGCTTATTGAACACTCTAGGGTCTCCCATCATACCCCTTGTGAGGTGCTTAGACGTTAGTTTACCACGCTTTTGCTGGTATACCTTGCCATTCTGTGAGGCCGCTTGAAAGTACCGGCCTATACGCTGACTTACCTTAGCATTATCCTCTAGCTTCCGGTGAATAAGACCGTCCAACCCTTCTTGAAGAGGGTTCTTAGGTACACCCACTACGAAATCATCAAGGGGTATTGGCTCGTAGTTCCTACGTGAATGGTCATACTCAATGAGTGGCTTAGCTCCGTCAGGTACAGTGCCAGACTCAGTGTGATCGTGACCCATCAACTCTTTGTAGCTTACCTTTACAGCTTCACCTTCACCGTCAGAGTCTGAGTCTCCAGACTTACCACCCTTACCCGGCGCATCTCCATCACCATCTGACTCACCATCATCCTCACCATCTCCCGCTTCTCCTGATTCAGGCTTGTCAGGTTCACCTTTGCATTCCTCTGGGTCATCACCGTCAGCCTCCAGCATCTCTCTCACTATGCGAATCAGTTCTTCAGCGGGTTCAGGGTGATCTATCAACTCATTCACCCTGTCAACATACCCATCCCACTTAGCTACATCAACGTGCTTAAGGTAGTCATCAACATACTTAGCTACGTGACCCTGCCACTTAGCCCTAGCTTTGTACATGAACCCACATATCTCAGGGATAAACATGTCTGAGGGGGCAGACTTAGCAAGATACTCAGCCCCCCTCTTGCACATAGCACCTTGCATATAGTCCAGCTCTTGCCCAGCTCCACGGTATTCCCGTGTCCTAACCATCTCCTGCCAGATATCATCCAGTGCATTGATAGCACCGCCCATCTTGCTAGAGAAACTGATACCCTCACGCCGCATAGCCGCCACTAACGGGGGTTGGCTAGGGTGGTGGTGTCCGAACTCATGGTGAGCACTAGCTCTCCAGATTGTACGCTCGTGCTTACCCCACTTAGCCTTCGGACGGGGCAGATATACCTTCTTGGTTTTCATACAGGTACGGGGCTGGTCATCACCCTCAGGTAGCCAATGGACAGTACATCCAGTGGCCTTCGACAGCCTTTCCATCGCCCGACATTCACCAAGTACATCTGTAAAGAATGCACTATCCATAACAACACCTCACAATACAGGGACAAAGTATGTCCATATTACCACATCAGTAATGAACCAGCAAACTGCTACTACATATTCATCTGGCGAATTCATATCTCACCTCTCGTACATTTCAGGGAATGCCATTTCACATTGCTCAACTTCAGTATCGGTTATTGCTTCAGTCTCACACCATGATTGCTCGTATGATACGGACACCCAGACTACCAAGATATAGATCAGTACAGTGTGCATTACATGCCTCCAGTGGACTTGCCACAGTGCTTACACTTGCGGCAGTCTACCATGACTGCCTCAGTGCTGGGATACAGGCCTTCACCTCGCTTAATCTCAGACTTGATGGTGGTTCTACCATTAGTCCAGTAGTTCACGAGCCGCTTACCTGTTTGATACTCGTGCTTTTCACATCGCATACGAATCATCATCACTCTCCCATAGAATTAGTGAGCAGTTTTATGGTCATGCTCAGGACTCCAAGTCTGTCTCCAGACCAAAATATGCGAGCAGTTTAGAGACATACTCAGGTCTGGCATTCAGACTTATGCTACTTCTTCGATCATCTCGATTGCATTCTCCAATGCCGCGATCAACTCAGGATGGAAGCTCACCTTGCTTGCAGCTTCAGGGTTCTCTTCAACCACCTTGACGGCAGCATTATGCTTGGCAATCAGAGCACGTGCAGCTTTGAGGTCATCGAAACCACCCCAAATCTTTTCGGCCTTGTATTCCCAGTACATTGTGGACTGAGCAGCACCTTGCTTGGCACCCTTAACAGGGGTTAGGGATTTCTCAATGTGAGACTTGCCCTTCCAACCAGTGAAACCACCGTTCTCACCCTGAATCAGACCACCGAAATCCTCGAACCACTTGACCAAAGTCTTGCTCCCGACACCCTCACAGAGCACTTCAGCTTGGCTGTAGTCACCGTGTTGATAAGCGTGAATCAAGATGTTGACAGCGGCATTCTGGACACCGTTGCGACCCTTTTGATACCCCTTGATTGCATTGGCAACACAAGTTTTGATATCATTAGTTTTAGTATAACGCATGATTATTTCTCCTATAATAGACAATATTATGCCAACTTAACCTCAAGTGAGCATAAAGATACCTATTCTAATCCCACGGCAGCACCTCGTTTATAGACCTAGCAACCATACCTACCTTGTGTCACGGGGATATTCCACCCTCACCACTCAGCTGTCTCCAGTATTAGCCACATCATCAGCCCCACTGCGTACTCCCATAGCGTCTGAACGCTGTCGGATTAGCGTTGTACATGCGTATCAATAGCACCCGATTATAGTCTTGTCTGACTCCCAGACTTAGCAGCCGTGCAAATTGCTGGCAATCTTCAAGGTTGCCTTTCTCACTGCTAGTAGGGTATCCATACTTAGCTTTACTTGCTGGCTGTATGGAATGCCTTGCTCTTACTTAAATAGGTGGCTCCCAATTGAGAACCATTCTCATTTACCGAACGTAGTTGATACGCTTGGCAATATCCGAACACTCTTCCTCTAACAAGGCCATCGCAAGCGCCACCTTGCCTTTCGACAGCGCCACCTGAACCAGTTCTAACCGCTCCAGATTGTATGCAAGGTCTAGGCACAGCTTGCCCATAGCTTGCATTGCTTCATGGTTATCCATGTTGATACCCTCGTTTTACTTACTAGGATAGGTGACTGCCAAATGAGAAACGTTCTCGTTTGTCTCTCGTTTGTGTCGTTGTGTCCTTCTTACTTAGATAGGTGGTGTCCAAATGATAATGATTCTCATTCGCGTTATGATAGTACATTATAATATACTAATATATTAATATTCAAATGTTCTAATATATTATTATGTTGAATGATAATCATTCTCATTACCAAACAGTCACGCAGGGTCGGCTTCTCGAAACTTAATTCGCTTATAACTTTGGGGACTAATCAGTCCCCGTTGTTATTCCTTTTGGCTATTTGCTATTCAATTCCTCCCGTGCCGCCAGTGCTACCATCCTACGTTCGAGCCGCTTGTTAGGCGCGCCTATCTTTAGCATGGCCTTGCGCGCACGTGCCGCTTTCTCAGTGAACTTGGTGTATGCCTGAACGTGGGCATCGCAAGTAGTAGACTGGAGATGCTTGCGAACATTCCCCGCCTTATTAAGTACGAACTCGATACCCTGAAAACGCTCCTTCTTGGCGATACGCTCTTGCCTTGCTACATACTTTTCGCCAATAAACATGCGGCGATTGGATACAGTAATGTTCTGCTCTTTTTCAACACCACCTTTCCAGTGTGCAAGGTGCAAGCATCCCTCACTACCTTTGGCCTCCAAGTAAGTCTGACCTGTCAGACTCTCTTCCCAAACATCATCTTGCGCCGCTTCCTCGATTGCAATGTCAGACACAATGCTATCAAAGGTTATGTTGTACTTATCTTCCAGATTGCAGTGATGCTGATCTGGGTCAAAGTACTCCTTGCCAAGGATTGCCTGTACTGCCGCTTCATGAGTTTGCTTATCCATGATTGTATCTCCAAAGTAATAGGGCGAGATTGCCCTATCCCTAGATATGCAACACCCGTGCCAACTATAAATCCTTTTGAATTCAATAGCTTAGCATTTGGGGTATGTTACCGATCGCGTCATAAGGTGACAATATACGTTACCTTGTTACCATTCTTGCCGCTTACTGAGATAGGTGGCACCCAATCGCTAATGATAATCATTCGCATTGGTGTGACGCTGGGGTATGCAAGTATGTGCATAGCTGGGGTGAACGTGTAGCTTCCCACAACATGCCCTCACATCATACCTGTACAAGTGTACAGTACTGTATGGATGTACAGTGCAAGTGTTTGCATAGGGGGGGAGGGGGAAATCATTGTTCCAAATTCGCGGGCTGCCCACGAGATACAAAATAGGCCAATTTTCGATATAATTGAGCAATAATTGAGCTATTTAATTTGAAAGTAAGTGCTTGATTTAGTTAACATGTTCAACATTGCTGATTTTATGGTAAAATCGAACACGGATGAGGGGGGGAACACAAGAGAATGTAAATATTTAACAATAAAACCTAATATATAGTAGACACAGAGGAAAATATATGGTATAATATTAGTATTCTTTAGTAACTTGTTAATTTAGTTAGTTGGTTACTTGTCAGTTGTTCACCAACTGACGTTATGCTACACTCGTAGTTTAGTTAAGTCTAATCCTTCTGGGGCAAATATGACTGAAGTGAAGAAAAGGGGCAGGGGTCGTCCTCGAAAAGGGGAGATTGTTGCCAAAACGAAAGGGAAGAGAGGGAAAGTGGGCAGACCTAAAGGTGATGCTGCTATCCTGAATGAGTATAAGGCTCGTATGCTTGCCTCCCCCAAGAGTGAAGCTGTATTAGAGAGCATATTCGATGCAGCCTTGAACGATGACCACAAGAATCAAGCAGCAGCGTGGAAGATAGTGACAGATAGGATGCTCCATGTGTCCCATTTCGAGAAAGACAGGATGGGAGGGAGTGGTAGGAGCATTGAAGTTAACTTGAACTTCGACTCCGCACCCAGTGTATCCGTAGATAAGGAAGAAGCGATAGATGTGGACTTTACTCCTGTCGAGCGAGGGGAAGATGCAGCAGACTGAGAGGTTCTTCCGCTATATGCAGCGGGTAGAGAACGATCAGCTAGCAGCTGGTGATGACTCCTTCCTCGTGCATACCTCCCCGGAGGGTGGGTTGGACACGGTGGGGTATGGACACAAGTTGAATGTCCTTGAGAAGAGCATCAACACAGTGTATGGCTTCGATCTGGACACATTGACACGTGAGCAGTGTGACTACATCCTGTCTATGGACATAGAGCAGGTAGCTAGCAACTTGGCAGGTATAGTGCCAGCGTGGAAGAAGCGTTCTCAGCGCCAGCAAGAGATGCTGGTAGATATGCAGTTTAATGTGGGGAATGTCGAACGTACCTTCCCGAAGTTCTACAAAGCTGTCCTGAAGAATGACATAGAAGGGCAGAGGAAAGAGTATAAGCGCTTCTACACAGACAAGTTGGGGATTAAGCGAGAGCTGAAAAGACGTAACAGGTTCTTCTACAGCCGCTACCTGTCCCCCGAAGCCCTGCGAGAGTGGGGATGACTACACTTAACGTCAATCTACTGGATTGGCAGAAAGAAGTATGGAACCACCCCGCTATGTTCAAGGTGGTAGCTGCTGGACGGCGCTGTGGTAAGACAGAACTAGCCGCATGGCGACTCCTCATCAATGCCCTGACAGATGGCATAGAGGATATGGACGCAGCCCGCTTCTATGTGGCCCCCACCCAGAGTCAGGCTAGGGATGTCATGTGGGGTAAGCTCCATCAGCTAGGGAGTGGGGTTATTGTAAAGAGTCACATCAATAACCTCGAAATAACTCTGGCAAATGGACAGAAAATTAGCTTGAAGGGCGCAGATCGGCCTGAGACCATGCGAGGTGTGAAACTAGCTGATCTGGTTCTAGACGAATACGCTGATATGAAGCCCTACGTGCTGGAAGAGATTTTGATGCCAGCGCTTTCGGACTACAACAGTGGATATCTGATGATTGGCACCCCGATGGGGCGTAACCACTTCTACGATGAGTTCATTAAGGCCACGTTAGGCGAGGATGACGATTATGCTGGGTTCGAGTTCACCACTTATGACAACCCGTACATATCGAAGAAACTTCTGGCTAAACGAAAAGACCAAATGTCTACCCATGCGTTCAAGCAGGAGTTCGAGGCGAGTTTTGCCGCGCAGGGGTCGGAGCTGTTCAAGGAAGATTGGGTGGAGTTCTATAATGAGCGCCCACAACAGGGTCAGTGGTTTGTTGCCATTGACCTTGCAGGATTCGAGGAAGTAGGGAAGCGGAACAAGACCCGACACCTAGACTCCTCGTCCATCTGTGTCACTATGGTGGACAATGACGGAGAGTGGTGGGTTGAGGACTTCATCCACGGACGCTGGACGCTGGATGAGACCGCACGGCACATCTTCGACACGGTAGAGAAGTACAAGCCCATCAAGGTGGGAATTGAGAAGGGGATAGCCAAGCAAGCGGTGATGTCCCCTCTGAATGACGAGATGCGTAGACGGGGTAGGCACTTCATGGTGCATGACCTCACTCACGGCAACCAGAAGAAAACAGACCGTATCGTCTGGGCGCTACAGGGAAGATTTGAGAACGGGATGATACACATCCACGGAGAGAAGGACTGGAACGCTGAGTTCTGTGACCAGCTCTACCAGTTCCCAGATCGCTTAACGCATGACGATATGATTGATTCATTAGCGTACATAGACCAGTTGTCCGATCAGGCGTACTTGCACGATTACGACTTTGATGATGAGTGGGAAGTACTTGACGAGATAGCGGGATACTAGAATGGCATATAGGAAGGTTGGTGAGGCACTTGGTAAGCGTGGACGCAAGGCCATGCACGAGGCCGACAAAGCTGAGAGAGCAGCCGCGAAGAAGGCCAAGATCAAGGCTCAAGTGAAGAAGGTGGGTGCAGGTAAGACTGTCAAACCTAAGAGCGCTCAAGTACCTAAAGGTAACAAGTCCTCCGCTGTCACTGGTCAAGGCCCAGATAGCAAGGCCAACACCAACGCTCGTGCCAAAGCACAGACGCAACGGTTGAAGACGAAGAGCAGGGCGATGACAGCCGCTTCCAAGAAGGCTGCTGCTAAGAAGATTGTAGCTAAGTCTGCTACGAAGGCAGCAGCTAAGGCAGCTCTCAAGAGAGCAGGTCTGGTAGGCGCAGCAGTGACAGCTATAGACCTTGCCGGTAAGTACGGTGGAACTAACCCCCGTAAGAAGCCAGCCCCTCGGATGAAGAAAGGGAAAAAGTAAATGGATGATCTCCAAGAATCGTTAGACAGCTCAATGACTCTTGAGTCGTGGGTTGTCACTCAGTGTGACGAGTGGCGACACGCTCAAGAAGCCAACTACTTTGAGAAGTGGGATGAGTACTACCGCATTTGGCGGGGACACTGGGATGCCGCTGACGTAGAGCGTGGGAGTGAGCGAAGCAAGCTAATCTCCCCAGCAACCCAACAAGCAGTAGAGAGCAGTGCAGCAGAGCTGGAAGAAGCCACCTTCGGGCGTGGCAGTTTCTTCGATATCAAGAGTGACAAGGGGCAAGAGAGTGGCCCTACCGCCTTGATTAAGACTAAGCTAGCCGAAGAGTTCTCTAGATATGGAATCAGGAAAGACGCATCAGAAGCCATCCTCAACGCCGCCATCTTCGGAACAGGTCTGGCAGAGGTGGTTATGGACTACAAGACTGAATACAGTCCAGCCACTCAAGAGGACGAGGACGGACTTCCTGTCGTGGGTAGACGGAACGAAGAGAAAGTATGCGTCACACTACGCCCCATCAAGCCACACAATTTCCGAATTCCCGACACAGCTACAAGTATCGAAGACGCGCTGGGGGTTGGTATTGAGGAGTTTGTCGCACCCGATTACGTATATGACCTACAGGAACGGGGGATATATGACGAGACTGACTTTACCCTAGAGAGCAACATTACGGATGAGGATATAGAGGCTGACCCAACGATCAGCAACATCCCCACCAACCGTATCAAGCTACTCCGTTACTACGGCAAGGTGCCTACGCATCTGCTGGAGGACGTAGAGGGTTTCACGCCAACACAGAACCATAGCGATATGTACTACACAGAGGCTATGGTGGTGATTGCTAACGATGGTGTACTGCTCAAGGCCATCGACAACCCGTACATGATGAATGATCGCCCGATAGTGGCGTTTCAGTGGGACATAGTTCCCGGCAGGTTTTGGGGTAGGGGTGTCTGTGAGAAGGGATATAATCCCCAGAAGGCATTGGATGCGGAGCTTCGCCAACGGCGCGATGCTATGGCACTTAGTGTGGCTCCTGTAATTGGTATAGACGCGACCCGTCTGCCAACACTCGGACAGAAGCTGACCGTTTCTCCGGGTAAGCAAATCCTCACCAATGGAAATCCATCGGAAGTAATCCATCCGTTCCATATGGGTGACGTACCCCAATCTTCTTGGATGGAGACTGATAATCTTCAGAAGATGGTGCAGCAAGCTACAGGTGCTGTGGACAGTGCAGGGATAGCAGGGAATATCAACGGCGAAGCTACTGCCGCTGGTATCAGCATGTCTCTGGGAGCAATCATCAAGCGCCACAAGCGCACATTGATAAACTTCCAAGAGTGCTTCCTCATCCCATTCGTGAAGAAAGCTGCCTACCGCTACATGCAGTTTGCACCAGAGAAGTTCCCAGCACAGGACTTTGACTTCATCGTCACCTCCTCGCTGGGTATCATGGCTAGGGAGTATGAGGTGTCACAGATGACACAGCTCCTCCAGACCACTTCCCCTGAGAGTCCGTTCTACTCTGTGATACTGGAAAGCATCGTAGACAACATGAACCTGAACAACAGGGAAGAGATGATACAAGCGTTGCGTCAGGCTAAGGAGCCAGATCAAGGTGCTCAGCAGCAACAGCAGATGCAAATGAAGATGCAGATGGAACTGCACGAGTTGCAGAAGAAAGTATTAGAGGCACAAGCCAACGAGATGAATGCTCGTGCCGAGAAGTATATGGTTGAAGCCAAGATGGGGCCGTTAGATCGGCAGATCGAAATGGTGGATGCTATAGCCGAGGTCAACAACGATGCAGCGGATGACTTTGAAAAGTCTATGCGAGTCGTTGAACAAGACTTCAAAGAGAAGCTAGCTGTAGCGGAGTTTGCTCTTAAGGAGAAGACATCCCGTGAACAGATAGCTGCCCAAACTAAGCAAGGCGCACCCCAACAGGAGAATGCGAATGGTAGTCAGCAAACCGGAGTTCAACAAGGCCTTACAGGAAATCAATGACAGCTACGCAAAACTGGTAGAACGAATTGAGAAGCTAGAGAAGCAACTGGCTGAAAAGCCTGAAGCGGCTAGCAAGTGAGCCAAGAGGAACTCGAAGCACTCAACGAATTAGTCCTGCATCCAGCATGGCCCCTGTTCTTAACAGTACTGGGGAGCATGTATGGGGAATCAGGAGTTAATAACATTGAGACAGTCGAGCAATTATACGAAGCTAAAGGCAACCTCGAAGTGATGAACTTTATATCACAATTCGAGACCTACATAGAACAGGCTATGGAATAATGCTATTCGACTTCAAATGTCCTAACGGACACAAAACCGAGCACTGGGTAAAAAGCGATGTACGCACGGTAAGGTGCAAGTGCGGTACAGATGCTTCCAGATTGTCTACTGGTGGACATGCTCGACTAGACCCACTCAGCGGGGATTTCCCCGGAGCAACATTGAAGTGGGCTAAACACCATGAAAAGATGGCGAAGGTAGTACCTCAGTCATCAGACTAACCTCCACAATACTAAAGGTACGGAGTACAATATGAGTACAGACGAAGGCAACGAAGAGTTACAACTAGACGAATCCTTGATTGTCCAAGAGGAATCTACTGAAGAAGTAGAGGAAACCTCAGGGGCAGTCGCCGCACAGGAACCTGAAGAGGAAATTCCTAGCAAATACAGTGGCAAGAGCGCAGCCGAGATCATTCGGATGCACCAAGACGCTGAACGCTTGATCGGCAAACAGGGTAACGAGGTTGGCGAACTCCGAAAGATGGTGGATGACATTCTTGCATCTGCTGCTCATGCCCAACCGTCAGCACCACAAGAACCTGATGTGGACTTCTTTGAAGACCCTAAAGGTGCTATTAGCAAGACCGTCAATGATGCTCTGAAGTCAGACCCTCGACTTGCAGCCATTGAGAGACAACAGGTAGAAAATGCTGAGATGACTAAGCGCCAACAGGCTGCTCAGGAACTCAGTGCTCGACACCCTGACTACATGGAAGTAGTCCAATCTCCAGAGTTCGGGGAGTGGATAGGGAAGAGCAAGGTGAGGACGCGCATGTTTGCGGAGAGCCACACTTCATTCGACACTGATGTCGCCAATGAACTGCTCGACCAATGGAAGGAACGACAGAGTTATGTATCATCGGCACAATCGTCTGCCAAAGCTAAGAGGGGTGACAGTGTAAAAGCTGCCTCGGCTGGAAGCGGCAAAGCATCTTCAGAGACACGAGGGAAACCTACGTTGTCTAGGGAAGCTCTTATTGAACTTAAACGTAAAGACCCTGACCGATATTACGCAATGATGCCTCAAATCAAGGCAGCGTACATGGATGGTAGGGTTCAATAAACCTACTAGGAGATTAGTCTAATGACTGATTCAACATATCCCGCCACTGGCGGTTTCGTAGACAATACGTCTGCGGCTACATTCATTCCAGAGTTGTGGAGTGACGAAATTCGCGCTGCCTATAAGCAGTCTCTTGTCATGGCTAACCATGTCAAGAAGATGCCTATGACTGGCAAGAAGGGCGATACCATTAACGTTCCAGCTCCTGTCCGTGGCGATGCTCACGCGAAGGTTGAGAACCAAGCAGTAACTGTTCAGAACAACGTTGAAGGCAACGTGCAGATCGTTATCGACCAGCACTTTGAATTCTCTCGTTTGATCGAAGACATCACTGCTGTACAGGCTCTCGACTCTCTGCGTCAGTTCTACACTGATGACGCTGGTTATGGTCTGGCTAAGCAGCTGGACAGCAAGCTGTTCACTCTCGGCACTGGCTTGGGGGACGGCACTTACGCTGGCACTCCGACTGCTGCTGACTGGGTTAACTCTGCTGTTTGGTACAACGATGCTGGTACTACTGCTACTGCTTACGCAGAAGATGCTGTAGTTGCTGCTGACGTTGTTACCGATGCGTTTATCCGCACCATGATTCAACAGCTCGATGACAACGATGTACCTATGGACAGTCGTGTGATGATTGTACCGCCTGCGCTGAAGAACACCTTCCTCGGCATAGATCGGTTCAACAGCACTGACTTCACCAACGTACAAGGTGTCAAGACTGGTCAGTTCGGTGAAGTTTACGGTATCCCCGTATACGTTTCTACCAACTGCCCCGTCATTGAAGCCGCTGCCGATAACGCAGCTTCTTCTCTCGACACTCGCGGTGCTTTCCTGTTCCACAAGGATGCTTTCATCCTTTCTGAGCAGCAAGCAGTTCGTTCTCAAGTCCAGTACAAGCAGGAATGGTTGGGTACTCTGTACACCGCCGACTGCATCTACGGGGTTAAGAACTACCGCACCGAAGCTGGTGTTGTAATGGCTGTACCCGATATCGCTTAATACGCGATACCTACTTAGCCCTCCGCAAGGGGGGCTTTCAAGGATTAGAATCACAAAGGTAGTTGTAGATGACGACACCCATCAAGACTAAAACTAGCCATACAGCTTCCGCTGAGCCAACCACTCTCGATCTTATCGAAGGTGAGATGGCTGTCAACACGGCTGATCGCAAGATATTCATCCGTGATGACGTTAACACTATTGTTACGGTCTATGATGGGACTACCACAGACAGCGCAATCACAACCATTGAGGGCGATATAACCACCCTCGAAACCAACCTAGCAACCCACACCCATGTAGCGGATGACGTTACTAACCTCACCACCACCATTCAAGGTGTAGTGGACTCCACGGGGAACACCAACACAGGGACTAAAGCCTATCGCTACTGGCGTATGACTGTAGACTCTGTTGCAGCCACTGGGTTCCATCCCTCTGAGATTGTCTTGGAGAAGGGTGGTGTTCAGGTGCAGGGCGATGCTAACATGTCCATGTCGGCAGGGTCTATTGGTGGCGCTCTGGTTAACATACAGGATGAGCTATATACAGGGACTGGGGCTTACTGGGCTACAGGTACAGCACAGACAATCACTTGGGACTTCACAAACCCTGTAGCCCTGAACGGTACTCGGTTTGCCTATGTTGACACAGACGTACTCACAGGCTTCACCATCCATGCTAGTGAGGACAACTCCAACTGGGACTTAATCTGTACCCACACTGACGTAGCAAACCCCGGCACAGCAACTGCTGGAGACCTCTACCTCTTTACCAACGGTATCCTCCCTTCAGGAGCACTTACAGCAGCCTCCGGCGGTGCCAGCACAAGCATGGTTGACTATATACAAAGCGTTGACCCAGACCAAAACGGCGCACCCGGCACGGATAATGGCTTTTACGTTATCCCTCTTGATGGAGCGGGTAACGGAGGAACGTCCAGTTCGCCTGTTGCCACTCTGGCTGCCGCTCTTACCTTGTTACACCAGTATCCATCTTCAGGCTCTACCGATCTTGGCTACTGGGGAGTGTGGATAGATGGGAACTACTGGGGGCCGACTGAGACAGCAGTTCCAGATGACAACTACAGTATTGTTGGTATTGACTACCCCGTACTCCTGAGCTACTGCGATTTTTCTGCTGGCTTTACACTTTATGTAGAAAACGCCACCGTGATAATAACTGACAACATTGGCATTGATGGAAACACCACAATACAGGCTGGCCCCGGAGGCACCATAGTATTCGGCTCTGAGAGGGGCGAGATATATGGATTCCCCGGTGATGAGATTATTGCACCCACCAATTCAACAAACACTTGGAATCATTTGGGCGGTGTTTCTGCTGATACTGATATAACCGATTGTGTCAATTTCGAGGCATGGGGAAGCGGGAAGATATTTGTCGGGGAGTACGCCCCCGCCGTTGGTTACGTCAAGGCAAGGAACGGAGGTCAGGTTATCTTCGACAATCAGGTGGATTTGTTTGGGGATGAGTCTAGCTCATCGGTTGTGGTAACGCAGGGCGGCAGGGTGAGCATCTACTCAGACTGCTTTTGCCACGACTCTCCAGTCTTTGACGTTAGCGGAGGAGGCCGCGTTGATGTGCAGGGTGCCATAGACTTTGATGCAGGGGAGAACACCTCCTTACTTGGTGAGTACAATTTAAACGTATCCAGTGGTGGCGTAATCACAGGGCAAAGCGCAACGGGCCAAGCCTATGCCAACGGTATGAAGAATGTCACAGGCGGTGCATTTACTACTGACGGCAACGCTATATTTGCACCATAAGGAGAAGATGATGCCGAAACCACAGCACGTTCAAGACGCGATAGCCCTTAGGAAGAAGGCGCGGGCCGAAGAGAGGGCGGCGAAGATTGCTGAGATAGAAGCTAAAAGGGCACTGAGAAGAGCGAATAGGGGAGCATAATGGCTACCACTCCGATTAAGACAAAGGTAAGCCACACTGCCTCTACGGTTCCGACAGCGGGGCAGCTTGTAGAGTCAGAGCTGGCGATCAATACAGCCGACCAAGCAATCTACACTAGGAATGACGCTAACGCTATCGTAAAGCTGTCAGATCAAGCCCAGCTAGATGCAGCTACAGCAGACATAACCACTATTGAAGGTGATATAACCACTCTTCAAGGTGATGTAACCCTCGTTGAAGCTGATGTGTCCACTATCCAGAATGATATAGTGACCATCAACAACAACATAGGGGTGAATGGTAGACTGTTCCGCTACTGGCGATTGGTGGAGGCTACGGCAAACACCAATACAGCTAACTCTGACAACACAGCTGTTGGGTATGTAAAGCTGGACGAGATAGAGCTGATCGTTGACAATGGCACTGAGTATCAGGCAGTGCAGACATACGCAACGCTCACAGCAACATCTCAGGATGCAGGTAACTCCCCTACAGTTCTGAACGATGGGGATGTCAACCCTGTAATAGAGGGCTGTTCTTGGGATGCTGCGACAGTGGCCGACCCTTCGTTCTACATCCAGTGGGACTTCGGGATTGGCGGCGAACGTAGGCTTGTCGGGATTCGACAGTACGCTGCCAGCGGTACAGGTAACTTCATGGGGACTTTCGGTTCCTTCGTGATCGAGGCCAGTGACGATGCTATCGTATGGGATAGGTACTTCTACGTAAGCCACGACTACGATACTACAACCAAGCGCCTCCCGCCTGTCGGCTCTAATGAGTGGACAGATTACTCATACTTCCGCGACTCAGATGTCGCTAACGGGATAACTACCGATGGTAACGTTACTAAAATTGAAATTGTCACATCTCTGCCAGTCACTCCTGACCCCTATACGCTATATTTCTGCACTACTTAAGAGGCTCTGGGATTGTATGCCAAGTATCTACATAGGTTCAACTGAAATCACTAGCGGTAACTGTATCAACGTAGGGGAGACAGAGATACAGTGTGTAAACCACGGAGAGGACGAGATATGGACAGCAGGTTGCCCTCTGCCCGCTCTAGATCAACCGCTTGCCGACTACAGCATCTCTGGTGCTGCTAACGAGTGGGACGGTGAGTGCGCTATGGTGTCTAAGGGTTGGATTAAAGCCAACACAGGGGTGCCTACATTCAACACCACCACTGCCGACTTCACCCGTACACCAGACCTGACGTACTACTTCGATAGCCTCCCTGCCCACAGCACTTGGACAGTGGGTCAGACAATCCATATGCGGTTGACGTACAACGCATCAGTTAACGACTTTCGTCTGAGAATCAGACTTGATGATAAGGTAGGCAACCAGCTTGGCTTTGACTCTACCACTTGGGTGAACAACCCGCTAATCATTGACCACACAATCACTGCTACTGACGTAACCAATGGAGGTTTCCGGTTCTACATCTACTCTGGAACTCCCGGCACAGGCACAGTAGAAGTATCCGATATCAGTATATACCTTACCTAAAGAGGCAGAAATATGACAAGCATTATAGGAACAGAAAGCAGCTACGTTGACGGACGGCTCAAGCGCCTCCTAGAGAACAGGTTCACAGCAGTAGAAGATAGCGTAACAGCAGCGACACAAGGGGGTGCTCTTGCTTACCTGCCTGACGAGCTGAACATCAGCGCTAGCTACGATGTGTCCACATGGGCTGAGTTCTTAGCCGCTAAGACTGACATTAACAATGGCAATGGTTCTCCGTGGCCTCGTCCAAGTCGCATCAACTTGCTTGCAGACATCACAGTAGAGGCCAATGTTAACTTCGCCTACCCAGTCTACATAACCTGCCCCAACCAGTCAGCGTTTATGCTCTCAGGTGACGGTCAGTACTTCATCGACTTCGACAATCAATGCTCTAACTGGATTGATGAGATTGACCTTGCCTCGTGCAGAGTTTGGGTTGATAGCGGAACCAAGCTAACCGTTATCGGCGGCATGACTGACATATCAAACGATGGCGCAGCGGCGAGTACAACCTACGATTACCCTCACTTCTGGGTGAGCGATCAAGCGAGTCTCTTCTTGCTTCACGGTATTAGCAACCAGTACACTCTAGGCCACCTGAAGGTCTACACTGGCGGTACTGCTGATATATGGGGTGACATCTACATCCGAACAGAAGCCGGTACTCCAGCTATCTACCACGGAGCTACTACAAGTGACGGGGATGCTGGTAGGATTACCATCTACGGTACTCTGAGAGCGTGGGTCGGGGCTACTACAGACCCAGTTATCGAGTGTGACCCTAACTCCTCCGGTCTTATAGATATCTTCGGGGATATCCAAACTAGCACTACAGTACCGGATGTTGTTGTATCGAACACTAGCGCCTGTACTGTCCGTATTCATGGCGTTATCGAAGGTGTCGGAGCAACTGCCGAGACTGATAACGGCAACATGGCTACAGGCGAAGGTCTGAACGTCTTAGGTGGTCACACAGTGCTAGGCCATGCCTTCGTAACAGATGGGGCTACTACAACTACTTGTTGGACAAAGGGTGGTCACTACCACTGTGACACCTCATCTAACAACGTAACCCTTACGCTCCCTGCATCTGCTAGTGCGCGGATTGGGGATAAGATTACAGTTACCTCTTCGGATGGCACTAACACCACCACCGTTGCTGTAGGTAGCGGCGAGTACATGAGTGGAGTCCTGAATGGTACTTACGCAGGACTTGATAATACGCTTACCGTGAACTTCGTATTCATGGGTGGCGTACTCGGCTGGGTGTCTGCTGGATAAGCGGGGAACTATATGTCCATATTCGATAATCCGGGTGTCCTCAATGCTATCAAGGCTTTGCAAGCTCAGCAGCAGGGAGAGGTTGGAGGCACTGGAGTAGCACCCACTAAGCGTAGTGGTATGCTGCCGGGGGACGAGGGGCCACAGCCTCGCGTCAACCCTAACAGGGCGTTGATTGAGAAGGTTCAAGCTGAGAACCCTGATATGGGGTTGTTCCCTAATGTCCGGTTTGGCGAGGATAGCCAGTTCAACGCCAACAGTGCTGACCCGTTCGAGCGTATTGCTTACATCAACGACCAGCACTACGACACTGGGAACATTCTGGCTAACACCCTCAGTAGCCCTACGCTGGGTGCTGGGATAGGTGGGCTGGGTGCTATACAGAACCCATACCAAAAGACTAGCGACTACACAGCAGATGATGTAGCCGATATTCTGATTGAGAATGGAATCAACTCCTCTGCTGATCTGAAGCAGTCCGTCAAGGGTAGTCATAACGATAACTACGCTAACCTCGGTGGCTTAGGCAACCAGCTGTACACCACTCCCGGCTCAGACTTCTACATCAAGGGTGGCAGTGGTCGGAGGGCAGACCCTACGCAGGTGCGTAATGCAGCGACAGACTCTAACTCCATAGGGCAGTACACTCTAGGTGAGCATGGGCAGTTCGAGAAGCCCGGAATGTTCGGTGGGGCAGGGGCTGAGATATTTGCTAACCTGCTGGCTCCGCTTACGTTGGGTGGTAGCGTTGTAGTTCAGAAGGCTCTCTCTGGAGCTACAGGAGATACGCTGCATACTAATGACTTCACAGACGCTGCTAAGGCTGTAGTTGGTGGTCAGCTTGGCGGGGGTGAGTTCGGTCAGGCATCCGCAGGAGAGCTGGGTAGGGCTGCGTACAACCAACGCCACAACCTAGCTACAGACAACACACCCGGACGAGGGCAGGAATACGAAGACCCTATGGGGGAGCTTGAGCGTGACGATACATCTATCGCTGGCACCATCTTTGGGGATGACTATCGTGGGCTTATCGACATAGTGAACACTAACTACGACAAGCCTATCTTGGACTACCCTAATGGCGGTGTTAAAGAGGAAGACCTCCCACACCCCCAAGATTCAGAGTACCCTAGCGAGAGTGCTGGTGGTGGCGGTGAGCCTTCAGCGGAACCTGCTCCCAAAGAGCTGGAAGCCCCCGAACCTCCGACAGTGGAAGATGCACTGGAAGAAGTGCTGGCACAGGATTCACCTTCATCGGCTGACGGCGCACCAGAGCCAGAAGAGGACGGCGGTAACGTCCCATACTACAAGGTTGAGGACGGGAAGGTATACGAGCGAGACCTAGAGACTGGTGGGTATAAGCCCTCAACTGGTAGCAGGGCAGAACAGGTAGCTTCACAAGGGGATGGGGTATACAACGACAACGGACAGCCCGTAGAGGGAGAAGGGCCACTCCACGAAGAAGGGAAGGAGTGGGATTTGTCTAAGTTACCAGACTTACCAGAGGGGTATCGCTGGGAGATTGGGGACAACGGAGACCCTGTGCTTACTAAGTCTGACGGACGCAGACTTGATGAGATGCACATTGAGGATATGACTCCAGAGGATGTCGCTATCTTGAACGGAGGAGTTACTGGCGGTGGTGGTGGCCTGAGTACTGGTGGGGTTGACGCTAGCCCCGGCTCTGGCACCACAGGAACTGGCACTACAGGAACCACTGGCGATCAAGGCACCACTGACGATGGTCAGGACGGAAAGAACGATGGCCCCGGAGGAGATGGCCCCGGCGGTGACGGGCCAAGCGGAGAAGGCGAAGGAGGAGGCGGCTTCTTTGGAGGTATCGGAGGGGATGACTGGGACATGGACTGGCGTACACTCGCGCCCTCTAGGGCAGCTAACCTCTCACTGATGGACTATGTTGCAGCATTGCAGAAGGGACGATAATGAAGACATACCTAGAACTAATTAACGGTGTTCTCCGTAGAATGAGGGAAGATACTGTCTCCTCTATCTACCAAAACCAGAGTAGCACCATCATCTCTGAGTTCATCAACGATGCTAAGCGACAGGTAGAGGACTCTCACGACTGGACTGGCCTGAACACCGACATAGTTGTGCCAACTGTTGACGGAACATCAAGTTATTCCTTGACAGGAAGCCAGAACAATGCTACAATAATAGATGTAAGGGACTTAACTAATAACAGTGTTATGCGTTATGTTCCTTCAGCTTATGTCAGAAGGCAAGAACTGATTAACAACCCCGGAACTACACAACCTTCAATGTGGACAGAGGACGGGATTGACGGCAACGGTGACACTGTTGTCAAGTTCTGGCCTGTCCCTGACGGTGCCTACCAAATGTCCTTCCGAGTGACCCTCCGTACAGATGATCTAGAGGCAGAGGGTGACACGTTAGCTGTACCACACATGCCTGTTATCCACATGGCCCATGCTCTTGCAGCAGCAGAGCGAGGTGATGTAGATGGACAGGATTTGGCTATGCTTAACGGTCTAGCTAAGAAGAGTCTAGGTGATGCCATACAGTACGATATGGCTAAGCAACCTGAGAACAGCATCTGGTATCCAGTATGAAGCAAGCCAACATGCAAGTAGCAGCCCCCGGCTTTCTAGGAGTTAACTCGGAAGAATCTCCGACAGCTCTCCCAGAAGGCTGGTGCTCTATTGCAGACAATGCAGTGATTGACTCCAACGGTCGTATAGCCTCTCGTAAGGGGTATAGGATTCTTACAGCAGACAACACCGCTCTTGGTTCCGAGAAGATCAACGAGATACACGAAGCCAACTACTCGGATGGCACCTCCATGCTGTTCGCTGTAGGCAACAACAAGATATTCAGCTTCGACTCTGCTGGGGTGTTGACAGACATTACACCGGGAGCGGCTACAATCACGGCTGACATGTGGCAGATAGCCACTCTCAACGATGATACGTTCTTCTTCCAAGCAGGGCATGACCCCATTGTATATGACAAGTCAGCGGGTACATGTACGCTGGTCTCTGCTCACGTAAGCTATTCTGGCACCGTCCCACAAGCCGACTGCGTTGTATCAGCGTATGGTAGGGTGTGGACTGGGGGTGTCTCTGGCTCTGCTGCTGTCCTCCAGTGGTCAGACCTCCTTATCGGGGCCGCATGGACTGGTGGTTCTAGCGGTCAGTTGGACTTGACAAACCTATGGCCTACTGGGAACGATGAGATTATCGCTCTGGCTGCACACAATGCCGCGATCATAGTGTTCGGTAGGAACAACATCCTGCTGTTCGGTTCTAGCGCCGTAGACGGTCAGCTAGGCGACCCCAACACAGACATCTTCCTGAACGACACTGTAGCCCACATCGGCTGCATCTCCAAGTATGGAGCCACGGCTGTAGGTAGCGACCTGTGGTTCATAGACGATACAGGGGTACGCTCACTGGGTCGTACCATCCAAGAGAAGAGTGTCCCCATCGGTGACATTACCGCTAATGTACGTAGCCAGTTCAAGACAGAGATTAGGCTGGAGACCAACCGTCCTCGCCTAGTATATGATGCTGACAACGCATTCGTCCTCTGTATCCTTGAGGGCTTGCCGCATGTCTACGTATTCGATGCACGAGGCCTGATGGAGAATGGGGCTGCTCGTACTACCATGTGGACAGGCCTCCCATTTGCTTGCGCTAAACGCTTGGTGGATGGAACGATCTACATGGGCGATAACAACGGTATCAACAAGTATCAGGGGTACTTCGATGGTGCTGACAGTTTGGGAGAGAACGGTAGCACATTCCGTATGCGCTACTACTTCCACCCACAGACGTTTGGAGTACCTTCTAACCTGAAGATACCGAAAGAGGTTGACTTTACCATCGGGGGTGGTCTTGGCCTCACGGCTACCTGCTACTGGGGCTTCGGGTACACCTACATATTCAAAAGTCAAGTGTTTACTCTCGATTCTATCACTCCAGACTTCTACAACATAGACGAGTACAACGATACCACCGAGAGTGACCCCACAGAATACGGTTCAGGTAGCACGATAGGGCGCTACTCTATCCCTCTATCCTCCTCTGGTACAGCCCTTGTGATCGGGCTGGAAGTGAACGTAGGTGGTCAGAAGGTGAGCATACAAGAGATTAACATACAGACCAAGATCGGTAGGATGCTGTGAGTTGGAGTGAAGAAGGCAGGAGACTGCTTCGACACATTCAGACTGGCTACGTGGTCACTGAGGCTGATGTCACGGCTCATGAGGCTGCTCTCACCATAACTGAGAGTCAGATCAGTGATCTGGATAAGTACGATGTAGCCACTGCTGATGCAACCTTTGCTCCCATTAGTCACACCCATGTTGAGGCTGACATAACAGACCTTGACAAGTACTCACAGGCTGAGATTGGCGAACTAATCAACGACTTTGTTGGGCCGGGAACGGTTACAGGCGGTGTGGTTACAGATGGTGGTTCTGGTACAGTAGACATTACTGAGTGGAATGGCTGGCTGCGTGAGACAGATGATGACAACGCTATGCTAAGTGAGCACACCATCTCTGCATCCACTGGCGTAGCCCTAACAGACAATGCCCTAAACTTCATCTATGCAGACTACAACGGTGGTACTCCACAGTTCAGTGTCTATCTTGCACCTCAACGTCTGGATAGAACCCAGACTATCCTTGCGGCAGTCTACCGGGCAGGGACAGAGGTACACATTACTTCAGGTAAGTGGGCATCCAACAACCTCAGTGCTACGTATGGCACTAAGTCTGCCCTGATACACGGAATAGAAAGAGAGAGTGGTCTTGTACCCTCGGAGACTGGGACTAGGCAGGTAGCCATCACTACTGGCAATATGTGGATTGCCCTGCAAGAGTTTACTTGGGCTGCATATGACTCCAGCGTAACGAACTTCACACACTACTACTACCAAGACGGGGTTGGTGGCTGGAGTGAAGTGACCGCTACAGGGACGATTGACAACACGCAGTATGACGATGGGAGTGGCACACTAGCTACCCTCACCAACAACCGCTATGGCGTACACTGGGTGTACATTGGCCTTGACGGTGATGTATATGTCATATATGGGCAGGATGATTATCAACTGGCTGGTGCGGAAGAGGCCAGCCCTCCGGCTGAGCTTCCTCCGAACTTCAACAAGTTTCATACGTTCCTTGTTGGTAAGATCATCATCCAGAAGAATGACACTACATTCACGGATGTACAGACACCTTACACGGTTACATTCAACAGTGCAGCGGCCTCAGACCACGGTAACTTGGCTGGGTTGGCAGACGATGACCACCCACAGTATTCCAAGATAGCTGGCACAGAGCAGATCACAGGTACATGGACATTCGATAATGACTTGGTGCTTGGCTCTACCACTGCTAGCGACCGTAGGCTTGACGTAGTAGGGGATGGGGGCGTAGACGGTGCCTACTTCACCAACTACGGGAATGTTAACAACGTCCGTGGTCGGAGAGCAGGAGGCACTGAAGGCACTCCCACTAAAACACTAGATGGCGATGTGCTCCTAAATGTCAATGGCGCTGGCTACAACGATGCTGAAGTAGACTTCACTGGGGGCGCTGCTGCTGTAACCTTTGTTGCTACGGAAGACTTCGATACAGCAGGATATGGTGGGGGTGAGCTGAGACTCATTACGCACCCTAACGCTGGCACTCCCGGCCCGGTAACTAGAATGATTGTTGGGAGCGAGGGAGACTTGACGCTGTACAATGCTACCACTGTTCCTAGTGCTAGCGCCACAGATGGTGTCATCCTGTACGCAGAGGACGTATCGGCCTCTTCAGAGCTGAAGGTACGGGATGAAGCAGGTAACATAACAACCCTGTCACCTCACAACTTCTCACTAATCCCAGAAGGGCCATCAGAAGAGATGTCATGGGCTTATTACAGTGAGAAGAACGGAAGGAAGATTAACGTAGACATGCTGAAACTAGCTCGTATGGTTGAGCAGCTTACAGGTGAGCAATTAGTATATGAGGAACAAGTATAATGTCAGTATTTAAAGCAGCACCCTACAGCTACGTTGACGCTAGGATGAAAAGAGACCTCGACAACTTCGTAGAGGAGATGACGGGTCAAACTTCTCCGTCACTGGTACTTACACACCTTAACAATTAAAGCACAAGGAAACGCAATGAGCAACTTTAAAAATAGCGGTATTGGTATTGCTGGAACCCGAATGAAGCAAATGCTTGACACTGAGATCAGTCGCGCACAGCGCGGTCAGATGGTGGCGGGTGATTGGGAAACTAAAACAGCTGGCTTCACAGCAGAGGTAGGCGGGGCTTATATCTTAAGCGGTACGTTTACCATGACAGGGCCACCTAGTCCAGAGGTCGGGGATATGTTCAGGGTTATGATACCAACTGGGTCAACTATTACGTCTGATTTCACACCTATAGCCTATGGTGCTTTTGTTGGGACTGTTGTTGAGGCAGACGGGCAGATCATTGACTTCTGTTACATTGACGCGACAGTCGGCTGGACAGCGGATTACTGGGCATAAGGATTTAAAAGGAGAAGCCAATGGCTGATTATAC
>Ga0208899_1000171_pt1 | contig 41474 bp, 58 predicted proteins | sample VirMetDEL_Nov_24_FD_184518 | JGI IMG/M metagenome (GOLD analysis project Ga0208899, IMG submission 184518) | Aqueous microbial communities from the Delaware River and Bay under freshwater to marine salinity gradient to study organic matter... | ecosystem: Environmental > Aquatic > Marine >... | reverse complement strand
TTAAAATTATATCAACTGACCTAGCAGACTTATTAGAGATGATATAATGTATGTGCTAATACACAAGGAGAATTAAATGGGTACTACTACCTTTTCAGGTCCTCTTAAAGCAGGGCCAACCAAAGACACTACAGGAACCACTTTAGGAACGGATGTAAAAAACACAGGTTTTGTAATAATGGCTCAATCAGCTAGAGTAGATGTTGTAGGTGCTACTGCAACAACAACAGTTGCTACTTTGCCCCCAGGTGCTCAAGTTACTAATGTGAGTTTAAATATTTTTGAAGCAGCAGGTGCTTCTGCTGGAGCTGCAATGACTATTGGAACTTCTACAGGAGATGCTACTTTCTTAGCAAGTACAAGTCTTACTTCTATAACCAATGTTAGAAGTTCTGCCATGTCAACAGCTTCTATTAACGTAGGAACTGGCGGTGTTCAGGTGTTTGCTACATATTTCCCTGCTTCTGCTGCTACTGTTGATCTTTTAGGAGATGCTGTAGCTACGGTTGAATATATGCAACCTGTATCTGCTGGTGGTTTTTACACTATTTAAGGGGAATTTATAATGAGCTTTGCTAGTGACGTAAAAGCCTATACCTTGCCCGTAGGAACTGCTCAAGCTACTGCTATAACAGGTAGAACCAGATTACAGGGTTTGTACTATGTTCATGGCAATAGTGCTGGAGCTACTTTAACTTTTAGCGATGGAACCAGTGCAGGTGCTACAACTAGGTATACAATAGCTTCGCCTGGAGCAAGTGCTGCGGAAGACCTAACTATTCCTGATAATGGAATTTTATTTAAAAATGGTATTCACTTAGCTAATAGTAGTACCGCTGAAATTACAAGCGTTACGTTTTACTATGTTGGCGGTGGCACTTCTTGATGTAGATTATGCCTTCTAAATCAAAAGGGATGGGCATTAAAACTTCTGTAAAGTCTGGCAATTTTCGCAAGACTAAATCAGGGGCTGGAATGACTAAGAAAGGGGTGGCTGCTTATCGTAAAGCCAACCCTGGTTCTAAATTAAAAACAGCCGTTACAGGCAAGGTTAAACCTGGTTCTAAAGATGCTAAAAGACGTAAATCATTTTGTGCTAGATCCGCTGGTCAGATGAAAAAATTCCCTAAAGCAGCTAAAAACCCAAATAGCCGTTTAAGACAAGCTAGAAAAAGGTGGAAATGCTAATGGAAAAAGAAGATATACAACGAATCTTTGGCGGTGACATTAAAAGCGAGGTAGCTGTTCAAGCTAATGAGATTAACCATATTCAAAAAGACATGGACGAGATGAAAGCCGACATAGAAGAGATTAAAAAATCTCTTAGTGATATACACAAAGTTTTATCTGAAGCTAAAGGCGGTTGGAGAACTTTAATGTGGGTAGCAGGTGCTAGTAGTGCCGTGACTGCTTTTTTAATAATGATATATCAATCTTTTGGGGGTAAATAGTATGGCTATCAAAAAGTCTAAATCCAAAAGCAAGAGCCCAAGACCAACAAATCCTTCTTTATATGCTCGTGTAAAAGCTGAAGCAAAGCGTAAATTTAAAGTATATCCATCGGCTTATGCTAACGCTTGGTTGGTTAGAACCTACAAAAAGCGTGGTGGAGGTTACGCATAATGTCTTTAAAAGAGTGGTTTGGTAAAGGCTCTAAAGGAGATTGGGTAGATATTGGTGCTCCTAAGAAAAAGGGAAAGTATCAGGCTTGCGGAAGAAAGTCTGCAACAAAAAGCAAAAGGGCTTATCCTAAGTGTGTACCAAGAGCAAAAGCAGCTACTATGACTAAAGGACAAATTAAGTCTGCGGTTAAAAGAAAAAGAAGTGCAGGTAATCCAGGTGGAAAACCCACCAATGTTAAAACTATTTTGAAAAAAACAAGGAGAAAATAATGGCTGGTAGAGGAATGGGAATAGCTACTAAAGGTGGCGGTGCAGTTACAAGTGGTCCTAGAAACAAAAAATTAACAAGCACTCAAGACACAACAGGCATACCTATGTATAAAAAAGGTGGTGCGGTTAAGAAAGAAATGATGTCAAAAGGTGGTGCTGTTAAAATGATGACTAAGGGCGGTTCTGTCAAAAAAATGATGGGTGGCGGCATGATGACTAAAGGAGCTCCTGTTAAAAGAATGACCAAAGGTGGGAAAGTTATGGCTAGGAAGCCTTAATGGCTTATCTTATAAGTAACATTCCTTACACGAAAGTTTGGATTAGAAAAGAGTTTACACATGGGCATCAAAAGTATCACGGGGAGTTTGTTCACGGATTGGCAGTGGCTGTTACAACGATGCCAGACCGATGTCTTAGCTTCCAAATCATCTTTACAGGGTGTGAAACTGATGGAACCGAAGAAGAAAATGTTCACGGAGGAGCAATGTGGGCTCGTATGCCAATCACAGGACTTTGTGGGGACATCCCAATGGATGGTTTTTCGGAAAGGATGGAAACCCACCTCGCACAACCGTGGGATTGTCCGTCACACCACCACTCCATTGTATCACTCGAAAGGTGTAAACCAAGCCCTTGGCTTGCAAAAATCGCAGGAGAGTTTCACACAGCGAGATATCTCTTCACTGTGGACTACACCGAAAGCGAAATCGCAGACTGTCCTGCACAACACAAACAAAGTCACGTTATGGTGTTAACAGACGGACAATGGCAAGGCAATATGGTTGCGTTGCCTAATAACAGAGTAAGGGTTACTTCTCCTGCTTTGTGGGCTACTGGTGAAGGAGCCCCTGACTTTAGACCAAGTCAATATCTTCATTGTGCAGAGCAAGATGATAGTTATATGGATCCTGAAGAAACCTTTGATAACCTGTATAATGACGATAAACCTGAACAATAATTGGAGCTAAAATGGCTATTACAAAAAACAAAAAACCAATACCTAAAGGAAAGTTAGGAGAAGGTTTAAGAAAACTAAAGAAAAAAGCCCCTATTGTAGTAGCTAAAATGGGCTACAAGAAAAAAGGCGGTGTGGTAAGAAGAGCTAGTGGTTCTCCTTCTAGTGGAGAAAGTAAAAAAGAATACAACACCGAAGGCTTGTACTCTGACACTCCTAGTGGTAGAAAATTAAAAAGAATAGATAAAAAAGTAACTGAGTTTTTAAAAGAAAATGCTCCTGTTTTATACGAGGCTAGAGAAAAAATATTTAGAGAGCCAGATATAAAAGAATACAAAAAAAAAGGGCAAATGTTTAAACCAAAAAGAAAATAAAAAATGGCTACCTCTGCATCCACTAGTTTTGATTTATCGATTGATGATATCGTAGAAGAAGCATACGAGAGATGCGGTATGCGTGCTACTTCGGGATATCAGTTAACTTCGGCTAGGCGATCTTTAAATATTTTATTTTTAGATTGGGCAAATCGTGGACTAAATCTTTGGACAATTGAACAAGCTAGTGAATCTTTAACTAGTAATACAGGTAGCTTTACTTTAGGGACAGACACAGTTAATGTTTTATCGGCTGTGATTAGAGATTCTTCTACTGGAACAAACACGGACATCACTATTGAAAGAATTAGTAGGGAAGAATATTTAAATGTTCCGGACAAATCAACACAAGCAAGACCCTCTCAGTTTTATGTAGAAAGAACAAACACACCTACTGTTTACTTGTATCCGTCTACAGATAAAGCTTACACATTTGTGTATTATCGTATTCGCAGAATACAAGACGCAGGTGATTATACAAACACAGCAGATGTTAACTTTAGGTTTTTACCTTGTATAGTTTCGGGTTTAGCGTATCAGCTTTCTTTAAAGTTTGCTCCAGATAGGGTAACAACTTTAAAGGCTATTTATGAAGAAGATTTTGCAAGAGCTGCGTCAGAAGACAGAGATACTGCAAGTGTTTCCTTTGTCCCAGATTTGGGGTCATAGCAATGGCTTACGCTTCTGGTAAGTATTCTTACGGTTTATGCGATTACTGTGGCAGACGATATCCTTATCAGGAACTAAAGAAAAACTGGAAAGGGTTTAAGGTTTGTCCACAAGACTATGAGGTTAAAGAGCCTCAATTAGAGCCTTTAAATGTTAAAGCTGATCCAGTTGCGTTAAGACAACCTAGACCAGACAGAAACGAACCTCTTACGGTTTTTGTTGGAGCACCTGGTGATTCTGCTTTTGCTTCTAACGGTATGCAACCTGCTAATCTTGCTGAGAATTTTTCTGGACAAGCTCAACTTGGAAGGGTAACGGTGACAACAACATGACTTATGATGAACTAGTTAATAATCTTAGAAATTACACTGAAATTGATAGTAATGTTTTTACAGATTCAGTTATAAACACTTTCATAACCTTTGCTGAAAATAAGATACTCAGAGCAATAGACTTAGATATTTTTAAAAAGGAAGTCACAGCGAATATGAGTAACGGTAATCGCTTTTTAACTGCTCCTACCGACATACTTACCCATCGCTATGTAATTATTACCTCTCCAACTACTTCTGAACAAGAGTTTTTAGAACATAGAGAAACTTCTTTCTTAAAAGAATATTGGAAAAACTTTAATAATACAGGATCTCCTAAATACTATTCTGTGTTTGACTCTAACACTTTTTACATAGCACCTACCCCTAACAATAACTTTTTGACTCAATTAGGGTATATAGCTCGTCCTACTCAGTTATCAGCTTCTAACCCTACTACTTGGATTAGTAAAAATGCTCCAGAAGCATTGTTTTACGCAGTTTTGATACAGGCGTATAGTTACACAAAAGGACCTCTTGATATGCTTCAATTTTTTGAAAAGAGTTACGCTGAAGCTTTACAGGGTCTTGGAGTAGAGCAACAAGGTAGACGTAGAAGAGATGAGTATAGGGATGGAGAGCTCAGAACCAAACTCAAGGCAGAGTCCCCAGGTCCATGAGCACTGTACCTAATTTAACGGGTAAAAAAGTAGCTATAGTGGCTATGGGAAAAAGTCACGATCAATACATTTATTCTCAACTGTTTTCATACTCCGTAGATGAAGTGTGGGCAATTAACGCAATGTCTGGAATTATCTTTCACGACAGGGTGTTTATGATGGATCCTGCGAGTAGGTTTTTAGACACGGACGATGCTGGTTCTCAAACAGGTATTATGAAAAGCATTTTATTAGGAGAACATGAAGTTCCTATTTACACCTGTGAGTTAGATGAAAGGTGTAAAGGATTGGTTGAATACCCTTTAGAAGAGGTTATAAACTCTATAAAAAGCACTTACTTAAATAACACCGCAGCTTATGCTGTAGCCTTTGCTTATGCAGCTAATGTTTCTGAATTATATTTATATGGCTTGGATTATTCGTATACAAACTTTTCTCATTTTGCAGAATCAGGTAGAGCCTGTACGGAACACTTATTAGCTAAATGTTCTAATAAAGGCATGAAAGTAGTAATTTCAGGCACTTCTTCACTGCTTGATAACAACGTTAGCGAAGAGAAAAAACTGTATGGGTATCATAGATTAAAAGACCCAATGGTAATGAAGAACGAACATGGTGTGTTTAAAAAGTACAAATATTCTGAAATTAAAGATAAAATAGAAAAACCTAACATTAATAACCCTGTGGAGCCATATAAGATATAATGTTAACTTTAAAATCAGGGGATGTAATTAATCCCATAGTAAAAACAAGCAACTTTGGTGGCTTGCCAATGGAAGATTTAGCTGATCTTTGCGTAGCAGAAATTTTATCTATTTCGGAGTCATCACCTCCAGCTATAAAAGAACAAGCTAAGTTTTTTCAAGATAAATTAAGAGCAAAAATACTTGTTTATTTAAAAAAAGCTGCTAAGTCTCAAAAGGATACTTGTATCCAAACTATTTTAAATGGGGGGCATCCAGACGCAGCAGACCTTTTAAGGAGAATTTAATATGTCTTTTAGTGGCAGTTTTATGTGTACTTCGTTTAAGAAAGAACTTTTGACGGGAACACACAACTTTGGAACCTCTGGTAATACTTTTAGATTAGCTTTATACAGTAGTGGGGCTACTTTAAACGCTACTACTACGGCTTATTCAACTTCTTTTGAGGTTAGTGCTTCAGGAACTTATTCAGCAGGTGGAGCAGCTTTAACTAACGGGGGAACAGTAGGACAACCCTCTGCGGTTGGAACTACTGCCTTTACCGATTTTTCTGATGTTTCGTTCACTACAGCAACCATAGAAGCTAGGGGTGCTTTAATTTATAACGATACTGCAACGGGAAATCCATCAGTAGCTGTTTTAGACTTTGGTGCAGATAAGTCTTCTACGGCTGGAACTTTCAGTATTTTATTTCCGACACCCACTGCAACGGGTGCGATTATTAGAATTGCTTAATAGGAGAACAAAATGGCTCTTATTCAAGCAGATAGAGTTCGAGAAACTTCTTCTACCACAGGTTCTGCTGGTTTTACCTTAGTAGGAGCGGTTGATGGCTTTCAAAGATTTTCAGCAGCTATTGGTAGTGCAAACACTTGTTATTATGCAGCAACAGATGGGTCTGCTTTTGAGGTAGGTTTAGGAACTGTTTCTGCTAATACTTTAGCTAGAACAACAATTTTTGATTCTAGTCACACCTCCTCTGGAACTATTCATAGAGTAAATTTTCAGTCAGGAACAAAAGATATATTTGCTACTTATGTAGCTGACAAATCTGTTATTTTAGACACAGACGGAGATTTAACTTTAGGCACCACAGCAGACATAAGCACATTAGGCAATGTTTCAGTTGCTAAAACACTTACAATAACCTCTGGTATATCAGGAGCTTCTACTTTAAACATAAAAGGTGTTGTTTCTGCTGGTTCTACACTAGGTGTTAAAGGCAATGTTTCCTCTGAAGGTACATTAAGTGTTATCGGTGCTGTTTCTGTCGGAGCTACGTTAGGTGTAACTAATAATGCTTCTATCACGGGCACTTTTACTTTTGCTACAGCAAGTAGCACAGGTAATTTAGATGTAGCCAAGAATTTTAGTGTAATTGAAAATGTCTCTGTCGGAGGCACTTTAGGTGTAAAGAGTAATGCTTCTATTACAGGCACTTTAGCTGTAACTGATGAATTCAACTTTGCTACAGCAAATAGCACAGGTAATTTAGGGGTTGTTGGAAATGCCTCCATTGGAGGAACTCTTTTGGTAGATGGTAATTCGTTTACTTTTAATACAGCATCTACGAGCGGTACGTTAACTGTTGGGGATAATTTCTCTGCTAAATCTACTTCAAGATTTGGTGATGAAGCGATCTTTGACAGTGTTGTTTCTGTAGGAGGCACGTTTCATATTCAAGGTAACGCCTCTGCACAAGGAACATTAAATGTTAAAGGTGCTGTAACTGTTGCGGCTACTGTCGAAGGCACAGCGTTAACTGATGGTGATGGTAATTTAAGAGATATCCCTAAATCGAGAACATTTGCAGATACAACAGTTTCTGCTGCTCAAACCGATACAGGTAACTTTATATTTTTAACCTCTTCTGATCAAACAGTTGTAATTCCAACAGCATCTGGAACGTTTGATACTGGAGATATATTTAGTGTGGTTTGTGCAGGAGCATCGGCAACTATTTCTTCAAATATTACTTCAATGTTTAAAGTTGGAGAGGCTGCATCAACTGCAACAATAACTTTAGGTGCAAATAAAATAGCATCAGTTTTATTTGTTTCGGCTCAACACGCATACGTCACAGGAACTTAAATTATGACGGGAGTACATCAACTTTTAATGACTAACTTTACTGTTGATGCTGGTGGTAGTGCAGCAACAGAAATTGAGATTTTTGTTTTAGCAGGGGGAGCAGGAGGTGGAGGTGGGAACACAGGAGGTGGAGCAGGTGCAGGAGGACTAAGAATGTTTACTGCGGCGGCTACTTTAACATTAACTGCAAGCACAACTTATTCTATTGGTGTAGGTGCAGGTGGTGCTATTACAAATTTTGGAAACACAGGCGGCAACGGATTTAATTCTTTCTTCTCTTCATCAGGGGTGCATATTGTAGCAACTGGCGGTGGAGGAGGTGGAAATGCAGGAAATACTGGTGGAGGTGGCGGAGATGCTCCAAACACAGGTGGTTCTGGAGGTGGTGCTTCTGCTGATGGTTCTTCTCCAGTTGGCACAGGTGCTTCTGGAAATGCAGGTGGAAGTTTAAATGGAATTCCAGAGGGATTTGCAGGTGGTAATGGATTAGATGGCATTAGTAATCGCACAGTTGCAGGAGGTGGTGGAGGTGCTTCAGCAGCAGGTGCTGCGGCTTCTAACTCCCCTAATCCAGCTACAGGTGGGGCTGGAGGGGCAGGAAAAACTGAAACGATAACAGGTTTAGATTTAGAAATAGGCGGTGGTGGTGGTGGTGGAACTGATTGTCATTCTGGTGGTAATGCTAATTCCCGTGGAGGAACAGCAACTCATGGCGGTGGTAGAGGAGCAACAAATACCCCTTCAAAAATTGTTGGTGAAGCTGGAACAGTTAATACGGGAGGTGGTGGAGGCGGAGCGGCAGGGGATGTAAATAACGCAGATTTAAACGGTAGAGGCATGGCAGGTGGCTCTGGTTTAATAGGAATTGCTTATCCAAGTAGTTTTGCCGACATTACTTCTATTGGGGCAGGCTTAACTGTTGATAAGTCAGCAGATACTACTTTACGAACAGGTTATAAAGTTTATACGTTTACTGCTGGTAGTGGCGATATAGAATTTTAAGGAGAAAGAAAATTGGCACACTATGCAATTTTAGATTCCAATAAGGTTGTTATTCATGTAATAACAGGAAAAGATGAAAACAACACCGATTATGAACGAGATGGCAAATCATCTTGGGAAGAATGGTATCGTGATTATTTTAATGCTGCGGATTGTAAAAGAACAAGCTATAACACTCATGCTAATACTCATAGATTGGGTGGTACTCCGTTTCGTAAAAATTATGCGGGTGTAGGTTATGTCTATGATTCTAGTAGAGATGCTTTTATTGAGTCTAAACCTTTTACAAGTTGGATATTAGATGAGAATACTTGTATTTGGAAAGCTCCCATTGCATACCCTAGTGATGGTAAACAATACAATTGGAGTGAAGACACAACTTCGTGGGTAGAAGTTGTAGGATATGGTGAGTGAGCAATGGATCCCCTCACACTTTTAGCAGCAGCAAATACTGCTTTTACAGTAGTAAAAAAGGTTGCTAAAGCAGCGGATGAAGCTGATGCAGTATATCAATCCTTGTCTAAATGGGCAGGACATATTAGTGATTTGCAAGAATGGATGTCACAGGAGGAAGCTAAACCTTCTATCTTTAAAAAAATTGTATATAGTAAGTCAGAGACAGCAGCAGCTTTTGATACATTAGTAGCCAAAAGAAAAATTGAAGAGCAGGAACGTGAGATAAAAAGTATGTTTTATGTTGGGGCCTTAAATCATCTTGGCATTTCTGGGTATAAAGAATTTATTAGGCAAAGACGCTTAATAAAAGAAAAACGTAAGCGTGAGGTGTACGATCAATTACGCAGACGTAAAGCGTTCTTTTATAATACAATGATGGGGGGAGCTATAACCATCGTAGTAACTTTATTAATAAGTATGATTTATTTTTTAATAGATATGATTAAGGAAGCGAGTGGCTAATGCTTATTGTGATGGTTACTACTTTATTACTTGTTATATCTCCAAAAAGAGATGAGTTTTATTGTAGGTTAAGTTGGTTTGATAAAGGGAGGTGTATTTATCAATGTCAAAATGGCTACGAAAGGTTTACTTGGGTTGTAAATGAAACAAAGGATGGTTGTAAGTTAATGAAAAGATTTTACAAAGCATAGAGGAACTAGCTAATGTTAAATTTAATTGGAAGTTTGCTACCAGTTGGTGAAAAGTTAATTGATAAATTAATTCCAGACCCTCAGGCAAAACAAAAGGCTTTAAAAGAATTAAAACAAATGGAGCAGTCAGGTGAACTAGCAAGACTATCGGCTGATCATGCAAATACTGCAAGTGCCAGAGAGCGAGAAATGAAAATCGCTAATTCAGAATTTGCTCCAATGGTAAATAAAATCATCGTACCGTGCCTAGCCATACTAATTGTATTTTTAACATTTGGCATGATGTCGGCAATCTTATTTATGGACATTGAATCTGGTAAAAATTACGAAATATCCCTATATATTTTAGGGTTATTATCAGGAGCCTTAATGAGTTGCATAAACTACTACTTTGGCTCTAGCACTGGCTCTAAGGAGAAAAGTAAAGAGTTACAGGAAATTATGGAAAAGAAAGAACCTAAACTATGAGTGTAGATTGGGGTAATTCTAAATACTTTAAAGCTAGTGAGTTCACTTGTAGTCACACAGGCACAGAGAAGATGGATCAAAACTTTATAAACAAATTAAATAATTTGCGAGAAATATATGGTAAGCCTATGACAGTTAGTTCTGGGTATAGAGATTCAACACATCCAGTAGAAGCAATTAAGAAAGATCCTACTTCTGGGGCCCATGTTTCAGGTAAAGCTGCTGACATATTAATTGAACGAAAAAATGCTTATGAACTTTTATCTTTAGCTTTTGATGTTGGATTTACAGGAATAGGAGTTAATCAGAAAGGCGGGGCAAGGTTCTTGCACCTAGATACCATTGAAGGTTCTCCTGCAAGACCTCGCCCAACCATCTGGAGTTATTAAATGTATGGTATAGCCAGTTTTTCAGAAACACCATACGCTAGTTTTGTTGAGCCTTTACCTACGCTTGTAATACCTGACGGGGTTGCAGGTACTCTTGGGTTAGGTACGATTAACCTAGTAACAACTAACAACATCTCTGTTACGGGTGTTAGTGCTACAGGAGGAGTAGGTGTAGCGACAGTTTTACTTAATGCAAACGTAAGTATTACTGCACCTGTTGCAATAAATGGTAAAATTGGCACAGTGCTTCTTTGGGAAACTGTTGATGATGAACAAGATGCTCAATGGATTATTGTTCAAAATTAAGGAATAAGTTATGACGATACAATATACGGGAAATGATTTTAGAATTGGTCTAATTGATGTTGGTACTGAATCTGGAACCTGGGGCGGTGTTACAAACTCTAATTTAGAACAGTTTGTAAAAGTAATTGGCGGTTTTAAACAGATTACTGGTTTATCGGGTACTTCAGGTACTTTAGCAGCTCCAGCAGCTAACACAAGTGATCAAGATTTTAGACATATGTTTTTAGAACTTGCTGGTTCTTCTAGTGGAGCGTTTACATACACTGTTCCTGACTCTGAAAAAATTTATATTATTAAAAATAGTTTAGATCATACGGTAACCGTAAAAGTAAGTGGTCAAACAGGCACTACAATTCCAAAGGACAGAACAGCAATTGTTTATGTCAATGGAACGGATGCTGTGACAGCAATTGATTCTGTACCTAATTTGGCTATTGGAAGTGCTACTATAACCACAGCTTTGGGTGTACCTAGTGGTGGAACAGGTAAAAGCTCTGTTACTGCTGGGAGTATAGTCAAAGGTGCGGGAACAGGTGCTCTTGTTGAAATTGCAGGTACATCAGCAGGTCAGGTTTTAAAATGGAGTGGTAGCACTTGGGAAGCTGGAACGGATTCAGGTGGATCAGGTGGTGGAAGTGTTTCTTTAACGGCTAATGATTCAGCCACAGCAAGTGGGGTTAGTGTGGTATTAGACCCCTCAACAACTACAGGCACAGGAACAATTGGTTTATCAGGAAAAGTAGATGTTTCTGATGTTAAATCAGACTCTGTTTTACCGATTGCAAATGGTGGAACAGGAGCGGATAGTTTAAATGACGCTGGAATAATAAATAATTCTACAACCAGTGCTCAGTCAATTAACAGTGATCTTCAGCTTACGGGCACTACACAAGCTATAAATTTTGGAAGCTCAAGTAATAGGTCAATATTTTCCTCTACTGGGGGATCTGATGGTAGTTTAAAACTTAAAAATGCAGGTGTTGAAGCAATAATAATAACAGCAAGTTCTGGCGGAGGATCTGTAACAATTAGCAGACAATTACGTCCTGCCTCTAATGGAGGTTTAGATATAGGTGAGTCAGGTGCAAGTTTTAGAACTGTTTTTGCCACGGATGGTGTTAACACTTCCTCTGATAGCAGATTAAAAAACAGTATTCAAGAGTCTGATCTAGGGCTTTCGTTTGTTGAGGCTTTAACTCCCAGAAAATATAAATTAAATAAAGGCGAAGCTACTCTTATAAAAGAGGCAAAAGATGGTGAACCAGAAGAATATTCTTATGCCCCTGGTAAAAGGTTTCATTACGGCTTAATCGCACAAGAAGTAGAACAGGTTTTAGACGAGCAAGGGGTTGACAAAAACTTATTTGGAGCTTGGCATTTAGCCGATAAGGATGACCCTAACTCTAATCAATCCTTAAAATACCATGAGTTTATTTCACCTTTAATTAAAGCTGTTCAAGAATTATCTGAAAAAGTGTCAGTTTTAGAGAAAAAAGTAACTGATTTAGGGGGCTAAATGAGCTATTTTAAGCTTAGTTTAAAGCCAGGAATTGACAAGCAAAACACTGAATACGGTGCTGAAGGCGGTTGGATTGACTGCGATAATGTACGTTTTCGGTATGCTTTACCTGAAAAAGTAGGCGGTTGGACAGAGTTTGAAGATTTAACCACAGGTGGTACTTTTTTAATTGGTATGCCTAGTGATTCGCATACTTGGAATGATTTAAACGGAGCCCCTTATTTAGCAATAGGCACAGAGAAAAAGTTATATGTTAACTATGGTGGTGTTTATTATGATATCTCTCCTGAAAGGGCAACTCAGGCGGGTGTTCAGTTTATTACATTTACAGCAGGACCTAGTGTCAAGGTTCAAGATTCTAGTCATGGAGCAGTTGTAGGGGATTTTGTAACTCTTTCTAATGTAGGGTTTGTAGCAGGAAGTGCTGGAATTGACCCTACCGTGTTATCAGGAGAGTTTGAGATAACGGGTGTTTCTTCTACAGATGCTTATACTATTTTAACTACAGGAAGTGCGTCAGCTACTACAACTGTGGCAAAAGGTTCTGCTACTGCGGTTTATCAAATAAATGTGGGTTCTAATTTAAATTATCAAGATTTTGGATGGGGAACAGGTGCTTGGGGTGATGAGGAGTGGGGAGTTCCCAGAACCGCAGGAACAACAGGTGTTAACCTAGAGTCTAGGGTGTGGCAATTTGATAATTTTGGAGAAGATTTACTTTGTCAGTTGTCAAACGGACCTATATTCAGATGGGATACTAGTGAGGGTTTTTCAGGAAATCGTGCAGTTGAGGTAAGTGCTGCACCTACTGCAAGCACTTTTTCTTTAGTCTCTACTCCTGACAGGCATTTAGTAATGCTTGGAACAGAAGCTACAATACGAGATTCTTCTACACAAGACCCTATGTTTGTGCGTTTTTCTAACCAAGAAGATATTACTACTTTTGCAGAAACCGCTACTAACACAGCAGGTGGTCAAAGATTAACGGATGGAAATAGGATTATTTCGGGTATTCGATCTCGTGGACAGATATTAATTTTTACTGATACTTCCTTACATGGTATGCAGTTTATTGGTCCTCCGTTCACGTTTGGTTTTCAACAATTAGGTGCAAATTGTGGGTGTGTAGGACCTCACGCAGCAATTGATGTAAATGGTTTAGCCTTTTGGATGGGTAAAGAAGCCTTTTATGTGTATGACGGAACCGTTAAAAAGCTACCTTGCACGGTTCAAGACTACGTTTTTGATGACATAAATTTACTTAATGCGTTTAAATTTCATGTGGGTTTGAACTCACAATTTAATGAAATAACCTGGTGGTATACAAGTTCAAGTGTGGACTTTGTGGATAGACACGTTGTATATAATTATTTAGAGAATGTTTGGTCTATCGGTAGCTCAATGCCTAGAACAAGTTGGACAGATATTGGTGCTTATAATAAGCCAATTGCTACTGAGTTTTTCCCAAATAGTTCTGCAACATACACAGTAAGCACGATTAACGGTCTTTCAAACGGTAGGTTTTTAGTCTATAACCACGAAGATGGCACAGAGGCTAACGGCTCACCGATAGCAACTAGCTTACAGTCTGGTTATTTTGACATTGGCGATGGTGATGAAATGATGTTTATGTCTAGGTTTGTTCCTGACTTTAAGGATCAATCAGGTAATGTTCAGGTAAATTTATTTTTAAGAGAATATCCTGAAGCCAGTGCTACTAATAGTAGTTTGGATCCGTATATAGTTACACCAGATACTACTAAGATAGATACTAGGGCAAGAGGAAGACAAATCTCTGTTAAAATACAAAGTAGTTCTGCGGAGTCTACTTGGAGATATGGAACTTTACGGGTTGATGTTAAGCCAGATGGTAAACGATGACTAAAATTGTAAATGTTAGGTTACCTAATCCAAGTGCGGAATATGATGCAGAAAAATTTAATCAATTAATACGTTCTTTAGAGCAAATTGTATTACAGTTAAATACTGCTTATACTGTTACTGTATCTGAAGACAAAGATCAGGCTCAAACATGGTTTTTTGGAAAGTAAATGGCTAATCAATACAAAAGATTTACTGCCACGATTTCAACAGCTTCTAGCACTTTGTTAACGGTTCCAAGTGCTACAACGGCAATTGTTAAGTCTGCTCTTGTAAGTAATAGTAATTCAGCCACAGCTACTATAAGTATGAGCGTGTCTTCAACTACTACAAGTTCTGTAAAGGTAGTACCTGCTGAAGCTGTTTTACCCAGTGATTACGAAGATTTGCTCACGAACAAAGGACCAGTTGTGTTAGAGGAATTAGATACTTTAAAATTTGACACTGATCTTACTAGTTCTGACGTTATAATAAGTGTTTTGCTTGTTGACAGAAACTAGTATAATGTTTGAAAACAACACGTTCTTCTATAGCGTGCGACTTATTAAGTCTTTATTTAATCTAAGAGGATGATAATGGAAGAACAAGGGATTATGTCTCTGCCAGAGGGAAGACCACAAATAGACCCCTCCTTATTTGATACAGAGATAAAAAACATAGCCAAAAGCGATCCTAAAGCTTTTAAAAATGATCTTTTAACTAGTTTAGAAGAGATTGATCCACAAGTTGTTGCGGAGTTTAAGGCTGAATTAAGTCAGATGTCTTTGTCTGCCGAAGTGATAGATGCACTTCAAGTGATGGTAGATGAGATACTTGCTTCTCCTGAAAAATACGAAGAGATTAGAGCTAAATATTTAGCTCAAGAAGTACCGGAAGAATTATTACCAGCTATATTCGATCCAACTTTTTTTGGTGGATTAGAACTTGCTCTTAACGAATTAGAAAAAGGTTCTTCTACTTCACCAAACTTAGAAAGTTCTCCTCTTATAGCTTCTCCTATGCCAATGGCAGACGGGGGAATTGCTACGGTTGCACAAGCTATTGCCAGTATGGGTCGCAGAGGCGATACCATGCTTGCTCACATTACTCCAGAAGAAGCGGCTCTTTTACAAAGAATGGGCGGCTCTGGAACAATCAACCCCGCAACTGGTTTACCTGAGTTTTTTCTTAAAAAAATATTTAAATCTGCTAAAAGTGTACTAAAAGGTGTAGGAAAAGCGGTTAACAAACTTGCTAAAAATGATGTTGGAAGAATTGCTTTAACTATTGCTGCAAGTTATTACATGGGACCTGCTGGATTTAACATAGGTGCATCAACCTTTACTGGAGCGACTTTAACGGGAGTTCAAGCTGCTGCGGGTAGTACTTTGGTCAGCTTAGCAGCAGGAGACAGCTTAAAAGATTCTTTAAAAAGCGGTATTACCGCTGGAGTAACCGCAGGATTTGGAGATGCTTTTACTTCTGCTTTGCCTAAAGGAATTACTAATCAATACATACGAAGCGGTATTGGTGGTGCTTTAGCTGGAACAGGAGTAGGACTTGCCCGTGGTCAAAATCTTAAAGATGCTTTAAAGTCAGGTGTGGGAGGAGCAGCTCAAGGTGCTTTAAGAAATTATCTTTTAGGTGATTTTGAGGAAGGAGCCAAAAAACTTCTTCCATTTCCTGAAAGCTTTAGACCAACTGTACCTTCAGAAACCACGTTTGGAGATCCACTAGGTGATTTAGTAAAAGGCACGGGCAAGAGAATTGGTGCTGTTGGGGATTTGTTTAGTATGAAAAAGCAAGATCCTGCACCTATAGATAAAAAAGGTATTGATACAAGACCTGTGTTTAAAAAAACTGAAGATGAAACAATAAATAATTTTGTTGATAAATATGGTGCAAATAAATTTGAGGTGACAAGAATAGTAAACGAGTATAAAGATATTATTGAACAATATGATTCATTAAGAGGAAGTAGAAGTGCTGCTCTATTAGCCCCAGAAGATACGAATCGTGTATCATTGATAGAACAGGAGGCTCTCAGTAATTTTAAAAACAATCTTAGTGGTCCCTTGGCAGAAGCTCTTAAAACAGAGGTCCTTGACCAATTACCTGCACCTATTTCTAAGTTAGATAAAAGATTTGTAGATTCAAATGACCCAAGATTTCGTATCGGACCAGCATCTATAGGGAAGGCAAGCGATAGAACCCTTATTTCTGAAGATGACTCAAATTACAAAGATCCTCTTCAAAGACTTTCTAGTAAGGCACAAGATGTTTTAAAAACAGGTGCAGGGGTTGTTGCAGCTCCTTTTGCTGGAGCAGGTCAGTTTGTTCAAGATATTTATAGTGGTTATACCAGAAATCAACCTTTCCCAGAAGGCTATGCAACCTTTGGTGAAAAAATAGGTAGGAGTGCGGATGTTGCTAGTGAAAAAATAGCAGAATATCTTCCAGGGGATACAAGACGGGCAGTTTTACAAAGAAGAATAGCGGATCGAGCACAGGCTGCTTATGATAATTACGAAAACAGAATAAATAGTGATCCTAGTATTTCGCCCGCTAATAAAGAAAAATTAATAGCAGACGCTAACATTAAAAGAATAAAAGCTCAAGATATGGAGCCAGGCATGGTTAGTATGTACGGACCAGCGGCTCTTGGACTAGGTGCTTTAGCTTATGCAGGTGGAGCTTTTGGAGAAGAGGAAGAGGCTAAAGCAGAGGTTTTTGATCCATATTATACAGGTATGGATTATATACGAGATAATCCACAATTATTTGCAAGAAGGTTTAAATCATACACACCTTACTTATATGCAAAAGGCGGTATAGCACAAGAGTTCCCAAGAAAGACGGGTCCTATTAACGGACCTGGCACAGGAACCTCTGATTCTATTCCTGCAATGTTATCCGATGGTGAATTTGTAATGACGGCAAAAGCTGTTAGAAACATGGGTAATGGTAGCCGAAGAAAAGGTGCTGCTAAAATGTATAAAATGATGAAAGAACTAGAAAAGAGGACTGCTTAAATGTCTGACATAACACAACAAATTATTAGAGAAGCACCAGAGATAGAAGCTAGAAAACTAGCTTTAATGGACGATGCAGCTAGGCTTGCTCAAGATTTTAGTCCATCTTCTATTCCAGGAGAACAAGTTGCAGGACAAACCGCTGGTCAGATAGCTGCAAGAGATGCAGCTTATGGTTTAGGGGTTGGTTCTTTTGCTCCTTATCTAACAGCAGCTACAGGGCTTACTGGAGAAGCAAGAGGAGTGGGACTTGGTGCTTTAGGTCAATATGATCCTAGAATGGCTTATGGATTTATGGACCCATATCAACAAGCAGTTACAGATCAAACTATGAAAGAGTTGGATAGACAAGCACAAATTCAGGCACAAGGGGCCGCAGCTCAAGCTGTTCAAGCAGGTGCTTTTGGAGGGACACGAGAGGGTGTTCAAAGGGCAGAAACTGCAAGAAATTTACAAGATGTAAAAGCAAGGGCATTAGCTGATGCTTATTCAGGAAACTTTCAACAAGCTCAACAAGCCGCTATGAACGCATTTGAGTCTGACAAAGCAAGACAAGCCGGTATTGCTCAATTATTAGGACAAGTTGGTTCGCAATATGGACAACTTGGTCAAGCTGCTCAACAAATGACACAAGGCGATATTAGTTTCTTGAGTAATATTGGTCAGCAACAACAACTTCAAGACCAAGCTGTATTAGATGCGGCAAGAAAAACAGACACCCAACGCTTATATGCACCGTTTGAAATGGCTGGGTTTATGACAGACGTTTACAAAGGTGCTCCTTCTACTCAGATGACAACTGCTCAAAAGTCTAGCGGAGACTCTGCTAGTCCTTTACAAAATCTTGTAGGAACAGTTGGTGGAGTAGCTACTGGAATAGCCGCAGCTAATAAATCAGGAGTATTTGGATAATGAAAAGTAAAGTCTTAGAAAGAAAAATGTTTAAAAACAAAGAGCCTGAAGAGGTTGCAAATCCAGAGGACGTAGGGATTATGCAAGGCTTTATTGAAATGATTTCTTCTGAAGAAATAGATGAAAAAGACGCAGAAGAATATGAAACCAATAGAATGATGGGTAGAACTCCTGACTCTCCTGAAATTATTATGAATAATTTGCGTGGGGACATGAAGTCCGTTGATGCACGAAGAGAAGAACTTGCAGATAAAGTGGGCTATAACGTAGCTATGGAGACACCCGATGAGGTTTTAGCATTGTTGCAAGACAAATTTGCACAAGAAGATCAACAAGGTTTAGCTAGTTTAGCTCCTCAAGGTATGCCACCAGGTATGCCACCAGGTATGCCACCAGGTATGCCACCAGGTATGATGCCCGCTGGGGGACCTCCGATGTTACCTCCTGCCTTACCTCCAGAGGGTATCGCTAATTTGCCCACGCAACAAGGACCAATGCCCGCCCCCATTCCAATGAAAGATGGAGGCATCGTTCAAAATTTTAGGAACGGGTCACTTCCTAGTGGGGTGACCCCTATCGTTCAAAGAAGTAATGGCACTCCTAATAACCCAATAGGGGGAGAAATAAGTTTTGATCGACTTTCAGAACCCATGAACATTTTAGATTTACAAATTGCTCCTAGATATGGTGCTTATAAGAGAGCAATGGGGGATTCGTCAGACGTTACTCAATCTCAAATATTATCTTTACTTTCTGGTAAGTTATTTGATTTTGCTAAATCAGGGGATTTTGCGAAAGAGGCCTCTGGGTTTGTTAAAGGAATTTCTCCTGTTTTAGCTCAAGCAGCAAAAAGAGATGATGCTCTTAAATTAATGGCAATAAAGGCTGCTGAAGACTATAGTTTAGCGGGTGTTAGAGCACAAAACAAAGGTATGTTAACGGGATCAAAAAAAGCAGTGGCTGACAATATTAATGAATGGAATAAAATTAAATCAATGAAGGAGTTAAAAGAATTTAATAAAAGAGTTCCTAGTTTTTTAGTGGGTTTTAAAGATTTATATATTAAGGATGAAACACTCAAAGATAAGTTAACAGGAAAAGAAACTAGGGTAACAACCGATATTCCTGAAGATCATTTGCAACCTTTCTTGAATATGACAGGAGGAAACAGAAAAAAAGCTATAATCGAATATAATAAATTCTTTGGTAGTAATATAAGCGAGGATAAAGGGAAACTAAGTACACAACAGTTTACTGCATCTATTTTGGGACGTTCTTTTCTAGATTCTGAAGAAAAACGTCCAAGTTTAACCACTGTTACTGAAAAAGAGTTTGATCAAATATCAAGAGATCAACTGGGAGGGGATTTAGATGAGGTTACAGAAGATGTTACAGAAGATGTTACAGAAAAAGAAAACCAAACACTAGGAGGACTTTTTTACGTTCCAAAGGTAGGGTCTGTTACTGAAAAACAAATGTATCAACCTTTGAAAAAAACTAAATTGTATGATCCAACAAGAGAGGGTCTTTATACCTATGCAGAACAATTAACTGGTTTTGGCTATTTTGCGGGGATAGGTGCTAGAGTTGTTCCAGAAACGATGGGAGGAGGGGCTCCAGCAGTACAAATATTTAATAAAGCTCGTAATTTAGCACAAAAAAGTGTCCCCAACTTTATAGCAAATGTGCAAAGAATGTCTAAGGGACAAGACGTAGACTCATCAAAAGTGGGCACGGGTTCTTACATGGCTAAAGTATTTTTTGACGAAATGAAAAATATAGTTGATTTAGAGTCTGAGCTTCTTAGATCAAACGTAAATTATGAAAATGCTGTTTTACAAAACCAAGAAAGTCTTTTAAAAATAAGAGAAGGTTTACTTGATATTTTAAAAGATGCAAAAAAAGTTGAAGAAGCAAAGTTGGAAAAAAGACGTGTTGTAACAAATTATAAACCAGATGATTATGCAACTGCAAAAGCAAATTTAACAGCAGTTGAAAACGCTCTCTCTTATTTAAATGTTCCTCCTATGGTTCGCACAAAAGAAGATTACAATAAGGTTCCTTTTGGTTCTCCTTATATTTTAGGTAGTGAAGGCAATAGACCAAGACAAACAATAACTAAGGCTCCTACTTTTGGTATCCAATATAACCCAAAGAAAAAAGATAAAAAAATAGGGGGCTTTCCAACAGGGTATGTAGGTGTGCCTAATAATGACTTTAATATTTTTAAACAAGCATTAAGAAAAAAGTATAGAGGAGCTTCTTATGTACCTGAGTTTCCTGTACTCTTTCAATTAATTGGTGGGCCCAGAGATGGAGAAACTTTTGAACAAACCATAAAGGATTTAACTAAGTAAATGAAAGAGTACGCTGAAGACGATTTTAAAAGTTTTGAGTCCCCTGAAATTTTTACAACTAAGGGGGAATACGATATAAGTCCTGGTCCTTTGGACTATGGTTTATCTGTGGTTAAAGGGGCTACAAAGGGAGCACTTGAGAGCGTTCCTTTTACTACAGCGGGTCTTTTAAGTTTAAACGCAGGTTTGGCTTTTGCTCCCGCTGCTGGTCCCCTTGCTCCCATAGTTCCTTTAGCTAGTCTTGGCTTGGGTTTATATGGTGGCTCTTTTCTTGAAGATGACTATAAAGAGTTATTAAAAGAATATGGTCCAGAAGGTCTTATGGATTTTATGTCTCCTCCTTTGGACACTAGCTTACAACCTTCTTTTGCTGGTGGAGAAACCTTTGGTGGAGGAGCTACTTTTGCTATAGGAGCCCCTCTTATAAAGCCTGTTTCTGAATTTGAAAAAATAGCAAAATATCTTCCAAGAATGTTTAAAAAACAACCTGACTTTATTTCTAAAGTATTTGGTCAATATGGCGAACAGGCTAGAAATAACCCTTTAGGTTTTGGTTTGTCCGAGTTAGGAGCAGCAACTGCAACAGGGTTGGGAGCAGGAACGGCTGTTAAATATTTTCCAGATAGCCCTGTAGCTCGGTTTTTTGGAGAGGTAACAGGAGGTATGTTACCAGGAGTTGTTAGAGGTTCTCTTAGAACAGTTCCTATGAGTAGAGATGGTTTTAAAGCAATAAAAAACAAAATAAAAGTTTCTGATGCAACAAAAGAAGCAAAAGCGAGAAACGATGCTGTTCGACAGTTAAATAATCTTTTTAATGATCCTGACGTAATTCAATTAATGGAACAAGAAGGAGAGAGTCTTCCTGATATTATTAAGCTACTTAGAGAACCTTCCTCTACTTTAGATGAAAATAACTTAATTACTTCGTCCATAAAGTCTGGATCTAAAGTTTTAACTTCTCTTGAAGAAAGTTTAATGCAATCAGATCCTGCTTTTACCACTGTTATAAAAAACCGTTATAGAAATTTAACAGATAAATATCAAAAAGCCTTATCTTTGCTTACTAAATCTGGAAAACCAGAATTAGTTCAATTAGCCGCTCAATTACAAAATAATTTTCATTTAAATTTAATTGACACAAGGATGATAAACGCTGAAAAAAATATAGCGAATATACAAAAAAATAACTTTCCAGCCGATACTCCTGAAAATAGAACAAAAATAGGCGAGGTAATAAATTTTGAATTAACAAAAAGTTTAAAAGAAATGAGAGAAGCTGAAAATCAATTATTTGATTTAGCTAGGAAAGCCTCTTTTAAAAAAGTTAGAACAAAAGCTAAAGATGATTTAGAGCAAATTTCGTCTATAGAGGAAAGTAAAACGTATTCTCCCGATCCGCAGATAGAACCAGAAGGCTTTGTTCCTGGTTTACCAAAACAAACTTCTTTACAAAAATTTGAAAAACTTACCACTAGTTCTAAAGAAAAACCAATAATTGTTACAGGAACTAAGGTAAGACCTCTTATAACAAAACCTAACAAAACGGTTTATGCTATTTTAGACATGATTGGAAATAATCGTTTAGATATTAGTAAGCTAGAAGAAAAAGATCTAGCAATAATTAAAAAACTAATGGGCGGCGAAAAAAAGTTTAGATTTAACCAAAAAGTTTTTGAAAAAGGAATGAATACTGCTGAATATCGTGGTATTGATTTACCAGAGGGAGTAGAAAGGGGTCTTCCAGAGGGTATGCTTTCTCAATTAGAGGTTAATAAAAATGTTGGTTTGGATGAGCTTGCTAATCTAAGATCTTCTTTATTAGCTACCATTAGAAGTAAACAAGCTGGAGCGAATCCTGATTTTAAATTAGCAGGGGCTGTTCAAGAAATACAAGAGGCTGTTTTAAATGACATACAGTCTTTAAATATACCTGAATACAACAAAGCTGTTTCTTTTTCTAGGATGCTTAATACTTACTTTAAACAACGCTTTCCTCAAGAAATAACTAGGGTTGATGCAAAAGGAGCAACAAAACTACCTGCTGAAGTTTTATTACAAAACTCTATGAACACTTTATCTGCTGCGTCTGATAAAACAACTTTAAAAATGTTGGAGGTGATGGACGCTGTTCAGTTAAATGCTTGGCAGAAAAGTTTGAGTGTTTTAGGAGAGGAAACAAAAGCAGAACAGATAAGAGATCTTTTTGAAAAAGCTTATAGAGATGACAGTATTCAAAAAGTAGGAGATTTGTCTAGAGAAGCTTTTTTAAAAAAATATATGCCTATTGCACAAAGCGTATATCAACAAGGACCTGTTACATCTGTTAACAGTGCTTTAAAACAATTACTTATGAAAGACGCTGGGACTTTTTTTACTATTAAAAAAGTAAGGGGTGCAGATGGTATTGAAGTCCCTCAAACTGTATTAGATTTAGATAAATTAGCTAAATGGCGAGTAAATAATTCAAAAATTATAAATAAGTTAGAAGAACTTAGTCCAGGTATTAATAAAGACTTAGACAATGCAGAAACTGCTGCTAACTATTTTCAAGATATTTTAAATAATAAAAAAACACAAGAGACTTTGCTAAAAGAAGAACTTTTTTCAAATCTAATAGGAGAAAGTCCTACTGTTGCTTTCCAATCAGCTTTAGCAGACCCCTCTGGGAAAAAATTAAAAAGGTTAATAGACTTTTTAAAACTTAATACGACTGAAGAATTAGCTAAGACAGTAGGTTTGACTACTGAAGAAGTTAAAAAACAAATGAGATTAAATTTAGGTAAAACACAAAAAGAAGTGTTGGATGGTTTTAAATCTAGTTATTTTAATTATGCAATTAATAAAAGTTTAAATAAAAATGGTAGGTTAGATGTGGGTAAGTTTACTCAAATGTTTTTTAATAATAAAAGAGATTTGAATACAGACTCAATAGCAGATACGTTTTTAAAAGAAGGTATTTTTGATCAGCTTGAATATAATAATTTTAAAAAAGCTATTACTGAAATGGGCACGGTGGTAGATAGACTAAGACAAAGTGATGGTAGTTTGGGGGATTTTTTAGAAGGACAAACTGCTATGGAAGATTTATTAACTAGGTACGTTGGTGCTCAAGTTGCTGGACAAATAAGCCCAGGAGGACCTGGTTCTTTGTCTTTTGCTGCAACAATGATTGGTAGATTTAAAAAAATATTTGAACAAATGCCTATGTCTAAATCTAGAAAAGTTTTGCAAGATGCAATTAAAAACCCAGAGTTAATGGCTGATCTATTAGAGTCTAGCTATGAACCCACAAAAAAGAATTTAAATGTTTTACAAAGAATTATAGGAACTTTGGTTGGTAATGGTATATTGCCAGGATCTGTAGCAACAATTAACTTTTTAAAAGAAGATGTAGAAACTGAATTTGAAAATTTACAAGATCAATTTGAAATATTACCTTCTTATCCAGAGATAGAACCCATAAGTGTAGCTCCTGGTTTGCCAAGAAACGTGCCTCGTGGACCACGGACCAGGGGCACAGAAATGCCTGACACAGGTATTGATAGTAAATTATTAAGTTCGGCAAGACCAACTGGTGCAAGTAATCAATCTAGCAGACAAATGCTTCAGTCTTTGTTTCCGTTAGACCCTGTTTTAGGAGCGGGAAGACCACCAACTGCGTAGTATTTTTCTACACGTTCTTTCCAAGCGTTTTTATATTGTTTAAACTCTTCTCCAGTGGTTGTAAACTCTTGCGTACTACCATCTTGAACCGCTACTAAAACTACTCCAAAATTAATCTCTGTCCCATGAATCTCGTCATGTGCTAAAGCATAAGCGGCTAATTGATGAAAATAATCTTCAATCCACTCTGCTCTTTTGGGTCGTAAAGATTGTTTAAAATCAACAATACTAGGTTTGTCTCTGTAGACACAAACTAAATCAACCGTTCCTGCGTATTTATTTGGGTAATAAACGGGAACCTCGGATCCCCAAATCTCTTGAATATTTTTAAAGTAAGTGTTAATTAAGTGATACCCCATCTCATAGCCCTTAGTCATAAGCCAATTAGTTGGTCTAGGTAAATCACGGTATGCAATCATTCTTTCCATTACATTGTGCATATGTGTTCCTACAGCCGCTGCCTCGTTTTTAATCTTGTCAGCGTTTTCTTTTCCTATCCTCTTTGACCAAGCTTCAAGGCCCGATTTATCCTTTGTAGCAGATATAATCGTGGTAACACTAGGAAGCTTTTGTTCTCCATAAACATATCTTCTACCTTCCGGAAGATCTTGTCTTTTTAAAGAAGCGTACTTAAATTTATGTTTTACAGGTATTAAATTAACCATTCTTTTGCTTTTTCTCCTAACACTTGACTAGCAATATCTATTTTTGCTTTTAAAGCTTTTACAATTTTTTCATCTACTGTTTTAGGACAAAGTAAATCAACATAAGTAACTTTGTTCTTTTGACCAATCCTATGGGCTCTATCTTCGCTTTGTATTCTTACCTCTAAATCAAAATTATTGCTGTAATAAACAACCAGGTTTGCCTCTGTTAAGGTAATACCATAGCCACCTGTTCGAGGATTACCCACAAAAAACCTCAGATCGCTGTATGGGTCTTGAAACTCTTCAATTATTTTTTGTCTATCTTCTGCGGGAGTATCCCCATAATAAGTCGCAACGGAATTCATCTTATATTCTTTTTGCAAAGCAGACTTTATCTGCTCAATATCGTGACGATAATTTGCCCAAATAATTGCCTTACCATCAGACTCTTGCAACACATTTAATAATTCTTGTATTCGATTATTAGGCAACGTCAGCACCTGACCAGTGTCTAATTTAATGTGACCACATACAATTTGATGCAGTCTCATCATTTGAGTTAAAACATTTACGGTGCTTGTAACACCCTCTGTAAATTGAGAAAGAGCAAATGCTTTCATTTCTATATAACTTTTCTGTTGCTCTTTAGTTAACTCAACTTGTCGAATCGAATACAACTTCTCAGGTAAATCCAAACACTCTTCTTTAGTTACTCTATAAGAAAAAGTAGCCAACTTATCTTTTAACTCATCTAGGTTTCGGTAACCAAGAACCTGTTTAAAAGAATGAGTAGCCACGGTTCTTTCAATCACATCAGCGTACCGAGCTTGAAAAGCATAATAGCTTGGTATATTTAATAAAAGAGGCGATAGAAACTCGCACTGTTGGTAAACATCCATCGGACTTTTAGTAACGGGAGAACCAGTTGCAATTCTTTTATACTTTGCAAGCTTTCCTACCTTAACTGCGTTTTTTGAACGAGAAGCTCTTGGAGTTTTTATGGTTGTACTTTCATCAATTACCATCAAAGTCTCGTGAGCGTTGACAAACCTTTGTGCAAACCTTGTTCCCTTTTCTGTTGAAAAAGCCTCTATGTTCATACAAAGGATTTTTAAATCCTCACTGATCTCGAACAACGCATCTAGGTTTTCTTTTTCTGCTTTTCTAGGACTTGGTGACCAACTAGCTGATCGATAAATAACGTGTTCAGGCATATGTTTAGGTATTTCAGATTCTGTCCAGTTCCTATAAACACCTTTTGGAGCTACTACTAAAACAGCGTTGATGTCTCCTTTATCATACAAAATTGCTGCGTTATTAATGAGCATAAAAGTCTTACCTGTACCCATGTCAGCAAACAGGGCAACGTGTTTCTCAAAGCAATGCTTTTGCAAAAAAGCTTGTTGATGAAGATAGGGCTTGTTTTTAAAAGGATATTTAATAATTTCCATTTTCTATTCTTTCTGGTTGTTTTCTTACAAAAACTATATTACCATCAATACAAGAATGGAGAAATAAGTTATGTCAAAAGTTTATGTAGTTAGTGAAACAACGCACAATATTGTGTCGGCACAGCAATATGGAGAGATTGTTACAATCTTGCCTCCCAATACACAAATAGCTTTTAGCCCAGCTCCTACTGTTCGTAGAATCAAACGAGCTTTAGAAAAGTTTTGTGCTGATGATTATTTGTTGTTAATTGGAGATCCATCTTGCATCGCAATAGCTTGCTCTATTGCAACAATCAAAACAAAGGGTATAGTTAAAGTGTTGAAATGGGATAAAAGAGAACATACTTATATTCCAATCAATATTGATTTAGAATTGTAATTAGAAAAGGAGAAAGAAAATGGCAGACTTATCTAGCCAGATTGAGAAAGACGCACAAGCACTAAGCGTTGACGATGATTCGATTGAGGGTATTGCTAACCTTGCTAAAAAAGCAAAGGAAATGGCAAAACAAATCGAGGATCACGAAGCAACTCTTAAAGAAATGAAGAAGGGTTATCGAAAAATTACAGAAGAGATTTTACCAGAGGCTTTGAATGAAGCGGGTATGAGTTCTTTTGTCATGGATGACGGCTCTTCTATTGCTTTAAAAAAGTTTTACTCAGCCAGTATTCCAAAAGCAAGAGAGTCGGAATGCTTTGAGTATCTGCGGGAAAGAGGTTTGGACGATATTATCAAAAACCAATACCAAGTTAATTTTGGTAGGGGCGAAGATGAGTTAGCCAAACAACTTACGGAAGCATTAAATCGTGAGGGCTTTCCTTTTAGTCACAAAATGGGTGTACATCCAAAAACTTTGGAAGCAACCATGCGTGAGCAAATCGAACAAGGTCGTGAGTTCGATATTAGTTTGTTCAATGGCTTTATCGGTCAAAGAGCAGTTATTAAATCTTAAATAATCGAGGACAAAGAAAAATGAAACTTCAAGAAAAAAAAGCACAAGAGTTGGCTGTTATTGATTTTGAGGCAGATGCTAACATTGGTTTTGATGACATGACGCAAGAGGATTATGCGTTACCATTTTTACGAGTTTTAACCAGCACCTCTCCAGAAATTGGGGTATTAGATGGTGCAATTCCAGGCATGATTTACAATTCAGTGACTCAAGAGTTATTTGATGGTAAAAAAGGTGTTTCAGTGATACCCGCAGCATATGTTCGTCAATATATTGAATGGGCTCCTAGAGGAAGTGGATCGGGAGCACCTATAAATATATATCCTGCTTCATCAGATATTTTATCTAAAACTCATAAGGAACCTGGTGATAACAAGGATTATCTAGATTCTGGTAATTATTTAGAAAACACTGCAAACCATTATGTTATGGTTTTGCAAAATGGTGTTCCTGCCCCCGCACTTATTGTAATGAAGTCCACTCAGCTAAAGAAATCTCGGCAGTGGAATTCAATGATGTTAGCTAATAAGAGAAAGGCAAAAGATGGCAGACAGTTTACTCCACCACCTTTTGCTAATGTTTACAAAATATCCACGACTCAAGAGTCAAATGATAAGGGTAAATGGTTTGGTTGGAAAATAGAGCTTGAGAGTGAAGTTACCGATGTCAATCATTATCAAGCGGCTAAAGAGTTTGCTGAGTCGATTAAGGCGGGTAGTGTGGAAGTTAAGCATGGTCAAGAAGAGGCTTCCTCTAAAGACGTTGAAAACACTCCGTTTTAATTATGCGTTTTAAATCTATATTTTCTGGGTTAGAAATTGCCCACGGAACTTATAAAATTGAAGGGTCAAAGGACAACGGCAAACAGTCTGGAAAGGCTGTCGTTGTCCGAACACCCCCTACCACTGAGCTATGGGAAAAACACCTTAAAGGGGTAGAGCCTTCTTTGGGTATAATTCCAATTAGATCAGACAATACTTGTTTTTGGGGTTGTATTGATATTGATCAGTACCCTTTGGATCATAAAAAATTAATTGAAAAAATAAAAAAGAATGACTTGCCGTTGGTGGTTTGTCGATCAAAATCTGGTGGTGCTCATTGCTTCTTGTTTGTAAAAGAAGCCATTGCCGCCATTGATATGCAGAAATATTTAAAAGCTTCTGCGGCATTATTAGGAGAAGCGGGCAGAGAGATTTTTCCCAAGCAAGCAGAAATACTTGTCGAGCGAGGAGATACAGGTAATTTTTTAAATCTTCCTTATTTTGGATCAGATGAAACTTTGCGTTACGCAGTTAAAGAAGATGGGAGTGCGGCTACCTTAGAAGAGTTTTATGATCTTTATGATAAGAACGTGCAAGAACTTCCATTAAAGTTTCCTGAAGAAAAAAAACAAGTTGAGAACCCAATTAAAGATGGTCCTCCTTGTTTACAGGCTCTTTGTTCACAGGGCTTTCCTGAAGGAACAAGGAACAATGGTCTATTTAACATAGGCATATATTTGAAAAAAGCTTTCTCTACCAATTGGGAAGACAAGTTAATGGAGTATAACCAAAAATACTTGAGTCCTCCACTTGGTATGGCAGAGCTACAAACAATAGTTAAACAGTTAACTAAAAAAGATTACTTATACAAATGTAAAGATGCTCCACTATCCAGCTTTTGTAATAGCGGTTTGTGTCGATCTAGAAAATTTGGTATAGGAGCGGCAGGTTCAGATAGCCCTAACTTAGCTTGTTTGGTTAAGTATAACTCTGAACCCCCACTTTGGTTTGTGGAGATCAATGGCAAACGGTTGGAATTAAATACAGATGAGTTGTTTAATCAAAACTTGTTTCAAAAATCTTGTTTGGAGCGTTTAAATTTACTACCCCCAACGCTAAGAAAAAATGATTGGGAAACGATGATTAATTCATTACTACGGGAAATGGTTGAAACTGAGCAAGTTGTCGAGGCTACAGAAGATATGTCAATCACAGGTAGATTTGTTGATCTATTAGAAGAGTTCACTACTCATCGCCAACAAGCTATGGATCGAGAAGAGATTCTAATGGGTAAACCTTATCACGATGATGAAGAGGCTAAAGTTATTTTTAGGATTAAGGATTTAGAGAGTCATTTGAAAAGAAACAATTTTACTGGGCTAACTGCCCCTCGTATGGCTCAAAGACTACGAGACTTAAACGCAGTGCCTGTCGTTTTGTCATTAAAGGGTCGTGCAACAAGGTGTTGGACTATTCCAAAGTTTTTACCGCAAGAGGCCCCTTTTAGCGTGCCAGAACAAGAAGAAAAGAAGATATTTTGATTAAAAAAATATTTGGACCGCCCGGTTCTGGTAAAACAACTTTTTTGTTAAACACCGTTGAAAAAGAATTAGAAAGAGATATATCTTCGACAGCGATTGGCTACTTTGCTTTTACAAGAAGAGCGGCTTTGGAGGCAAAGGAAAGAGCTGCTAAAAAATTTCCCAATCTAGATATTGAAAAGGATCTTCCTTGGTTTAGAACATTACACAGTCTTGCTTATGCTTGCTTGGGTGTCAAAAACGCAGACATAATGTCTTCTCAGCATTTTAAGGAGTTTAGTTCTTTAGCAAAACTTGAACTTACAGTAGAAAGAGGTGATGAAGATTTTATTGTTAAAACTGACAACCCAATTTTAAACCAGATTAACTTAGCTAGAATCACGGGCATGGACCTTAAAGAACATTACAATCGATCAGACATTCCTATCGAGTGGTGGCACTTTGAATATGTTGAAAGATTTTACAGGAAATATAAAGAAAGTAATAATTTACATGACTTTACAGATTTACTAGAGCGATTAGTTGAGAGTCCAGAAAGAGTGCCTGAGTTAGATACTGTGATCATTGATGAGGCACAAGATTTATCGAGATTACAATGGGACGTTGTTAAAATATTAGCTGATAAAGCAAAGACCACTTACATTGCGGGTGACGATGACCAGGCTATTTATGTTTGGGCGGGTGCAGACGTTGACCAGTTTTTAGATTTATCAGGAGAGATTAAAGTTCTAGATAAATCCTACAGAATCCCTGAAAAAGTTTATAAGTTAGCAATTAATGTTGTTAATAGAATAGGAAAAAGACAAGAGAAACAATGGGAACCTAAAGAAGAGTCAGGCCAAGTTAATTTAATTGATGACTGCTTTCAAATTAATTTTGAAAAAGGAGAGTGGTTAATTTTGGCTCCTACCAACTATCTTCTAAATCCTTTGCACGACTACTTGTTAAGTCAGGGTGTTTTGTTTGAGAGAAATGGTCAAAAAAGTATTTCTGAGAAAATACTGTCTGCTGTTTTAGGGTGGGAAGCACTGCGAAAGGGTAAAGAAATCCCCTTAGAAGTTGTCTCAAATATATACAAATATCTTAACTCTCAGTATATTAAACGAGGGCATAAGAACTTAAAAACAGCCACAAAAGACAGGTTATATAGCCTAGACTCACTGACTAAGGAACACGGGTTATTGACTGATAACATTTGGCACGAAGCCTTAACTAAGATTGCTCAAGAAAAAAGATCTTACATTGTTGCTTTATTGCGAAGAGGCGTTAAACTTAGGGCTAAAGCTCCTGTAAGATTAAGCACGATTCACGGAGCAAAAGGCTCAGAATCTGATAATGTTGTTTTATTAACAGATTTATCTACTAAGTTTGCTAAACAAATATCTACAAACCCTGATGATATGAGGCGATTGTTCTATGTGGGTATCACTAGAACGAAAGAAAGCCTATATCTAGTACGTCCTACTGATCAACAAAAGAGTTTAATGTTTTGAATAAATTATTATTTCCTCCTCAAACAGAGTGGGTTCCTCCCGCCAGTTTTCCTGACTTATCTAGTGCTAAAGAAATAGCCATTGACCTTGAAACTTGTGACCCAAACATGGAAAAAACAGGACCTGGTTGGGCTAGAAAAGATGGATATATTATTGGCTACGCTGTTGCGGTAGAAGGTTGGAAAGGTTATTTTCCTGTAGCTCATCAGGGTGGGGGTAATTTAGACAAGACTATTGTGGAGCGATTTATAAAAAAGATTCTTTCTTACTCCTCAACTAAAGTTTTTCATAATGCAGCTTATGACGTAGGTTGGCTCATGGCTCACGGGTTTGAGGTCAAGGGTAAGATTATTGATACTATGATTGCGGCTCCTTTATTAGATGAGAATAGGTTTTCTTACAGCTTAAATGCTTTAGGTTTTGATTATTTATCTGAAATTAAATCAGAAAAAGGTTTAAAAGAGGCGGCTAGTTCTTTTGGGGTTCATCCAAAAAAAGAGTTATGGAAGCTACCCGCAATGTTTGTAGGAGAGTATGCGGAGCAAGATGCCGCTTTGACTTTACGGCTATGGCAACACTTTAAACTGTTGCTTAGAAAAGAAGAATTAGAATCCATCTTTGAACTAGAAATAGAGTTGCTTCCGATTTTAATTGATATGACCAAAAGAGGTATTAGGTTTGACCGTGAAAAAGCTTTTGATTTAATTGGTCAGATGAAAACAGAAGAAGAGAGCCTTGTTGCTCAAATAAGGGATATGTCTGGGGTTCCTGTAGACATATGGGCGGCTCAATCTATTGCTAAAGCTTTTGATAATTTAAAGATTGAGTACCCAAGAACCGAAACAGGACTACCCTCTTTTAAGAAAAGTTTTTTAGAATCACATGATCATAAAATATCTAAATTAATAGTGGATGCCCGTGAGGCACAAAAAACGCACTCTACTTTTTTACAGCCTTATTTAGACTTTTCGGAAAAAGATGGAAGGGTTCATACACATATCAACCAATTGCGATCTGAAACCGGGGGTACTGTTAGCGGCAGATTGTCAGCAAACTCTCCTAATTTACAACAAGTGCCTGTACGTCATAAACGGATTGGTCCTTTGGTGCGAAGTTTGTTTTTACCTGAAGAAGGAGAACAATGGGCAGCTTGTGATTTTTCTAGTCAAGAGCCTCGTTTACTTGTTCACTATGCTCATTTGTTAGAACTAGAAGGAGCAGAGACAATGAAACGTGCCTATGATGAAAATCCCGGCACAGACTTTCATCAAATGGTAGCGGATATGGCTTTCATAGAAAGAAAACCCGCTAAGACAATCGGTCTTGGACTTTGCTATGGAATGGGGAAAAATAAATTAGCTAATGAATTAAACATGGAAGTTGAAGATGCTTCCGAATTAATTAATATTTTTCACGAAAAAGTGCCTTTTTTAAAAGGCACAATAGAGGCAGTAATGAGAAGAATTGATCTTCCAAGAACAAAAGGTGAAATTAGAACCCTTTTGGGTAGAAAATGCCGTTTTAATCTTTGGGAGCCGACAAAGTGGGGAGTACACAAAGCATTGCCTTACGAACAAGCAATCGTTGATTACGGACCACGGATCAAGCGTGCCTATACTTACAAAGGTCTGAATCGTTTGATACAAGGGTCTGCCGCAGATCAAACTAAAGCGGCTATGATTGCTTTGCACAAGGCCGGTTTTACATTGCTTTTACAAATCCATGATGAAATTGCTTTGTCAGTTAAAAATAAAAAAGAGGCTGAAGAAGCCGCAGACATTATGTGTAAGGCGGTAAAGTTAGAAATACCTTCAAAAGTTGATATTGATACTGGACAAAGTTGGGGAGATTCTTTATGATGTATCTAAAGAGAGTTTCTTTGCGGTCATTCTCTTTTGAAGTCTCCGTGTTTAACTTGTTTAGGTGTTTTTCCTCACCTAAACAAGTTTTTTTTGATACAAAAAGAAAGAAGATATGAAAAAAAATATATCACCATCAAAACGCAAAAAACGTTGGATTACCGTTGCTGTAAGAGAAGAAACAGATGCAAAGCTAAATGAGCTTTCTAAGTTTCACGATAAGCCCAAGGGTGAGCTGGTAAAAAAACTAGTAGATGAGGCTTTTGATGAAGCTCTTAAAACAGTCAACACAGTTAATTGAATTAGAAACAGAAGTGGCTTATGTTGTTTTGCCGGAAACTGAAGGGTTTCCAGAGCAAATTGACATTAAAGCTGTTTTTGTTTATCCAAAAGTAAAAAAAGCTCGGAAAAGAGATGTTTTAAATTTGTTAACTGAATCTCAATTAATTAATTTAGAAGATACTATTTTTGAAGAAAGAAAAGAATTATGAAAAATATTCTAACTTACGAGTTTGGATTAATTAAAAAAGTAAAACTTGTTGTTGGTGTTTCTAACTCTTACCCTGAAGTAACTTATTTAGTAAAGAAAACAGTTGACGATCAAACCTCAAACTATTACTTTAAAAAATGCAAAGCTATGTTTGAGTATGTAAAAAAAGTAGAGGATGAGTACAAAAAAAATTAATAAGGATATGGTAAATAGCCCAGAACACTATACGGGGGGTGGCATAGAAACCATAGACTTTATAGAAGCAAAGCTTACAGGGTATGGCTTTAAGTCTTATTTGTTAGGTAATATAATTAAATATTTAAGTAGAGCGGGAAGTAAGGGAAATAAACTAGAGGATTTAAAAAAAGCACAGTGGTATTTAAATAGGTTAATAGAAAGGGAAGAAAAGTGACACATATCTTATCATTTATGTTCGGAGCATTATTAATTCTTTGTTTTATTGAGGTCAACACAAAGCAATTACGGGATCATTTTCAATTTGCTTACCAGCTTGGTCGTGATGATGGAGAGAACCTAGCCCGGTTTCAATATCAATTAACGGACGAACAAATGCGGTATGAGTGTGAACGGCTTCATTGGGAAACCCTTGACGGTATGCCCCGTTGAAAAATAAAACTATCACTCGACTTTTTTGTAAAAAATGCAATGAGTTTAAAGAGGTTTTGCAAAACTCAAGCCGTGTTAATAATCAATGGTTTTGTGCGAGTTGCACAATAAAAAAACGTGTACAAACTACTCATTGCGGAGGGAGAGGTTAAAAATGGATAAGTGGTGTCAATCATGTCAACAGTATAAGAAACCAGAGGTTGGTAAATTTATTGTTCGAGGACGAATAAAACGTTTTCAATGTAACAGTTGTATTAATAAAGTTTCAAAGTCTTATTTAAAAAGGAGTGCTTAGTGACTGAGTTGATTAAGATGGATGGGTTAGACAAAGCCCTAATTGGTCGCTCATGTATCTGGGACAGCACAGGCAGAAGAGAAGATCGTCTTATATATTCTGGCGAAAAGATCGTTGCGATTTTAATTGCAAGAGATGGTATGACTGCTGAAGAAGCTATGGAGTATATCGAGTACAACATAGAGGGTGCTTATGTCGGAGAACAAACACCTTGTGTAATGTGGTCACAATTCATGGATGATTTAGAGCGGGACTACAATGTTTATGGAACAGAAAAACCCGAAAAAAAAGAAAGGAAAAAACGTGCCAAAAAAACCGATACTAAGAAACAATCTATATAAATTTTTGTTGGATAGTTATGGCAAAGGTTTTACTAGCTTGGAGGTGTCTCAGGCATTGAATTGGGATTCAGGTGTAGTACGAAACACCTTGTGTTCTTTAGTTGCCGAGGGTTCTGTTCTTAAAAAAGAAGAAACCAAGAGCAATGGCTCACGGGTTTTTAAATATTATGCACGGCCCACGGACAAAGTAAATTCTTCGGGCAAAGGCAATAAAATAAATTTTTTATCTATCAAAGGCCCTTCCGTTGTTTGTTTTAATGCGGAAGATAGAAAAAATACAAGAACCCATCAACTAGAGGGAGAGCCTGGTTATACTAAACAACTTTCTATTCCAAGGAGTATGCCTTCAAATTTTCGTAAATTTATTACAAAAAAATAAGAAAATTTATATAATGAGTCTTGTAAATATTAAAAAAATTCAATTAGCTTATTTAAAATTAATTCAAAAAAATAAGTAACCCCAAAAAACACAAAAGGAGTCTTCATGGACATTTACAGTCAATTTATCTCTAAATCCCGCTATGCCAGATATCTTCCAGAAGATAAACAAAGAGAAGATTGGAATGACACGGTAAACCGTTACATGGACTTTATGAAAAATCATTTAGAAACCAACACTGGCTATACAATGGAGCCCCATGTAAAAACTAAGGTACAAAATGCTATCGAGAACTTAGAGGTGATGCCGTCCATGAGGTCAATTATGACAAGCGGTAAGGCACTAGCCCGTGATAATGTTGCGGGTTATAACTGCTCTTATCTTCCAATAGATGACCCAAAATCATTCGATGAGGCGATGTACATTCTTTTGTGTGGCACTGGGGTAGGTTTTTCTGTTGAGCAAAAATACATTGAAAAGCTACCAGACGTTCCTGAGAAGCTCTTTGAGTCGGAAACCACTATTGTGGTATCTGACAGTAAAGAGGGTTGGGCAAAGGGCTATAGACAACTTTTAGCTCTCTTATGGTCAGGAGAAGTGCCAAAGTATGATTTAAGAAAGATTCGCCCAGCTGGTGCAAGGTTAAAAACCTTCGGCGGTAGAGCATCTGGACCAGAACCATTAAAACAACTGTTTGAATTTAGTATTTATAAGTTCAAACAAAACTTAGGCAAGAAGTTGTCTTCTTTGGATTGCCACGATTTATGTTGCAAAGTCGCAGAAGTGGTTGTAGTGGGTGGGGTAAGAAGAAGTGCAATGATTTCTTTATCAGAATTAGAAGATGACAAGATGCGATCCTGTAAATCGGGGGCATGGTGGAACGGTAACGGGCATAGAGCTTTAGCTAATAATTCTGCCGTGTATGAGCAAAAACCGGACGTTGGACAGTTTTTGAAAGAGTGGACAAGTTTATATGAAAGCAAATCTGGTGAGCGTGGGATATTTAGTCGGGATGCCTCGAAAAGACAAGTAGCTAAAAACGGGAGGAGGGAAATAAACCACGATTGGGGAACCAATCCTTGCTCAGAAATTTTGCTTAGACCATATGAGTTTTGCAATCTCTCAGAGGTGGTGGTCAGAAGTGATGACACATTAGAGACATTAAAAGAAAAGGTAGAAATAGCCACGATTCTCGGAACCTGGCAATCAACCTTGACCCATTTCCCATATTTACGCAAAATCTGGCAAAAAAATACTGAAGAGGAAAGATTATTGGGAGTATCCTTGACAGGTATATTAGACAACAAATGGATGGGAGAAGTCTGTGAGGACACTAAGCAAAAATTGGAACAACTCAGAGATCATTCAATCAGCGTTAACAAAACTTGGGCAAAGCTTCTTGGGGTTAATCAGTCTGTCGCTATCACTTGTGTTAAACCTAGTGGTACTGTTAGCCAGCTTGTTGACTCTGCCAGTGGTATTCATACTCGCCATAGTCCTTACTATATACGCAGGGTTCGAGGCGATAAGAAAGACCCTCTAACGGGGTTTTTAAAAGAGTCAGGTATACCGACTGAGGATTGTGTGATGAAGCCAGAGACAACGTCCGTGTTTTCTTTTCCTATAAAATCTCCTGATGGAGCAAGGATCAGGGAAGACTTAACTGCAATTGAGCATCTTGATCTATGGCTTATGTATCAACAACATTGGTGCGAACATAAGCCTTCGGTAACGATTAGCGTGAAAGAATCAGAATGGGTGGAGACGGGTGCTTGGGTGTGGAATAACTTTGATGATATATCTGGTATTAGCTTCTTGCCCCATGATGGTGGAACATATAGACAAGCTCCGTATGAAGAGTGCAGTAAAGAAGAGTATGAAGAAATGTTAGCTAAGATGCCTAAAGAGATTAACTGGGCTAGTCTAATTGAAGAAGAGGATAATGTTAAAGGTGTCCAAGAATTAGCTTGTTCTAGTGGTAGTTGTGAGATATCTTGAGGTGAGTTATGGCTAAAAAAACTAAATACAAAAAAGAGTATGGCATAGCGTCTGAGCTAGGGTTTGAGGGTACGCTTATGAAGTTACGGGAAGTAGAGGAGCTAGATAACTTGATAGACCCTTCTCATCCTGACTTTGGAGATATGAAAACCTATACGTTAAGTGTTAACAACGGTCAATCTACTTTGTATCTGTTTGGCCCTTTGCTTAGAAAGGGCGATAGAGTGGATCAAAACTCTTTAGAAATAGGGGACGATATGCCAGTGGAAGAAGTAATTTCTGTTTTAAATGAAATAGCGGATATGAAAAAGAAAAATGAAGCCGATTGGATGGGTCTTGACGCATGGATCACGGTTCAGTAGATGTCCCTCTTTGAGCAGATAGCTATTGGGGTAATAATAGCTATCTGCCTGTTTCTTTGGGGGTGGATCTTTGCTTTGGTTCTGGCTTAGGTTTCACTCTCCTTTCTTTCAACGTCTTTTACAACTACTTTGTGATCTTTTTTAGTTCCTTGTTCCTCGGTGCGGGGAACAGGGGTCGGGGATCATAGGTCGAGGATCACGGGTCAAGGGGCTATACAAAAGTATCTATTTAAGAGTGAAAACAGATATATATATAAACTTTTTACCCCCCATGCTTGTTTTTTTTAATTAATTTTTAAATTTGGTGTTTTGGTGTTTGTAACGTAAGAACATAGTGTTTATAAGGGTGTAGAGGGTATCATTCAATTACGTTAATTCAAGAGGTGTAACATATATAAATATATGTAATCCGTTGGAAGTTTGAATTTTGAAAAAAAAAAATACTACATAGGGGGTAGAATAACTATATGGGAATTGGTAAAGAGTCTATTTTGTATAAAAGAGTCAAGGAAAACTTGCCTAACTCTTTGATCACGAAACTTGAGAATAGATCACAGCTTGGTACACCCGATCTACTCATTGGATTTTCTAATCCTTCCAAATTCGTAACAGTCGAGCTGAAAGTTGTAGAGTCCGGTAAAAAAATAAAATTTAGCCCGCACCAGTATTCCTTCCATGTCAGACATAGTAAATTGCCCGCATTTATTTTAGTCCATTGGATAAAAGAAGATCGTCTATTGCTTTATCACGCTAAACAAATCATGGAATTAGCTGAAGCGGGGTGTTTGGTAGAACCCGTTGATTCGTGGTCTTATAAAAATATTATGTGGAGTATGTTGCGTTTTAGATTTACTTCTGTATAATACGAATTAGAAAGTTAATTTTAGAAAGGGAAGAAATGAGTGAAGAAAATTTAGTTGAGAAAGTCAGGGAGTTAGAGATGGCATTGTGCCAGGCGAATGGTAAGTTGTTTGCCATACAAGATGCTTGTGAACGAGAAATAATTAATTCTGAGGAAGCTATGGAAGATGTTACTGATGGCTCAGAGGCTATATACGAGGGTAGGGTAGAGTTTGCCATGCAGATAGCCGACTACTTAGAGGAGAAATAATGACTGAGGAAGATAAGAAAGATGAGGAGATAATCAATGCTTTCATAGATATGATTAAACGTAAAGGTTGGAAACCTATGAAAGCAGAAGATAGTATGGCTTGGTTCGGTGGTAAAACTCACTACCAACTAGCAGATTACTTACCTAAAAAAGTTATAGATAGTCATAATCATGAGGACATTGACTTTCTTGTTGTAGGTTGGAGGACATAATAGAAAAGGAGGAGTGAAGATGAAAACATTTATCTGTGATGTAAAAGTAACTTTTACTGGAAATGAGTTTGAAGCTGACAACATTGAGGAGTATAAGCAGTTAGTCATTGAATCATTCGAAGAGGAGTTTCCAAGTATCGACATAACGGAAGATGAGATTCATAACATCGAAGAGATAGGGGAGGAGAGTGAAGATGAGTGATGAGTTTAGAATCCATTCGTTGAGTAATTTAACCGAAGAAGAACTGGAAGAAGCACAAGAAGAGTTAAAAAGTAAAATTCAAGCCGAACTAGAATGGCGAGAAGAATGTGCTGAAGAAGAACGTCAAGCTAAAGAAAAGGAGAGTGAAGGTGAGTGAAGAATTAAATTTTTGGCAAATGCAAGAGCAGACCCAGAGTCAGATTATTGATGATTCTTTGACTCTTGGTGGTGCGTTCCAATGCATCAAACAGTTTGTTAATGACAAGCTCGAAAACGATGGTCAGGGCCTAGAAGATTATGAAAAGCTTTTGATTGAAAAATCTTTGGCTAAACTTCAAAAAGAGGTTATTAATGAAAAAAGTTGAAGATAGTTTATTCAAAAGCTTGTTTGCCATAGCCCGAATGTTGATTTTTGCTATGATTTTTAATCGTGATAAAAAAAGAAAGTAGAAATTATGTCAACTAAAATTAGTGAAATAGAGGAAGATACAGAAGAAGATTTACAGGAACCTGTACTCTGGAAAGATTTTTTAATTTTAGCCTCAAAAGTGCGTCAACAAGAAGAATTAATTAAAATTTCTTTTAGAAACTGCGAGATTTTAAAAGCAGAAATAGAAAAGTTAAAAAAGTAATTTAAGAAAAGAGTGTACATCACTCTTTTTTTTTGCGACAATAAAACTTAGTTAATTTTTTAAGAAAGCGAGAAATAAAATGAATCCAAATTGTTTAGGTTTTACAGCGACAGATAAAAGTGTGTTTTCTCATGGTAGTAAAAGACCTTGGGCGGGTGTCGGTACTGAGTTACCCCAAAACGCTACTATTGAGCAAATTACTCAACTGTCTGGTTTAAACTATGACGTTTTAGAATCTCCCGTTTTTTATGATAAAAGAGATGTGAACGGGGAAAAAAGGATTAGAGTTTTTCAAGATAAAAAAGCTTTATTTCGCTCGGATACTGGGCAAGCTTTGAGTGTAGTATCTAAGGAGAATTACAAAGTAGTACAGCCTTCCGACATTTTAAAGCTTTTTTCTGATTTATCCGAAATTGGCGGGTTTTCTTTGGAAACTGCGGGAAGCTTGAAAGCGGGCAAAAAAATCTGGGCGTTAGCCAATATCGGTCATTCAGTTGAAGTTGTGGACTCTGACTTGGTTAAACCTTACCTTCTCTTGGCTACATCTTATGATGGCACTTTAGCTACTACTTGCAAATTTACGGCTGTTCGGGTTAGCTGTAATAACACGTTGGTTTCCGCACTAAATCGGGTAGCTAATGTGAACACTGGTTATTTATCGGATAACATAAAAATTAATCATTCGAGTATTTTTAATAAGGATAGCGTACGTCAAAAACTTGGAATTTTTAAGGACTCTCACGAAAAATTTATTATTAATATGAGAATTTTAGCAAATACTCCGATGCGTAATGAGGAATCAAAAGAGTTCGTAAAAACCCTATTAGCTCCAACTGTTGCTAGTACTACAAAAAAAGAAATCGAAGAGTTAACCAGTTATAAAAAAATTATGAGTTTGTTTAGTGGTGAGGCTATCGGTCATGGTTTAACTGGTGGTAATAATCGTTGGACTATGTTAAACGCTATTACTGAATATACAGATCACCATAAAACAGCTAAAGGAAAAAACCCAAATGAAAACAGGGTAAATTCCGCATTTTTTGGATCATCTAACATTTTAAAGACTAGAGCTGTTGAATTGTTAAACACTTAATTAACTTTTAACCCATTAAAAGGGACTGTAAAAAGTCCCTTTTTTCTTGCCTTTCGTATAATACAGGTTGTAAAATAGAACTTAGTTAAATTTTTAAGAAAGTAAAGAATATGAAGAAAACCTATAAATTAACATTAGCTAGTGATAGTCTTGACACTAACCCTGAAGAAATATTTTTTGATGATTTTTATGAATTACAGGATTATTATTTTAAAGAAATTGAGAAAAGGGTTCAATTTACTGTGTCACATAGTCCATATAGTTTGACTGACCAAGATATAAAAGACTTAGAAGAGCAGGAAAAACAATTTATCAAAATTGCAAAAACAAAGAATTAATGATAGGTTTACCGCTCTAAAAGAAATTGAAAAAGCTAATAATCAATTATTAATTTAATTTTTTTGTTTTTAACTTATTAAAAGGGATCTTAAAAGATCCCTTTTTTTTATTGCTTTTTGTATAATACCGGTTGTAAAATAAAACTTAGTTAATTTTTTAAGAAAGTGAGAAAATGACATATAACTTAAAAACTGTTAGTGAATCGGCTAATAAGAAAATCGGAAAAAATGTTGCCTGTACTTACCGGGCGGGATCACTTGATAATTTTGGGACTTGCCCTAATACTTGTTCTTTATTACCCGCTAAAAGTATAAATTTCGGTTCTGAAAAAATCGATAATGATTATTTAGACATTATTCAAAATACTATACCTCCAAGCGGGATTGCTTGGACCT
>Ga0208899_1000167_pt1 | contig 41764 bp, 71 predicted proteins | sample VirMetDEL_Nov_24_FD_184518 | JGI IMG/M metagenome (GOLD analysis project Ga0208899, IMG submission 184518) | Aqueous microbial communities from the Delaware River and Bay under freshwater to marine salinity gradient to study organic matter... | ecosystem: Environmental > Aquatic > Marine >... | reverse complement strand
AGCAGAGAATAAAGACTCTGTTGCAGCAGGTGTATCTACTAAATCAGAAGCAGTTAGTCCAACAATAGAAACGTACTCCTTAGTAATTACATTCTCGTTCTCATCTAATTCGTTCTCATATCTAGACTCACCAGCTTTGAAAACAATACTGTTACCAAACATATCTGGATTGCTTCTTGCCATAGCAAATACATAGCTATATAAATCACCTTTAGGTGACTTCTTAGAAACCTTATCCATATATAAGTCAGCTTTTGCTTTCTTACCTTTTACTCTAAAATTCTTGAATCTACCTATGTAAGTACCGAACGCATCTGAAGTCATGCTAGGGTGACCGAACCTTGCTTTTACACCTTGTTCTTGACTGTTACCTAGTTCTACTAAGTCAGAGATGAATTTAGAATCCAAATGAACACCATGTCCTTTTGCAATCCCTTCTCTAGCTAAAGTAACGCCTTTGATGATTCCAATTTCCTCATTGATGTCATCTATGTTTTGAGAAAATGAAACGTCTGTTCTAAATTTCATATTATAATGTATTAAATACTATACACTTATACGTCAAAATGTACTAAAAAGTATACAGTATAGGTTAAAAAAATTTACAATCTAGCCATAGCTGCTGCATTTTCAACTAATCTGCTTGTATCTACTGTTTCTTGGGCAACATTTACTACAGGAATCTCTGCTATAGAACCTACTATTTCTCTTAGTGTTTCTTGCATAGATAACTGTGATATTGTTGATGCTTCCATTGTTGCTCTACCGATAGCACCACCATCTGCAAACATTCTAGGCGAAGCACCACCAAAGTTAATTGCATCTAGTATTCCTGTTCCTAGCCTGTCTACTGTAGACCTAGAGAAGATATACTCTCCACCTTCTGCTTCGAAACCAGCTTGACCTGCAACAGTAAATGGAACACCACCATCAGAATGACTAGCACCTACAATAGTACCTCCATCTTGGAATGTCTTAGGTTGGAATTTTTGTGAAGCAATGGCAGCAGTTTGAAGTGCAGAGTTAGCAACAGCAATACTTGATAGTATAGCAAATTGTGAAGCACCTGCTGCACCAAAAGACCAAATGTTGTTAGGGTTACCAGAAGCATTAAGAGCAATAGAAGATAATTCTTGTGCTAAGTTCATACCTATTTGAGCAATAGCATTTGCTTTGTTGGCTCTAAATCCTTTTCTAGCAATGTCATTCTCTTCTTGTAGTTGCCTTTCTCTTAGTGCTTGTCTTTCAGCAGCCAACCTCTTTTCTTGTTCTATTCTTTCTAATTCTAAATGTCTTTCAAAAGTTGCCTTCTCTTGTTGTGTTCCCACAAAAGACTCTAAGGCATAATTGTCATTTATTTGCTGTATTCTTAGTTTTTCTTGTTGTGTTTCATCGAACTTTTGTAGTTCAAAGTCGTTTTCCTCAACTATTCTATTTAGTCTATTGATAGTAAGAGTTTGGAATAAATCATTCATAGAAGATATAAGTGAGCTAATAGCATCTATATGTTCTTGATAATAGCCAATAGTTTCTCCTATTGCTTCAGCCTGTTCCAAGAAAGTAAATCCAACCAGTTCACCACTTTCTGCTAATTCTGGTAATTTTTCTAATGTCTCATCAAAAGTTACATTAAGTTTACCATAAGAATCAGCTAAACCAAGTGCTGCATCAGATTCTAATGGAGATATAGCAGCACCACCATCACCTTTAGCTAAAGTTTCTCTTAGTTTTAATTCTTTCTCTAACTTCTCTATTAAAACTTCATTTGCATCAATTTGTGATTCCGTTGCATCTTTATCAGCTATTTTTTGAGAAGCAGAATCTTGTAAGATAGATGATCCACTCTGCATTAAAGATTGTAATTCATCTAATCTTTTTATCTCAATTTCATTTAAAGGAAGCAAGTCTCCTGTTAAATTTAGCCTTCTTGCTATTAATTCATTATACTCCTCCATAGGAGATTTAAATTCCTTAAATGAAGCGTTTAGTTTTTCATTAGTATCTTTTAATTCTTTTATCTTAACATTTATATCTTCTGTAGCTACATAAGAGATATGTAGACCTTTTGAGAAATCATAAAACATAGATGTAGCCCTCTCAATAGCTTGGACAGCAGGATCAGAAGAGTTCATAAATTCAGTAAGTCCATCTACTAAATTACCTAGCATTTTTAAGAAATCACCTCCTTCTCTATGTACAAAATTCTCAACAGCAGAGAAGAACTTTTTAAATTTTATACTAACACTTTCTTCTACTATGTTTGCCATTTCATCAGCAGCACCTCTTGAATCTTTATAAGACTCTGTTAGTTCATCTACAGTCTTTTTACCTCTTAGTAATGTTAAGAACGCAGCCTTAGACCTTTCATCCGTTAATCCTGTGGCTTTTGCTAAATCTATGTTCATTTTAGATAAGTCAGCAAATGCTCTTTCTAATCCTTCAGAATTATTTATTGTATAACCTAATTCTTTTGCTAAATCAGACGTAGGGTCTGTTAGCTTAGTCATTATGTTTTTAAGTCCTGTAGCTGCTCTAGTTCCTCTTAGACCTGAATCAGCAAGAACAGATAATAAAGCAGTAGTTTGCTCTAAAGATATATTGGCAGCAGCAGCAATAGGAGCAACAGTTTTCATTGATTGCTTGAAGTTCTCTAAGTTTAATGCAGATGAACTAAAAGATTTAGCCATAACATTTACAACTGTTGTTGCTTGTGCAGCATCTAAACCAAACCCTCTAATTGAAGCACCAACTACATCAGCAGCACCTGCTAAATCATCTCCTGTAATTGTAGCTAACTTAGTAGTAGCCTCAGTAGCATCTATTATTTCTTGAGTAGTAAAACCTAGTTTTGAATAAGCTAATTGTAGTTCACCTACTTCTGTAGCAGTAAACATAGTACCTAATGCAAGTTCTTTTGCTGATTTAGTTAGCCTAGCAAATTCTTTATCTGTAGCACCAGTTATTGCTCTTACTTTGTTCATAGTAAGTTCAAAGTCAGCAAGAATCTTAACAGACTCAGTTATTGCTCTTGATAACAACTGAAAAGACTTAACAATAACAAATCCTCTTGCTATTGCAGTAAATGTCTTTCCTAATCCTAGAAATGATTTACTTGCTTTCTTAGCCTTTTCACCTGTCTTTTCTGTTTCAGTACCTACTTTATTTAGGTTCTTCTCAGCACCAGAAGTTCTAGCTACTACTTCTATTATTATTTTCCTATTTTCAGCCATGTTATGTTATTATAAATTTACTTTAACTATTTCACCATTTACTTCTTCCCAAACTTGATCGTAGCCACCATCGTCTCTTTGTTCTATCATAGAACCACCTGACTCTCTTACAATACCCTTCTTATCTACAGAGAAAGCAGTTGCTCTATCGTACTTACTTGTACCTGTACCAACTGAAAAAGATGAAGAAGCATTTGCTTTAGCATATTGTCCAACAACTGTTTGAGAATCTCCCATAACAACATTACCCTTCCCCATTACAGTATTTGCATTACCAACAGATATATTTTCTTTTGAGTTTTGAACTACTGAAGAATTAACATTATCTTCACCTAATTTCTTTTGATATGCCTTTTTTCTAAATTCGTCAGAAACACCATCTATAAAACCATTAGAAATCCATTTACCTTTGTCATTTTCAAAGTCAAGTTGTCTAGATTCTTCAGCAGCAGCTTCTTCTGCTTGTTCGTCTCTTTTGAATGGTTGCCAAGCCTTATTACCTTTATCTCCAATATAACCTTTTCCTCCTAAATCTTTAATATTGCTTACCTGTTTTTGAGTAGTACCACCTTTACCACCTTCTATTACAACTTGGGAGTCTTTCCAATTGGTTATTTGCTCTTCTTCTTCCCACTTATATTTACCAGAGCCAGTACCACCACTAGGTCGATGAGCATTATAATCCTCGCGTTCCTCTTTCCATTCTTTAACATCTGGTACTTCTTCTATAACTATACTGTTTGGAGATTCTATTCTTGCATCAAACTCTTCTAGTTTTATTAGTTCTACAGTAGTAGAAACATTAGTAGTAGGTAAATAGTTCTTAACAGAATCTACAATCCAATATCCTTTTATCTCCTCTGGATAAGACAGATAAATAATCTTAGATATATCAAAATTAAATATATCAGTATTAGTCAAGACAACAGGTAAAGTTAGCTTAGTACCTTTTTCTATTGTATTAGCTGTCTTTTCATAATGCTTCTTATATAATCCTGAAGCATTAGCCGTTGAGTTGTAACCTAAATGTCCATCAATATTTAAATATGGAGTGCTACTTCCAAAGCTACAAGGCAATGCTGCTGGTATTACTGTTTTCTTATTCAACGCATATATGAAATAAGAATCTGGATGTTGAGCAGAATACTTATAAAAAAGTAGTCTAGGTCTAAAATTATAACTTCTTGTTGGTGCAAGTGAGTTAGCAGAATATTCTGTCCATAATCTAGACAAATATATAGGTTGAGTTAAATTATCATCACCTACAGATAAATCAGCAATATGATAAGTATAAGCAAATAGAGGATTCTCCATCTTTTGTATTCCCTCTGCAAATCTTTCACCTATATCATCTCTATATGATCCTAGTTTCTTTTCTTCTATATCGCTAATAGCATTAGCATGACCATCAGCACTATCATCCTTAAAAGTAAAATCAAGATATTGTTTATAGTAATCTAAGTAGTCAATAACATATTGCTTTTTAGTATCTACTTTGTCTGTCCAATCTATAGCATCTATTTTATCTCCATAGAAATCATCCCTAGTCTTTATCTTAACAGTCTTAGTTGCTACATCTGTCTGTATTAATAAGTTAAAAGCATGAAGGCATCCTTTTATATACATTAAAGTAGAATATCTATCGTCTAATATATCTCCTATATCAAATATAGCACTATCTATAACATCAGCTTGAGGAAATGATACAAGTTTAGCCTCTGATACTGCTACTCTTTGTTGGAAGCCTCTTCCTGCTCTAGTTGTTCTTAAAGCATTATTAGCACTATCAATTTTATCGCCAAATCTAATTAATACATCTACATAAACTTCATCTCCAGATTTTAATTCTATTACACCTGAATTTACATCTACTTTTTCTACAGCTAGTTCATGTCCAAACAAACTGCTATACTCATCTATATTAGAAACAGACGATGTATTTGTAATCCTAGTAGTACCAACAACTCTAGTAAAAACTCCAGCTACTTTATGTATAATTCTAAATTCAACATCAGCTATATTTTTATTTGATAGTTTTTGTTGAGGTAGATAAATTTGGTCTGCAAAAAACTTACAATCAAATTCAAATCTTGACTTTATTGATTCTGTTGCTGTGTATTTATATGTTGCTAAATCAAATTTAGAAGCACCTGCCCCTGACTTACTGTCTGTTCTTACTGTAATAGGGTTGTCATCTCCAGATACACAACTAACAATTTGCATTTTATATGTTTCTCTACCAAAATAATCTTCTTTCGTTTTATTAGTATGAACTGGAGTAACAGTCTCATCTCTAGCTATATCGTTTGTTATTACATCTATATAATAATATGTACCTACTTCATATAGAACAGAAGAAGTACCTACATTATAAGGGTCTATAACATATTCTGTTCCATAATCAGCAATTGAATAAACCATTCCTTTAGGAGTATTTATATCTCCACTATTTCCGGGAATATTATTAAGATATAATTGGTCTATAGCAGTATGTATTACAATGAAACTATTTTCATCTAATGTTGTTGTAGGTGCAGAAGTTAAATAGAATCTTCTAATTTTGTCATTACGAACAGCAGCACCTGCTCTATCTAATCCAGATTTTATTGTAGTAACATTAGTACCACTCTTTCTAACTGATTTTGGATATACAGTTAAAACTTCTTCAACTTTATTAGTTCCTGTATATAGTTTTGTATTATCACCTTGAACTGCCTCAAAAGTGTTATTTTGCACTATAGTTTCCTGTATTTGAAAACCATCCCCTGTAAATGGAATAACAACAGAATCCATTAAACGATTATTGGTGCTATGAAAGAAGTCATTTGCATCTGTATCTGTCTGTAAAGTATATCCTTCTGCTTTAAATGCTTTTTCAAATAAGGAACGCATAAAGATAGCAGGTCTAAATTCTTCTGCCTTTACATTGTTTTTATACTTCCATGCACCATAGTTTATTAATGGGAATACATATCCATCTGTATAGTCATTAGTCCATGTACCTTGTACACTAGATTCATCTAATGTAAAGTTAGTTCCCCAATCATAACTTCGTAAGGTCTTATTCTTCATTCCATCTGCCCAGTCTTGAGCATGACCTAGAATGATACATTTAAACTCCTTATACCCTCTGTCATCTACTATGCCCATTAATTTAAAGTCTCCTCTAAATATTGGCATACCATCAGACTTAACTACACATGGAGTTCTCTTTAGTATGTTGTTGCCATCTTGCACATTACTAGAATCTAAATGGTCTAGTCCACTTTTGTTTCTTTTAGTAGCTGGTATTCTAAATTCTAATGTATAGTCAGATGAACGTGATTCTATATCTTTTAATGTAGCAGAAGTAAAGGTAATAGCCACAGGAAACTGTCTGTCTTGTGGCACATCTAACTCTACACCTAAATCTACTAATTGTAATTTAATATCCGCCATGTTGTCGTCTTATAGGGTTTGCGTATTGGTATGTCATCTTAATGGTAAACAAATCAGAAGCCTCTTGTATAATCTGAGTTTTACCTGCTCTTATCTTGATAGGAATGTAATTGTTTCCTTCTTCTACAAAACACTCATGTCCATCAAGCATCTCTTCTAACCATATTCTTTGTGCCTCAGTTAGTGCCTGAGAGTACACAGTAAACTCTGTTCTTACGTCAGAGGCTAAAACCCTATCTCCACCTTCGTGAACGCTGTAGGAGGCATCTAACGCCCTATTGTAGTATTGGTTTCTTACTATTGTAGACCTATCTCTGTATCCTTTAAATGTAAAGTATTCAAATGCACCTAATCTGTTTAGGAACTTTATTCTTGTAGATTCATCTTCACAAAAAGTATGGTCTACATTAAAATGAACAATTTCAGAAGTTTTTGTATTATTTGTACCAGTAGTCAATGCTACAGAGTAAGAACCTACAGAACTATCAATTACAGGGTCTGCAACCGATACACCTGAAATATTTAGCCAACCACCAGTTGTAGCGTGTATGTTTGCAACACCTACTGGTAAATCAAATCTTTTTGTGCTAAATGCTGATAAAGGTTGATAATAGTTACTAGGAGTACCTTGATTATATTTTTTTGTATATAATATTAATCTATAGTAAGGAACTCCTGTTAAATTAGTAAAACCAGAAACATACTCACTATCATTTACACCTATAGTTCTAAATTTTCTCTGTAAAATGTTTGTTCTATAATTAGTCAAGAAATATTTATCTCCAGAAGATGCTATCTCAAAAGAATCAAACTTATCTGATATTTGGTCGTGTTGCCAAACTCCGTTAATTATGTAGAATGTGTTTGTATAAGAAGAAGTAGCACCATTTGTTAATGTACCATCTGCTTGCAATAGCACCTCAGTAAACCTAACTCTTACAGACTTTATTGAATTAGTAGAAGAATCCACTACAGATATAGCAGAACCTTTTGTTTGTATTGTGTTAGTCAAAGTATCTAATCCTGAAAGATAGCTAGATATATCAAATGTAAATGTATATGAAGTACCTATGTCTGGGTCTAAAATAATAGGATTATCTGCATTGTCAGAAACAACTGATCCATCTAAATAGATAAAACATTTCATCTTAACAGTATAAACCGTAGGTGTACCGTCTGAAGATGTGTTGTCGGATGTAGCTGTAATCTCTAGAGGTCTATATGGAGTCAATAACTCATTAGATGAAGGTTGTGAATTTATTGTTATTGCCATTATTATATTATTTTTATATTAGGGTCTTTCGCTGTTAACTCTCTTAATACTGTATCTATATTCTCTAATACATCAGCTAAGACATATTTAGCTAATCTCTTATCTATATCTATCTTGTGTCTATTATAGTTTTCTGTAATCCATCCTGTTTTAGGCTTCCCATTAAAAGATAATTGAGTACCTTCTTGTTGTAGCGTCTTTTGTATTGAGTAAGCTATTCTTCTCTTTTGCTTGATGTCCTTGAAGTTGAACTTTCTAGATGAATAAACAGTCTTATTCTTTCTTGTCATCCAAGTTAGAATCTGAGAAACACTTAAAAACACATTATATCTAGTTCTATCTATATCTTCTCCTCTAGCTAAAGATTTAATTACAGATTGTATTTTCTTTTGCCTTGATTTAGTTTCAGACTTTACGCTATTATAAAGTTTACCTGAAGCATAATGCTCTTGGTCTAACAAAGTCTTTCTCATTGCATCAGCTAGTTCTTTATTGAACCTAGTCATTGCATCAGAAGTATTTAACCAATCAATTTGAGCCATTATGCAGTTGTTGTAGCTGAATCAATATTAGAAAAGGCAGACCTGTTAGTTGATGTTGTTGCTCTAACACGATAATAATATAAAGTGCTAGGATCAAGACCAGTATCAGAGTGTGTTGTACTATCAGCAGCGATTGTAGCAACAGTAGTCCATGTACTGTTATCAATGCTCCTAGATACCTCGTAGTTAGTTTCAGACGATTCATTGTCATTCCAAGCTAAGTCTATTTGTGAAGATGATGCTGCCGTAGCAGTTAAGTTGCTAGGCTTTCTAAGTAACCTCATGCAGTCAAATACTCTAACAGTAAAACTAAACTGAACAACAGCTAAGTTATCATTATACTGCTCTGTACCTCTAACTACAGTTACCTCATCAACATCCTTTACTGCATCTACATCATATAACTCTTGAATTAACTGTAATCCCCAAGTCTGCATATCTGAATACTTCTTCCTTAATGCTTTTATATCATTCTGAAAGTAAGTATGCAATAGATAGAACTCAATGTTGTAATCTTGCTCGTCTGCTCGTGGGTCTACAGTATCTTCTACAGGTGTGTAGAGTAATAAAGGATAACTCTGTGCTGCAAATTCATTGACAGCTTCAGGGTCGTCAAAAAGAAATGTGTTTATGTTTGGGTCTGAGTCTACAAGTGATTCAATTTTATCAACGAGTTCTTCCAGTTTCATATTCTCTTATTTTCTCTTGATACAACGCTTCTGAGGCGTTTGCAGCAATGTAAGTCAAAAAGTCGTAAAGATTAGTCTTTTCTACGCTTTTTATAGGTGAATAGTTGCCAAAAGTGAACACTCCTTTCTCAGCTACAGCCTTTACTTGGAGATACCACCCATATTGGTTAATGCCAGATGCTTTAGCTGCTCCCTCATACTTTGCTTTACCTTTTCCAGAGAAGAGTTGAGGGTAGCTTTTGTGAACAAATGCAACAGTTCTCCTAAGTAAAAAAAAACATCCCAAACAATATCCATCTTTAGTTCCATGAATTTCTCTGCTCTACGCAGACAAGTCTCTTCATCATAATCCTCAGGTTTTTCTCCTTCTTTAAGACACATTATGGAGACGATATTAGCTACTGTCGAATAATCTCTCTCATCTACGTTTAACATATAAATATCAATATCTGTTGCATCTGTAAACTGAACAGTAGAAGCATAACCCATCGGTCTTTCTTCTCCTAGCACATTTCTTGATTTAGGTAGTATATAAGTATCTCCTTCAAACTCAAATGAGTCTCTTGTGATTTCTTCTACATCTACAGCATCATACAATGCTCCAATAGCAAACTTTAACAGATAAGTATTGAAAAACTGTTGTCTAGATTGGTGATCTATCTGATTTATGATTTTCTTAGGTATAGAACTAACTAATTCTAGCATATCACCATAAAACTTAGGAAAAGTCTTTAGTTGCTCTCTATTGGAGAACTCCATGCTCTCTATTTCATCAGTTTGTCCTAAATATACATGACCTAGCAGCTTTTGTAGCTTTTTAGGTGACTTATCGCATAATTTCTGAATCTCAATAAATTCTCTTAGTGTAATATCACTCCAAGAGTCAATTACATCATATTCTTCGTCTAAAACCTTAATCTTTATCATATAAATCCAATAGTTGTTTCGTTTCTTCCTAATTCAAACCACATTCTCTGCATTAGAGCATCAGAATAGTCTGGAGAACGCCCTATCATGTCTTTTATCACTTCTTTCTTTAATACTGCGTTCTTTCCATCTTTATACAGGTTATCTTTCTTTACAACCTCTAATTCTTGCATCAATTCGTCTTTTATGACTGTATCTTGAGGCATAAAGTATATTCTGCGTTCATTTACGTATTTTGCTAACATAAAGTAACATTGTGACTTCAAATTATTGTAATTATGGTCACCATTACCTCTTTTTATCGGAGATTTGTTAGATACAAAGCCTCTACAGCTTAACATATCTACTACACCACCTCCAACACCATCTTCATCTACAATTACACAGTTCATAGGTACTGCCCATCGCTGTGCTTGGTGTGCAATAGCTTGTGCTGTGAATACTAAGTCGCCTTTGTTAATAACTTCTATGTGCTTCACTCTAAAACCACTCCATATCATTATTGTGGTCTTATCTTTACCAAATCGTGCTATATCGCAAGTAATATACGTCTCTCCTTCTGGTACATCCTCATTATGCCACATATCACATATAGAATCATAGTCCATTAGTGCAGATGGATCGTCATCATACTCAAAGTTACCATAAAGTAGACGTTCTACAGTTACTTTATCTCTCTTTTTTAGTTGGTCTATGTAATCTTGAGTAACAGTAGGATTATCTGAAGCTACTGCTCTTACAAACTTGATGTGCTTTTCTAGCTTATTCTCTTTCTCAGGCTTATGGAATCTCCTATAGACATGACCTTTATCTGGGTTAAATGTTTCTAACACTTTAGGCTTTAGTCCATACTCAGCGTTCATGTGCCTTCCTACCCTAGAGGACAGTATCTCTATAGACTCATGGCTACACTCATTAGATTCATCTACTGCTGCACCTGTCAATTCCATACCTCCAAATCGTGTGTAGTGGGGGTCTCTAGGTTGGAACGTGAGTTCCACGAGAAAAATTTGCGAACCATTGTTAAATGTAATAACATCTTGCTGTTGATTATACTTAAAATAGTTGTCATTTATGCCACACTCCTCAAACACCTTGAACAATGTCATTAGTGTAGTCCTTTTTAGTGTCTTTAACTCCTTTCTAGCGAACCCATACCTTGTTTTAGGGTATTGTAAGCACATTATAGTGAGCCAATAGCACATTAGATAAGATTTACCTCCTCCAGCAGCACCACCGTAACCTATTTCTGTGGTTTCATTGTCGGTTAGATACTGCCAAGCAATATGCTGTTTTAAGGAGGGAGTAAACTTGATGTTTGGCATTTTATAGCGTTGAATCTGTATTTTTAAAGTAGATGTCCTGTCCTTGTCTACCTTTTTGTCTAGCTTCTTCTACTTGTGAGCCGGTTAATCCATTATTCGGCTCAATAGTAACAGTAATCTTCATGTTACTGGTTGCTAAGGATTCTAGTAATTGCTTTAAAGTCTGTTGCATTTCTGATTGTGATTTCATTGTAGTCTGTTAATAGCATTAATGTATATAAATTTCCCTGTGATAACTCAAAGTTAGTCTCATTAGTCACTAAAGTTACGTTCTTAGTCTTGAACTCCCAATAATACTCACCTTTTATGTGTGTTCTGTGCTGTTTAAAGCCTAACTCCATGAGTTGTATGTCGTCAAATCCTCTGTCCTTACTCATATACAGGTACTGTTACGATTCTATAAAATCCTGAATAGTCCATAGTAGTCTGCACAAAGCATGATTTATGGCTACTCCAAATCTCTATTCTAACCTTGTTTTCTTGCTTTTTAAGGACTTTTATCATCCTATCTGCTGGTATCCTATTGTTGTAGTAGTAATATCCCTCTACAAGTTCCTCTGCTGAGAAGGCTTTCTGTACTTCTCTGTACCCAATAGGCTGTTTTTGCTCTTCCATTGCTGTTTGTTGTGTTGCTGCTTCCATAATTACTTGTTTTTATACTTTATACTGTTAGGTTTTGCCCATTTTCTAGGCTGAATTACTTTATATCCGTTAGCTTTCAATAATTCCTCTGTTATTGTTGGCAATTCACCGTTATTTAGCCTGTGAAGCCAAGATCGTAGTGTTCCAGCAGGATGTTTCCTTGTAAACTCTCTATTGCTTAATAAATGCTTAAAAGCCATGTAATCTGACAGTTCTGCTGGGAAATTGTGCTTATTTTTAGGGATTGCGTTCTTTCTAAACACTTTTTTCTGTTGTTCAGATAGGTTTTTCTCATGTTGTGCTATTTCTAGCTTCAATTCACAAAGTCTAGTCTGTAATTTCATTGCATGAGCAGGTTCTAACTCATCTAAATTCTCTAAATCTTCTAAAATTGCCCTGTATTCGAAGTAAGCAGGGTTAGGTTTGTTGTTTCCCATTAATTTAAACTTATTTTGTCGCCAATTTCTAAGTAAAAGATGTCTCCTTCAAATTCGTTTGCCTCTATCACCTCGCAACAGTAAGAATCTATAAAATACATGACTTGTATAACGTGGCTAAGACCTTTTTCGCAGTAAAACTGTTGAAACTCATCTAACTGCTCTAAAGACTCAATTTCGAAGGTAAATTCTTTCATCATTTTTGCTCTACGCAAACTTTTTAAGTTTGTTACCGTAAGATATATAAAATTTTTGAAATGGCTAAGTCAAGAAATCGAAAAGAACAGAAAGATAAATCTGCCAAGCGAACAACCAAAGCTGCAAGGGAAGTGATGCACCAAATCAAGAGAGATGCTAACATGAATGATAACATCAATATGTTCATAAACATCATGAAAGAATATGCTAGTGAGAAGGGAGGAAACTAATCCTCCTTTTTCCAGCTTCCTACAGGGCAATCTGCCCACTTAACTTTAGTCTTAGCAAACAAGATACAGCCACATTTTTTACAAACCTCTACTTTAGGAATCATAAATGGGCATTTTCTGCATATTTCCATTCTTTTCTTAGGATCTGTCTCTCTTGCCATTACTCTAATAGTTTATCTACAACATCAAATAAGTCAAATTTCACGTTTAGCTGTTGCATTACCTCTACTAATCTGAATAACTGGTAGGTACACACACCTAACAATACTAATGTCCCTACAGATACTGCCTTAAAGAACATTATTCTTGCTTTTCTCTTGCTCATACCTCTACTACGCTGTTAGTAGATGATAGTTAACACCGAAATAGTCAGTAAAGCAAAAAATAACGTAAACATAACACCGTACATTGCACCTTCAATAAAATCTTTCATCTTTGTTTTTTACAATTATTACAATTCTCTTTGTGAACAAGTCCAGATGCACCAGAACCTCTCTTTATATAGATATACTCGCAATCGTCAATAGTATAGATATAAACACCTCCATTAATATATTCTTCAAGTAATTCAGTATTTGCTCTTCCTGAGTTTAATGCTTTTACTTCTGTTTCAGTCTCAACATTAGAGCAAGATGCTAATAATATTACTCCTAAAATTCCTAATACTTTCTTCATAATCTTTGTTTTGGTTTAATAACCTTTGTTTTGTTACAAAATTCTTTTAAAATAACCCCATTTTTATTACAAATGTTTCTATTAGACTCTGTTTTATACCTGTTCTGATATAATTACCACGAAATCAGCGTAATTATACCCTTTCGGTGTGATTATTCCCATCTTAATAATGAATGAGTTATGTGAGCATTATAGTTATCACCATCATACTGTGTATCGCACATCCATTTAGCGTGTTCTAGGCTGTATATTCTCACCTGTACAGGGTTAACTCCTTCAGACCATCTAATTACTGCTTGACCGATCTTATCAATGAACCAATCTAATTCTTTTAATTCTCTCATATTTGTTTTTTTATAAATTCAATTAATTTCTTTCTGTTACCAAATGTATATATTTTATCATTACCGTTAAATGACAACTCCCCAGACTCTGGTTTAACCTTCATGTTTTTAATATAAAACGTCTTTTGTTTTCTCTTAAATTCAATATCTCCAAGTTCCTTCTCAAAGTTATCTGCTGTTGTCCATCCTCTAGCAGCTTTCCTCTTTTTTCTTTGCTTCATTTCCTCTTTCATGCAATGACAAAACAACTTGTCGTTACACCCCCCTACAGGACACTTAATTTCTTCCATAATTTTACTGTTTTGTAACCTTTTTATAATTAAAGAGTATTTACGTGCGCACGGTATTACTTTATTACTAGTAATAATATACTATTAGTAATAACATAAGAAAAAACTAAAGCAAAAAAGATTTTCCCATATCATTACTCTGCTATTACAATACTACAAAAAGTATTTAATTGTTTCAAATGTTTTGTATAAAGTTTTAGAACCCAAAAAAATTATAAAGGCTTTGTAACGAGTTATGGGAGAAAAAATATTGTATGGGGTGTAGTACATTTCAGGATATGTTCAGAACGCAAAATTAGACTTCTAGACTCTGAAACCCTTATCACCACTGCATTACAGCCAATACCTATTATATTTTGTCTTATAATTAGTATTATGTTAAATAGAAACTAAAACGCCTTGTATTACTGCATTACAGAAGATTCTAAGATTCATAGATACTAATCCAAGTGCTATTTTGACAATATGTCATGATTGTAAAGGTTTTACATTAAGTTTTTTGTGCATGGAACAATGCAAACCAAATAAACCTTAAACTTATTCGAGAATACCCTTTTTAGACGTTCTAAGCCACTTTCTATATAATTTGATATACTTATACCACTTGACTAATTTAAGTTCCTTATATGGCTTGTTTTGCCTGTATTATTATTGACTGGATTAGGTTAATACTACGTAAACTGTTGTAAGGTATTGAGTTAGAACTACTTATATAGATTTAATACTTAATACTTATTATAAGCTATTTTAAAGGCTTTTATTTATAGCTATTGATACATAACATTATAGAAACAAGAAAAGCCCTTAAACGGGCTATAATGTACTTTAAATAAAAAAGCCCTACTAAATTAATAGTAAGGCTTATAATAATGTTTTATTTGTTGGTTTTATTATTCTAGAATATTTTTCATTAGAATCAATGTTTGCATATTTTTATCATCAATCTTTTGATTCATCCATTCATTAATAATTGCAAGCTGTTGCTTCTTACTCAATCCTAGCAATGTCCATTCTTCAATTTTTTTCAATCCGTAATTTAAGTTTTCCATAATATAGTTTTTTTAGTAGTGTTTTAAATGGGGCTTTCGCCCCTTTGTTTATTTCTTTATAATTCTATTTAATGCTTTATCAAAGTCACTTCCTTTAGTGTATGTCTTTATAAGGTTACATTCTTGCTTTTCTCTCATGTAAGTGCTAATAATTTTCCATTCGCTAGAATCAATCCTCTCTATCTTTTGAATCGTATAACCTTTATAAGTTACCTGAAATTTCTCCATAGTAGCGTTTTCTCCCACTTTGTTATTTATTAATTCTCTTTTGATTTCGATAGCGTTTTTCATAGTAATTTTTTTTTGTTGTTGTAAAGATAGTAATTATAATTAGTATTACATAATTTTTGTAATAAAGGTTACAATAGTATATACAATTTTAGGGCTAATCTTTTATAAAAAGCCCTGTATTATTGCATTACACAAAAGTAATTTTTTTTTACTTTTTTATTCTTTACATAGAATCCAATTTAATAATTGTATTTTTTCCTCTAAAGTTTCTATTCTATTGTAATAAAATTCAGTTTTATGCTTATCGTATCTTATCCATAACTGCTCAATTCTTTTTTCTATTTGGTTTATTCTTTTTTCTATTTGTTCCTTAGTTTTCATAATATCTAATTTTAATCTATGTTAAATAATCTTTGTAATAAGTTTCTATTTTTAAGTTTATTATAGTCTTGTAATAACTTTGTATACTCTTCTAATAAATCCTTTAAAATTGTATCATTAGTATAATATTGTTCCATAGGTAAATGATTCAATACGTGCTCAGGGATGGCAACAAAGTTAGTATTGATTTCTTCCTTTAATAATGTCTTATAAGTATTAACCTCTTCTTTTAATTCTTGCAGCTGTTTGAATCTATGCTCAAATATTGCAAAGTCTTGTTTATGTGTAACTTCATCTTTCATAGTATTATCTATTTAAATTTATATTCAATTGTACCTTCTTTTTTAATGAATCTTTTTAATTCTAACATACTTTGACCGTATACGTTTGAAGGTGTATCATTATTATATTGCCATGATCCATCGTAGGCTAAAAAGCATTTTTTAGTATCATGATTCATTTTGTAATAAACAGAATGCAATTTTATAGTAAAATTTTCACCGTATTTATTACTTGTTTTAATTGTCTTAAAGTGTTTTAATTCGGATAGATTCATAGTATTATTTTTTATTAGTTAGTAATTGATTTATTGTTAGCTCTAAAATATTTATATAAAGGTCGTCGTTGTTTAGTTTATCCCTTAATTGATCCAATTGGCTTAATGGATAACCTTTTTTAAGTTCCTGTATGAATTCTATTATTTTATTATCCATAGTTTATTTTTTTAACTCTATTAAATAAGGATAAAAGCAACCGTCGAAATATTTTAATTTATACTTCTTATTTTTATACTCTATAGTTCCATAAAAGTCTTTACCTATATTATATTTAAATACTTTATCAAATTGCAAATTGAATCTTTTTGAAATAGCTTTTAACGTTCTTAAATCTTTTATTATGTTATACATGGCTAATTAATTTTATTAGGTTAGAAAATTTACTATTATAAACAGTCAAAGGTGACTTATAAACCAGCTTAATACCTTTGTCTATATATTCAATCTCAATAGTATTATTAATTTGTTTATAGCTTATTATTTGCATTGTATTAGTATTTTTTGTTTGTTGTTTATTTTTTCATTTATAGTTGTCAGTTTATTGCCATAAATTTGATTATTATATATATAAAACCAGTTTTGATAAATTGATATACCGTTTATTTTTTTTGTTGTTATTTTCATTGTATCTTATTTTAAATTTCTACTAAAGCATGTTTATATATAGAATAGTAATTATTTCTAATTTCTTTTAATCTTCTATATGTTTCCGTATATCCTTTATTAATGTTTTCTTTATACCAGTCACTATATATATTACACCAGTGTTTTTTAGACTTTTTACAATATACATGTAAATCGTAACATAAAAAGTTTTTTTCGTTACTTGTATTGTAATATTGCCAACTTTCGTTATAGTCTATATATAAGCCTATAGTATTTAATAAAGAATCCATTTCTTGAATACTTATCTTTGTAGCGTATGGCTCAATATCTTTTTTTATATAGTCTAAAGTATTAACTCTTTGTTGTTTTTTATAGCTGTTCATCTTATCTAATTTTAGTATTTATTGATTAAGTAAATTATTTCAAAGTCTGTTTTATTTTTATCTATTTTAGATATTTTACACGACTTAAGTTTATGCGTACCAGTTATATGACATTTATCGTTTAAATCTATATAAAAAAAAGTGTCCTTATCTTTTTTAACCGATCTACTTACTGGTGATGCGAAAGCAATATCATAAGTTGCTTTTTTTCCTGTACTTACTTTGGTGAATGTTAATTTCATAGTATTATAATTTAATAGTTAGTAATTATTTATTTCTTTTAACTGATATATTACAAATTTCTTTTATTTGTCTTATTTGCCACTCCGATACGTCTATATTTTTACTGTTTAATAGTTCAGTTAATTTTTCAATAGATCTTTGTTCTTTTGTTCTTTGGCTTATAAAATTCATTTCAACCTTTATAGTATAATTATTATCTACAGTTATATAGTTTTTTTCTTTAGTTTCTTCATCTAGTATTAATACTCTTTTTAATGCATCTAATTTTATATACATTATATCCTTGAATCTATTATAATATTTATCTGAGTGACTAGGAACTAATTTTTCAATAGTATAATAGTAGTTATCTAAATTTAAATAAAGAGTATAGTTACCGTTATAAGGGTCAATATCATTCGTAGTTTTTGCCAAAAATGAATCTTTACTGTTTAAATTTATTTTTCTTTTGTTCTTAATTTGCTCAGGTAGATAAACCTCAGGGTAATCATTATTAGATCCAAAGTCTTTAAACCAGTTTGTTTGTCCTATCTTTTTGCCTTGTTTATAAAACACAATTGCGTCTATTTTTTTGCCGTTTAAATAGTAAGGATTATAAAAAGACTGTTCCTGTTTAATAGTTGTAGTTTCCATTGTAATAAATTTAATAGTTAGTTAATAGTTATTTTTTGTTGGTTACAAATATATAAAACTTATAATCTATTTTACAAAGTTTTTGTAATAAAGTTTCAATACTAGCTAATTATTTTTTTTTAGTCTCTAATTACTGGATTAAATAAACCTATCTAAACAGGTTAAAAATATCTTATTCAAAAATCCATGTATATACATTAAATACAAGTACATTAAATTACCTGTAATGTACTAATAGCAATAGTTTCATGCAATTACCTTTCTGAAAGCCTTACTATGACTGCGTTTCATGCTCAAAGCCTTGCTATCACTATGTTTGGTGAAATTGTCAAAAAGTCAGGGGGTCTGAAGTCCGACCACCCTATCTACATTAACCGATTTTTCAAATATTTCCAGCACTTTTTAAGAAAAAAAAAGGAGCAGAAAATTTATCCACTCCTAAATTAATTTGTACTCACCTACATAGACAGACCTCCAGAAAAAACAGCTTGGGGAAAATAGGTTGAGACTTAGAGAGTGTTGCAGATTCGAACTGCTTGTTTTTTAAAACCGAGAGAGCGACTCTCAAAGGGTTCAGCCAACACCCATAACACACTCACCGATACGTCCAGTATACTGATCGTCTGCATAAAGGAGCGTCCAACGACCATTCATACTCGCATACGTATCTGTACTTCTTTAATAATAGCTTAACTCCTCTACCTGTATAAACTCTTCAATCATACCATTCCTTCCATACTTTACCTGTACTAACACAGATAAACTTGGATTGTGTGATGACAGCCATAACTCCCATACACTTTTATGAGAGGTGTTATAAGCGTCTTTATAGTATTCGAAGGTATCTGTATGGGTAGACATGATATCTCCCGTTAGAGAGCATTTAACAGCGTATTCTAAGTCCATTATAGAATAATCTATCATTGTTACTTCTAAAATCTCTAGTCTAGTTGTTCTTGGTAGTTCCATGTTAGTCTATTTTATCTGCTATTAATATTGTTTGAAATGTTGAGGTTCTTAAATAATCCTCTAGTTCTTCTATTGCATCCAAATAACAATCTGCTTGGTCTACAATCTGATAAATCTCTTCTGATAATGTTCTTAATTTCTTGTCCATAATTGCTTTGTTTTTACTAATATAATAATCTTATCTTATTATACAAAACATTTGTAATAAAGTTTCACATAGGTACATAAAAAAAGGAGTCCACCCCTGAACTCCCCTTTCCTAACTAACTAAAATTACTATGCTTATAAAAACTATTACTCTAATATATAAAAATTATTTTATTATTCTAGTATCTCTGGTAAAGAAATATCATAATCTAAATATTGCATGAACTCTCTTAGTCCATCAATGTCTTTATTGGTGTAGAAAAATACGTGCTTTCTTCTCTTGTCGTAGTGATATTCTGTCTCCAGATGGTTCAATACATCCTTAACATCTTTCATGTCATAGATTATTCTCAACAGAGATTCGTTTACATCATCTTGTTTAACTGCGTATTCTTTCCACGTAGGATCAACTTGGAATACCTCTTGTGGTTTCTTAGATATTATTACTTTATTCGCCATCTTCTTCTCCTTTTATTTCTATTGTGTCTTGTTCTTCAATGTTTTCTATTTGCTTTGGTACTACATAATTTATCTGTAGCTGTCCTCCATCGCCTTCTTGTTTTATCTCTTGTCTTTCTGTGTATCCTCTGTTCTTTCCTTTAGTCTTTAGATACATCTTAACAAGTTCCGTTTGGTTTTTACTAAGCTGCTTATCATCGTCTAGGATAGCATCTATTAGCTTCTCCTCTACCTTATCTAGTTTAGTTTCTTCCATTGCCTCAATGACCTCATCAGACTTAACCTTGAAGTCATCATCTTCTCTTCTATACTTTTGGTACGTAGAGTAGGAAACAACGCCTTCTATTGCTTTGCTAACTAATCCTTTATTGCTAGGCATACCAAGATTCTTTAGTATCTCCCTTTTATTAGCCTCAACATTAGATAGACCTTTGACAGCCTCAGCCTTGCTTACCTTACCCTTTTTCTCGTACTTGTTTGGCATATTAGAATGGCAGATCTCCAACAGTATCTGGTGTTGGTGTTGCTACAGTTACTTTTTCAAACGATGCTAAATTAAGATTGATGAAGAACTTATCCTTCCACTCATTACCTTGAACAAATGCTGTGAACTTTACCTCATCACCTACATTTAGTCCAGCTTCAACAGCAGGTGCTAACTTAGTAGTGGCTGTAAGTTTTACAGGATTGTCATACTCTCCATTCTTGCAGTTTACTACAAACTCAATCTTCTTAAAATCTCCTTTTGTGAACGTGTCAAACTTTTTGACTACAGTTCCTTGTGCTTCAACTCTCATAATTGTCTAGTTTACTAATAATATATAAATAATCTTTCTTTGCTTTTTCATCAGTATGTATCCAATTGTCTACATAATTGATACTAAAATTAATACTTGTATCTGTCTTTTCAAACTCCCAACACAAGTTATTTACGGAATAATTGTAATGTTTGTTAAGGATGTAAATGACAAAACGTCTAGCAGTCTCAATTTCGGTAAACCACTTTGCAGAAAACAACTCTAGATATTCTATATCAAAGCAATCTGCAACAGCTAAACTCACCTTATCAATCTTGTCCATCAGTTCAGGCATACATTAATTTTATCATCCAATAATAGTTCTACGTCTAAACTGTTTTTAAATATCTCAAACTCTTCAGGGTCAAGTTCCAATAAATTAATCCCAGACATCTTAACAGCTAAGTCAAACCAATCATACTGTTCTGACAGACAATAGCTACTATCATATTCCAAAGGTGTAAGTTCCGATTCTGCTAAATACAGGTCATCTTTGTACACGTACTTTACTTTTAGCTTAATGAAAGCTATAGAATCTACCATTACCCTTTGTTTTACCATTCTTTTACGTCTTTTTTTGTCATTGTGTTTGCCAAATAATCTTGTATAGAACGCCTAACTATATGTCTTGTAGTGTCATGCTTGTCTGCTAACTTATCGTAGCTTATACCTAGCTTTAACCAATCTTTTACAATAGCCATTTTCTTGTGACCTGTAACTTTCTTGTATTGTACTCTCATTAGTTGATGTCTTTTTTGTCTATGTCTCTAGTTAATGCCTTGTATAAGTTCTCAACATCTTCATGTATGTCTTGCTTCATTTCAGTAACAAGCTGCGATAGTGCTAGTCCTTCGATTGCCATACCTACTAAACTGTTTATAGGTAGTTGCTTGAGATATGCAATTCCAGCTTCATTCATGCCAATTAAATCTTCTGCATACTTCTTTAATTCTTTGTCTGTCATCATTATTATTTGTTTTTGTTATATCATATCTTCACACCAAATTGGTGTCTTATCTCCTACCCAAGCACCTAAAACATTGTAATTAAAATAATCAAAAGCATCTTCAAAACTCATTTCCTTCATCAGAATTGTAATACATTTCTCTACAGAATATATCAATCTCATGCTGCTTTCTTCTATACCAATTACGGCATCATCAAATCCATCTGCTTTTAGTATTTCTTCGTCTCTATAGGTGTCTACTATGTCTTGTAATAATCTACTCATAACTATTCTATGGGTTTTATTGTGAATTGTATTCTTGGATTCTCTTTATCTAATGCTTTCTGTGCTACTATCTTAACACACTTGTTATCATTCCTAATTGTCTTAGTCTTTTGTAGACAGTCTAGTATGATTTTTAGGCTGTTATCTAAATCTGCACGTTGTGAGGGATAGAAAACATCCACGTAGAACTCAAAATAAGACGTTATGTCGATGTTTCTCAGTTCAGGTGGTAGTTGTATATAGAACGACTCCTCATAGTCCTTTAAACGCTTTGTTTTAATTAGACGTTTATGTGCTATCATGTAGCAATTAGACTTAGATGGAGTATTGCCTTTTATTGTTGCGTTGTACTGTGTCATATAATGCGTTTAATCTTTTCTCTATCTTCTCAACTTTGTATTTATAGTCTCCGTAGTAAGCATTACCCTCAACAGACTTACAAGCGTGTATAGCTGTGGAATGGTCTCTACCAAATAAAAGACCTATATCTCTGTAGGACATATTAGTAAACTTCCTAAGTAGATACATACATACTTGTCTAGCATCTACTAAATTTCTTAATCTTGTTTTGGATTGCATCTTCTCCAGAGTAACACCATAAGACTGACAGACATCATCAATAATTATGTCGTGTACTTCTCCATGCTCTATGAGTTGAAACTTGTTTTGTAGTTCTTCCTTTGTGTGTGTTTCAATTAGTTCTAGTGCTTTTCTTAGCACTTTGTATTCTGTTACGTTATCCATGTGTTTCTTTTAATCTGTCTATTGCTTCTACTTGCATCTTTCTAATTTTGTCTAACATTACCTTTGTCTCTGGCTTCTGATGCTTTGTGTATTGTTTTAATAAATTTAGTTCTAGGTCTATTAGTGCCTGAACTTTCTTCCTTTTTGTGTATAAATTTCTCATGCCCCACACCCTATGCACTCATAGTCACTATCCTCTGAGCCGTTATTGTTAAAGATATTAACGCCACTTTCAATTTTTTCCAGATTACTTACATATTCTTTTGTTAACATTTTCATCTCTAAAATTGATTCTGCTTTTAGCGTATCTTGATAATATTTTTCTTGTAGAAAACGCCTCATGGAAAACTGCTGTTCTTGTGTCATTTTTTTTGTTTTATCTAAATAAGTGAATAATAATTATATTACAAAGTTTTTATAATTCTTTTTGCAAACCATTTTTCCAATCAATGTATTTTTCTTGTAATGGTGAATTTCCATAGCTGTCATAAAAGCTGCCAAAACCATTCTGTCTGCTTAATGTTAGTTCAACAGGAATACCTAATGGAGTAGGTCTACCACCTGACCATGTCTCTTTAACTTTCTTAACATGAATCTCTGTTATAAACTCTCTTCCTTGCATTTGCACGTAACGATGTACTACGATAAAATCATCTGCTTTGTTGTCGAACATAACACCATTCTCGATGTCAAATTTCTCTGGTACAGTTGGATGTCCTTTGAACTCACCATCTTGGTGTATCTTCCTAGCACCAATTGTTCCAACGTGAGTATTTAGAAAGATTGTACAGTTCTTTTCTCCACTCCATTGCTTGAACTTAGAGATTATTTCATAGTGATAGTTATAAGGACTAGTAGAAAACTTAGGTGGTATCTTCAGGTGATTGTACGGATCAATCATCATGCCTTTGTACTCTCCTGTTTTCATTAATTCCTCAGCTAAAGTTAACAGTTCTTCTGCTGTAATTAAGTCGTTTACTTTAATGATTTTAAAGTTATCATCTACTAACTCCATTAGTTTCTCTAACTCCCAATCAGATATATCTTCTATTTTCTTTCCTGAAATAAATTTTACTAACTCTTGACGTATAGAAAACGACTCATTCTCTCCAGAGAAAACAATCCACTTCCAACCATGTAGTCTGTTTGCTAGTGCCATTAAGAACCAAACAATGTAGGACTTACCAACATTTGCTCTACCCATAATGACATTGAATTTACCTTCCTTAAATCTAAAGTATTCGTCTAAAGACTTATAGCCTGTCTCTTTGCCTATCTCTACTTCTCCTCTTCTTAGCTTTTGGATAAAGTTCAAATCCTCTTGCATATTTGATACAAAGCTAAGTGCTGGGTACTTATCCAATATTGTCTCTTTTGGTTCTTCTAGAGTAGGAATCATTTCCTTTGGTAATGGTCTACCCATACCATTCTTTAGTCCATCTTCTAAGTCCTTAACAGCCATTTCAATGTCAGAAGTACCATTCTTTATGACAGCTTCTTTTAGTTCTGCTAGTGCATCATCATAGCTAATTAGACCTTCAGCTACTAAACCACCAGCATAATTACCTGCTGCTACTCTTCTGTCGTGTAGATTGCCATCGCCACTTCTAAAAATCATTCCTCTGATTCCTTCCATGACATCAATCTGTGCTAACTCAAATTGCTTTGGAGATTGATTTATGTAGATTTCAGGATCGTAGGACTCAAAACAGGCTCTTGATATATCCTTACACTTGTCATCAATGTTGAGGTATTTTAAATCATACTCTATCTGTTTGTAGATTTGCTTGTACTCTTCATCCTTTGTTGTTGGACTAATCTTTGCTAGTGCTTTTACTCCATTACCAGATGGTGATTCCCACGTTGCAAGAATATAATCTCTGTTTTTGAGTTCATTCTTTGCATAGCTTACATCAATATCATCAAAGTCTAAGACCATTAAACCACTAGACTCAGTACAACTAGCGTTCTTACGTCCCTCAAATACTCCTGAGTATGACCACGAGGGTAATTTTTTCTTTAAATTGTCCTTGTTCTTCTTTAGTTCTTTGTAGTCTTTTTGTCCTTGTTCTGTTGACCTATCGCATTTGTCCATCTCTTTTTGCAACATTCTAATCTCTACTACTGATTGCCGAGATGAACCTTCTTTTATTCTGTCAAACGATACTTGTATGTCTTTGTGGTGTACGTCTGTTGGTTGTAGCACACTTGGGGTTACTGTCACTTTACTCATATTAAAATAATGCTTGTTGTGCTGAATGTTGTTTAAATCTTTTGAATGCTGAATTAAAGTATTCTTCATCAAGTTCACAAGCTGTCAGATTAAATTTGTAATCATGACAAGCTAAAGCAATACTTCCAGAACCTAAATGTGTATCAAGAATCTTATCACCTTCTTTAGCATAATTATCTAAAAGCCACTTGTATAATGCTACTGGTTTTTGTGTAGGATGGATTCTTGTTTCCCCACTATTAATTGTGCCAAAACCATTCCACCAAATATCTATCATCTTTGGTACACCTTTTTTTGAGCAATAAGCAAATTCAGTATCACTATATTTTGGATTTTGGCTTTTACCCATTTTATACCAAGTGATATAGTTAGGCATATTCCCAATGTGTTCAGTAAAAAAATTAGCACCCCACACTATTTGATTTTTAGATACCCTTTTAAGTTCAGTAAAGTATTCAATATTTGGTATTTCAGAATCCCAGTCTTTTTGTGTATATTCTTTTTTAATAAAAGAAAACCCCTTTGCTTCACTTAAACCCCACTCTTTACTATTACTACCATTTTTTGCTAAATCAATCCCATAAGGAGGATCAACAATAGCCAAATCAAAATGGTTATCTGAATAACGAGCCATTAGGGACATATTATCCTCGTTTGTTACTTTTATTTTATCTGTCCAGTTCATTATTTCTTTTTTAAAATATATCTCTTACTGTTCCTACGTCTTTTGAATTTCTTTCTAACCATTTCTTATCTTGCTCAACTTTTTCCTGTCCAACTATCTCATCATTCCAAGATTCATTGTTGAGATAAGTAGCAGGTCTTTTCCTAAATTGCTTCTCTGGTTGACTAGCAATATACATTGGCACATGATCTTTTATTTTCTGTCTGTCTTGCTCAGAGATACTTGCATATTTCTTTTCCAATTTTGTCTTACTACCCACCTTGAAATCATACAGATTCCAAAAATCATCAAAGGACAATATACTATTATTATTATTCTTATCATTCTTAGTTGTTGTTATTTGTTTGTTATTTGTTTGTTGCTCGTTTGTTACTCGTTTGTTAGATTGCTTGTTATCATCTTGGTACTCATTGTACTTAACTACTTGAATTACAGTATGTTGTGACGTACTTTTGATTGTTAATTCGTTTGTTAATTTTTTTAAACAAGTTCTAACTTGCTGAACAGATAATTTTGTCTCATTTGAGAGGTTTTGTAGTGAAGTAACAAACTCTCCTCTCTTAATGACAGACCCTCTCCAGCTTTTATCTGAGTGATTTGCTTTAAGGATGCAATGAAGGAACAGACGAAAAACATTTGGTTCATCGTACCATTCCCATTCTAATAATCCTCTGTGTAATTTTATCCAACCTTCCATTTCAATTAGTTTGTATATAAAGTTAAAAAAAGGGAAGCTACTTAATTTCACTTCCCTAAGAACAATAGACTAAGAATTTAGTTTTCCTTGATATGTATCTATGTTAATCATAGTTTTCTTTAAAATATCCTCGACAACTATCTTATAGCCATCAGAGTCCTCCCCAGCGTTAATCCAGTTATAAACTGTCTTGAGGCTGCATCCTTTAGCTTCTGCAAACTCTTGTGGGTTTAAGTATTCAATGTTTCCAATCTTCATAATTCAATGTTTTTGTAAATGTAATTCAAATAGTTTAATCTACATAGCTTTGTCCTAAATATTTTTCGATTTCTACTTTCTGCACCCACCATTTCTTTTCTTTGGTGTTTAGCTTTTTAAATGCAGACTTAACAGCATAATCGTCCAATTTAAGAGCATCTATGTCTTTTCCCTTAGCTACTACACCTTCTACCTTCCTAGTGATGACAGACTTAATCTTTTTAGTGCCTATATCAATAGAAAAGTAGAATGTGCATAGAAATATTGACCTGTTATTGTACACCTTTGTATTTCAATCTTCTTTTTAAAGCATCGTAAGCAATGTCAATGTTATAGTCTCTATACAATATCATCTTAATTGCGTGTGCTTTTACTTCTAATGTTGTGTTTCTTGTGTTAATGACAGTTTCCATTACTTTATCAATAATATCAACTATCTCATAATCTGATTGTTCTTTCGACATTGAGTTGTTTATTTAGGGTTGTTATATAATCTCTACACTCTGCCACTCTGTCGTATATCTTCTGTATATCTTCATTATTTCTTTCCACATTAAACACTTTTATTCTGTACTTCCCTTCTAAATGGTCATACTCATAAGGAACGTCTGTCCATTGATTCAATAAATCATCTGGTGTTTCCATTAGTGTATAAACCAACTGTGCTTTATCTAGGTTAGTAAGTGCCATATAGCCTTGTAGCTGCCAATAATAGTCCTTAGTAGGAATCTTATCTTCAAACAGAGGAAAAGTCCAATGATCCCAGCTATTCTTAATATCAATAACAACACCGTTATGTATTAAGTCAGGAGTACCTGTCATAAACTCATTCTCATACTTAACATCGTTTTTAACTAAGAAACCATGTCCAGCTTCCTCTGAGAAATAGTCAATAGCATCATTCTCCATGTCTAGTCCTTTCTGAGTATACTTGTTACCCATAAACTTTTGACCTCCATAAATCTGTTCTTTCATCCATTCCTGAACGTATGCCTCTGTAGTCTTACTAAGAGGGTTACTTTTAGTCCTACTATTAGTCATGATTTGACCAATAGCAGAACAGCGTATTTTAAATTCTTTCTCTTTCATATCCATGCTTTTCTAGTAACTTAATTGATTCTCATCCTAAAATCTCTGCTCTATCTTTCTCTGTGTACTGATAAGTCTCTAACTTAGCAACAACAGCCTCAATTTGACCTTTTTCTATTGCTTTCTTCATAGCAGTCTTAATCTCAGCAGTTAGCTTCTTCTTAACAACAGTTTCTGTTTTACCATGAGTGTTAGTAGCATCTGCATCTTTAGTATCGTCAATTAAGAACATTCCATTAAGGGCGTACTTTCTTGCGTATGAACTCGATGAACCGAAACTCTGTGCAATATCCATCCCCTTTCTGTTTGGATCAATACCTGCTTGTGCCGTAGCCGCAATCCTGTCATTTTCATACGAAACCATAACTGTAGATTCAACATACATATAATTACCAATTTCATGTACTTGGTCGGCAATAGTGATAAGTAGTCCATGCTTAACTAATAATGGTTTAACAGCTTCTAAAATGTCCTCACAACTTCTGTAGTTATATTTACCGAAATTGTTTCTCTGATTTTTTGGTGCTTTGAGTTCCTCTTGAACCTTTAACAACCTAGTTTGTAATTCTTTCATAACACTAAGTTATACAATTTATTTGTAATTAGGTTACATTTACTAGAAAAAGTTTGTACAATAATATTTATTTATTATTATTGTGGAGTAATATTTTTTTTAACGCTATTTTTTTGACTAATTGGGAGAATCGCATAGTTCTCCCTTTTTTTATGTAGTCTTTTTCATCTCAAAGAATATGTCTGAGTGTTTGATTGTATTGCTATACTTAGGTACAATCTGTACAGAATATCCAGAGTAGCTGTCTCCAAAGTTATGTTGCACCCATGCAGATGGTGGAGCAAAAGTCATATAGTTTCTATAGTCAAACTTTCTAGTCCTTTGATAACCTACTTGGTGTAAGTCTCCTTTCTCTACATGAACATACTTAGACCTAATGTTATAGTGGTCTATATAGTCATTAATAAAGTTTATAGTCCTATCATTTAACACTAGAGGCAGTCCTCTCTTCATGTGCTTGTTGTCTTTACCATGTGTTAGTATGAAGCAATGGTCGCCCCACACAAAGTGTTCCATGAACTTCTCTAACAGAGCAAACTCTACATTCTTAGCACCACTACACTCTATCATGTATTGTACTGTCTTGTTGGCTATCCATCCAAAGTCTCCTGAGTGATTACAGTTAGATATAGACCTAATTACATACTTCTTGGCAACACCAGACTCTAATATTCTTCTTATTAGATGATATTTACCTTTTACATAAGTATCAAATGCAAGTTTATTATCCATGTTCTGGTCTAACTGATGTCCACCTCTTGTAGTCTGTCCATTCCACCCATCAAGACCATCTCCTAAGTCATCTAAAACAAATAACTCAAACGTACCATTCTCTCTATACTCTTGTATGATACTATCATATACAGAATTTAGGTTCTTGTTAAATATATCTGCATTATATTCATAGGAAAAAAGGCTTTTACCATTAGGATTAGGGTCTAAACCTACGTGAATATCGCTTAAGACGACTTTTAAGGCACTTTCGAAGGCAATGTCATTGGAACGTACCTCTAAAGGCTTATAATCGCTTAGAATCTCTCTAACGGTATCTTGTATATCTTCTGTTGTTAATGGTGATTCGCTATCTTCTGAGATACGAACTGACATATTAACACCATTATACTCTCCCTTATGCCAATAACCATCTACTTTAGATACTGGTATGCCATTAGCCTCACAGTATTGTTCTATTGCAGAGTTATCTGTTCTGTTTAGGAATCGTTTAATGTAGTTTCTTAGTGCTTGAAATGTAGAAGGGTCTAAACCAAACTCGGTATAAATCATTCTAGCAATATCAGACTTAGACCTATCTTTGTTTTCTAAGATAAAGTCATTATAGATTGCCCACTTACTTCCCATCTTTCTACTGTAAGACTTCTATTAGCTTATTGTACACTTCTTGGTCTATCTTATCAAAAGCATAGGCAATACCAAACGCTACAGACAATATAAAACTAATGAATCCTGACAGTCTAATGTAGTCTACCTGTCCTTCAGGAGTGTCTGCTGGGTCTTGTTTATTCTTTTTAATTGCATTATGTAAATGCTTAATGTCTTTAATACCAATACCAAATCTTTTAGCAAGTTTTGCACCTGCCTCAATAGCCATTATGATTTTCATTAGAAAAATATTTAAGGTTTAACAATATGTATTTTATTATCTCCTGTCCATGCACAGTCAAAGTGCATCCATGTAGGAGCAAACTCTCCATCTTCGATTCTAGTCAGTCCTTCTCTAAGGAATATGTCTTGATTATCTAAGATGTCTTGTCTTATTTCGTCTGGTGTAGCGTTCTTACAATTAATGTCAAATGCTCTGCCATATTTATGCTGAGAAAACATTCCCCCTACTGTGCAGTTAGGAGGTCTGAACCCTCTGTATTGCAAGTTGCCACTTTGTCTCCAATTATTGACCGTAGTGCTGCCATATCTCTCTCTAAAGAACTGTAATAACTTAACAGTATCTTCATCCAAAAACCTTTGTGAAAAGTCGCCAAACCTTTCGTATGTAGTTTTATCTACTAGTTCGTGTAAATAGAAATTCTTAGTTACTTTCATGTTACTTATCTCTTTTATTCTTTAACTGTTCCTCTAGTCTATCTATATGCTCTCTATTGTATCTTATATTAGTTTCTATAACTTGTATGTTAAAAGAGTTTTGACTATCTTCTAGTCTTTGCACCTTTTCTGTTAGTGCCTCTACAGAGTATTTATTATGATACCATACACCAAGAAGTGAAGCTAAGAAAAAACATATCTTAACTACAATTGCTAAACTTATCTTTTGGTCTGCTATACTCATTATAATTGTATGCTAGATGCCTTATAAGTATTTGATTCTAATAGAGAGTCTATTTGCATATTGCCCATATAAACTCCAATAATATTATCTATAACAGATTTATCTGATTCTGTTACGTTTACATAAATAACATCTAAATGATATTTATTGTTTTGTTGCTTATCTAAGTTTACTACACAAAAACTTCCTATTGTGTCTAAGTCTGTTATTAATGCGTTTAAATCTATCATAATATAAAGTTTAATAAGTGAATCTTGTTACTGGTCTTGTGTCTTGTCTTGAGAAACTTGTTGGTAAAGAAGATATAGCTTTAGCGTAAGCACCTCTATTGTTAGAACCTACAGAAGTATCATCTACTGCCCACCATTCTCTTCCACTAGAATAATCATCCCAAGCGTTTATCCAAAAAACTACAATATTATCTGTTCCATTATAACAAAAATTACTATTATTAAAACTAAAAGTATGATAATCACCATCCGATAAATTAGGTATCACAAAAGTACCACTTGCTACTAAAGTTTCATCTGTTATACTTAATATGTTAGACATACTCTTGTCGGCAGCAGTTAAACCAATAGGACTCATTGTCCCAGATGGCAAAACAGAATCGGTAGTGTGTGCTATCTTAATATATTGGTTTTCTGGACTATAGGCATAACTTCCACTATATCTATTTGCCAACAATGTTAGTCCAGTAAGTTGTTTTGCAGTTCCCATTTCAGAAGAACTAATTATCCAACAATTCAAACCAAACTCCCAATAGTGATTGATTACATCTGTATCGTATCCATCCCCAACATCTGGTATAGGATCAAAGTTTGTGTTTTGAATAGGGGCACAAGATGAACCACCCATCACTACTTGTTGCATAAAAAACTGCATACTATCCGTAATTTTCTGATACGTTACCTAAATATTCTACTGTTCCACTATCAGATATACAAGTCATTGCAACTACATCAATTGACCCACTTGCAGTTGTTAAAGCGTGTGTGTAGGGAGCAGTCTCCCCTGCAAATTTTACAGAAGAAGGAAAAACTATACTTGTACTATTAGAGCCTTGTATTAATTTAAACAAGTAAGATGCCCCTGCATTTGAGCTTGCAGAACTCAAATCAATAGTTACATTTCCACTAGTAACTCCAGAACAGTCTATTACAATAACAGAACCATCATTATTGAAATTTGGAGATACTGTAGGACTTGCACCAGTAGGAGAAAATGTTGTTACGTCTGTATAAAATTGACGTGCCGTTGCATCTGAATTACATATTAAAGTTCCATAAACTGTAGTGTCACCTTCACCATCTAGTTCTAAACCAGTATAAGTAGTACCAGCTCCACCATTATGTGCTGTCTTAAATATTATACTAGAGCCTTCCTCTCCGTTTTCTATTATTAGGTCATCACTACCACTTTCATAACCTAATAGACCTTTTTGTGCTGTGTCGTGGAAAGTAAAGTAGTTATCTCCAGTACCTGCTGAAGTTTCTAGTCTTGCTATCTCTCCACTACCACTAGCATGAAGTTTAACTTGTGGACTTGTCTCACCTATTCCTACGTTTCCTGCAAAATAGTTGTGGTCATCACTACCTACTTGGAATACTCCATAGCTATTAGTAATTGTACCAGTACCAGTATTATCTCCTAAATATATACCATAGGCATCTGTAATTGTTCCCGTATTTACAACTGCACCCGAATGATAGAATCCTACAGCAGTTCCTAAAGTACCTCCAGTTTTATCATAATTAATGTCAGACGCAACTCCATAAACAGTAGAAGTATGTGTACCAGTAGTATTAATAGTTACTTGTGCCTTAGAACCATGAATAGTTCCACCTGAACTGTCAGTACCACTAACCTCAACAAAATGGAATCCTCCATAACTTGCACCTCCTAAGTCACCACCTCCTCCTGCTTTACCATAAACACCAATAGCACTTTTTGTAGATGCTGTTTGGCTAGTTTGGAAAAATCCTCCAATACCACTTCCACCTGCAGCAGCGTTTACTATTGCTCTATGACCATAACTATTCGCAGCACTTGCTCCCGTAGTTACTGTTGCGTCTACTGCAATATTAGTAGTGTTACTAGCAGTATGTATTACTGATACTGCATCTACTGCTGATGATGTTACTTCTAAATAATTATTCCAAATAAAGTTAGCATCACCGTCAATTGAATTTGCCCCATCAAATACAGCAATTTGATTAGCACTACCACTTGTAGCTGTTACAGCATCATCCCATTGAGCATTACCATCAACATCAATAGCTTTTAAAAACTGCCCAGCTGTACCTGATGTATGATTAAGCTGAAGCTGTCCACCGAAATAGTTTTTATCATCAGCACCATCTTGATATACTCCCCAAGAATCAGTAATCGTACCAGAACCAGCATTATCTCCTAAGTAAATACCATAAGCATTATCTATTGTAGCAGCAGAATCATTACATACTATACCAGTGCTATAAAATCCAAAGGCATTAGTTAAACTTCCACCTACTTTGTTATAGTTTAAGTCTACTGATGAACCAATCATTGATGCACCATGTGTACCAGATGTAGAAATTGTAATAACATTCTGCGAACCATACATAGTACCACCACTTGTATCTGTTCCTCCAATACCAACTACATTGTATGCCCCATAAGCAGCACCTCCTACACTACCTTCAACTGAGCCATAACTACCAAAAGCAGCACCATCTGAACCAAGCACTCTAAACCAACCACCATAGGCACTTCCACCTAATGATGTGTCTACTTTAGAATAAAAACCATAAGCAATAGTAGTATTTGCATTTCCAGTTAAATCCATGTCATGCCCTATTGCTGTACCAGTACCAGATGGATTATGTGTTAAATCTATACCCCTTAGTGATGTTGCTGTCATATCTAATCCAGCGTCCCAAGTAAGGTTAGCATCACCTTCAAGTGTAGTAGAGTTAGTCCAAACCGCAATTTGATTATCTACAGGTGTACCACTTATTTGTGCTGCTCCTGCACCACTAGCAGTAGTTAAAGATAAATCCCAGTTAGTGCTTGTTGCGTTATATATTCTATGTGAACTTGATGTCTCATCGTAACATAAAGCACCATCTTGTGCGTTTACAGAGTTCCAATTCGTACCATCAAACTTTATATGTGAACCTTTAGATGCACCATCCCATTCTTCTAAAGTATAGTAAGCTGTACCTACAGCATCACTTGCCTCGTCATCTGTTGCATCCGATCTAAGTGCATTAGTTATCTCAATATAATCAGAACCATCATTAACAGCACTAATAACAAATGTACCATCATTAGATGAGTTACCATTGCCTGAAGTTACTAAGTAGTCACCAGCAGTAATAGCAGATAAGTTAGGTGTACCATTGAATGTGTATCTAATTGTGTTACCAGATTGCCACGCAATAGTATCTATGTCATATACAACTCCTGTATCATCTAACAAATAAATATCATCCTCTACTTCTGTAGGAGGTGCTGATTGTGGAGATACGTAGTCTAGAGCATTGTCGAAAGTAGTATTATCTCTCCATTCTATCTCACCTGCTGCGTTCTTTATTAATGTTGTTGATGGAGAAGCACCATCAAATCCTTTTGGATTGTGTAATTGTTCTCCTGTTAAGTTTCTGTGTTGATTACTTGCCATATTAGTAGATTATTCCTCCTCTGTAAGAAACGTCATTTAATACATTTTCACCTCTGTTATACGTAGGATAATCTGATTCGTTATCGTGTATATATTCGGTCATTCTCTCTAGTATTTTTAGTCCATTTGAGAAAGCAACTTCCATAGTATGAGATACATCTGTATTAGTTCCTTGCTCACTAAAATTACCGAAAGACCTATTGACTCCTTTAGAGTTAGATTTGATTGCAATATCTAAAATAACATCATGTTTTACAAACCAATACATAGCTGGTACAATATAAGTATCAAATATAGTTTGATTAACAGCAGACAAGCTACTAGCATTGTTTTCTGTAACAATTAAATCATACAACTCCTCAGTCAAGACAGGTTTAATGTGCTTTAGTTGAGTCTGTTCTATAGATGTAGTCTTTATAAAGTTAGGGTCTGTATTCGTGCTTGAGAACGAATTATCTATAACTTGTTGTGCTGTAACGAATTGTGCCATTATTCTAAGTTTATGTCTTGTATTGAATCTATTTCTTCTTGTGTTAGTGCCTCTAGTATGTAGCCATATCTTGGCTCTGCCTCATCTATTGGCATACACAATTTCTCTTCATGTACTATAGCCTCTGATAATTCTGCCCATTTATTTGCTGAATATTTAAATCCATCTACACCTACCTTAGATATAAGATGTAAATGAATCTTCTGCTCTAGTGCATCAAATCCTGCTGTGTCATCTTGTGTAAATAATATTGCTTTCATGTTAGTAAATTGAGTATTTATCGTTTAACCAATCAGAAACTTGTGCAACTTGAGTAGCATCATGCAGTTCTGAATATAATAATGTGTTACCAATATATCCAACAACAGCCCCTCCCCAGAAATTATCAAAATTAAAATCTCCCCAAGTTTTAGATGATGATGAACTATTTACTAAACTACCATTAATATATGTTGATATAGTATCTGTTGAAGTATCTAATGTAAATGTTCTTATTGCTAAATCACCTGCATTTGTAATAGTAGCAAAATGCGTATCTCCATCTGCATCTTGTATATAAATTGTACTATTTGCATATTCAAGTATTCTATTAAAGTTACCATCTGTTGTACCGAAAAGATAACTTATTGCACTAAGATTAGTTTTATCATATACGGTATAGAAAGTAAATGATGAATTTGGCCCAGCAATACTTAGCGTACTAGCAAAATCCATGTGGTCTGCAGCAGCAGCCTTAAACAATCCAAAATTTCCAGTACCTAAAGCATCAGCAGTATATACAAATTGAGAGGATGCAGTAGCTTGTTCTAATGTATTGCCATTACCACTTTGGTCATTTATTTGTCTAATGTTATCACCATCTTCTGCTAATGTACTTCCAGTATCAGAATAAACCTCTGCTTCTACATTAATAAATAACTCTAATCCAGTAGTAATTGGAGGATTATCTCCACCTCCACCTGATTCTACGACAGCCTCTGGCAAAGAAATTCCACCACTACCAAAACTAGTGCTAGATGTGTTTATAGAAAATATTCCGTCACCTTTAACTTTCATATTATAAATATTCTACTGCAATCACCTTTCCAGATGTTGCTGTGTTACAAATAAACTTAACTTCTTCTGTTGTTTCAATGAATGTAGCCTTGTCAGTTTCTACTTGTAGACCTTCATTCAATACAACAGTAACATCACCTAACTCAAGAGTTAAAGCAACGTCTGTCTTGTTTACAACTAACACACCTTTTCTTTTTAAGTTCTCAGCTACTAACTGAGTAGAAGCGTTGTTATAAGCTACCTCAGTTTGACTAGAAGAGCCTGAAGCAGCAGTCTCCATGTAATCTACCAATGAAGCATATAAAGCTGCGTTAGAAGCCTCTGAAGGACTTGAAACATTTTGATAGTTCAAAGATATTTCGTCTCTTTCGTTTGCATCTGAATAAACTTTTACCTTATCGTCTACTAACTTTAGTTTAACATCAGATTTAGGTAATAAATACTTAGTGTTTCCATCTGCAAACTCCAAGTGTGTCGATTTGTTTGTGATAATCCAAGCCATTATTAATGTTTTATTTCTTTTTAATTTCGTTTCTAATCTTATAAACAGTATATATCATTGTAGCTAGTAATACGCCACTATAAAGTACGTCATTTACTAACTCCATGTTTAGTTCATTAGCTATTTTTCCAGCCGTACTACCTGCAAAGCCTAATATTACGTAAATGTCGTTTTTTATATTACCCATTTTACCATTCTTGAACGTATGCTATAGGTGAATTTTCTTCTGCTATTGCAGATATTTCACCTGTATAAATAAATTTACTTGTTAATTCATAGTTTGATCTAGGTGGAATAAATATTCCTTTTAGGTCGTCATCTACTGTAGCAGCTTGGAACTTTATAAAAAAGCCATGATTACTACTATTGCTTACAACTAATCCTCTTCTTGAAGAATTAGCATCTATAATCTTTGTTGATGTGTGATTATCTAACTCTACACCTGCAATTAATGTAGCTGTAGAATACTTATTATTTAGGATAGCGTTTATCTGATGAAAGAAGTCTGCACCATCTGTAAAAGAATAGTTAGTAACTTCATCATACTTAATAACATATTCTTTTGGAGGAGTAATACCAGAATCAAATATGCTAACGTGGTCACCACTTCTCTCTATAGAACAGTTGGTCTTATGTATGCAACGTAAGTCTGCATTACCATCAAAACTTATGTCAATAGTATCTGTATTATCAGTTATCTGTATCGCCATCTTTCTGTTGTTGTGGAGTGTCTTTTTGTTTTCCTCTCAACATTGTTGCTTCTCTTACTTCAGATATTAGCATAGAACCTTTCTCTTCATCTGGATAAGCAGCTAATCCTAGACTGTTCTCTCTAGCTTCATCAACAGTAATAATTGAATTAACGTCAATTAAATCAATAAGTGATACTGGAGATTCATTTCTAAAAGATAATGCCGTAGGGTCAATGCTAGAGTGCATCTCAAGCAAGTATTTAATCTCAGATAAAATGGCATCTTGATTTTCACCAATTACTGTGTTCTTAGCTACTTGATATTCGTTTCTAATTCTCTTAGTATCGAAACCTGTAGAGTCAGCAATACCACTTAAACTTCTGAACCAATTGTGTGCAATAATTAAATCACTATCTGATTGATTGTGTAAGTTAATCCACTCACCTTCAGAGTTTTGTATTAGTGGTGTAAATGTTGTGCCTCCACCTTGCTCTGAGAACTTCCTAGTGATAGCCAACAGCTTTCCTACATTCTCTTCTCCTGAGAACTCTTTAGCTAAGTCTTTCTTAACCTTTTTCATGTCCTCAGCAGACATATCTCCAACTATCTCTAGTACACCAGAGGCTTGGAAACTGTTCTCTAATCTAGATAAGTTCCATCTAGTTGTTTTATACCCTATTGCAGCAGCATCTAAAGCAGCCACCCAGTCAGGTATTCCGTAATCACAGAACTCAGGTTCATATTGCTTAAAGTGGAATATAGCTCTTTTAGCACCATCAATCGTTTCGAACTCAGGATATAAAGGTAACACTTTAGCAAACATTTTTTTGCCTTCATATTGCTTCCAATCAGGGTGAATGATTACATGAGTTCTCTCCTTGTGTATTCTAACTTTAGTTGCATCGTGATGATAGAACTGAGGCTGTCCATTGTCTACCAATACAACCTCTAAATAAGCGTTACCGAAGCTATAATAATCGTTGAATATCTTCTTGAGTACCTTTCTTAAAGATTCTCTGTTATTATTTACTTGCTTAATAAAGTTTTCTAAAGGAGCATTACCTTCAGTTATGAACCCTCTACCTAGCGAGTAAATAACTTTATTATTTAAGATACTTCTGTGAGTAGATGCTCTCCTATTAAGTATAGCTAATCCTTGTGGAAATAAGTTGTCTGTACCAAAAGATATATAATCTAATGAGTTATAATCTACTTTACTTGGCTCTTTTATAGTAGAAGCACTAGTAGTAGAGATTACACTAGACGAAAAACTTGTTTCTTTAGGATCGTTGTCGAATTGCTTATTGTCCTTCTCCATCTTCTGATTTTTCAGAGTCAGCCTTACTGTCTACCTTTTCTACGAAATTTAAACCTGCATCATACAGTTTCTTGAGTTGCTTTTGTGAACATTCGTCTAACATATAAACGCCTTCAGGTCTAACAGTTTTTAAACCTTTATCTTTGTATTCATCTATTACGATATACTTACTAGCCATAATGTTTATTTAAAAGTAAAGAAAAAAAGGGAGAGCAATACCCTCCCCTTAATATTAAATCAATGAAGCAAGAGTTACAGAACTTGGGTAACACTTCTCATCAGACATAGCAGTTAAAGTAATTACAGAACCAGCTTGGTCTGTTAACTCTTTACCTGTTGTTTGTGCTTCAGAAGCTAATTTTAGTGGTCTTTCTAACTGTAAGTTTTCAGACCATCCTATTACGTGATGTAATCCGTTAGTATCTAAAACGATAGCAACCATTCCACATAAGTTCTCTCCGATTTCTCTAAGAGCAGCAGCAGTTGTTGCATTGTTCTTTCTAACGTAAAACTCTAATTCTTGAGTATATTTTAATGAACCGTTTACTAATTCACCATTCTCTCTCCATTCAGCAGAATCTTGCTCAACTTGAATCTCAAAAAAAGTAGCAGCACCATTCATAGTGATAGTATCAATAGTACCTGAAGTTTGAGAGATAGTAGTAATATCAGCAACGTTCGCTAAAGCAATCCTTTGTATCCCTCCACTATTTGGGTTACAATCTTTTGCTAATCCAGCCGTTAATGCCATAATATTATTATTTAAAAGTTTAGTTTAAAAAAGTAAGGAAGGAGTCCGAAAACTCCCTCCTCGCCATGAAAGAATATACTAGTAAGCAGCAACTATGTAATCTTCGTGAATGAACTGAGTACCAGCTTTGTACTCAACTCTCATGTGTCTGTTTTGAGTTAATTTCTCATACCAAGACTCAATCTTAGTATCGTCAGAAATTCCATCTGTTCCTACAACTAAGTTTCTAGGAATAGTGAATAGGATTCTGTGAGGTCTAACTCCGTTGAAGTCAGCTTCGATATGCTCATCCCACTCAATTCTCTCTACGATTGGAATACCTCTGAACGCTTTAACTCTTTCTCCATCTCTTAAAGTGAAGTAAGCAGCATCAGAACCATTTAAGTCCTCGATAGTGTCGATGTAGTTATCACCAACAGAACCTGTAACCATGATTCTTCCTTCTTGTACCATTAATCCTTTTAAAGATGCAGGCATTTTAGACCACATTGCTTTGAAAGCGTTTAAGGCAGCATCAGTTTTTAACTCAGCGTTCTTAACGTTAGCAGTAGTAGTAGCAACATTAGAATCCATTGCACCAGTAGAAGCATCAGCAACAACTTGTTTCATACCAGCAACACTAGCAGTAACAACGATGTCAGTAGCAGTACCAGATACAACTAATCCACCTTCTCTAGCAGCAACAGTAGCAGCGTGAGATGCAACGAAGTTAGAGATAGTAGTAGCGATGTTAGTATCGAAAGCCTCTGTGTAAGATACACCATTGATAGATAATCCTAAAGCACCAGAACCACCTGTAACAACTCCTGTGTCAACTTGTGCAACAGCAACTGTATCTTGGTAAGTAGCAGAGTTTAAATCTAATTTCTGTGCAGCAGGGATATCTCCAGCATCGAAAGCCTTGATGATTCTTGGGAAGAATCCATCGTACTCTTTGTAGTCAGCATCTAAAGTTCCGTTAGGTGCTTCTGATGCTCTTCCTTCTTTTAACACATCTCCTAAGAAGATTTGTCTTTGGAAGTCTCTTGCTAGACCAGCCATGTAAATATCCATAGCAATCTCTTCAAATAACCCATCACCTTCAGCGATGTCGTTTTCGCTTACACCTTTAGCTAATAAAGACTCTTTTACGTAGTTTAAGAACGCTTTACCGTTTTGAGCAATCTCAGCCTTCATATCAGCTACAGATAAAGTCTTTTGTGTAATAGTAACTCCAGTTGAAGTTGTGAAAGCAGAACCTTGAGCATAAGCCTTAGTAATCTTGTCTAAACTGTCAATGAAGTCTAATTTTTCAGAGTTCTTGATATCTGTTCTTACAGTTACGATTTCTCTGATGTCCGATTGAACGAACAAAGGTTTGATAAAATACTCTCTAATTGACTCTTTTGAGTAACTAAGAGAATGTGACATTAAATCAGCCATGTTTCTTAAATTGTTTTGTTAAAAATTAATTATTTACTTGTCTTTTTTTGGTTCTTTCTTTTCTGCCTTTTTAGGTGCAGCTTTTTTAGGTGCAGAACCACCAACCTTTTTTGCTCCGTAAGCCTTTTCGAAGTTAGGGAAGTCAGCCTCTGGAATCTCAGCTTCTCTCTCTACGCCTCCTACTTTGAACTTAATTTTAATGTTTGCCATAATTGCTCTGTTTAGTTTATCCTTTAATATCCTTGAAGAAGTTCAACAAAGCCTGTTGGTTGTCGCTTAACTTTACTTCCTCTCCTGTGATTGATGGGTCTTGAGAACCTTCAACAGCAGTAGGCTTTACAGATAAAGCATCTAACTCAACTTGTTTTGCATCTAACTCAGCTTGTAAAGACTTAACTTTCTCTCCTAACTCAGCAAGAGCATGAGTGAAGTCAGCTTCTTTTGTGCTAAACTCTTTTACTAATTCTTCTCTTTCTTCTTCGAACTTCTCAACAGCTTGTGCGATAGCCTCTTGAGACTCTTCAGTAGAGAACTCTTCAGTTGTTGCATCTTCTGCAACAGTTGCTTCTGTAGCTTCTTCAACTACTTCCTCAGTCACTACTTCTTGAGATTCAGCAACTTCTGTATTCTCAACTTCCTCTTTTGCAGAAAACTTAATTCCAACAGAAGAAAGAACGTCAAGAACTTTTTCGCTAAATGTTTTTTCCATTTCTTGATTTTTTTGTTTATAATTATTTTCCATTTCATTAATTTTTCTCTCTGCCCATGCTTTCATAGGTTTACCTCCCCATAAAAGATAAGAGATAGTACCACAGGCTTCAGGATCATCTGGATTGTAGTATTCCTCTGCTCTTGACAAATAAGAAAAAGTTCTTTTTATAGTATCCATAGATAGTGCTTCTTTCTTAGCAATCTGTTGGGCACGTTGTTTACCAACATCAGTAGCACATCTATTATTTACTTTCTCGTTTAATTTAATTCCTCTCTTGGCATTATTAACGGCAGCTTCAGGATAGTCGCTGTAAGACTCTCTTAATTGCATATCAGCAGAGAATAAAGACTCTGTTGCAGCAGGTGTATCTACTAAATCAGAAGCAGTTAGTCCAACAATAGAAACGTACTCCTTAGTAATTACATTCTCGTTCTCATCTAATTCGTTCTCATATCTAGATTCACCAGCTTTGAAAACAATACTGTTACCAAACATATCTGGGTTGCTTCTTGCCATAGCAAATACATAGCTATATAAATCACCTTTAGGCGACTTCTTAGAAACCTTGTCCATATATAAGTCAGCTTTTGCTTTCTTACCTTTTACTCTAAAATTCTTGAATCTACCTATGTAAGTACCGAACGCATCT